>Ga0302279_10006053_pt1 | contig 13111 bp, 9 predicted proteins | sample III_Bog_N3_3_FD_194541 | JGI IMG/M metagenome (GOLD analysis project Ga0302279, IMG submission 194541) | Peat permafrost microbial communities from Stordalen Mire near Abisko, Sweden - III_Bog_N3_3 | ecosystem: Environmental > Terrestrial > Soil > Wetlands > Peat | place: Sweden: Abisko...
GTCAACCACGATGTCCTGGTGACGCACACCGGCCCGGGCCACCAGGTCCTCGAGTTGCGGCCGGTCCTCGGCGGCGGTGCGGGACCCGTAGCGGAGCGCGGACACGACAGCACTCCCCGGCGGCGCCTGACGGGCCGGCGGGGACTGCACGGTGACGTAGAGGGGATGGTCGAGGGAGAGCACGTAGCCAGGGGAGGGGACGCGGCCCACCCCCAGGTCGAGGCAGGCGGCGGTCACCGGAGGTCCGAGGTCGGGCCAGCCCGGGTCGTCGGGCAGGAGGGTACGGACGGTCTCGGGTCCCCCGGCCGCCAGGACGACGGCGCCCGCCGACAACGTCCCCTCCGGGCATCGGACCTCGACGCCCGATGCGGTGGGGACGACCCCGGTGACCGGGGTCGACGGTCGGACGTCGAGACCGGCGGCCAGCGCACCGGTCAACTGGTCCCATCCCCCGTGGAGGTAGCGGACCCCGCCCCTGGCCGCCATCTGCATCTGGGCGATGGCCGCGTCGGCGCTCATGGCGTCCATGTCCGAGGCGTAGGTCCCGAGGCGGATCAGGGCCCGGACCAGCGACCCGGCGTCGGGTCGCAGCCCCAGTTCCTCCAGCCAGTCGGCGACCGAGACCTGCCCGAAGCGGGCCGGGTCGAGGCGGGGGAGGGTCGCCAGGAACCGGGCCGCCTGTGCCTTGGAGCGAGCCGTGAGGGCGCCGCTCCGCAGCAGCGACCCCGGACCGGTCGGAAGCAGCACGATGCGGCCACCGACAAGTGCCCGGTACGTGGACAGCGGGGGGGACGCACCGTCGGGCACGGTGCCCAGTCGGGCCAGTGCGGCCTCGCCGGGCCCGCCCCGGTAGAGGGCGTGTGCGCCCATGTTCAGCACGAAGCCGTCCCGGGTGACGCAGCGCGCCCGGCCCCCCACGCCGTGGGCCTCGAGGACCACCACCCGCGCCCCCTCGCGACGGGCGTGGGCCGCGGCGCACAGCCCGGCCAGGCCCCCACCCACTACGACCACGTCGAACTCATTGCTCATACCTGTCTGACGCCTCTCGGGTGGCAGATGTGACAGGGGGTCGTCGGTGGGGGCGTTCGCGCCGGGCCGGGCACCTTCAGGAGTCGAAGCCCAGGCCGACCGAGTCCAGCGCCCGCAGCCACAGGTTGCGCCTTCCCTGGTGGGAGTCGGCCCGGGCCATCGACCACCGGGTCAGGTTGATCCCGATGGAGCGCACCGGCTCGGGTGGGAACGGGATCGGTTTGGCGCGGACGAACTTCAGCCGGGTGAGCTCCGTGTCGGCCCCCGACACCAGTTCGAGCGCCACCCGGGCACCGAAGCGCGAGGCGCCGACCCCCAGGCCGGTGTAGCCGGCCACCGAGGCCACCCGACCGTCGAACGAGGAGTCGAAGAAGGCGCAGAACCGTGAGCAGGTGTCGATGGCACCCGACCACGAGTGGGTGAACCGCACGTCCTCGAGCTGCGGGAACGTCCGGGCGAACAGGGTGGACAGGAGGGTGAAGGTCTCCGGCCGCTGCTCCAGTGCCGGGCCCATGGCATTCCCGTAGTGGTAGACGGCGTCGTATCCGCCGAAGAGGATCCGGTGGTCGGCGGTCTGGCGGAAGTAGAGGAACTGGTTGCCGGTGCTGCCGATGCCCTGGCGCCGGCTCCACCCGATGGCCTGGCGCCGGCCCGGGTCGAGCGGCTCGCTCATCAGCACGTAGTCGTAGACGGGCACGACGTACTTGCGCAGGCGCCGGACGGGTGACGGCGCGGCGTTGGTGGCGAGCACGACCCGGGCGGCGGTGACCCGACCGTGGGTGGTGTGTACGACCACCGGCGCCCCGGTGTCCGGGCGGTCCGGCCCGATCCCGTCGACATGGGTGTGCTCGAAGAGGCGGACGCCGGCGGACTCGCAGGCGCGACGGAGGCCCCAGGCCAGGCGGGCCGGGTTGACCAGCGCGCACGAGTCCTCGTCCCACAGGCCGGCCAGGAAGGTGGGGGAGTGGATGTCGGCCCGGAGCTCGTCCCGCTCGAGGAAGACCGGGCTGGCCCCGTACCGGTTCGCCTGGGACGCCGCCTCGCGGAGCCACGACACCTGGTGGGGCTCGGTGGCGACGTCGAGTTCGCCGGTGCGTTCGAAGTCACAGTCGATCCCCAGCTCGGCCACGGTGGCCTCGATGGCGTCCAGGTTGGCCGTGCCGAGGCGCTCGAGTGTGGCCACCTCGTCGGGGAAGCGGTCGATCCCGTTGCTCAGCCCGTGGGTCAGGCTGGCCGCGCAGAAGCCGCCGTTGCGCCCCGACGCCGCCCACCCGCACCGGTCGCCCTCGAGCAGTACCACGTCGAGCGACGGGTCGTCCTGCTTGGCCAGGAGGGCGGCCCACAGACCGGTGTACCCGCCGCCCACCACCACCAGGTCGGCCCGGTCGGGCCCGACGAGCGGGAGCGCCGGCTCGGGGGCGGTCGGGTCGTCCAGCCAGAACGACAGGGGGCGGGCATCGGCATACGCCGTGACGCGGTCCATGGGGTCACGCTACCGGTCGTGTGACGGGGCTCCCGGTGGGCTCCCGCCCGGATGCACGGACGGTCCCGCACCTGTGGTTGCATATTCATGCGTACATGTGCATAGACTTGCAAGATGTCGGCAGCGCCCAAGAAAGTCGGAATCGTCGGCGCGTCCGGCTACGGAGGGGCGGAGCTGCTCCGCCTGTGCGCCGGACACCCGGACCTCGAGGTCAGGGTGGTTCAGGCCGGGTCCCACGCCGGGGAGCCCGTGGCCACCCACACCCCGTCGCTGGCCGCCGCCTACCGCACGCTGGTCTACGGCCCGACCGACGCCGCCGCGCTCGACGGGCTCGACATCGTGTTCCTGGCCCTGCCGCACGGCCGGTCCCAGTCCCTCGTCCCCAGTCTGGTCGACCACGTCGGCGTAGTCGTCGACCTGGCCGCCGACTACCGGCTGTCCGACCCCACCGACTACCCCACGTGGTACGGCGAGACCCACACCTCGCCCGAACTGCTCGCCACCTTCGCCTACGGGCTGCCCGAGCTGCACCGGTCGGAGCTGACGGGCGCCACCCGGATCGCCGCACCAGGCTGCTACCCGACCGCCGCGCTGCTGGGCCTCGCCCCCCTGGTCGAGGCCGGCGTGCTCGACGTGCCCACCGGGGGCGGCGCCCCGGCCCTGATCGTCGACGCGGCCAGCGGCACGTCCGGCGCCGGACGGGCACCGAAGGAGAACCTGCACTTTGCCGCCGTCGACGAGGACTTCGTCGCCTACGGCCTGCTCGATCACCGGCACACCGCCGAGATGGAGCAGGGCCTCGGCGCCACGGTGCTGTTCACCCCCCACCTCGCGCCGATGGTCCGGGGGATCCTGGCCACCTGTTACGCCCGACCCGCCGATCCCGGCGGACTCACCACGGAGGACGCGATGCAGCTCCTGCGCGACCGGTACGCCGACGAGCCCTTCGTCGTCGTGTCCGACGCACCGCCGTCGACCAAGTCGGCCAGCGGTTCCAACACCGCCCACTTGTCCGTACGGGTCGATACGCGCACCGGCTGGGTCGTGGTGCTCTCCGCCATCGACAACCTGATCAAGGGGGCTGCCGGCCAGGCGGTGCAGTGCGCCAACCTGGCCTTGGGCCTCCCCGAGGCGACCGGACTGCCGGTCGTGGGGGTGTACCCGTGAGCATCACCACTCCGCAGGGGTTCGTGGCCGCCGGCCTGGCCGCCGGCATCAAGGCGTCGGGCGCGCTGGACCTGGCGCTCGTGGCCACCGACGACGGGGTGGCCGTGCCCACGGCGGCCACATTCACCGCCAACCTGGCGGCCGCCGCGCCCGTGCAGGTGAGCCGGGCCCACCTGGCGGCCACCGGGGGAATGGCCTCGGCCGTGCTGGTGTCGAGCGGGAACGCCAACGCGGCGACGGGGGAACGTGGCCGGGCCGACGCCGCCGCCATGTGCGCACTGGCCGCCGACAGGCTCGACGTCCCCGCCGAGCAGGTGCTGGTGTGCTCCACCGGTCTGATCGGCATTCCGCTGCCCATGGAGCCGATCGTCGCCGGCATCCCCCGTCTGGTGGCCTCCCGGGCCGGCGGGGACGCCGCCGGAGCGGACGCCGCGCAGGGCATCCTGACCACCGACTCCGGACGTAAGGAGGTGCTGGTCGAGTACCCGGGGTTCACCGTGGCCGGCATGGCCAAGGGCGCCGGCATGCTCGCCCCCAACATGGCCACCATGCTCGCCTTCCTCACCACCGACGCCGCTGTGGACCCCGGCGCTCTGGCCGACGTCCTGCGTGCCGCGGTGGCCGACTCGTTCAACTCGATGTCGGTCGACGGGTGCACCTCGACCAACGACACCGTCGTGCTCATGGCCTCGGGACGGGCGGGCGGGGGCGACCCGACCCTGATGGCGGACGCCGTGGCCGAGGCATGTGCCGATCTGGCCGGCCAGATGGCCGCCGACGCCGAGGGCGCCGACACCATCTTCCAGGTCCAGGTGACCGGCGCCCGTTCGGACGCCGAGGCCCACCGGGCGGCCCGCAAGGTGGCCGACTCGCTGTTGGTCAAGTGCTCGATCAACGGGAAGGACCCGTACTGGGGCCGGGTGGCCAGCGAGCTCGGATCGGCCGGGGTCGACTTCGACATGGACCGCCTGACCATCGCCTACGGCGGCACCACCGTGTGTCGGGGCGGGATCCAGGTCCCCTACGACGAGGCGGCGGTGGCGGCGCACATGGCCGGGTCGATGGTCATCATCGAGTGCGGACTCGACCTGGCCGACGGCACCGGCGTGGTGATGGGCGTCGAGCTCGGCTACGGCTACATCGACGAGAACCGGACGACCTCGTGACCGGTCCCGGCGTGGGTCCAGGATCGCCCGAGGAGAAGGCGGCGGTGCTGGTCGAGTCGCTGCCCTACATCCGCAGGTTCCTGGGCAAGGTCGTGGTGGTGAAGTACGGCGGCAACGTGCTCCACGCCAAGCCGGGCCAGGACGCCGTGGACGAGGAGGAGGCGCTGGCCAGCTTCGCCGAGGACATCGTGCTGATGCGCTCGGTGGGGATGCTGCCCGTGGTGGTCCACGGGGGCGGCCCCCAGATCGGCGCCCTGATGGAGCGCGTGGGCAAGGAGGTCGAATTCCAGGACGGCTTCCGGGTGACCGACGCCGACACCATCGACCTGGTGCGCATGGTGCTTGTGGGCAAGGTGAACCGGGACATCGTCAGCACCGTCAACGTCCACGGCGCGCTCGCCGTCGGACTGTCCGGCGAGGACGCCAACCTGATCAACGCCACCGCCCGATCCGAGGCACTCGGCTTCGTGGGCGACGTGGTCGGCGTGGACCCGACGATCGTGCACCAGCTGCTGGCCCAGGGCCTGATCCCCGTGGTGGCCACCATCGGCGCCGACGAGTCGGGACAGGCGTTCAACATCAACGCCGACACCGCCGCCGGAGCCCTGGCCGCCGCCCTCAAGGCGGAGAAGCTGGTCTTCCTGACCGACGTGGCCGGTCTGCGGTCCGATCCCGACGACCCGTCCACCCTGCTGCACCGGGCCACGGCCGAGCACCTCGACGCCATGGTCGCCTCGGGGGCGGCCAACGGCGGGATGATCCCGAAGGTCGAGGCGTGCGCCAGGGCCGTGCGTCACGGGGTCCGGCGGGCGCACATCCTCGACGGACGGACCCCGCACGCACTGCTGCTCGAGCTGTTTACCGACGAGGGCGTGGGCACGATGATCGGGGTCGACCTGTGACGGCCCCCGTCCGGTCGGGCGGGATCGACCGCTCGGCCCTCATGCACACCTACCCCGAACCGACGGTCACCTTCGTGCGGGGGGAGGGGAGCGTGCTGTACGACACGGACGACCGTCCCTACCTCGACTTCCTGTCGGGCCTGGCGGTGACGTCGCTCGGCCACGCCCATCCGGTGGTGGCCGAGGCCATCGCCGACCAGGCCCGCAACCTCAGCCACGTGTCCAACCTGTTCGGCAACACGGTCGGACCCGACGTGGCCGTGACCCTCGACCGGCTCGTCGGCGGTGGCGTCGTGCGGGCCGGCGGCCAGGTCTTCTTCGCCAACTCGGGGGCCGAGGCCAACGAGTGCGCCATCAAGCTGGCCCGCCGGTGGGCCGGCGCCGACCGGTTCGCCGTGGTGGCCACCACCGACGCCTTCCACGGCCGTACGCTCGCCGCCCTGGCCGCCACCGGGCAGTTCGAGAAGCAGGCGGCGTTCACCCCGATGCCCGAGGGATTCGCCCACGTCCCCTACGGCGACATCGACGCCATGGACGCGGCCCTCGACCCGGCCCGGGTGGCGGCCGTGCTGGTCGAGCCCATCCAGGGTGAGGCCGGGGTGGTGGTGCCGTCGTCGGACTACCTGGGCGCCCTGCGCCGGCTGTGCACCGAGCGCGACGTACTGCTCATGGTCGACGAGATCCAGACCGGACTCGGCCGGACGGGCCGGTGGTTCGCGTTCCAACACCTCGGCATCGAGCCCGACGTGGTGACCATGGCCAAGGCACTGGGCAACGGGATGCCGGTCGGCGCCTGCTGGGCACGGGCCGAGGTGGCGGCGGCCTTCGTTCCCGGCGACCACGGCAGTACCTTCGGAGGCCAGCCGTTGGCCATGTCCGCGGCGCGGGCGACGCTGCAGGTGATGGAGGACGAAGGCGTGCCGGAACGGGCCACCGCCGCCGGGGCCCGGCTGCGTGCCGGCCTGTCCCGGCTGCCCGGGGTGGTCTCGGTGCGGGGCGAAGGGCTGCTCCTGGCCGCGGTGCTGGTGAATGACTTCGCCGGGCCCGCGTGCGCCGAGGCGCTCCAGGGCGGTCTGGTCATCAATGCGCCGCGGCCGAACGTCCTGCGCTTCGCCCCGTCGCTGCTGGTGTCCGACGAACAGGTGGACCAGGCGGTGTCCACCCTGACCCGCATCCTGGCCCGCCTGCTCGCCGTGTTCGGTACCCGGGACGGGTCCGACGGAGCTGACGGAGGTGTCCCTCGTGACCACTGAACCGACCACCCCTTCACCCGTTGGGGTGACCTGCCACGTCCTGGACGTGGACGACCTCGGCCCCGACGGCCTGGCCACCGTCCTGGCCCTGGCCGAGCGCGACCCGGCCACGCTGCACCGCAGCCTCGACGGGCGGGGCGTGGCTCTGGTGTTCGAGAAGCCGTCGGCCCGCACCCGCAACAGCTCGGAGCTGGCGGTGGTGGCCCTCGGCGGTCACCCGGTGTACATCCAGGGCGCCGAAGTGGGCCTCGACACCCGGGAGACGGCCGAGGACGTGGCCCGGACGCTCGCCTGCTACCACCGGGTGGTGTGCGCCCGGGTGATGGATCACGCCAGCCTGGTGCGTATGGCGGCCGCGCTGGACGCGGCCGATGTGCCGGTGCCGGTGGTCAATCTGCTGTCCGACCGGGCCCACCCCTGTCAGGCCCTGGCCGACCTGGTCACGCTGCGCCAGCGGTTCGGCGTCGAGGGGGTCCGCCGCCGCACCCTGGCCTACATCGGCGATGCCAACAACGTGTGGCGTTCGCTGGCCCTGGCCGCGTCGATGGCGGGCATCCCGACCCGGGTGGCATCGCCCGGGGGATACGGCCCCGACGAGTCCGACATCGCCCTCATCCGGTCGTTCGGCGGGGACCTGGCGGTCACCGACGACCCGGCCGAGGCGGCCGACGGCGCCGACGCGCTCTACACCGACGTGTGGACGTCGATGGGCCAGGAGGACGAGGCGGCGGCCCGCAGGGCGGCGTTCGCCGGGTTCTGCATCGACGGGGCGCTCCTGTCCCGGGCCTCCCCCGATGCCGTGGTCATGCACTGCCTGCCCGCCCACCGGGGCGAGGAGATCAGCGCCGGCGTGGTCGACGGCCCCCACAGCGTGGTCTGGCAGCAGGCGGCCAACCGGTTGCACGCCATGCGGGGGCTGCTGGCCTGGGTGACGGCGGACGCCCACGGCGCCGGGGGTGCCGGGTGACCCGCGTGACCAAGCACCAGCGCCAGCACCGGATCACCAAGCTGTTGGAGTCGGCCGCCGTGGGCAGCCAGTCCCATCTGGTCGAGCTCCTGGCCGCCGACGGCATCGAGGCGACCCAGACCACCGTCTCGCGCGACCTCGAGGAGCTGGGCGCCGTCAAGGTGCGCCTGCCCGGTGGGGACACCGCCTACGCCCTGCCCGAGCTCCCATCCCACCAGGTGGCCCCCGAGGATCATCTGAAGCGGGTCCTGGGGGAGTGGGTGGTCGAGGCCGACTGCTCGGGGAACCTCATCGTGCTGCGCACACCGCCCGGCTCCGCCCATGTCGTAGGCTCGGCGCTCGACCGGAGCGGGTTCACCGGGGTGATCGGCACGGTTGCCGGCGACGACACCGTCCTGGTGGTGGCCTCGGAGGCCGCCGGGGGAGCGGCCGTGGCCCACCGGCTGGCCGCGCTCGCGGGACTCGAGTCCCCTGACGGCGACCCGGCATCCGACAAGACGACATCCGACGAGACGACGAAGAGCGAGACAAGGGGTTCACGATGACCGAACGTGTGGTGCTGGCCTACAGCGGAGGACTCGACACCTCCATTGCCGTGCGGTGGCTGATGGAGAACCACGGGGTCGAGGTCATCGCCGTGGCCGTCGACGTCGGGCAGGCCGCCGACTCGGCCAGCGAGGACTGGGACGGCATCCGGAACCGGGCACTGGCCGCCGGGGCCATCGAGGCGACCGTGATCGACGCACGGGCCGAGATGGCCGAGGACTTCTGCATGCCCGCCCTGCTGGCCAACGCCAAGTACGAGGGCAAGTACCCGCTGGTCTCGGCCCTGTCGCGTCCGGTCATCGTGAAGCACCTGGTGGCCGAGGCCCGTCGCCACGGTGCCACCTCCGTGGCCCACGGCTGCACCGGCAAGGGTAACGACCAGGTCCGCTTCGAGGTCGGTACCCGTGCGCTCGCCCCCGACCTGAACGTGCTCGCTCCCGCCCGGGTGTGGGGGCTCACCCGTGAGGACTCGATCGAGTACGCGGCCAAGTGGGACATCCCGCTGACCGTCACCAAGGAGAAGCTGTACTCCATCGACGAGAACCTGTGGGGCAAGGCCATCGAGTGCGGTGTCATCGAGGATCCCTGGAACCGGCCGCCCGAGGACGTCTACACGATGACCGTGCCGACGGCCACGGAGCCGACCGAGATCACCATCGGCTTCGAGTCCGGGCTCCCGGTCTCCCTGGACGGCCGCGCCCTGTCGCCCGAGCCGCTCATCGCCGAGCTCAACAAGGTGGTCGGGTCCTACGGCTACGGCCGCCTCGACATGGTGGAGAACCGCCGGGTCGGCATCAAGAGCCGGGAGACCTATGAATGCCCGGGCGCCCTGGCGCTGCTGCTGGCCCACGCCGACCTGGAGGACCTCACCCTGGAGCGGGACCTCCACCACGAGAAGCTGCGCCTCGAGCCCCGGTGGTCGGAGCTGGTCTACGACGGCCTGTGGTTCTCCCCCCTGAAGCAGGCCCTCGACGCCTTCTTCCTCGAGAGTCAGCGCCACGTGACCGGCGAGGTGCGGCTCCGTCTCGACCAGGGGCGGTGCTGGGTGGTCGGCCGTCGGAGCCCGGTCAGCCTGTACGACCACGGCCTGGCCACCTATGACGCCACGGACACCTTCCGCCACCAGGATGCCGAGGGCTTCGTGCGCCTGTGGGGTCTGGGCGTCGCCACCTGGTCGGCCGTCCAGGAGGGCCGGGGCGACCCCGCCGCCGGGCGATGACCCTGTGGCACGGCCGCCTGAGCGGCGGCACCGCGGACGTGGTCATGGACTACTCGGTCTCCCTCCACTTCGACCAGCGTCTGGCCAAGGACGACCTCACCGGGTCGCGGGCCCACGTCCGGGGTCTGGGCCGGGGCGGACTGCTGTCCGAGGACGAGGTGGCCGTCCTGCTCGCCACCCTCGATGCCGTCCAGGCCGAGCTCGACGCCGGGACGTTCGCCTTCGTGCCCGACGACGAGGACATCCACACCGCGGTCGAGCGCCGGGTGACCGAGCTGGCCGGCGACGTCGGCGCCAAGCTCCACACCGGTCGCAGCCGCAACGACCAGATCGCCACCGACCTCCGGCTGTACGCCAAGCGGGAACTCGCCTCGCTGGCGGCGGCGGTGCTCCGGCTCCAGGACGTGCTGGTGGAGCGGGCCCAGGAGGCGGGGGACACCTACCTTCCCGGCTACACCCATCTGCAGCGTGCCCAGCCCGTCCTGCTGGCCCACCACCTGCTGGCCCACGGCTGGGCCCTGGCCCGGGACCTCGACCGCCTAATCGCCACCGTGGCCCGACTCGACGTCTCGCCCCTGGGGGCGGGTGCGCTCGCCGGATCATCCCTCCCGCTCGACCCTGACGGCACCGGTGCCGACCTCGGATTCGCCGGGCGGTTCGAGAACTCGCTCGACGCGGTGTCGGACCGCGACTTCGTGGCCGAGGCCCTGTTCGACCTGGCCCTGCTGGGCGTGCACCTGTCCCGGGTCGGGGAGGAGCTGGTGCTGTGGTCGACCGAGGAGTTCGGGTTCGCCGTGCTGGACGACGCCTTCGCCACCGGGTCGTCGATGCTTCCCCAGAAGAAGAACCCCGACGTGGCCGAGCTGGCCCGGGGGAAGAGCGGGCGACTCATCGGGAACCTGACGGGGCTACTGGTGACCCTGAAGGGACTGCCCCTTGCCTACAACCGGGACCTGCAGGAGGACAAGGAGCCGCTGTTCGACTCCGTCGACCAGACCCGGCTCGCCCTGGCGGCGCTGGCCGGACTGCTGGCCACCGTGACGTTCGACGCCAACCGCATGCAGGAGGCGGCCAACGGCTCGTCGGTGGCGGCCGTGGACCTGGCCGAGTGGCTGGTGGAGCAGGGCATGCCCTTCCGTCAGGCCCACAGCGTGGTCGGCGGCCTGGTGCACGACTCACTCGAGCGGCACGTACCCCTGGCCGAGTTGGTGGAGGCCCATCCGGCGCTCGGCGCCGAGGCGGTCGGCCTGCTCGAGCCCGGGGTCGCCGTCACCCGCCGGACCACCCCGGGCAGCGCGGGCCCCGCCGCCGTCGCCGTCCAGATGGAGCGGTTCGCCCACCGTCTCGAGGCCGACCGGATCCGGGTGTCGGCGCTGGGCTGAGCCCGGCCCGCTGCGCGTGTAACGCGGGGCCGGGTCCGAGGGACAGGGGAGGGTGGAACCCGTCCGTGCCCGCACCGTGGCCGACCCCGCTCCGTCCCACGGGGGCCGGCCCCCGTGTCCCGTGGCCCCGGCCCGCCGGGTGACCGCACCTGGCGGCGTGCGAGGCTGATGAGGTGATCGTGCTCCTGGTGATCGGGTTCCTCGCCGGACTGGTGACCGGGATATCCCCGTGCATCCTGCCCGTGCTCCCGGTCATCTTCGCCTCGGGGGCGGCCAGCGGCCTTGATGACGAGGCGGCGCCCTCTGCCGGGACGACCGGGTCGCCGGCCAGGGAGCGGGTGGGGGCCACCGTCGGATCGGTCGCCGCGCCCGGGCGGGCCAGGGGGGCAGGCGGGGTGGTCGGGGCCGACGGGGCAGGCGGGGTAGTCGGGGCCGACGGGGCCCCGCTGGTGGACCGATCCGGGGTCGGCACGGCACCGCCCTCCGCCGGAGGAGGATCCGATCCCGCACCGGTGTGGCCGTCCGACGCCCAGGCCCGACTCGACGCCGCGCGTCGGCGCCGGCGCCCGTTCTCGGTCGTGGTCGGACTCGTCCTGAGCTTCTCGGTGGTCACACTGCTGGGCACCTGGCTGCTGGACGCCCTGGGGCTGCCCGGCGACCTGTTGCGGTGGGCGGGCATCGTGGCATTGGCCGTACTGGGCCTCGGCCTGATCATCCCGTCGCTCGGAGACCTGCTCGAACGGCCCTTCACCCGGCTGTCGGCCGGACGGCAGGTGACCGAGGGTGGGGGCCTCGTGCTCGGACTGAGCCTCGGCCTGGTGTTCGTGCCGTGCGCCGGACCGGTGCTGGCCACCATCACCGTCGTCGGGAACCAGCACCACATCGGCTGGTCGGCCGTGGTGCTGACGGCGTCGTTCGCCGTCGGGGTCGCGGTCCCGCTGCTGCTGTTCGCCCTGGCGGGGCAGTTCCTGGCCACCCGGATGCGTGCCGTCCGGAGCCACGCCGCCACCGCCCGCCGGGTGATCGGCGCGGTGCTCCTGGTGACGGCCCTGGTTCTGGCGCTCAACCTGACGGACGGCATCCAGCGTGCGGTTCCCGGGTACGCCGACGCCCTCACGCAGCACCTCGAGGCCAACTCGTCGGCCACCCGGGCGCTCGACGGGGTGAAGGGGATCTCGGGCACGGGTTCGCTGGCCAACTGCACCGATGCCAGCCCGGTGCTGCAGGAGTGCGGCCGCGCCCCGGACTTCACTGGTATCCGCACCTGGCTCAACACCCCCGGCGGCCGCCCCCTGACCATCACCGGACTGCGCGGTCACGTGGTGCTGGTCGATTTCTGGACGTACTCGTGCATCAACTGCCAGCGGTCGCTGCCCCACGTCGAGGCGTGGGACGCGGCCTACGCCAAGGACGGGCTGACCGTCATCGGGGTCCACACGCCCGAATTCGCGTTCGAGCACGTGGTGTCCAACATCACCCAGGCGGCCGCCCAGCTCGGCGTCCGCTACCCGGTGGCCGTCGACAACGACTACGACACCTGGAACAACTACCAGAACAACTACTGGCCGGCGGAGTTCCTGATCGACGCCACCGGGACGGTCCGCCACGTCGACTACGGCGAGGGCCAGTACGGCCAGTCCGAGACGTTCATCCGCCAGCTGCTGGTGGCCGCCCACCCGACGGTCGCCCTGCCCGCCCGCACCGACGTCCCGGACACCGGCCCCCAGGCCCCGACGACGCCCGAGAGCTATCTGGGCTACCACTACATGGAGTCCAATCTGGCCGACGAGAGCGTCCAGGCGGACACCGCGACGGACTACACGCCGCCGCCGACACTCCCGCAGGACACCTTCGCATTCGGGGGGCTGTGGGACGTGGGCTCCGAGGGAGCGGTGGCCGGCAGCGGCGCCGACCTGCAGCTGCGGTTCCAGGCCGAGGACGTCTATCTGGTGCTGGGCGGCCGGGGAACGGTCGACGTCGACGTCGACGGCCGGCCG
>Ga0302279_10006057_pt1 | contig 13106 bp, 5 predicted proteins | sample III_Bog_N3_3_FD_194541 | JGI IMG/M metagenome (GOLD analysis project Ga0302279, IMG submission 194541) | Peat permafrost microbial communities from Stordalen Mire near Abisko, Sweden - III_Bog_N3_3 | ecosystem: Environmental > Terrestrial > Soil > Wetlands > Peat | place: Sweden: Abisko...
CAGTGCGTGTCGATGTAGCCGAGCCCAGCGGCGATCGCGTGCGTGTTGAGGCCGTCGTCGTACCGGTAGCCTACGCGAATCGGAAAGTGGTCCGCGAGGAAGAGCTCCCCGCCTGCCATGAACCGCGCCCGGGTCTTCCCCCAGGTCGTGAAGTCGGCCAGGCCGTCGGCCTCGAGCGTGAAGTCGCCCGCCTTGAACCCGATCCCCCCAGCGACCGTCGTCGGGGCGAGGGCGTTGCCGATGTTCGTGAGGTTGTGGCCCACGACGCCGATGCGCAGCTGGTCGATGGGCGCGGCCGTCAGTCCGGCGTCGAAGGTAATCTTGTCCAGCACGGGGCTGCCGCTCGTCCCGTCCGAGACGTCGGTCGCTCCGAAGGGCCCGGTCGCGACCGCCTGATCCACGCGCAGGTAGCGCCCCGTCACGCCCATCGCGAGCTTGTCGCCCAGCGGGTAGGCGAGCGACAGCCGGAGGTCGGTCCAGGTGCGGTTGATCCCGCTCGGATCCATGTTCGACCAGGTCCCCGCGAAGCCCCCGGTGATCTTCGACGTCGAGGAGTCCACGACGGCCCCGCCGTAGCTCTGGCGGCGGGCCTCGGGTGAAAACGAGCCGATCGCCTCGAAGTGATAGACGCGCGAGAACGGCAGATTGGCCGGGTTCAGGTACAGCGCGCTCGTCGAGGTCCCGAAGGCGTTGAGGGCGCCCGCGAGCGCCAGGTCTCTCGGGCTCTGGATCTCACCGAGGTCGTACCCTGCCTCGGGCGGCACGGTGGATGGGCTCGCCAGCGCCGGTGCCGTGAGAAACTGTGCAGCGAGCCATACCCCGGCCGCGGCGCACCCCGCCGTCGGCACGCGTCTCACGCGGTGCGTAACCATTGCGTCGGAGGGGGCCACTTGGCAGGACCCTAACAAGGTCGGAGCCGAGGGGATAATTTTTGGAGGTTCCTTCGCAGACCGGTAACCGTGTCGCCCCGCAAACGACGCGGGATCGTCGTGTCTTGACAGGGGGATCCTCGGGAAAAACAGCATCTCCCACAAGCTGCGATAGGGCGAAGAATCCAATTCCGAAGTGACCACGCGAATTTGACAAACCCCGTCCGTTCTCGCGCTCCCGCGAACGGCATTTCGCGGGTGGATTACAACCAATAAAGTGTTCTGGTTACGGCGGTTTGCAATAAATTTGCACGATCGTCATGGACGTCGGCGGAGGGGGGGTGATAGCTCATTCGTGTTCGCTTCGAACGGTCGGCGGCTGACGCCTCGGACGCGCTTAGTGAAAACGAGCACGTCGCGACGCGTTTGTCTTTGGAGTACCCCATCTTCCCCCCACCATCCCGACGTACCGGTTTGATGGGGCTAGGCGGATCGTAACGCTACTCGGAGGTTTCGAGGGAGCGTCCGTTCGGCCCGTAAAAGACCCAAGATTACCCAGGGCTCCGGCCAACGCGGCGGAGTCATATGGTTTTATTGCATTTCACGACGATCACACGATCACGCCATCCCGCCATCCCGCCATCCCGCCGTCCCACGAGGGCGCGCGAGGTCTTGAACCTTCGAGCCACGGCGTTTCCCGGGCTTCCGTTCTTTCCACAGTCTGTGGATAACTTGTGATTGGACCGGGGGTAGGTGGCTGTGAGGAGGAGGATTTGCGTAGTGGCTGGGCGACGTTAGAGACGACGACGGCGGGGGTAACGGTGCAACGGTGCAACTGGGCATGCTGAGTCACGACTCACTCTGGGATCAGGCGGTTGCGTTCACACGCGACAAGTCGCCAGGCAGCTTTGATCAATGGTTTTCAGGAGTTCAATTCGACGGTCTGTCCGACGGCGTGCTCTGCCTTCGCGCCAGGGACGAGTTCGTCCGCGAGTGGGTCGACGATCACTTCCTCCCGACGCTCACCGACCACATCCGTAGCCATACCGGCTGGAGCGTCCAGGTCGCCTGGACGATCGACAGCAGCCTCCAGCGACCCGTCTCGGATCAGCCGGTGGGTCCCCCCATCCGGCCGCGTTCGCTGCCCGTTCGGGGCTCCTACCCGCCGCCCGAGGTGGGCGCGGCCGCGTCGGCCGTTGCAGAGGCAGAGGGAGACGCGCCCCCTCCGAGCGCGCCGCGGCGCGTCGCGCAGGTCGCCGCGACGCTGCCGATCGAAGGGCTGAACCCGAAGTACACGTTCTCGAATTTCGTCATCGGGCCGTCGAACCAGCTCGCCCACGCCGCGTCGATTGCGGCGGCCGGTGGCGCCGGGCGCAGGCACAACCCTCTCTTCATCTGCGGAGGCACGGGGCTCGGAAAGACGCACCTCGTCCATGCCGTCGCGCACAAGTTCCGCGCCGATCGGCCCAGCGCGCGCATCCTCTACATCTCCGCGGAGAAGTTCATCAACGAGTTCGTCGAGGCCCTCAAGGACCAGAAGATGAACGAGTTCCGCGCCCGCTACCGCGAGCGGTGCGATCTGCTCCTCGTGGACGACATCCAGTTTCTCGCCTCCAAGACGCAGACGCAGGAAGAGTTCTTTCACGCGTTCAACGCGCTTCACCAGGCTGACAAGCAGATCATCGTCACGAGCGACAAGTACCCCCAGCAGCTCGAGCGAATGGAGGAGCGGCTCATCTCCCGGTTCACGTGGGGGCTCGTCGCCGACATCCAGGCGCCGGAGCTTGAGACGCGCGTGGCCATCCTTCGCAAGAAGGCCCAGCTCGAGCACATCGAGCTCGCGGACGAGGTGATGCTCTTCATCGCGCAGGTCGTGCGGAGCAACGTACGAGAGCTCGAGGGGACGCTGATCCGCCTCTCCGCCAAGGCGTCGCTGATGGGCAGGGCGATCGACATCGATTTCGCCCGGCTGGAGATCGCGGCCTCGGCTGGTACGCGCGCCAACGAAGCGAGCGTCGAGGACGTGCAGCGCGTCGTGTGTCACCACTTCAAGCTGCGGAGCGGCGAGCTTCTCTCGAAGGACCGTCACAAGAGCATCGCGTTCGCGCGGCACGTCGCGATGTACCTCTGCAAGCAGCGCCTCAAGTGCAGCTTCCCGGAGCTCGGCCGCGCGTTCGGCAACCGCGACCACACGACCGTGATGAGCGCCGTCCGCAAGGTAGAGGCGCTCCGCGGAACCGACCCCGAGGTCCGCGCCCACATCGAGGCCCTCGAGCGCAAGCTAGGTAGCGATTGACCCCACCTTCTAGTTGGTGCAGCCCATCTGGGTCGCGCAGTTCACGTAGAGAGCGCAGTCGAGCGTGCGGTTGCACGCGGCGGTGACTGCCGCAACGCACGTGCCCGCGTCGCCCACCTGATCGTTGAGTGACTGCGTGAGGCACGTGTCGCAGGAGTCGCCCGGTTGGGGCTGGGCGTCGGGGCTGTCGAGGTGGCCGGCGCACTCGCTCGCGCACGGCACCGCGCACGCTCCCGCGTCACCGCACTCGCAGGCCTCGACGGCCGCCGCGAACGTCTTCGACCCGCTCTGGTGGTTCATCTGGCAACACGACACGCAACCGCCCGTCGGCGATGCGCACATCATGTCCGCGACGAGCGCAGCGTCCGGGATGTCGAAGCCGCCGTCGACCTCGAGCTTGCACTCCTCGAGCGCGTACTGCTCTGGACCGCAGGGCGCGTTGACCATCGGGGCGCTGCCGTCGATGCAGGTGAAGCCCGCGTCCTCCGCGCAGACCGCGTACGCCTGGAACGCGGAGGGATGGCCGCTGCTCGTGCAGGTCTTCTGCAGAGCCTGGCAGTCGTTCTGGCACTGCTCGAGCGTCTGGCCGCACTGCAGCTGGATGAGGCAGAGATCGGAGCAGCTCGCTTCGGTCGGGGCCACCGCGCTCGTGCAGTCGAGCGCGATCCCGGCGATCGGGAGCGCCAGTAGGAGGCCCGAGGCCAGAATCTCGCTCAAGTGCAGGGTCAACGCGAAGCTCCTCGGAGGTGAAACGCTACTTCAGAACAGACCAATGGCGAACTGGAAGGCGCCGAAGTCCTCGTACGAGCGACGGGGATCGCCCGATCCGGAGACCAGGCGCGACAGGTTGATCCCGTAGTCGAAGACGATGGGCCCGATCGGCGTCTGGATGCGGATCCCCGAGCCGATGGAGGTCCGGAGCGGGAAGCCGTGCTGGAAGGGATAGCTCGCGTCCGACCAGATGTTGCCCGCGTCGAAGAAGATCACGGTCTCGAAGGGCGAGAGCACCGGGATCCGGAGCTCGAGGCGCGGATTGATCATCAGGTTGCCGCCGCGGATGGCCACGTCGCCTGCGGTGAACTTGAGCGGGTCGCTCGCCGGCTTGTTGTAGTTCGCGCCGATCTTGTCCGCCAGGTCCTGGGGCATGAGCGTGTCCTGGAGGTAGCCGCGCATCGACTCGATGCCCCCCATGAAAAAGAGGCGGTCCGGGTAGGTGACCGAGCCGGACACGACGCCGTCCGCGGAGGTCACCCCGGCCTTCACGGTCTGCACGTTGGCGCCGAGGCGTAGCTCTCCGGCGAGCGTGATCTTCTTGGTGACCGGCACGTAGCCGGCGAACGTCTGCGTGAAGCGGAAGAAGTGACCCGAGCTCGGCTCGCACGGGTTGTTCGGCCCGGCGACGTTCGTGGTGGAGCCGAGGTTGTTCCAGTTCGCCGACCCATCGAGCAATCGGTTGTAGACGGGCCGGGTCGCCGTCGGGCAGGACAGCGCCTGGCCAGGCAGGTCGCCCCAGTCCACGTGCTCGATGCCCGCCGCGATGTAGGTCCCGCGGTGCGCGTTGAACGAGTTGTCCCGCCGGTCCCAGGTGACGACGAAGCGCTGCGCCGCCGCGTCGCTCCATCCGGTCGGAACGCGCAGGAGGCGCGCGAGGTCCGCGTTCGGCGACTCCCCCGAGGCCTGCGACGCCTGCGCCTGCTGCTGGAGGTACTGCTCCACAGTGCCGGCGTTGAAGACGTACGCGTTGTTCACCTCCACGTCCGGGGCGAACGACATCTGGAGCTGGCGGACGGGCCGATAGTACGCGCTGAAGATCCCGGCGACCTTGGTGAGCGCGAAGTCTCGCTCGAGATCGCGGACGTAGACTCCGTCGATGGCCGCGCGGATGAGGGGCCCGAGGCCGACGTCGGGGAACGCGAGCGTCGCCGTGTTTCGCATCGCGATGCGCTGCGCGAACGCCGGGTAGCCGAAGGCGGTGTCGTAGTTCGTGCGGACCTGCGGATCGAGGATGAGAAAATCCGGCAGGTAGGAGAGCTGGATCCGGAGCGAGAGGCTGATGGCGTCGGCCGCGAGGTTTCTGTCCCCGTACTCGAACGCGAAGCGGATGCCCTCGCCGGTCGACACCCCGGGTCGCACCTCGAGGTACTGGGAGTTGCGCTCGACCACCGTGACGATGACCGCCTTGTTCTCCTGCGGTACGTACGCGTCCTCGAGCGACACGTTGACGCTCGTGAAGACGTTGAGCGTGGCGACGCGCTCCTCGGTCTTGCGGACGTCGCTCGTCCGGTACGGCTTGCCCAGCTCGAGCGCGACGCGCTTGCGGATGACCGACTCGTTGGTCCTCTCGTTGCCGCGGATGATGATCTGGGAGACGATCACGCGCTTGCCCTCGATGACCTCGAACCGGGCGCGGGCACGCGTGTGGTCGAGGGAGCTGTCCAGCGTGTACTTCACGTCGGCGTAGGCGAACCCCTTCTCCTTGTAGGCGTCGAGGATGTGGCGGCGCGCCTCCTCCAGCTTCAGCGCGTTCGCGGGATCGCCGAGCGTGAGCCCCGCCGCCGCCGCGAGCTCGCGCTCGGGGATCGAACGCGCGCCCGAGAAGGACATGTCGTAGAGGAGCGATCGCGGTCCGAGCTTGATCGGGATGCGGAGCGAGACTCGCGGCTCGCACTCGTTGCCGTGCGCGTGGTCGGGGATGCAGCTCAGCGCCGGATCGACGGGAGGAACCGGGAGGGGAAGGTTCGTCGCGTCGTAGGTGCACGCGTCGAGCGGAGCGTGCGGCAACGCGACCGGCAAGCAGCGGTCGGCCGGCGAGCGGGGGGAGCAGTGGCGCCGGATCACCTGCGTGGGACCGACCTGGGCGTGCAGGTAGCCCTCGTTCCGGTAGAGCTCCTGCACGTGCAGCAGCGCCTGATCGTAGGTGTCGGCGTCGAAGGTGCCGTCGGGGTCGAGGTCGATCGGGACGGGCGAGTCTCCCCGCGGCACGGACGAGAGGCCGGCGATGGTCTCGTCGAGGCCGTGTGCGTTGGGGTTCTTGAAGACGTCCGAGCCGGGCAGCTGCTCCTCGAGGAAGCTGTCGATCTCGGTTCCGATCGCGCCCGCGGATCCGGGCGCCTCGCTCAGGTGGCGGATGTCGTCGGGCTTCAGGCACGGGTACGACCGCGAGACGACGAGGACCCTGGGGTGCTCCACGAAATGAAAGACGAGGTAGACGACCTTGCCCTGGCCTCGCTGTTCGAACGAGACGTCCACGTCCAGAAACCCGTGCTTGACGTAGAAGGCGCGAAGCTTCTGAAGGAGGTGTCCCGGCGTACGGTCGGACTCGTCTTCGAGGCCGAGGGCGCCGTCCAGGGCGTCGGCGTCGAAGTGCTCGTTGCCCGTGAACCTCGGTACGAAGAGCGGGCCGGTCTCGACGTGGACTTGCAGCGTCGCCGTGCCTCCATGGACGACGACGTCGTGCGTGGCGAGGGCCTGGTGGTAGCCCTGCGCGCGGAGGCGGTTGGCGAGCGCCAGATCGGCGGCCTCGAGAGACGCCTGATCCATGCGCCCGCCCGGCTTCACGGCGTAGCCCTCGGTCGTCTCCCGCACGGCGCCCGGATCTGCGCCGGAGACGAAGAAGAGTCGACGCCCCACGGCGAACGGGGCGCCTGGCACCACGTCGATCAAGACGAGGACCCGCTCCGGCGCGTCCGTGGGGCGGGTCGTGATCTTGACCTCCGCGCTCGGGTACCCCCGCCGGGCGAGGAGCGCCTCGACACGGTTCTCCTGGTCGGCGATGTCCTTGCCGACCAGCTCGCCACCGGTCGCCAGGTCGGCCTCGTGGAGCAGCTCGTCCTGCTCGATGGGGGCGCCGTGCAGATCGACCCGCATGGTCTCGATGAGCTTGCGTGGGACGACGTGCGCCAGGAGCCGCACTCCGCCCCCATCCTCGATGACGGATACGCGGCCCCGCGCGAACCGGCCCGAGGAGAGGACCTCGTCCAGGATCTGACGGGCGAGCGCCGGAACGAACGTCTGTCCCGTGCGGACGGTCCGCACCTGGGGGAGCGCCACGTCGGTCCAGGTGTCGTCGTCGAGCAGCACCTCCACGCGGGTGATGGGGCGGCCCGAGAAGGCACGGAGGTCGGGCGCCGGGAGGAGGGGCGGTGTGGTCGCCAGCGCGGGGGACGACGAAGCGGCCCCGGGCGTCTGCTTGGCCGACGGCGGAGGGCTCGCCTTCCCAGGTCTGGTGACGAGCACGAGCGCGAGCGCGATGGTCATGCAGGCGTGGAGCGCCCTGCGACCGAGCCGCAGGCGTGCTCTCAGGGCGAGGTGCGACAGCACCTTCCGCGTTCTCACGCTCACGTAGCCACCGAACGTACGGTCGCGCGGCCACCTTGCCAGGGCAACCGGAAAGGCAAGGTCACTCGAACTCGAGCCGCCACCGAAAGTCGATCCCGACGTTGCCGATGGACGACGAGGAGACGTCGTTGATGTTGTCGTACGAACCCTGCACGCTCACGCTCCGATTGAGGCGCCACTCGATGTTCGAGCGTAGCTCGCGGTCCTCGGCGAGCGTCGTCGCGACGTTGGCGCGGATGCTGTCGGTGAGGCGCTTTCCCACGATGACCTGCGGCTCGGTTCGCCCGGTGACCGTCGAGTAAGCGCTCCCGAAGCGGAAGTCGTCGATGACGGGGATGGCGTGCTTCACGGCGGTGTCGGCGCCGCTCACGGTCGCGAGCGCTTCGAGGGCCGCGCTCGTCACGGCGCCCGTCACCTGGAGCTGGTCGACCTCGGCGCGCGTCATGCCGATGGTCAGGAGCAGCACGATGTCCTCCTGCGACAAGGGAGGGTCGCTCGTCATCTCGAAGCGGAGGTTCTCGGTGTCGCCGTACGCGTGGAGCGAGATGCGCCAGAGGCCGCCTCCGCCCGCGGTCGCCCCGGCGGCGGCTGCCGCGCTCGTGTCGTTGTAGCGCCGGTACTCGGTCACCGCGAGAACGTCGATGTTCGGGACCACGCGCGTCGGATCTTCGAACCGGATGATGGCCTGGCGGACGTCGAAGTCGTTCGCCCGCAGGTGGAAGCGGCCGCCCGGCTGGGCACGCAGCTCCCCGCGGAGGCCGAAGCGCTGGTCGGTGCCGCTCACGGCGAGGGCCCCCGAGTCTATGCCCAGCTGGACCTCCGCGAGGTTGTTGTGAATCTTGAGCGGCGCTCGCGACCTCACGCGCACGGCGTCGAAGGCGATCGAGTCGAGGGACGGATCGTAGGTCTTCACCTCGGTGCGCTTGGAGCCGACGCTGCTCGCGAGCGCGTCGCGCTCCAGGTTCATGGGGCGGGTGTACTCGAACGAATCGATGAGCACCTCGCCGCCGATGTGCGGAAGGCTGGCGGTGGGGGAGCCGGTCGCTTGCGCGTTCCACGCGACGGTCAGGTTGGCGTCGAGGGTCGCCTTGATCCCGTCGGCGGGCGCGACGTGGATCTCGTGCGCGACGATCGTTGCTTCGATCTGGTTCAGCGCCAGCCGCTTGAACGGCATGGATCCGGTGACGGCGATGGTGCCTCCAGCGAACTTCGCGCCGGCGTGGGTGATGCGAAGCTCGGACGAGTCCGCCACGGCGTCGACGTCGACGTCGACCACGTCGCTCGGCCATCCATGGACGGAGAACTCGCCGCCCTTGACGTGCAGCTCCCCGGAGATGAGCGGCTGGCCGAGCTTTCCCTTCGCGCTGACGCGCCCGCTCAAGGTGCCGTGCGAGCGCTCGAGCTTGGGCACGACCCCGACCAGGAGCCCCAGATCGATGGGCGCGAGCTCCGCCGAGACCGAGAGCTCGGGCGCCGACGAGACGTGCGCGACGGTGCCCCGGACGGTGCACGCTCCCTGGAGACCTCCGGGCGCCTGGACGTCGAGGACGAGGGGGGGAAGGGTCAGCACGTCCCCCGCGAGCGAGATCGTGTCGGGCGTGTGCTCGAGCTGGAGGCGCTGGCCGGCCCGCGAGACCTCGAGGACCCCGGGCGTGAAGCGTATCTTGGCGTTCGCGAGGTCGTCCGTCACGAGGCGATCGATGGCGATGTCGCCCGAGATCTCCCCGTCGATCCGCTCGGGCTCGTTCGGTCCCTCCGTCTCGTCCTTCGGGAGGAACACGGTCGCGAGGGCCGCCGCGTCGACCTTGCGCAGGGCAATCTTGCCGGCGATCTGCGCGGAGCGCTGGCGGCTCATCGTCACGTGGTCGAGGCTCACCTGCCCCCCGAAGAGCTCGCCCGTGACCGAGTACTGACCCTGCGAGCTCGTGTCGTGCAGGTACGCCTCCTTGTCGAAGGCGCCGTAGATCGCGCCGCCGCAGCGCGTGGTGCCGCGGCGCTTCGAAGGCTTCAGATCCTGCGTCATGGCGACGCGCATGTGCGACGGCCCGAAGGCAGCTCCGCGAATGCGGACGGGGGTGACGTCCACGTCGCCCCGGACGGTGTACGCGTCGAGCTTCCCCGTCGCCTGGATCGTCCCGCTGAGCGTGCCATCGACCGCGCTGCGGAAGGGCCCGAGCGTCTGGACCCGCGAGAGCGGGATCGCCTGCAAGACCAGGCTGCCGGAGAGCGCACCCCCGCGCGCGATGGTCCCCGAGCCGAGAACGGCGCCTTCGGGGCCGTTCGCCGTCCTCGCCTTGTGGAGCGTGAAGGCACGCAGATCGACGTCGGCGCCCTCCACGCCGGCCATGCGGTCGGTCCAGCGGTACTCGAAGTCGGCGTCGCCGTCGTCGAACTGCTCGCCGAAGAGGTCGACGTTCGTAGCGTGAGCCGTCGCGTGCACGTCGAAGAACCCGTTGCCGCACACGTCCTCGGGACCGCCGAGCGCGACGCGAAGGCGGCCGTGGGTGGCGAGCGAGGCGTCGATGTCCAGAAACCTCGGGTCTTCCTCCATCCGCCAGATGGCGAGAAAGTCGCGGAGGCCGAGCGCGGTCGACCCGAACTGGGCATCCATGCGCATCCCGGCCGACGAGAAGTCGAGGCGCGCCGTGGGCATCTCGTAGCCGCTCTTGCCCTTCTTGGCCTTCACGTTCTTGAGCTCGAGGACGAGGCCCGTGAGCGAGGCGTGTCCGGCCGTGATGTTGCCGAAGGGAATGTCCCCGAACACGAAGTCGTGAATCGTCGCGTCAGCCTCGAGGTGCGGATCGCCGAAGTTACCCGTCACGTGTGCCTCGACCTCGACCTGCCCTCCGAGCTCGATCGTCCCGAGGGGCGTGCAATCCGACAGGTCGATGTGGCCGACGGGCACGTCGACGCGCAGATCGTTGTTGAAGTGCAGATAGACGAAGCCGTTCTCGAGCGTGCTCTTCGGGAACTTCACCTGCACGGCCTTGAACTGCACGCCGTCGGGCCGGACGGCGAGGTGCGCGTGCAGCTGCGACTCCTTGGTGGCGAAGATCCGCGCGTGGCCCGGGTTCTCGTGGGGCATGTCGTCGACCTCGAACGTGCCCGCCAGGCCGCTGAAGTCGCCGTCGAGGTGGAGCGGCAAGAGCGTGCCGGCGATCTGCGGCACGTGGATCTCGCGCAGGTCCCAGCCCACGTACGAGTGGGGGTGGACGCCGAGATCGCGGAGCAGCGTCGTGAAGTCGACGCCCTTGATGTCGAGCTTGGTCTTGAGCGACATCCGCTCGCACGGGGCGACGTGGCCGGCCGGCGTGGACGCGCAACCCTTGCCCAGCGGGTCGACCACGGTGTCGGCGAAGACTGCGGTGCCCTCGGCGATCTTCACGGTCGTGACGGGGCTCGTGACGATGTCCCCGCGGATCGAGATCTCGCTCTGTAGCTCCTGGGCGAAGGCGAAGTGATCGATCCGGATGTCGTGCGCTTCGACGTGGCCCGTCACGTCCGGGATCGCCATGCCCTGGTCGTAGCGGACGTCCGCGTCGATTCCGATCCAGCCGTCGGTCGAGGGGAAGTGCTTCTCCTGGCGCTCGACGAGCCCGACGGGCAGGCGCACGGCGACGTGCCCGTCGACCCGCACGTCGGGTGGGGAGGCGGACCAGTCGTTCGGCAGGCGTACGCGAAGGTGGCTGAGCGCGAGCGAGACGTTGCGCTTGTCCTCGGGGGCCAGGTGGCAGCCCGGGCTCGTCCCGGGAGCCGCGTTCATGTCGACCGTACCCGTCGCGTTGAGCCGCCTTATGGTGATGAGGTCGGGGTCGATCCGGAACCGCCCGTCGAGGCTGCAGAGCTCGTCGTCGTCGAAGGCGGGCGCAGCGTGGCCCTGCACCGTGGTCGCGCGCTCCCGCACGATCCCCGTCTCACCTGCCCGGACCGCGACCTCGAAGGAGGTGCCCTGGACGGGGTCGTCGTCGGTCGTCACGTCCAGATCGATCTCGCGCAGATGGGCGCTGACTCCCTCGAGCTCGAGGTCGACACTCGCGTCGGCGAGGGAGAAGACCGAGAACGGGGCGTGGAAGGCTCCTCCCTTCGACTTGGGCAGGGGCCCGATGGTCAGGTTCGCGAGCTTGCCGTCCTTGACGACCGCGTGGACCTTCGGCGCGTCGACCTCGATCTGGTCGATGGCGAGCTTGCCGGACAGGAGCGCGAAGACCCTGGGATGGATGCTGATCCGCGGGCTCGTCAGCACCGGGCCGGAGCCGTCCGTGGAGGCGATCTCGAGGTTGGTGAGGTCGAGCGAGAGCGGCCAGAGCTCGAGGTTGACCGCGTAGTTGGCGACGATGCCTTGCTGGCTGAGGAGTCTCTTGGTCTCCCGGGCGGCCCATTCGCGGGCCTGGGCGGACCGGACGACCATCCCGAGCGCCAGGGGAAGCACCCCGACGACGGCGAAGAGAATGCAAAAGAACCTCGCGGCGATCGCCCCCCAGTCGCGCCCATGGCGGGGCGGCCGCGCCTGCGGAGCGAGATGGGTGCTTTGCCGGTCGGGTTGCATGAAGAGTTTCGCGGGGATGCGCTTGTTTGACGAGCGTGGAACCCCGTTGCTTCAGTGTAGCCTCGATGGGCCGCGCGGCCTATTTCACGCCGTCTCCGGAGCCTACATCGGGCTATACGGACGCCATGCGACGTCGGACCTCGGGGGTGCTGTCCTCGGACGAGTTCGTCTCCGGCAAGCTTCGGCAGGCCGAGACCCTCGATCCCGAGAGGATCATCCGGGTGCTGGAGCCGCTCGTCCTCGACAGGCGCCGGGAGCGGATCCTGGAGGTCATCGGGGCCCGCCTCGGCAGCGTGCGGGTGGTCTTCGACGCGCCGCACGATCCGCACAACGGGGCGGCCATCGTGCGGTCGTGCGAGGCGTTTGGCGTGCAGAGGCTGCACGTGGTCGAGCGGCGGGAGCGCTTTCTCGCGGCAGGGTCGGTGGCGCGGGGCGCAGAGAAATGGGTGGACGTGCTTCGCCACAAGGAGCCGGAGGCCGCTATCGCGGCGCTGGCCGCGGAGGGCTTCGAGCTCGTGGCGGCGCACCCGGACGGGGAGCTCCTGGCCGCGGACCTGGCGGGCATACCGAAGCTTGCGCTCGTGGTCGGCAACGAGCGCGAAGGAATCGGTGAGGTTCTCACGGACGCGTGCCGTCGGCGCGTGCGGGTACCGATGCGGGGCTTCATCGAGAGCCTGAACGTCAGCGTGACGGCAGCGATCCTCCTCAGCGCGGCCACGACGGGGCGTCCCGGGGATCTCGACCCGGAGACGCGGCGACGGCTCTACGCGCGCGGGCTCTACTTCTCCGTGAAGCAGGCGGACGAAGTGCTCGACTGGAGCGATTGACGTCGGGAGGGAGACGTCCGTCTCGCGCGGAGGCTTCGAGTCGCCGTGGCGGGTACTCTCCTCCGATGAGCTCGCCCCTCACGCCAGGCCCCAGAGTCTCCGTAGGCCTCTCCCTCCTGCTCGCCATCGCCTTCTCCGCCGGCGGCTGCACGCGTGGCGCCGACGGAGCGCAGGGGAGCCCCGGCCCGGCCGGGGCGTCCGGCCCCTCCGGACCGCAGGGAGCCCCTGGG
>Ga0302279_10006059_pt1 | contig 13103 bp, 12 predicted proteins | sample III_Bog_N3_3_FD_194541 | JGI IMG/M metagenome (GOLD analysis project Ga0302279, IMG submission 194541) | Peat permafrost microbial communities from Stordalen Mire near Abisko, Sweden - III_Bog_N3_3 | ecosystem: Environmental > Terrestrial > Soil > Wetlands > Peat | place: Sweden: Abisko...
GGGTGTCCAGTCCTCAACTTGCTGGCGGAGATAGCGTTGCCGGGACTCGATCCGCAACTGGTTGTCGAACCCAATGTCTCTCACGCACTGACGGAATAATGCCGGATCGTCCTGGCGGAGATGCCCACAGAAGGCATCGGCATCCATGAGCTTCAATGGCGGTGGCGGCTCAGCGTCGCAGCCAACCAAGGCTATGAGCAATCCGTATACAGCGGCGCGCATGGCTGTGTTCCTCCCATGGTGCTTGCAGCGTGGCGGGCAGGATCGGGGTGCGGTCTTTTGTAACCCGTGCTGACCCGTAGCGCCAGCGTATGCAGCGAGTTGCGAGTTTGGTGTTCCCGCCTGCACGCGCATTGTGGCAGAAATCATATCGAATTGTCTTCCGGTTTAGGTGACGTGGTTGGCACAGGAGGAATTTGAGTAGGCGGCACCTCCTTACGCTTTGCTGCTCGTGCCTGTATCACCATCAAAATGATTGTGGGGGCAACGCGAGCCTCGATTTTGTCCATCGTCTCATCGCTAAATGCCGCGTCCCCATATCGCCTATGAAGTTCCACGATAGCCTCACGTTGTTGGCGACAAGCCGCAAAGGCCGCCGACGCCACGACTGCGGCTGGTTCCTCCGAGACCACGGCCATTCCTGTGGCATTGGCAAAAATGCAGTCGCGGTGCTTGGCAATGAAGGCAGGCTCTCCTTGGTTCAACCTTGCCTGATTCTCCGCTATTTTCTGATCATTACGACTGCTCACCACGTCATTCGCGATTTGACTGTACTTATTGCGCACGTTGGTATATATGGCATCAGCAAGCCTCTCGACCTGCAATGAGGCAGTTCTTGTGGGGTCACGCTTGTACCCAGGAACGCACTTTTCCAGGGCGGACACCACAATCTCCGGTAACGGCAAATATGGGTCGGACCAACCCTGGGACACCTCACGACGGAAATTCAAGGGGGGATATTTGCCCTCAGCAGCGGGAGCGGCCCAAAGCTCCGATGCGCGCGGTTCTATCTCCTGGCCGAGGCAGCTAAAGTAGAGCACACCGCTTTCGTGAAAGGCAGGTGACGGCGAATCTGCGGAAGGTGGGGCCTTTCCATCATCACATTTGGGGCAAAAAACCTGGTTCGATCCGTAAGTATAGTAGGTGGAACGTGGGGCATCACACCCAGCCAGTGCCACGAGCAACACCAGAACGGCCGGCAAGCGCTGAACCCGGCGCATCATTCGTACCCGCACTCGACAATGACCTTATCGACCTCACGGTAACGCGATCCCTTGATCGGAGGAAGCGGCTCCGTTGCCCATTCTGCAAACGGGTTTGGCCCCGGTGGGGGAGCTTTAGCAGCCAGATTCTTCGCAAGCTCACAGACAACCACAGCGCCGGTCCGCTTATTCAGACGCCATCCAAGGGGGCCACTGTTTGCGTCCACGGATAGCTCGTAACGATCTGCCAGATAATGGCTCCCCAGCCCGGTCCCAACAATCGAAAGGCCGACGACGACGGACGCAATGATGATGGCGGTTGGCATCGTCACCGGAAAGACCGCTTGCGTCGCCGACCGCATAGCTTGCCTGACAGCAATTCCCATACCATCGCTCCCCGTCCTGGCGATCGGGGAGTTGAGAAGCCTCAGTTGGTCAGGCCGCGCAAACCTTTAGGCTTTCGCCTTGAACATACGCCTGCGCCTCCCCGACCATAGGGGTCGAGGAGTGCTGATGCGGTAGCACCATACCGCCAACTGAGGGGTTCTCACGCCCCAGAGCAGCATGGGCTGCTCCGCCGGGGAGGATTCCACATGCACCAGACGTTGTGAAGTGGCGGCGCGGACTCGGCACCGCTCGCTATTCCGATACAGCACCCACCAGGGAGCGCCGTGACGGCTGGCTGGCGCGACGGGGGCGGGACTGTTGGGCGTTCTAGGCGCTAGCAGTCACCGGGTTGACTGGATGCCGATTCCGCGGGGCAGCGGCCAACGGTGAGGACGCCCCCCGGCGGACGATGGGGAGCCGCTGAATGCTCCGGGCGTTAGCACGGTGCGACGCCCGCGACGTGGGGAACCTCCGGCGGCACGGCTTGCGCCACCTTTCGCCAGCAACCGCAACCGAAATAGGGGACAGTAGAGGGGACGCTGGGACAATCTGTCCGTAAGTCGTTGATTCCATTGGTCCATTGGCGGATGGGGTGGGATTCGAACCCACGGTACGCTCACACGTACGGCGGTTTTCAAGACCGCTGCCTTAAACCGCTCGGCCACCCATCCCGCTCGGCCTTGGTATCAATCCCCGCCGCCCAAGTCCAGGTCCGGCCGCCCCTTCGCAATCCACCCCGTCCCGCGCTAACATCTGCCATCGATCACCAGAAACCAGAGGAAACATCCATGGATGCCGACGCCAAGAAGACCAGCCTCCGCATGATCCCCTATGGCATCTACGTGCTGACCGCCGATGACGGCAAAGGCAATGTCGGCGCCGCCACCGTGAACTGGGTCACCCAGGGATCTTTCGCCCCACCGCTCGTAGTGGTCGGCGTCAAGGCCGACTCGGGCGCCCACACCGTCGTCAAGGGCACCGGCAAGTTCACCCTGAACATGCTGGGCAAGGACCAGAAGGGTCTCGCCTTCACCTTCTTCAAACCAGCCAAAGTCGAAGACGGCAAGCTCTCGGGCCAGGCCTTCCATCACGGCACCAACGGCGCGCCCATCCTGGACGCCGCCATCGCCGCGGTGGAATGCGAGGTCCGCAGCATCGTCGAACTCGGCGACCACCACATCGTCGTGGGGGAGGTCACCGAAGCCCACCTGCTGAAGGCACCCGAAGGCCGAGCGGACGCGGCGATTCTGGAGATGAAGGACCTGGGCGACAACGTCTATTACGGGGGGTAACCGTTCCGCTGGCGGGGCGCATCCCCCGCCAGCCTGTTCTGGGGGGAAACGCCATGATCACAAAATTCGCCACCGTCTATCCCGGTCATATCGATATGCCGGACCACGGCCAGGACGCCACGCCGGCCAATGACCGGCGCTTCAGCAACGCAGACCTCGCCAGCGTCTTCGCCAAGACCGAGGACATCGCCATCGCGATGGACCGCCAGGGCTGGGACACGTTGTGGATGGCGGAACACCATTTTCAGCACGAGGGATACGAAGTGATCCCGAACCTGCTGATGCTGGCGGTGCATCTGGCCCACGTGACGAAAACCTTGAAGACCGGCTGCGGTTTCAACATTGCCCCGATGTGGCATCCGCTGCGACTCGCGGAAGATTACGCCGTCGCCGATATCCTGACCAAGGGACGCACGGTGTTCGGCGTCGGGCGCGGCTATCACTCGCGTGAGGTGGAAACCTTCGGTGCACCGATCATCGACCAGGAAGCCAACCGCGAACTGTTCGAAGAACAGGTCGAAATCATCTTCAAAGCCTTCAACAACGAACGATTCTCCCACCACGGCAAGCATTACACCCTGCCGCCCGAGGTGCCCTATCGCGGCTACACCTTGAAGGACCTCACGTTGGTGCCCCGGCCGATCAATCTGCCAGTCGAGACCTGGCAGCCCGTGGTCAGCGCCAGCGCGCGCGGGCTGGACTTCATGGTCAAACACAACATCAAGGGCGCGGTCGGTGGCGGGGCGGCGACCATGCAGGCCGGCCCCATCACCGCCTATCGCGACGCCGCGGCCAGGGCGGGCAAGGACCTGAAGCTGGGGGAGAACCTGATGATCGGGGTTTTCATCCACCTGGCCGACAGCAAGGAAAAGGCGGTCAAGGCCCTGCGCCCGCTTTACGAAGAGCACGCCAAAATGTTTGCACCCCTCGGGTTCCTGCCGGGGGCGACGCCGGCGCAGATCGAGGCGATTTCGCATCGCGGCGGCTGGTACGAAGCGGGCGCGCCATCACTGGAACGTTACATGGAGACGGGCGCCTGGTACGCCGGCACCCCCGAGGGGCTGGTGGCCTATTTGAAGGAACTCGAGGCCCGCTATCCCGGGCTGGAGCACATCAACCTCAGCACCCCCCTGACCACGCCGCGGCAGATGATGCTGGACCAGTTTCAATGGGTATCGGAAGCCGTGATGCCGGCCTTCGGTGTCGGACCGCACGCAAAATAAAACCACGCTTCCCGAACCGGACGGACGACAGGAGCGGTCACGCGGACCGATTCGGGCCAGCCGGCCCGAATCGGCCGTGCGACAAACCGACAGCAACTACCGAACGGTCGTGCTTTCAGTCGACTTCCGCGTTGTCGCCACATCGCCGCTCGGCGTTACCGAAACACCCGTGCTGTTGGAACGGCTCTTGTCAATCACAACACCATTGCTGTCGATCGTCCGCTGACTGTGGCTTTCGGAGCTGGAACCTGGCATCGGAACGGCCGTCGATGTCGTTGTCTGCGTCGACGTCGAGCTCGACGACGACATCTGTGCGGCGGCAACGCCTGTCATCAAGGCGAGGCCCGTTGCAGCTGCAAGCCAGGTTCTGATCATGGTCGATTCTCCAAAATATTGGCGGCCGTCTGTCCCGCCGGTTGAGCGCGTCTTCTGTGGGCAGAAGCCATCGCACGATTTGCTGGCCGCCGTCGTTGAACAGACAGCCTCAGCAAGACACATGGCGGCCAGATCCCGCTAAACAATGCTTTTGAGTATAAGTACCAGTGCGCCAAATGACGGGTCGGCGGCCAAACCAGAAACCCGGGGTCACCGGATTCGCCGATCATGATTACGGCGGGTTGGTGTTGGTCCGCGTCACAAACGGCACGATTGAGCCGATCACCGCGGTCCCGGGGGCGTGCACCCAATACCCCGGGTTCGTCATCGCGCAATGCGCGTGGAACACATCGCGCGACGCGCGTGGAAGACATCGCGCAATGCGCGTGGAACACATCGCGCAATGCGCGTGGAACACATCGCGCGATGCGCGTGGAAGGCGACCATCGGCCGCGGACGCCAGGGCACAGGCCCCGACGTCCGCAGCCGATGTCTCGGAACTCAGCCCGCGTCGCTGTCGGTCGCGCCGACCTGCACGCCCACGAACACCGGCTCGCCATTGCGGATCACCCGCAATGCCAGCGCGTGGTCCTTGCCGCTCAGCGCGGCCCGCATCGCCTTCGCCGCTTCGGACGGCGAGGTCACGGGGTGGGTGCCAACCCCCACGATCACGTCACCCGGCTGCAATCCGGCCTGTTCGGCTGGCGAACCGGGCTGCACGCCGCGTACCACGGCGCCGCGCGTGCCATCGGGCACGTCGAGCTGGTTACGCATCTCCGGCGACAGCGGCGCAAGCGCCAGTCCGATCTTGTCGTGATCGGCGTGCGGGCCTGCGTCGTTGCTGGCCGTCGTCTGATCGTTCGGCATCTGCGCGACCTTGACGACAACCTCCTTGCTCTGGCCGTCGTGCAGGATTTGCAGATGGGCCTCGTCACCCGGATGGATCGCCGCGACATCGACCGCCAGGTCACGCGGATTCGTGATCTTCGTGCCGTTCACCGCCTGGATCACGTCGCCCGGCTCCAACCCGGCATGCAGCGCGGGACTGTCGGGCTGAACCCCCGCCAGCAGCGCGCCGGAATTCTCCGTCAGTCCCATCGCCTTGGCGGTGGCACCGGTGACCGGTTGTGCCTCAACGCCGACATAGCCGCGGACCACGTGACCCGACTGCTCCAACTGCGCCGCCACCGTCCGGATCATGTCCGAAGGAATGGCAAAGCCGATGCCGACCGAACCGCCCGAGGGCGACAGGATCGCCGAATTCATGCCGATGACCTTGCCGTCCTGGGTGAACAGCGGCCCACCGGAGTTGCCCTGGTTGATCGGCGCATCGATCTGGATGAACTGGTCATAGGGACCGGACCCGATGTCGCGGCTGACCGCAGATACGATCCCCGCCGTCACGGTGCCGCCGAGGCCAAACGGATTGCCCATCGCGACAACCCACTCGCCCGGCTTCACCTGGGCGGAATTGCCGAGTTGGATGAAGGGCAGTGGATGGCCGGCCTCGATCCGCAGGACCGCGATGTCGGTGCGCGGATCGCGGCCGATCACCTTCGCTGGCAGTGTGGTGCCGTCATCCAGGGTCACGGTGACGCTGCGCGCATCCTTGACCACGTGGTTGTTGGTCACGATTGTGCCGTTGGCGTCGATGATGAAGCCGGAACCGCGGGCTTCGCCGCCGCGCGACGGCTGATGCTGCCGCGGGACCATCTGGTTGAACGGGAAGGGCAGTTGCGGCATTGGCCCGGCCTGGCCATCATCTTCCATCGCGGCTTCCGTCGGCCGCAGGGTCGTGGTGATGGAGACCACGGCAGGCTTCACCCGGGTCACCAGCGTGGTGAAATCGGGTAACGGCTGCGGGGCGACCTGGGCGCCCGGCGGATTGACCGCCACACCCGGCGTTGCGGGTACATCGGCATAGCCAATGGCAAAGCCGCCCAAAGTCGTGGAGACGAGCAGCGCAGCCGCCAAGCCGGCCCGTCGCCAGAGGCGCCGTTGGACGGGCAGGAGTGTTTGATCGGTCATGGAGTTCCTCGGTGCGGGGTGCATTCAGCACGCCGGGTCAATACCGGCGACCGCATCAACATGCTGATGCGAAGATGACCGTTCGCCCCCCGGCACGGTTAAACCTTCGTCATGCCCCGGTGCGGGGCCGGCCGGTTTCCCGACGCGGCGCAACGCTGCTACGCTGGCGCCATGTCTCGTCCCCGTTCCATCCTGGTGACCGGTGCCGCCAGCGGCATCGGCGCCGCCGTCTGTCGCGCTCTGGCCGGACCGGAGACCGCGATCCTGGTGCATACCCGCCGCAACCGCGACGGCGCGGACGCAGTCGCCGCCACCCTCCGCACCCAAGGGGCTCGGGTGGAGGTGGTGCTGGCGGACCTTGCAGAGTCAGCGGCGGCCGATGTGCTGGTCGCCACGGTCGCGGCGCGGTTCGGCGGGCTGGATGTCCTGGTCAGCAATGCCGGCTTTGCCGACCGGACGCCCTTTGCCAGCCTGACCGATGCCGCCATGTCGGCATCGGTCGAGGCAATCCAGGGCGCGTTCTTTCGCCTCGCGCGCGCCGCGATCCCGCATTTGCAGGCGGGTCAGGATGCTCGGGTCGTCGCGGTCTCCAGCTTCGTGGCCCATGCCTTCCGCACGGACCTGCCGCGCTTTGCCGCCTCCGCCGCGGCCAAAGCGGCGCTCGAGGCGCTGGTGCGGGCGCTCGCGATCGAGTTGGGGCCGAACCACGTCACCGTGAACGCGGTGGTGCCCGGCTTCATCGCCAAGGATGCCGGCGCACACCGCGCGATCGGGGCGGGGGCACTGGCGGACCAGTCGGCGCGGATTCCGCTGGGGCGGATCGGCCAGCCGGCAGAGGTGGCCGCCGTGGTCGCCTTCCTGGCCTCACCCGCCGCGGCTTATGTGACGGGCCAGGCAATCCACGTCGATGGCGGGCTGGTGGTCTGATTCCCGAACCAGGACACTGCTGCTGCCTTGGCAGGCCGGTCCGGACCGGGCACGATCTTCCGCGTAACAGACCCGGAGACCGGTCATGGTGGCTGTCGTGCGCGCGTTGTCGTCCACCGAGGCGGAGCAGGCGGAATGGCGCCTGCGCTGCGACATGGCCGCGGTCTTCCGCGTCGCCGCGCGCCTCGGCTGGAACGAGCAGATCGGCAACCACAACTCGCTGATGCTGCCGCGCCCCCGGCCGGACGATCAGCCGACGTTCCTGATCAATCCACGCGGGTATCTGTTCCAGGAACTGACCGCCAGCTCGCTGATCGTCTGCGACCTGGACGGGCAGGTGCTGCGCGGCACCGGCGAATTGCGCAGGGTCGCGTTCCACATCCATGCCCGCATCCATCTGCAAAAACCCGCCGCCACCTGCGTCGTGCATGTGCATCCGCGCTACCTGACCGCGCTGTCGCTGCTGGCCGACCCCGAGGTCACTTTGTCGCACCACAACAACCTGCTGCTGAACGACCGGCTGGCGATCGACAACGACGCCATCGCGCCCGCCGACAGCCACGCCGAGGGCGACCGGCTGGCGGCGGCGATCGGCGACAAGTCGATCCTGCTGATGGGCGGGCACGGCGTCACGGTGATCGGCCCCACCGTGCACGACGCCTTCGACGAGTGCTTTGTCGCGGAACGCACGGCGATGTACCAGATCACGGCGATGTCCACCGGCCGCCCCTTGCGGGTACTTCCCGATTCGGAACGCCGCCGCTGGCATGGCGCCTGGAGCGAGAAGATCGATGCGCGCCTGCATCTGGACGCCTGGCGCCGCGTGCTGGACCGCGAGGAACCGGACTACGCAAGCTGAGAAAAACCCCTTGGACGGTCGCCGCCGGATCCATTGGCCTGCGACTTCGGAACAGTGGGTCGGCCTATTTTTTTGAAGCCAGATGAAGGGGATGCTCCGGCGGCACGCCTGTATCTTGCGCGGAAACGGCGCAATTGCCGGACGCTTGATTCGTATATTCCCTTCATCCCGCTTCATCCCCTTCATCTCACTTAAAAAAAGAGACCCAGATCCAAACCGAAGGTCCCATGGTTTTGGCAGAATGCGACCGATCCCATGGCGCAAACCCGGCCAGCTTCAAACCGCCGCGCCATCATGCCATTTCAGCGACGACTGACCATGGACTCTAAATGATTGACGCAGCCCGCCGGCTGTTTCAGCTTCGCCCGCGAATGGGGAGACCTTACGAATGGCCAGCGACTACACCGTCGGCGATCTGGTTGCCGAGTTCCTGTCCGCCTGCGGCGTCACCACCGCCTTCGGCATCGCCTCCGTGCACAATATTCCCATGCTGGACGCGATCGGCCGGCGCAACACCATCCGCTTCATGATGGCGCGCGGCGAAATGGGCGGCGTGCATATGGCCGACGGCTACGCGCGCGTGTCGGGCGGTTTGGGCGTGATCTTCTCCTCCACCGGCCCCGGCGCGGCCAACGCGGTCGGCGGACTGATCGAGGCGCGTTTCGCCGGCTCCCCCGTCCTGCACCTCACCGGTATGACGTCCACCCGCCACGCCGACCGCGAAATGGGCACCGTCCACGACCCCGTCGACCAACTCGGCATGTTGCGGTCCGTTTCCAAATCCGCCTGGCGCATCCGCTCGGCGCAGAACGCGCTGGGCATCCTGACGCGCGCGGCAACGGATGCGCTGACCGCGCCGACCGGGCCGGTGAGTGTGGAAATCCCGATCGACCTGCAGCGCGAGAAGATCGCCCGTCCCGCGGTGCTGGACAATTTCGTGCTGCCCCTGCCCCCCGGCCGAGAGCCGAGTGGGGTGGAGATGGATGAGCTGGCGGCGCGGGTGCTGGCGGCGAAACGGCCGATGCTGTGGATCGGGTCGGGCGCGCGCCAGGCGGCGGGGGCGGTGCACAAGCTGCTGGACCTCGGTTTTACTTTGGTGAACAGCCATAACGGCAAAGGCACGGTCCCCGAGAGCCATCCGCGCAGCCTGGGCGGTTTGCATGGCAACGGCATGCCGGGCGTGCAGGAATTCTATCGCGGGGTCGATCTGCTGCTGGTGGTCGGCTCGCGGCTGCGCGGGCATGAAACGAACGATTTTACCCTGAAGCTGCCGGACAACATCGTCCATATCGATGTCGATCCAGCCGCGCAGGGTCGCACCTACGCGGACAGTTATTTCGTCTGCGGCGACGCCCGCCTGACCTTGGAGGCGTTGCTGCCCCGGATCGAGGGCCGGATGGCGATCGATCCCGCCTGCACCGCCGACTTCGCCGCCCTGAAACAAAAAGCCCGCTCTGAGTTCCTGGCCACACTCGGCGTTTACAGCACGTTTTCCGACCAGTTGCGCGCGGCGATGCCGGCCGATGCGATCTGGGTGCGCGACGTGACGCAGAGCAACACGACCTGGGGCAACCGCATCTTCCCGGTCTATAGCCCGCACCAGAGCGTCTATCCCGTGGGCGCCGGCATCGGCCAGGGCCTGCAACTCGGTATCGGCGCGGCGGCCGCGGCGGGGCACCGCAAGACCGTGGTGATCAGCGGCGATGGCGGGTTCTTCCTGAACGTGGCGGAATGGTGGACCCCGATCCAGGAGAAGCTGGATATGACCGTGATCGTGATGAACGACCGCGGCTACGGGGTGATCAAACGCATCCAGGACGCGACGCAGCAGGGGCGGCGGTTCTTTGCCGATCTGCAATGCCCGGACCTGGAACGCTTCGCCGCGGTGTCGGACGTACCGTTCTTTCGCTGCGAAAGTGCGGAAACGTTCGGCTCCACCGTGGCACGGGCGCTGGCGGTGAAGGGACTGAGCCTGGTGGAGGTGGATATGACGAAGGTCGGAGAATTCCCGGCGTATTATCCGTTCAACCGGCGGGCGGGGGGTTAGCGCCGAAGCGCATCGTAGCGCGACGATGACGGCGTCACCCGACTTTCGTGGTATCGCAACGTTTGAAGGTTGATTGTGCAACATCCGAGGGCATCCCGATGGCCAGAAAAATCGATGTCACAACGCTCGTGCCGGTGATCGGAACCCTCTATCCACCCCCATACGATGAGCCCTGCCTCGGGCGCGAGCGAACCAAACTCGGTGACGCTGCCAATCTGACCCAATTTGGTGTCAATCTTCTCCGCCTGCCGCCGGGAGCCTGGTCGAGCCAACGCCATTGGCACACCGAATCGGACGAGTTCATCTATGTGTTGCGTGGCGAGGTCACGCTGGTGACCGATGACGGGCCGGAACTGTTGACTGCCGGTGACGCCGCCGGCTTCAAGGCGGGTGACACCAACGGGCATTGCCTCCAAAATCACGGATCGGCTGACGCGCTGCTGCTCGAAATCGGCTCCCGCGTTGCCACCGATGCCGGGCATTATTCAGACATCGACATGCATGCGCCGGCGGCCGGGAAGCCTGCCATCTACACGCGGAAGGATGGCTCCCCCTATATCAACCTGCGACGGCGGGCAAAATGAGCATGCGGATGCGGCACCGAGGCGCCCTGGCCGGCGGGAGCCAGCCCTATCACGGCCGGTCACCGTGAAACCGGGATGATCCACGCCGCCCTCGGTCTTGCCACGCTGCTCGCGTTCGCCTGGCTGATCAGTGAAGACCGCCGCAGGGTGCCCTGGCGCACCGTCGCCACCGGTGTCGCGTTGCAGCTCGCGCTGGCGGTTTTGCTGATCGGCATCCCCGCCGCCAACAGAGCGATGTTCCTGCTGAACGATGCCGCCAGTGCGCTGCAACGCGCGACGGAAACCGGCACGGGCTTCGTGTTCGGCTACCTCGCCGGCCCGCCCTTGCCCTTCGCCGAGACCCATCCCGGCGCAAGCTTCATCCTCGCGTTCCAGGCGCTGCCCTTGGTGCTGACGATCAGTGCGCTGGCATCGCTGCTGTTTCACTGGGGCGTGCTGCAACGAATCACCGCCGGGTTCGCGTGGCTGCTGCGGCGCACGATGGGGATCGGCGGGCCGCTCGCGCTGGGCGCCGCGGTTCATGTCTTCGTCGGCATGGTCGAGGCGCCGCTGCTGGTCCGCCCCTATCTGGCCCGCATGCAGCGCGGCGAATTGTTCGCGCTGATGACCTGCGGCATGGCCGGGGTTGCCGGGACGGTGATGGTGATCTACGCCGCGTTCCTGGCCCCGGTCGTGCCGAACGCGCTGGGCAATATCCTGATCGCATCGGTGATCTCCACCCCGGCGGGCCTGGCGATCGCAGCGCTGATGGTCCCCTTCGGCCCACCTGACACAGCCGAGGGCCGCCTGGAGATCCACGACAAGCCGGTCAGTGCGGTGGACGCGCTGGTGAAGGGCACGATGGACGGTGTGCCGATCCTCGCCGCAATCCTGGCAACGTTGCTGGTAACAGTGGCGATGGTGACGTTGCTGAACATGGGCCTCGCTTTGTTCCCCGACTGGGGTGGCGGGCCACTGACCCTGCAACGGCTGTTCGCGTTGCCGTTCCGGCCGGTGCTGTGGCTGATCGGCGTGCCCTGGGCGGAGACGGGCGCCGCCTCGGCGCTGATGGCGACCAAGACGGTGCTGAACGAGTTCGTCGCCTATCTGAATTTTTCCTCGTTGCCGCCGGATAGTTTCACGCCGCGGACGCGGATGGTGCTGACCTACGCGCTGTGCGGTTTTGCGAACTTCGGCAGCCTGGGGATCATGATCGGCGGGCTCGGCGCGATGGTGCCGGAACGGCGGCACGAGATCGTCGGGCTGGGACTGCGGTCGATCCTGTCGGGGACTTTGGCAACCTGCATGAGCGGGGCGGTCGCCGGGGTGTTGGCGGGATAGCACCATTGCAAGGCAAGCTACCAGCCCGCATGATCCCATAGTTGCAATGATAACGGGGGCGGAGAATGAATGCGAGACCGGCGCTCAGGCTTCTCGCGGCATGTGGCTTTGCTCTGGCGGGTTGTAGCAGCCCTGCGCCGCCGCCGCCCGCACCGGCTGTCACAGCGGCACCGCCCCCGCCGGAAACCAATTCCGGCCTGCCAAAAGTCGAGGTGGCATACCGCATCGCCGCGCCGGACACCGTGCTGACGCCGATGCCCACCGGTGTCGTACTGCTGACCAAAGGCAACGATGCCCGCAACATCGCCTTCTGCCACGCGTTCTTCAAGGTCTACACATCGGCTGCCGCCGTGATGAAGACCAATCCGGGCGCCAACGTCTTCCAGACATTCTGGCCGGAGCTGCCGGACAAAGAGGTGCCCAAGGAGATCGCCGCCGACAATCTCGAGACGGGCTGCAAGGCGATGATCGATCACTATGACTATGACAAAGCTCGGCGCTATCTGCGGGCCATCGCACGCTATCTGCACAAGCCCGCCCATCCCGGAGCGGAACCGGTCGGGCCGGTGCTGCTGGCGATGACCGGGCCGGATCCGGCGGTCAGGAATGTCGTGCTGGATGCCAGCCCCCTGCCCTTCGATCCCGCGCGTCCCGATGACACTCAGTTTGGCGGTCTGACGACAGCCTGGAACGATGCGGCATCGCAGGCGACGCAAAACGCGGGCTCGGTCGCCGGCCGGCCGCCGGCACCGAAACGCAAGCTGGCCGTGGCCGGCAAACCGGCCACACCGCCGCGACCCGCCTGCCCGGCCTCGGTCCAGCGCGTGAAGATCAAGGACGTTATGGTGGAAGTGAAGGT
>Ga0302279_10006063_pt1 | contig 13098 bp, 12 predicted proteins | sample III_Bog_N3_3_FD_194541 | JGI IMG/M metagenome (GOLD analysis project Ga0302279, IMG submission 194541) | Peat permafrost microbial communities from Stordalen Mire near Abisko, Sweden - III_Bog_N3_3 | ecosystem: Environmental > Terrestrial > Soil > Wetlands > Peat | place: Sweden: Abisko...
GATGTTGGCGTTGAAGCCCAGGCACTCGGCGATCTCGGCGTTCGACGGGTGCTTGAGCACGCGGTCGCCGCGGCAGACGAGGACCGGGATTTCCTTCGGGCCAACGTGGAAGCCGTCCAGGAGCGCCTGAACGCCCGCGTCGACGTCAACATCGACGTACCGGTACGGGTGGCCATTGCGGCTCAGGAATTCTTGAGCCCGAAGCGTCTCTGCGGAGTGACGCGACCCGACCAGGACGACGTCGCCCAAGTGCCCTTCGAGCAGCCCGACGCGGCGAAGGATGAACGCGCGAAGAAAGAGCTCGCTGAGGTCGGTGTCGTTCTGCACAAGGCTCCGAACCGCGGCGCGTGCGACCCGCAGGAGCTTGGCCTTCGTGCGCGCGCGGCCGCGAAGCAAGCTGCGGCGCTCCGACAGAAGGCTCACCTCGCCGGTAAACTCCATCGGCTCGTGGACCGTGACGAGCTTGTCCCCCGAGGCATCCGGATGGAGGATCTCGATAGCCCCCTCGAGGACCACGAACAGCGCGACGTTCTCGTCCCCCTGGTCGAAGATGATCGCCCCTTCGTCGACGTCCACCTCCGTGCCAACCCGCCGGCAGCGCGAGAGCTGCTCCGGCGTCATCTTCGGAAACATCTGGCTACGGCGTGCCTCGTACGTCACCGGCAGCTCACTGTCGGTCGCGGTCATTCGCTCGAGAGCACCTGGTCGTGCGGGTAGCAGTACGCCCAGTGCTCGTTCGGCTCGAGCGACGCGACGAGCGGATGTGACGTCGCCTTCGCGTGGTGGGTCGCGTGCCTATTCGGCGAGGAGTCGCAGCATCCCACGTGATGGCACGTGAGACACTCGCGCAGGTGGACCCACTGGCCGCCTATCTTGAGGCAATCCTCGCAGCCGGGAACGGGGCGATGCGTGGTCCGGGGCGTCTCTGCCGTGACGTGGGAGCAGGGAAAGGAGAGGTCAATCGCGTTCGCGTGCATCGTTCCTCTGGCGCGAGGTGCGAACGCACCGACGCGAAGGCGTGGGGCGCGGACAGTACGACGAAGTGCTCGCACCGGCAATCGGCCGCTCGCCCCTCCTCAGTCGGCCTGAAGCGTTCGCCTCCTCCACGCGTCCTCGGCAGGAATGCCGAAACGTTCGAGACCGGGGACGACTGCCTCGGCCATCGTTCGCTGGAAGATCTCGGAAATCTCGTGCGGGTGCATGAGCCCGAGCGCTCGATCGTCCTGTCGCATATCGACGTGGCTATCGGAGCCCTGCGTGATCGCGCGCTCGGCGACGGCGAACCCGTAGCGCAGGTAGCGGCCGATCGAGTCGCGCAAGACAGGCTCCTCCTCGAGCCACGCGCGGGAGCCCTCGAGAAAGTGAAACCCGAAGCTTCCGTGCAGCACCTCGTCGGCGAGCAGCTGGCGCGTGACGCCGCGCAAGAAGGGATCGGTCATCTCTTCGAGCGACGCGACGAAGTACGCCACGCTGTTCATCTCCGAGACGCAGGTCGCGAACACCACGTTGCGGAGGACGCGCTCGCGCGCCGAGTAACCCGGGTGCCGCGCGATGGGTGTGGGATCCGTTTCGCGCAGTCTGCCGGGAGGACCTCCGAGCGCCTTGACCACTCGCGCGCACGCCTCGGCGTGAATGAGCTCGTCCTGTCCCATCCTCAGCGCAACGGCCGTCGCATCGAGCGGCGCGTTCGCCTCCATCATCTGCGTAGCCAGCGCCCCGAACACCGCCGTGGATCCGTACTCGTCGACCATCCGCTCGGACCAATGCTTCCGGCCACGCGCGACCGAGAGAGGATCGTACGCGCGAACGTCGAACACGGCGTCGGACGGAGAGACGCGGGCGATGGACGAGGCGAGCGCGCGAAACTCCTTCTCGATCGTCGTGCCGGTCAACGCGGCGGTGAAGGGGGCGAGCATCGGCTCAGGCCATCCCTGCCGGGAGCTCCGGCGGAGGGAAGGGGCCAGACTTGAACGGATAGGGCGCGGCGTCGCCGGCATCTGCGGAGGACAGCCCTTCGGACGGCGCGGGCGCGGCGGACGCGTCCACCGCGGCCACTTCGGTCGCGGCGTCGTCGGAAGCCGCGGCGTCCGCTTCAGAGGGTCCTCGAGTCTCCGCGACGCGATCGACGGGCGGAGCACCGTGTGACGGCGCGGCGGCGACGGCCGTGGCGCTCGGCTCTACGACAGATGCGGTCGTGGGCTCGACGCTCGAGCCGCACGCGGGGAGCGCGAGCGCCGTGGCGAAAGCGAGCGATCGGGCGAATCGCACGTAATGCGGGGGTGTGACGTCGTGGGTCATGGAAGTTCCTCCTCGCGGGAGCGACGTTTCGCCCCTCACGCCCTGTGCTTGGGATGAGCAGTTCGCAGCTGTCACGAAATCGATCGAGGCGCTTCGGGGCCGGGAGACGTCGGCACGCGGCATGGTGCTTGCTCTATGGTCCCGCACCACGAAGAAGGAGGACACGATGCGCGTAGCTGGATATTTTGCCCGAATCGCCCAGGTAAGCTTGCTGCTCTCGGTGGGCGCGTCCGGCTGTGCCGACTCGAACGCAAGCGGACCCTCTGCCTCGTCGCCGTCGCCGAGCATCGACATGACCACGTCGGCTCATGTGACGACGACAACGTCGACGCCTACGGCCGACGATCAAAGTGCCGTCGCGGGCGTGCCAGGCTCGATGCAAGCAAGCCCCAGCATGGCCAGCTCGGCTGCGGCGGAGCCGATCAACCCCGTCGACGCGGCGCTTACGGACGGGCAGATCGCCATGATTGCATCGGACGTCGACCGCGCCGAGATCGCAGCCGGCAAGCTAGCGCTCACGCACGCCCGAAGTGTACAGGTGCGGCAATTTGCGCAGCACATGGTGACAGAGCACACCAAGGTCGATACGAAGCTCCTCGCGCTCGCACGGGCGCAGAACATTCCCCTTACCGACTCGACCGTCAGCGCGAAGCTCACGCGGGAGAATGACGCCCAGAAGAGCTCGCTCGCCGGGCTTTCGGGGACCGACTTCGACCGGGCGTACATCGACGCACAACTGAAAGGGCACGAAGACGTGCTCGACATGCTCGACGCCAGGCTGATTCCGACAGCGCAGAACGGGGCGCTCAAGGCTACGCTCGAGACGACGCGCGCAAAAGTGGTGATGCACATCCACATGGCCAAGGAGGCGCGGGCCGCGCTCGGGAACTAGCCGCTGGGGCTACTCAGCCTTCGAGGGCGCTACTGGAGAAGGCTCGCGAGATCGAGCGCGACCGTCGGTCCGTCCGCGCCCGTCGAGCCATCGCTGGAGGTAAGCGCCGTGACGAAGAGCTTTCCGTCGGCGAGCGCCACCGGATAGCGGTACTGGACGGTCGAGGGCCCGCTCGTTGGAGGAAGCAGCACGGGCGCGATGACGTCCTCGACCATGTCGTATGCAAAGACGCCGGAGCTCTCGCCCGTGTAAACGACCGCGTTCCCCCAGCGGGTGAAGTCGGTCGCGTAGTTGCTCGCGCCTCCGGAGCAGGCGCCGCTCGAATGCCCCTTGTGGTTGATCTTGTCCGACACGTTCACCAGCGAGCTGGACGAGTAATCGAAGAAGAGGAGGTCCGTGTCGGTCGTGAACATCACGCCGTCGCTCTCGAAGTCGATCGAGCCGTCGCTCGATACCTCGGTCGTGTTCATGAGCCACGTCGCTTTGTTCGTCGCGAGGTCGAGCGTCCAGATCCGCCCGCTCTCGACGAAGACCATCGTGTTGCCACTGACGTCGAAGTCCCAGAATTCGCCGACGGTGGCGCCCGCGGATTCGAGGGTGGTCACCGTGCTCGTGGAGGCGCCGGAGGCGGGGACCCATTTCACGAGCGCGTTGTCTCCGTGCGCGTCGAGCATTACGAGGTACACGGTGCCGGCGTCGACCGCGTAGGCCCAGTAGCTCGCGCCGTCGGGGGCCGAGACGTCGATGTGCCCGACCTCCTTCGAGGCTTCGGTCGGGTCGTATGCGTAGTACCGGACGCCGCTGTCGGTCGGTTGGGCCGTGACGATGAGGCTCGCAGATGCTCGCCAGTTGGCGTCATCGATGCTGTCGCCGACCGTGAACGTGTACGCGAGCGCCGAACCGCCGCCGTCGGTGTACCCGTCGAGCACGGGGGCGTAGTTCGTGGTGTCGTACCAGTAGAGCCGGTTCTGGACGGGGGCGAGATTCTGAACGTCGGGCCCGAGGAACATCGTCGTCCGCTCGGAGAGCGCCTTCTCGACCGTGTCGTAGTCGGTGCCCGCGGTGCACGGGTCGCCGGCGATGGTTCCTCCGCCATCGTCAACGATGCCCGCCCCCGTTCCCGAGGAGCCACCGCCGGTGCCACCGCCCGTTTTTCCGCCCCCGGAGGCGGCGGTGCCGGCATCGCCGTCCGTCGAGCTACCGATGGTAAGAGGCCCACATCCGCCAGCAAGCACCGCGCCCGCGGCCAACGCGAGGAAGGTCGCGACCGTGCGCCGTGCCGCGCCTCGGGCGCCTATCGATAGGGACATCATGATGGGTGCGCCTCACTGAATGGAGCCATGACGACGCCACTCTGACCGACGATCGCGACCCGGCAAACTACCCAAACGGGTGACACGACACGCACCACCCAACGCCCCCGCACACTGCGGGGGCAGCTTGGTCGCGCACGCGCGCAGGTCGCGACGTCAGCGAACCATGATCATGCCTTGCGAGCCGTTCACACCGCCGCCGTAGCAGAGACTGTTCTCGCCGTAGCAGCTGGCCCAACCGCTCGCCATGAGCCCGAAGCTACCGCCCGGCACGTCGCGCATCTGGAAGCCGTACGTGGCCGAGGTGTAGCCGGCGCGCTGGAACATCGCGCCGTCGATTCCAGGGTTGTTGCTGTCGGGAGCCGCCGCGCTCGGGACGCACATCGGCACGCTCACCTCCGTGGGGAGGGCCGGGAACGCGTAGTCGGTCGTCGAGTAGGTGGTGAACCAGTTGAGCGGCAGGGTCTGGACGAAGATTCGTGAGCCCCAGGTCTTGCTCGTCGTGTAGTTGCCGAAGAGCATCTGCGAGAAGGTCGAGACCCCGTTGGCGACTACGTTGAGCGCGTACGCCTGCGTGTCGTCCGTCAGAGAGCCTCGGGTCGTCTGCCATCCGAAGTTGCTACCGCCGTCCGTCCCGGCGCAGCCGGGATTCCAGCCACCCGGCTGCGACCGACCGACGAGCAGCCAGCCGCCGCCGTCGGTCACCATGTCGCAGTAGCCCTGGAAGGGCGCGATGGGCCCCGCGCCGTCCGGGTCGAGCGTGTAGACGCCGCTCGGCGCGGAGGGGTTCGCCGTCAGGAGCGCGCCGCAGCTCGTCGGCGTCACGCATGTGCCGGCGCTGCAGTCGAGGCTGGCGCAGTCGCCGTTGCCGCCGCAGGGGCTTCCGACCAAGCAGGTCGGGGAGCACACGGGCGCGAGGCAAACGCCCTTGACGCAGCGACCGGAACCGCAGTCGGCGGGCGCGCCACACGACACGCCGTCGGCGCACGTGGGTGAGCAGCTCGGTACTGCGCACTTACCCGCGGTGCAAACCCCCGACGCGCAGTCGATGTTCGCGCCGCACGCGACGCCGTCCATGCAGATGGGAAAGCACGCAGGAGCGGCGCACAATCCGGCGACGCAGGACCCGGATTCACAGTCGGTGTTCGCCCCGCAGCTCGCGCCGTCCGCGCAGGTCGGTGAGCACGCGGGAGCCGCGCACTTGCCAGCGGTGCAGACGTCGGACGCGCAGTCCGCGGCCGCGCCGCATACGTTCCCGACGGCGCAGGTCGCCGCGCACGTCGGTGCCGCGCACTTGCCGGCCGTGCACACGCCCGAGGCGCAGTCGGTCGCCGCCCCGCACACGTTGCCGTCGGCGCACGTCGGAGAGCAGGCCGCCGCCGAGCACTTCCCCGCTATGCAATTGCCCGTCGTGCAGTCGGTGCCAGAGCCGCACGCGTTGCCCGTGGAGCAGGTGGGAGAGCATGCCGGGGGCGCGCACTCGCCTTTGGTGCAGACGCCCGAGCCGCAGTCCGCGGGGGCGCCGCAGACGTTCCCCGCGGCGCAGGTGGGAGAGCAGGAAGGGGCTGCGCATTTCCCGTTGGTGCAGGCGCCCGACGCGCAGTCGGCAGCAGCCGCGCACGTCGCGCCGTCCGCGCAGGTCGGCGAGCAGGCAGGGGACGCGCACTTTCCAGCGGTACAGACGCCCGATGCGCAGTCGGCGGCAGCGCCGCAGGCGTTCCCGGACGCGCACGTCGGAGCGCACGTCGGTGCGACGCACTTGCCAGCCGTGCAGACGTCCGAGCTGCAATCAGCGTTCAGACCACACGCGGCGCCGTCTGCGCACGTCGGCGAACAGGCCGGAGCGGCGCATTTGCCAGCGGTACAGACCCCAGTGATGCAGTCCGCAGCGGCTCCGCACACGCTCCCCTCCGCGCATCCGGGCGCGCAGGTCGGACCGACGCACTTGCCGTTCGTGCAGACACCGGAGGCGCAATCCGCGGGGGCACCACAGACGTTGCCGTCGACGCAAGCAGGGGAGCACGTTGGCGCGACGCAACGGCCGCTCGTGCATAACCCGGAGGCGCAATCCGAGGACGCCGAGCAGCCGTTTCCGTCGCCGCAGGTGGGCGAGCAGGTCGGGACGACGCAGACACCGCCGGTACACTGCCCCGTCGTGCAGTTGCTGCTCGACGTGCACGTTGCACCGAGCGCGCACGAGGGGGCGCACGCCGGGGCCTTCGGGCCGTCCGACTGCGCGTCGAGCGCGACGTGCGCGTCGGGCGTGGACTCCACATCGGCGTGAGCGTCGACGACAACGGTCGCCTCTTCGTGCGCGTCCTCGGTGACTTGCGCCTCTGGCTGCGCGTCGATCGGCGTGACCGCGGACTCCTTGGCGACGTCGGCGACAAAGACATCCTTGCCCGCACCGGTGTCGTGGGACGAGGTCGCATCCGGGACCGTCATGTGACCCGAGTCCGGCTTGGTCGCACTCCCCGTATCGGGAGACCCATCGGCAGGCCCGGTCTGGGTCGTGCTGCTCCCGCAGCCGAGCGCGACAACGGAGAGTCCGAGCGCGGCAACGATACAGCGCAACGACGACATGGATACGCTTCCTTCGAACATCCTCATGCGAGACCCCTCGAGCGGTTGAGCCACAGCCAGCAGCCTGCCCCCGGCGAGATCGCCTGCGGTGCGATCATCAATACTGCACTAAGGATGAACCGGCGGACAACTACGATCACATGGCTGGGTGCCGGGCGCCTCGGCTGTGCTCCGCGTTCGCAGTCAACGCGATAGTATGTTCGCGCGAGCACACGCGAGGGAGGCCTTGCGCAATCGACGGAGAGGCAACGAGATGACGTTCGACGGCGTGACGATCGTAACCGGGGCCTCCCGCGACGCGTCGCTCCCGTTCGTCGACGCCATCCCGGGCATCGACGAGGCATTCACGCTCGACCCCGATGTCGTCTATCTCAACCACGGGTCGTTCGGTGCTTGCCCGGTGCCCGTCCTCGCCGCCCAGAGCGAGATTCGCGCGCGGCTCGAGCGCGAGCCCGCGCGGTTCTTCTCGGCGGACCCGGACGCGCTCGCGTTCCTCCCGAATGCCACGTCAGGGGTGAACACCGTGCTGCGGTCGCTGGCGTTCGAGCCCGGCGACGAGCTGCTCACGACGAATCACGAGTACAACGCGTGCCGGAACGCGCTCGACTTCGTGGCCGAGCGATCGGGGGCGCGCGTCGTGGTGGCGCACGTTCCGTTCCCGCTCGACGGACCGGATACGCTCCTTGCCGCGATTCTCGAGAAGGTGACGCCGCGAACGCGGCTCGCGCTCCTCGATCACATCACGAGCCCGACGGGGCTGGTCCTTCCGATCGAGCGACTCGTCCGGGAGCTCAAGAACCGTGGCGTCGAGACGATGGTCGACGGTGCACACGCCGTCGGCATGGTGCCGCTCGATCTGAACGCGTTGGGCGCGGCGTACTACACCAGCAACTGCCACAAGTGGCTATGCGCCCCCAAGGGCTGCGCGTTCCTGTACGTGAGACGCGACCTCCAGAGAGACATCGTCCCGCTCGCCATCAGCCATGGCAGGAACGCCGCGTCGCGGGGGCGCTCGCCCTTCCGTCTGCTGTTCGACTGGACGGGGACTTGCGACCCGTCGGCGTACCTGGCGCTGCCGGCGGCGATCCGGTTCATGTCCACCGTCGTGCCCGGCGGAGCGGTCGCGCTCGCGGAGCGAAATCATGCGCTCGTTGTCTGGGGGCGTGACCGACTCTGCGCCGCGCTCGGGGTGGAGGCCGCGGCGCCGTCGTCGATGCTGGGGTCACTCGCCAGCGTGCCACTCCCGACCGCCGTCGCAATGCCGTCTCCGTTCGACATCGATCCACTTCAGGACACCCTCATGGAACGCTTCGGGATCGAGGTGCCGGTCCAGACGTGGCCCGAAGGGTCGGGGCCGCGTCGACGCGCCCTCCGGATCTCGGCGCAAGCGTACAACCGAGCCTCTCACTACACGGCACTCGCGGCAGCCCTGCGCGAGCTCGTCCCACGAAGCTGAAGCGCACGCAGCGCGAAAAGAGACTCTTCACGCGCGTCACGTCCGCGATCTGCGGATGAGCCGTCACCGGAAGCGCTGTCTCGAATCGCGACGCATGCCCTGATTCGAGACACCCTCGACACGCGGAACATGAGATTTCGTAGGTAGTTTGGCGGGTATGCAGATTGCTTCGTGCGAGAGCACTTCGATGCGGCGAGAGACTAACCAAGCTCATGAATAGCCGCGTGGACCTAGCCTGCGCTTGGGCTGTGTTGCTCGTCGCCGCGGGGGCCGTGGCTGCTGGATGGTGGCGTGTGCGCTGGGTGCGCGATCCGCGCGTCACGCACGTGTCGGACCGGGTCCTCGCGACAGCTCTTCCGACGGAGCTCTGCCGCATGCTCCTCGCGGCCCTCCAGCCGGTCGTGCGGACGATGCTCGCGCTCGGCGTCTCCGCCAACGCGGTGACGCTGGCGTCGCTGCTCGCCGGCATCGTGGCCGGCTGCACGCTCGGTACCGGCCACTTCGGCATCGCGGGCGTTCTCTTCGTGGCGGCTTCATGCGGCGACGCGCTCGACGGGCTCGTGGCGCGCGCGAGCCACACGGAGTCGCCAGGGGGCGCCCTGTTCGACGCGTCCGTCGATCGCTACGAGGAGTTCTTCGCGTTCGCGGGCCTCGCCATCTTCTTCCGATCGAGCGAGCTGCTCTTGACGCTCACCCTCGTCGCTCTCGCAGGCTCGTTCATGGTCAGCTACGGGAGCGCGCAGGCCGAAGCGCGTCACATTCGTGTACCGCCTGGGCTCATGCGCAGGCCCGAGCGAGCAACCTGCCTTGGGCTCGGGATTGTGCTGGGCCCCATCGCGCGCGCAACGGCGCCGCATCTCGGCATGGGCGCCTGGCTTGGCGAAGCCCCTGTCGTCGTGGCGATGAGCGTCATCGCCGTAGTGGCGAACGTGTGCGCGGTGAGGCGCATCCGCGCCATCGCCGAAGCCATCACGCCACGTGCGCCGTCTGTCGTCGCGCACTCCTCCGCGATCGATGCGACGCCTCTTCACGTGGGCAGCGGGCACCCGGCGACTGTCCATGCCATCGGGGGCCATTCGATCGGCGGCCATTCGCGGCGCCGACGCGGGGCCGCCGTCGGCGCAGGCGCGCTCTAGCGACTCCCCTTTCTTGCGCGCACCGCCTTCCTCTTCCCCCGCGCGCCTTCACCGCGTGGCCCTCGCGCTACCTGGCCTCGCGGCAGCGTGCGCGCTGCATTCGTTCGCCAGCGTCGCGCGCGCGGACGATGCACCGCCACGCACGGGCGACGCGTCGGTCGCTCCGGCCGAAGTGCCCCCGGATACCGCAGCCGCTCCCGTCGCAGCCCCGAAGGCTCGGCCGCCCAAGAAGCCTCCCATCCTCGACACGGACTACGTGACTGCGCGCTACGAGCCGGCGGGGATCCCCCTGCTTGGCGGCAGCAGCGACACGGGGTTCCAGTTCGGCGCCGTGGGAACGCTCTCGCACTTCGCCGACGGCATCAAGCCGTACGCCTGGAATATGGACCTCGTGCTCACGGCGAGCGTGAAGGAAGGGCCAACGGGGGCAGAGATCGCGCAGGAGTCGTTTCTCTGGAACGATGATATTCCGGGGCTCATGGGGGGCAAGCTTCGGCTCAATCCGCAGGTCTCCTACCAGCGCACGATCAACATGGGTTATTATGGACTCGGCAACGCTTCCCCTTCAGGCGTCGCGACGAACTACACGGGGCCGACCGGTCGATACACGGAGTGGCTCTCGTCGATAGCCCACGCGACGTTCCAACCGCGCTACACGCTCACGGGGCCGTGGTCTCTGACGGGGGCGGTCGGGTATCGGTATGCCAACCCCACGGCCTACGCGGACAGCAAGCTCGCCCGTGACGCGGTGACGAAGAACCCGGACGGAAGCCCCGTCGTCCGCGGGCTGCAGGCCTTGAGCCTCCCGCAGCTCGCATTCGGCGGTATCTACGACTCGCGCGACAGCGAGGTCTTCACCCGGAGCGGCGCCTATAACCAGGTCGCCGTGAGCTACACGCAGGGGGTTCCGACGGCCGCCGACGTGCGCTACGGCGAGGCGCAATTCTTCCTCTCGGTATTCCGCCCCCTCGGACCGTTCGTGCTGGCCGGGCGAGTCGTCGCCGACTTCGAGCTGGGGAATGTCCCGTTCTACGATCTTGCGCAGTCAGGTCCGCTCGGACAGACGGCCGCAATCGGTGGCTCGGCGGGCGTCCGTGGCGTGCCTGTCGGGCGGTACTCGGGCGAGATCAAGATCTATGGAAACGCGGAGCTGCGCGCGATGTTCTTCAAGTTCAACGTACTCCGGCAGAAGTTCACGATCGGGGGGGACGCGCTCTTCGACACCGGGCGTTCCTGGCTCGACTACTCGTTCAAGTCTCCGCTCGACGGCAGCGGGGCTGGCTTGAAGTACGGAGCGGGGGGAGGGCTCTACGTGCTGTGGGGCCAGGCTGCGATCTTCCGAATCGACGTGGCGTATTCACCGGACGCAGCCGCCGAGAACCCGAGCTTCCCGGTCGGGTTCTACGTGGAAGATGGGACGATGTTTTAGCGGCCTTCAATGCCCGGCGTCGACCTTCTGCCCTTTGCCTGCCTTGCCGAGTAGCAAGACGAGCGGGAGTGAGCAGACGATGAGCACGGCGGTCGCGAAGAACGTGTCTCCGAAGGAGAGCACCGACGCCTGGTTGTTCACGAGAGTGTCGAGGACCATCAGCGCCTTCTGCCTCGCGTGGAGCGGGTCGTATCCGCTCTTGGCAAACGAGGCGCTCAGGAGACCCAGGCGCTGCTCGACGTACTGGCCGCCGCCGACGAGCTTCGCCACGAGCACCGTGCGGTGCATGACGTTTCTCCTCGCGAGCAGCGTCGTGAGGAGCGCGACCCCGATGCTTCCTCCGAGCTGGCGCGTCAGGTTGAAGAAGCCAGAAGCTGACGAGACGTCCTTCTTCGGAATCGGCCCGAGCGTCGCCATATTGAGCGGCAAGAACATGAAGACCGTGCCGAACGAGCGAAAGATGAGCGGCCAGAAGAGCTCCCAATAGCCAGTCTGCGGGCTCAGGTGGCCAAGGTCCAAGACCGCCCCGGCGAGAACGAGCGCGCCGCAGGTGAGCATGACGCGCGGATCGATCCACGAGAGAAGACGGGCCGCCAGCGGGAAGGCGAACGCCGACGCGATGGCGCCAGGCAAGAGGAGGAGGCCCGTCTGCTGGGCCGTGTAGCCCATCGTCGTCTGCGCGAAGATCGGCACCGCAAAGAGCGCCCCGTAGAGCGCCATTCCCACGACGACCGACATGATGCTCCCCGACCAGAGAGAGCGGTATCGGAGGACGCGAAGGTCGACGACTGGGTGCTTCGTCGTCATCTCGCGCCAGATGAAGGTGACGAGCGCCACGACCGCGATGACCGCGAACGACCGGATGAAGCCCGAGTCCCACCAGTCGTCCGTCTGCCCCTCTTCGAGGACGGTTTGCAGAGCACCGAGCCCCGCCGTGAGCAACCCGATGCCGAGCCAGTCGATCGAACGGACCTCTTTCTTCCGTGTGTCGTCGGCCGGCAAAAAGGTTAGGCACATAATCGTCGCGGCGATCGCGACCGGGATGTTGATGAAGAAGATCCAGCGCCAGTTGACGTTGGTCGTGAGGTAGCCGCCGAGCGTGGGGCCGATGGCGGGTCCCGCGATGACGATGACGCCGAAGAAGCCCTGCGCCATCGCCTGCTCTTCTTTGGGGAACGTCTCGAAAAGGATCGACTGCGCCTTCGCGAGGAGCCCTCCCCCACCGAGCCCCTGAAGCACGCGGGCGAAGATGAGGACAGGGAGCGAGGTCGCGAGGCCACAGAGGACCGAAGCCACCGTGAACGCGATGAGCGAGAAGACGAAGTAGCGCTTCTTGCCGAAGCGGTCCCCGAGCCACGCCGTCATCGGCAGGATGATGACGTTCGCGACGGCGTAGCTCGAGACGACCCAGCTCACCTCGGTGAGGCTCGCGCCGAGCGCGGACTGGATGTCGGTCAGCGCAACGTTGACGATGCTCGTGTCGACGACCTCGAGCAGCGCCCCGAGCGCGACGGCGACAGCGATCGCCCACTTGTTGACCTTCGGAGCCTCGGCGGCGAGCGAGTAGGGCGCGAGGGCGACAGCTTGGGTCATGAGAGGCCTCGCGCTCGATCGGCGGGGCCGTCGGTAAGGGAGTCGATGCTCCGACGGGGCGACCCGTTGCGCCGCGCGTCAGCCGGCTCGACGGCTCACCCTTCTTGCGACTCGTACACAGGTTTACTCGATGGGGGCGGCCATCTCGACGTTCTCGGTCCCCCATCCTCGGCCTAGCTGCGAAGTGCCGCTCCAGCCCCAGCAGTCGAGCGTCCCGCCGGTCGCGATCGCACACGCCGTCGTATCGCTCTCGAACACGCCGGTCGCCGAAGAAATGCTCGCCGTCACGGGGATCGTCGAGTCCGTGTTCGTCCCGTTGCCGAGCTCGCCATAGTGATTCGTTCCCCAGCACTGAACCGACCCCGAAGAAATCGAGAGCGCGCACGTATGTGGCGGTC
>Ga0302279_10006065_pt1 | contig 13097 bp, 11 predicted proteins | sample III_Bog_N3_3_FD_194541 | JGI IMG/M metagenome (GOLD analysis project Ga0302279, IMG submission 194541) | Peat permafrost microbial communities from Stordalen Mire near Abisko, Sweden - III_Bog_N3_3 | ecosystem: Environmental > Terrestrial > Soil > Wetlands > Peat | place: Sweden: Abisko...
TTCGCCGACAAGGAACACGCAAGATGAATGCAGCCGCGGGACATGGCGCATCGGTGCGCATCGAGAATTGCGGCAAGACCTTTGCCGACGGCACCCGCGCGCTGGAGCCGGCGACCCTGGACATCGCGCGCGGCGAAACGCTGGTGCTGCTCGGACCCTCCGGCTGCGGCAAGACCACCATGCTGCGGATCATCGCCGGCCTGGAGCTGCCCGATCCCGGCGGCCGGGTGCGGTTCGACGACAAGGACATGACGGCGGTGCCGATCGAACAGCGCAATGTCGGCATGGTGTTTCAGTCCTACGCGCTGTTCCCCAATATGAGCGTCGCCGACAATATCGGCTACGGCCTGAAAATCCGCGGCATCGGCCGCGAGGAGCGCGCCAGACGCGTCGCCGAGCTGGTGGCGCTGACCAATATTTCGGGGCTGGAAAACCGCCGCATCGAGCAGCTCTCCGGCGGGCAGCGCCAGCGCGTGGCGCTGGCGCGCGCGGTTGCGATCCGGCCCGGCATCCTGTTGCTCGACGAGCCCCTGACCGCGCTCGATGCCGCCCTCCGTGATCGCCTGCGCGGCGAGCTCAACCGGCTGCTGCGCGCGCTGGGGATCACAACAATTTATGTGACGCACGACCAGTCCGAGGCGATGGAGCTCGGCGACCGCATCGTCGTGATGCAAAAGGGATCGATCGCCCAGATCGGCACGCCGCGCGAGATCTATTTCGCGCCGAAGAACCGCTTCGTCGCCGAATTCATCGGCGCGGCCAACATCATCGAGGCGCCGGTCGAGAACGGCCATCTGGTGCTGCCGGGCGGCCGCCAGCCGATCGGCACTGATGCGAACCTCGCGGCCGCGGTCGCCATGATCCGGCCCGAAACCATCCGCGTGGTCGAGGCGGACGCCGCGGCGCTCAAGGGCGTCATCGACAGCGTCAGCTTTATCGGCGACCGCCAGCGCATGATCGTCAGCGGCGCGTCGGCGAAGCCTCTCACGCTCGACGCGCCGAATACGGTCAAGGCGCGGGCCGGCGAGCGGATCGGACTTTTGATCGCGCCGGAAGCGGTGCGGCTGTTGCCACCTGGAAGTTGAGCTGGAAGTTGAGGAAGAGTGATGCCGGAAGAACCCGTTCACATCGCGCAGATCTCCGATCTGCACATCAAGCCGCCTGGATCGCTGGCCTACGGGCGCGTCGACACCGCCGCCGCGCTCAGCTGTTGCGTGGCGGCCCTGAACGCATTCGCGCCGAGACCCGACCTCGTGGTGATCTCGGGCGATCTGGCCGATACGCCGACCGCCGGGGAATATCAGCACCTGAAGCGGCTGCTGGCGCCGCTCGAGCTGCCCTTCGTGAGCATCCCGGGCAACCACGATTCCCGCGAGCTGATGCGCGAGGCGTTGCCGCAGGCCTATGCCTTCCCGTCCGGCCCGCTCGATCAGCACCTTGCGATCGGCGGGCTCGATTTGCTGCTGCTGGATTCCAGCGTGACCGGCAAACCGCATGGCGAACTGGAGGCTTCCAGCCTGCAATGGTGTGAGGTGACGCTGGCATCCGCGCCAGACCGGCCGGCGCTGGTGTTCCTGCACCATCCGCCGTTCAAGGCCGGCATCTGGCACATGGACCGCCAGAACCTGCTCAATGCCGGCGAGCTCGCCGCCATCGTCCGTCGCCATCCGCGCGTGCAGCGGATCGCCACCGGTCACATCCACCGCGCCACCCTGACGATGTTCGGCGGCGTCGCCACCACGATCTGCCCGGCGCCCAACCACGCCGTCGACCTCGATCTGGCGCAGCTGCGCGAACCCTCCTTCAAGGTCGAGCCGCCGGCCTTCCATCTCCACAGCTGGTATCCCGGTGAAGGTTTTGGCAGCGTCGTCACGCACCAGGTCCCGATCGGCGAATTCGATGGGCCGCATCCGTTTTTCGGGAAGGATGGGAAGTTGCTGTAGGGGGCTGAATTGACTTTAAAACGCGTTCCGCCGCAAATGCCGGCAACGACATTCTGCAGGGAAGAACACCATGGTTGACGCGTTGATCATCGATGCATGCCGGACGCCGCGGGGCATCGGCAAAGCCGGCAAGGGCGCGCTGTCGGGCATTCATCCGCAGCAGCTCGGCGCCACGGTGTTGCGGGCGCTGGCCGATCGCACCGGGATCAAAACATCAGATGTCGACGACATCATCTGGGGCACCAGTTCGCAGCGCGGGCCGCAGAGCGGCGATCTCGGGCGGATGTCGGCGCTCGATGCCGGCTACGACGTCCGCGCCAGCGGCGTCACGCTGGACCGTTTCTGCGGTTCCGGCATCACCAGCGTCAACATGGCGGCGGCTTCGATCATGTCGGGCTTTGAGGATCTGGTCGTTGCCGGCGGCACCGAGATGATGTCGATGGAGGGCCGCCGCGGCGAGGGGCCGTTCATGATGGACAACGGTAATCTTCGCCTGCGCGCCCGGCATCCGCAGTCGCATCAGGGCGTCTGCGCCGACGCCGTCGCGACGCTCGAAGGCATCACGCGGCAGGATGTCGACGCGCTCGGGCTGGAGAGCCAGAGGCGGGCGGCGCTCGCCATCAAGGGCGGCCATTTCGACAAGAGCCTCGTTGCGGTCTATCGCGAGGACGGCACTCTCGCGCTCGACCGCGAGGAATATCCGCGGCCGCAGACCACGCTCGAAGGCCTTGCCGGGCTGAAACCCGCCTTTACCGCGGTGGCGGATTTTCCGATCGACGACAAGGGCACCACCTATCGCGGCCTGATCCTGCAGGAATATCCCGGTCTCGACATCCAATTCATGCACCATGCCGGCAATTCGTCGGGTGTCGTCGACGGCTCGGCGGCGATCCTGCTGGCGTCGCCGGGCTATGCCAGGGCGCATGGCCTGAAGCCGCGCGGGCGCGTGGTCGCGATGGCCAATATGGGGGATTCGCCGACGCTGATGCTGAACGCGCCGGTTCCGGCCGCGCACAAGGTGCTGGCCAAGGCCGGTCTCACGCTGGACGATATCGACCTGTTCGAAATCAACGAGGCCTTTGCCGTCGTGGCCGAGAAGTTCATCCGGGATCTCAAGCTCGATCGCGACAAGGTCAACGTCAACGGCGGCTCGATCGCGCTCGGGCATCCCATCGGCGCGACCGGCTCGATCCTGATCGGCACCCTTCTCGACGAGCTGGAGCGCCGCGACCTCAAGCGCGGCCTGGTCACGATGTGCGCCGCCGGCGGCATGGCGCCGGCGATCATCATCGAACGCGTCTAGCGCGGAGTTAAGCGGAACAGCCCCGGAGATTTCCACCTCCCCCCAACCGGGAGAGGTGAGCGAAGCAAAATCTCATTTCCATGCCTGCTTTTGCGGCGATGGATGCGTGATTACAGATCGAGATCCTGCCGGAAACGTCGACGGGCCGCTCCAGTCTTCTGAACGTGGCGATAGGCGGCCCTGAGCTGGCCCGTGTGCGCCTGGCACGATTGCGCCAGAGACATGTGCGCCAAAGATTTGGCCCAGCTGATTATCACGGTCAGGATCATCGTCGTTCTCCTCGTCTTGTTCAGCTTGCTTTGGCCAGTTCGTCGTCTTCCGGGGAGTTCAGGTACATCCCGGACATGGTATCGACCCAGCACAGATGGTCGTGGACCTTTTTCACGCCGGTGACGTTCTCGGCGGCCACCACCGCCGCTTTCCGAGAGCGCTCCTCGGTGATGACGCCGCTGAGATGGACGATACCTTCGCGCACGATCACGCTGAGGCCGAACGGGCACCAGTCATTCTTCGCGATCGAATCGATGACGCGGTTGCGAATGTGGTCATCGTCGGCGGTTGGATCGGGGACTTCGCGGGCGATGCTCGCGACCGCCTGCAGCAGGTTGGAGCGCGACACGATGCCGACGAGCACGTCGCCGCGCATCACCGGCAGGCGCTTGATGCCGTTCTTTTCCATCAAATTGGCGATCTCGTCGAGCTGCGTATGTTCCGTGACCGTCAGCGGCTGCGACGTCATGATCTCGCCGACCTTGCTGCCGTGCTCGTGAACGAAATCGGTCGCCTCCTTGCCGGGACCGAGAATGAATTTCAGGAACCGGCCGCGCTTGCGCTGGGTGCCGATCTCGCTGCGCCGGATGAAATCGCCTTCCGAGACGATGCCGACAAGTTTACCCGAGGCGTCGACCACCGGAAGCCCACTGATGTGCTTCTGCAGCATGGTGTTGGCGGCATCGACGACCTTGGTGTCCGGGGTGACGGTGATGACCGGCCGGGTCATGATCTGATGGGCGCGCATGGGGGTCTCCGCAGGTTCGAGATAAAGCCGTTAAATGGCAGGTTAATCCAGCCAGACCGGCGTAATTTGATGCAAGTCAAGGTTGGGCGATTGATGCAGCTCAATGCCGCCGCGGGCCAGGCTGGTATACTTGAACAGCTGAAAAACTGGAGGTCATCATGATGGAGCTTTCCGAAGCCCGTACCGAGATTGCCGGAGAGCCGGCGACCACGGCCACAAGCCAGTTGACCAAGGCCAACAAGCAAGCCCTGAATTTCATGTACGGCGCGCACAAGATATTCCTCGAAGAGATGGTGTTCACCGGCAACGAGTTGCTCGACCGGGCGCGAACCGAAACGCACCTGTTCTCCGAGTTCGTTTCGAAAATGGCCGGGTCGCATTCGGTCAAGGACCTGAAGACGATGTTCGAGGAGTGCGGGCAGCACCAGATCGACTTCATCCGACGCGACAGCGATCGGCTGTTCAAGCATGGCGAGCGGATGCTCGAAACCGCCTCGAACCTGTTCGGCCGTCGGCCGGATTGATCCGTCTTCCCGCTGTCATGGATTTGCCGTCCATTTATCCGGCGTAAACTCGTAGGAGAGCGATTCCATGGCGTCGACATCGACCTTGCCGAAGGACGATATCCCGAGGTTGCCGTGTCCGGCGCATGCTCCCGGCTACGGCCAAGAACAGCAAGCGCACGAAGCACACCGGGTGGTCGTGCCGGCCGAACCTGCGCCCGCGGCCCACCCGGCGCCGCAGCCGGAGGCGTATCAGGCCGACCGCGCGCTTCACGCCATGGCGGCGAGGCTGACCGGCGGCATATCGCCGGTCGCGCTGTCACTAGCCTATATCGACTGGGTCTCGCATCTGGCGGCGGCGCCGCAGCGGCAAATGGAGATCGCAAGGGAAGGCATGCTCAGCGCGGCCAGGATATTCGAGGCCGCGCGGCACGCCCCTCAGCAGCCCTGGTCCCTGATCAAGCCGCAGCCCCAGGACCGGCGATTCGCCGCGGCCGAGTGGCAGAGCCCGCCGTTCAATCTGCTGGCCCAGGCTTTCCTCCTGAGGGAGCAGTGGTGGCACCAGGCGACCACGGGCGTGCGCGGCGTGTCGCCGGCGAACGAGGCCGTCGTCGAATTTTCGGTGCGGCAGGTGCTCGACATGATGGCGCCTTCCAATTTCGCGACGACCAATCCGGAGGTGTTGCAGAAAGCCTTGCGCAGCGGCGGCGAGAATTTCGTGTTCGGCTGGCAGAACTGGTGCAGCGACATGATGCGCCTGCTGTCGGTCGGCAAGCCGGCGGAGGATCATGGATTCGCCGTCGGCAAGAATGTCGCGACCGCGTGCGGCAAGGTCGTGTTCCGCAACGAGCTGATCGAGCTGATCCAGTACTATCCGACCACCGGCAAGGTGCATCCGGAGCCGATCCTGATCGTGCCGGCCTGGATCATGAAATACTACATCCTCGATCTGTCGCCGCACAATTCGCTGGTCAAGTTCCTGACCAGCCAGGGCTTCACGGTCTTCATGATCTCCTGGCGCAATCCGGGACCGGGCGATCGCGACATCGCCTTCGACGATTATCGCAAGCTCGGCGTGAAAGCCGCGGTCGAGGCGATCGGTGACATCGTCCCCGACCGCCAGATCCATGCGCTGGGCTATTGCCTGGGCGGCACGCTGCTTTCGATCGCGGCGGCGACGATGGCGCGGGACGGCGATATCAGGCTGAAATCGATCACGATGCTCGCCGCGCAAACGGATTTCACCGAGGCCGGCGAACTGACCCTGTTCATCAATGAAAGCCAGATCGCGTTCCTCGAAGACATGATGTGGGAACACGGCGTCCTCGACACCACGCAAATGTCCGGCGCCTTCCAGTTGCTGCGCCCGAACGATCTGATCTGGTCGCTGGTCAGCCGCGACTACCTGTTGGGAGAGCGGGCGGCACCCAGCGATCTGATGGCCTGGAACGCCGACGCCACCCGCCTGCCGTACCGCATGCATTCGGAATATCTGCGCAAGCTGTTCCTCAACAACGATCTGGCCGAAGGCCGCTACCTCGTCGAGGGCAGGCCGATCGTGCTGTCGGACATCCACGTGCCGATGTTCGTGGTCGGGACGGTTCGCGATCACGTGGCGCCGTGGAAGTCGGCCTACAAGATTCATTACCAGGTGGAAGCCGACGTCACGTTCGTTTTGACCAGCGGCGGCCACAATGCGGGTATCGTCGCGCCGCCGGCTGAAGAGGGCCATTTCTACCAGGTCAAGAACAAGCCGGAGAATGCTCCCTATGTCGGGCCGGACGAATGGCTCAAGGTCGCGCCGAGGACCGAGGGATCGTGGTGGCCGGAATGGACCAGGTGGTTGACCGCGCGATCCGGCGAGCCCTGCGAGCCGCCGCGCATGGGTGTCGGGTCGGCCGACGGCGAGAGCCTGCCCGACGCACCCGGCGACTACGTGCACCTGTAGCGCGGTTCGCCGCTCACTTCGTCAGGTCGGCGAGTTTCCGGTAGGCGGCTGCCGCGCTGCGCAACAGCCGCTTCTCGCGCTTCGGGCTGAGAAACTGCGAACGCGCGTCGGCGCCGTCCCGTTGCAGGGTAGTGGCCAGCGAGTGCCCCCTGGCATCGTCGTTCAGTTGCCCGAGCGCCCGCTGCGCCTTGCGCAGGTATTTCAGGGACGTCTTTTGGCCGGCGAACCGCTTGTCCGAAAACAGGTCTTCGAAAGCTTCGACCGAATAGCTCAGCTTCTTGTTCAAGAGGCGCAGCCGGTGCCGCTTCTCGGCGTCCATTTCCAGCAGCTTCCGGCTCCTCTTGAGGAGCTTCTGCCGCCACAAATTCAGCTTGCCCGCACCGTAGGCGGCAATCGGGGAGGTGCGTTCCCTGGTCGCCTGCTTTCCCCGCTTGATGCACCAGGGTCCGTTCTCGACCCACTCGGATGTGTCTTCGACCAGCCGCCGATAGCGAACCGACTGAAGCGCCCGCGCCAGCAGCCGATGGCTGTTCGACTGCTGTTTGTTCCATGACCGATGCTGGGCTGCTGCTCGCGGTTGCCGTTTGTCGACGGCGCCGAGCCGTTCGACCGCGACATCCAGATCGCGCACCGCGCCAAGATGGGCGTTCAGCCACTTCAGCTCATTCCTGATCTGGGTTCGCTGCGAGTCGGCAACCATCGGCGAGAAAAACAATATCGCCGTGCGCAGGCGGGTCAGCGCGATGCGCATCTGATGCAACGCCGTCCGGTCGCCTTTGCATGTCGCTTCCTGATTGGCGGTCAAATCCGCAAAACAGCGGCGGGCGACCACCCGAAACGCGGCAGTGCACGCCATCATGGCATCCAGCCGCGGCGTCGGCTGCCGGCGTTGCCACGGCAGGGCGCGGGGGACGGCTTTGCCCGGTGATTTCCGCGAACGCGCCATTACTGTTTCCGCACCGGCGGGGTCAAGCGGTCTTGCAATCGGCGATCCGGCTCTCGCATTGCATCAAAGTCTGCTCCGGTGTGCCGGATGCATCGATGACTGTCCAGTCGATCGCGCCGATCTTATAGCTCTCCTGCAGCCCGGCAATATCGGGCGTGGCGTCGGAGGCGTCGTTCTCGCGGCCGCCGACCCGGCTCAGCCTGGTCGCAAGGTCCGCGACCAGAAACAGCCCGACAAACCGGATATTCAGCTTTCGCGCAGCATCCTGCGCTGCCGCTCGCTCCGTTTCGCGGGCAAACACCGCGTCGGCCACCACCGAATGGCCCTGCGTGAGCGCGCGGACGGCGCGCTGCGTCAGGATTTCGTAGATTTGTTCGGTGATTTCCGGCCGGTAGGCGCTTTCCGCCAGCCGGTCCGTCTCGCCGACCTGGAATAATTGCTTGCGCAGGACGTCGCTGCGCAGCACAACGGCTCCGGGCTGCGGCAGGACCGTGGGTGCAAGCGCGCGCGCCAGGACGGATTTTCCGGTCCCGGACAATCCGCCGATCGCCACCAGCACCGGCGCCGGCGGTGCGATCGTCTGCCGCGCAAGATCGAAATAAGCCCTTGCCGACCGCAGGATGTCGTCGCCGTCGCGGCCATTGCGGCCGAGACGGGCGATCAGCACATGGGCGCGGATCGCCGAGCGCAGCGACATGAACAGCGGCAGGGTGGTGAGCGCATCGAGGTTCTCGCTCGCGGTCAGCGCAAGATACCGGTTGAGCAAGCCGTTTGCGGCGGCCTGCCGGCCGTAACGGACAAGATCCATCAGCGGAAAGGCAAGATCATAGAGTACGTCCGTCGAGGCCATCGTGGCGTCGAACTCGAGCGCGTCGAACAGAACCGGCTTGCGGTCGATCAGGACGATGTTCGCCAGATGCAGGTCGCCGTGGCAGCGCCGCACATATCCCTGCCTGCCGCGCTGTTCCAGCAGGCTGCGAATCCGGGCGAATGCGGAGTGCGATGCCTGCCCGAGATTGTCGACATCGCCGGCGGCAAAGCAGGCCGCTTCCCGGAACGCACTGGTATTGCCCTCGATGATTCCCGGAATCGAATTGATCCAGGGCTCGGCCGGCGCCGGCGAAGCAGCGTCGTGGGAGGCCGCAATCGCACCCGCCATGGCGTCGACGAGATCCGGATCGAGCGAACCGGCCGCGGCCAGATGGTCGAAGGTCTGGCGCTCGTCGAAACGGGTCATTTCGACGGCATATTCGACCGGCCGGCCCTTGCCGTCGATATCGAGCGATCCATCGGCGCTTTGCGTGATCGCCGCGACGCGATGGTAGATTTGCGGCGCGAACGAGCGGTTGATCCTGATCTCTTCCTCGCAGGCGGCCTTCCGCTTCTCGAGCGTGGAGTAATCCAGGAAGGGGAAACGGATGGCGCGCTTGATCTTCAGGGCCAGGTTGCCCTCGAGAAAAACCGACGCCGCATGGGTATCGATGCGATGAACAAGCGGATGCGCGGCCGCATCGCCGAGGAACGCGAAGACGCGCTCCTGCATGCGGGACTCGGCTGTCGTGGAATCCGTCATGGTTACGCCTGGGGTTTGAGGACCGCGGCGCCCAGGATTTGTCCCGTCCGCAGCCTGTGAAGCACGTCGTTGGCTTGCGCCAGCGGAAACGCCGTCGTCTGGGTCCGGATTCCCGCCTGCGGAACAATCTTGAGGAAATCCAGCCCGTCCTGCCGCGTCAGGTTGGCGACCGACACCAGTTGCCGTTCTTCCCAGAGAATGTCGTAAGGGAAGCTCGGGATATCGCTCATATGGATTCCGGCGCACACCACTTTGCCGCCCTTGCGCACCGCGCGCAGCGCCGCCGGCACCAGTTCTCCGGCGGGCGCGTAGATGATGGCGGCGTCGAGCGGCGCGTCAGGTAGCTCGCCGGACGCACCGGCCCACACCGCGCCCAATCGGCGGGCAAAATCCTGCGCCGCGACATCGCCGGATCGCGTGAAGGCGTAGACCGAGCGGCCCTGCCAGCGCGCGATCTGGGCGACGATGTGACCGGCCGCGCCGAACCCGTAAATGCCGAGCCGCGCAGCGTGGCCTGCCATCACCAGCGACCGCCAGCCGATCAGGCCGGCGCAGAGCAGCGGCGCGATCGCGACATCGTCGCCGTCCTCGCCGAGCGGGAACGCATAGCGCGCATCGGCGATGGTGTGCGTGGCGAAACCGCCGTCCCGCGTGTATCCGGTGAAGAGGGGGCGGTCGCAGAGATTTTCCATGCCCTCCCTGCAGTAGCGGCAGGCGCCGCAGGTGTATCCGAGCCACGGGATTCCGACGCGATCGCCGAGGCGGTGCGTGGTGACGCCACGGCCGAGCAGGTCGACGCGGCCGACGATTTCGTGGCCGGGAATGATGGGATATCTGATATCGGGAAGCTCGGCGTCGACGACGTGCAGGTCGGTCCGGCACACCCCGCAGGCGCTCACCTTGACGCGGATTTCGCCGTCGCCGGGGATGGGGTCTGGCCGGTCTTGCGCCTGGAGCAGCGTACCCGGAGCCGGCAACACCATCGCACGCATCTGTTTCTCCGCAATGGCCCGAACGATGGACAGCATAGTGCATAGGGCACGGGGCCGGGGGGGCCTTGACCTTCATCAAATGCACGGTAGCGCCGATGAATTAGAAAGGGATCGCCGGGTTGATGGAGATCATGCCGGTCGCATGCGGGCAAGACCAAGAGGAGAGCGCACATGCCGATCAGGGATGTCCTGTTGCCGCTCGTCGGTGAGCCCGACGCGGCGGCGATTGCCGCGATCGAAAAATGCATGGCTGTGGCCGGCGATATCGGCGCGCAGGTGAGCGCAGTGGCGGTCGAACAGGACATTTTGGTCCGGCCGCGGGTCTCGATCTCGGCCGATCTGGAGAATGCGGCGGAAGTCGAAACGTTGCGAAGCGTGTCGGACGCGCATGGCCTGTTGAATGTGCTCGACGCCGCGGCAAACCGGTATGGCGTACGCAACGAGCAAAAGCTCACCCGGCTCGTGGCGGCGGATGTCCCGGCGCATCTGGCGCAAGCGGCAAGGCTGAAGGACCTGTCGGTCGTCCCGGTGAAATCGCGTGGCGGGCAATCGGAAAAGATCGTCGAGGCGCTGATATTTGGGTCCGGGCGGCCGGTTCTGATATGTCCGGAGCAGCTCGCCGCCGAACTGGCGGTGGCATTCGACAATGTCGTGATCGCGTGGGACCACACCGCGCCAGCGGCGAGAGCGGTCGCCGACGCGTTGCCGATGCTTCAGGCGGCAGCAAACGTCCGCATCGTGACGGCAACCGATCACAAAACGCCCGCCGAGCTCGAATCGGGTGCTGCCCTCGTTCGCCATCTCGCCGAGCATGGGATCACCGCCGCTTTCGAGACGGTGAAAATCGATGGCAGCTCGGTCGGAAAGGTGTTCGAGGCCTATGTGACCGCAAAAGCGGTTGATCTCCTGGTCATGGGCGCCTATCGCCACTCGCGACTGAACGAAATCGTGTGGGGCGGGATGACCAAAACCGTCATAGGGCAGCCACCCTGCTGGGTTATGATGTCCCACTAACGCACTGAAGTAGAAAATGATTTCCGGAACCGCCCGACCGGGTGGCGCCGGTCACCCCCAGAACCACATCAAGGTTCGCAACACCCAGGCCGGCGCCAGCCGGATGATCTGACTGATGTCGACCTATCAACTGCAAAATCTGCTTTCGCCCCGTTCCGTCGCGCTGGTCGGGGCCAGCCCGCGTCAGGCTTCGGTCGGCCGTGCGGTTCTCGGCAATATTCAAAGAGCGAAATTCGCAGGCGAATTCGGCCTGGTGAACCCGCATTATGCCGAGATCGACGGCGTTGCTGCCGTCGGCAGCATCGGCAAGTTGCCGTTTGCGCCCGAGCTTGTGGTGATCACCACGCCGGCGGCCGCCATTCCCGGGCTGATCGAGGAGGCGGGCGCACGGGGTGCTGCGGGCGCGCTCATCATCACCTCCGGGCTTGGTCATGGCGCGGGCTCGCTGGCGGATGCCGCCGAGCGCGCCGCGCACAAATATGGCATGCGGCTGATCGGACCCAATTGCCTCGGCATCATCATGCCCGGCTCGAAACTCAACGCCAGTTTTTCGGCGCATATGCCGTGCGCCGGTAACCTCGCGCTGATCTCCCAGTCGGGCTCGATTGCGACCGGCATGGTGGATTGGGCAGCACAGCGCGGGGTCGGTTTTTCCGGCATCGTTTCCATCGGCGATCAGCTCGACGTCGATCTTGCCGATCTGCTCGACTACTTCGCGCTGGACGGCAAGACCCGGGCGATCCTGCTCTATGTCGAAGCGATCAAGGATGCCCACAAGTTCATGTCCGCGGCCCGCGCCGCCGCCAGAATCAAACCCGTCGTCGTCGTCAAATCCGGACGGATGGCGCAGGGCGTCCGGGCCGCCGCGACCCATACCGGCGCGCTGGCCGGTTCGGACGCGGTCTACGACGCCGCGTTCCGCCGCGCCGGCATTCTGCGGGTGTCGGATTTGCGCGAGCTGTTCGATTGCGCCGAGACGCTCGGGCGCGTCGGGTCGCCGCCCGGAAAGCGGCTGGCGATGCTGACCAATGGCGGCGGCATCGGCGTGCTCGCGATCGACCGGCTGATCCAGCTCGGGGGAATCCCCGCCGCGATCACAGCCGCCACCCGCGAAAAACTCGACGCCGTGCTGCCGCCGACCTGGTCCGGATCGAACCCGATCGATATCGTCGGCGACGCCGACGCCGCGCGCTATGCCGGGGCGCTGGAGGTGTTGCTGGCCGATCCCGGCAATGACGCGATCCTGGTCATGAACGTCCAGACAGCGATCGCGCGGGCCGAAGACATCGCCGCGACCGTGACGGAGCTGGTCAGCAAGTATCGCAAGCAGCACCACCGCGCGGCCAAGCCGGTGCTCGCGGTCTGGGTCGGCGCCGATCAGAAGATCATCGAGATGCTGAGCGGAGCCGGAATTCCGAACTACCCCACCGAAGACGACGCGGTGCGGGGCTTCATGTACGTCGTGCAGCACCGGGAATTGGCGGCGGAACTCACGCAGGTGCCGCCGGCGATGCCCCGGGAGTTCGCGCCGGATGTCGAGACCGCCCGGAGCATCGTTGCCGCGGCGCTGGCCGACGGCCGCCAGTGGCTCGATCCGCTGGAGGTCAAGCGGCTGCTCGAGGCCTATGAAATCCCGGTCGTGCCGACCTTTGCCGCCGCCGATGCCGAGCAGGCGGTCGCCCATGCCTCCGCGCTGTTCGCGCAAGGCGCCACCGTCGTGCTGAAGATCATGTCGCGCGACATCATCCACAAATCCGATGTCGGCGGCGTGGTGCTCAATCTCACCAGCCCCGACGCCGTGCGCGCCGCCACCGCCGATATCCTGGCGCGGGCGAAGAAGCTTCGCCCCGAGGCGCG
>Ga0302279_10006069_pt1 | contig 13091 bp, 10 predicted proteins | sample III_Bog_N3_3_FD_194541 | JGI IMG/M metagenome (GOLD analysis project Ga0302279, IMG submission 194541) | Peat permafrost microbial communities from Stordalen Mire near Abisko, Sweden - III_Bog_N3_3 | ecosystem: Environmental > Terrestrial > Soil > Wetlands > Peat | place: Sweden: Abisko...
GTGCCGCGCTCTCCGCGTTCACCGTCGGCGTCTGCTTCCTCGGCGACCCGTCCGGTACCTACCGCTCGCTGGTGCAGCAGCCGACCCCTCCGTCGCTGAACCACGCCACTCCGTGGGTGGCGCTGGCGCCCACGGTGCCGAATCCGGCGGGCCTCCAGCGGGTGGGCTCGACCACGTCACCTTCGCTCGCCCACGGGGCGTTCGGTGCCGTCACGACGGCCTTCCATCCCGGGGTCAACGTGTCGGGTGGCCCCGGTCGCATGCTCTACATCCTGGCGGCCGTCCTCGTCGCCGTCTACGTGTGGCGCCGTCCCCAGCCTCCGCTCCGCATCCTGTGGCTGGCCGCCGGCATCCTGGCCGCCCGCTGCGCCTTCGAGGCGGTCATGACCCCGTACTATCTCGTACCGCCGCTTGTCCTCCTGGTCGTACTGGCCGGGCGGCAGTCCGGCCGCAGGTTCGCCCTCGCGGCGGTGATCGGGGCCGCCGCGAGCATCTACTCCTACTATCACCTGAACGAATGGGTGTGGTGGCTGCCGATCGTGGCCGCAATGGCCGCCGTCCTCGCGTTGGCCTACCCGGGAACGGGACCGGTGGAGTGCCACGATCCGGAGTCCGGGTCGGTCGAACTCGGCCGTCCGCGTTCCGGACCGGTCGACGACCCCGGTGGTTCGAGCGCCGACGTGGTGACCCGGGAGGAGTCGATCGCCGTCGGGTAGTCGCCCCGGGTCCCGGCGGGCGCCCTGCGGCCGACGTGATCCCGATGTGACCCCAATCTACAGCGGCCCGACGGTGTGCTTCCGGCGGGGGAGTGACTCGCGTCGGGTCGCCAGGAGGTCGAGTGCTTCCGACACGACGTGCCGGGTGTCGTGCGGAGCGATGACGGCGTCGACGAATCCCCGCTCGGCCGCCTGGTACGGGGTGAGGAACTGTTCGGCGTAGGCCTCGCGCCGTTCGGCCCGCTCCTCCTCGGGCACCCTCCGGTACAGGATCTGGACGGCACCCTCGGCACCCATCACGGCGATCTCGGCACCGGGCCAGGCCACGCACAGATCGTTGCCGAGCCCCTTCGAGTCCATGACGATGTAGGCCCCGCCGAACGCCTTGCGCAGGATGACGCAGATGCGCGGCACCGTGGCCTCGGCGTAGGCGAAGGCGAGTTCGGCACCGTGGCGGATCATGCCCCGCCATTCGAGGTCCTTGCCCGGCAGGAACCCCGGGGTGTCGACCAGCGTCACCAGCGGCACGTTGAAGGCGTCGCAGAACCGCACGAAGCGGGCGCCCTTCTGACTGGCCGCGATGTCCAACGTGCCCGCCAGGGCCTGGGGCTGGTTGGCGACGAAGCCGACGGTCCGCCCATCGATACGGGCCAGGGCGGTGACCAGCTGGGGCGACCACCGGGGCCAGAGCTCGGTGACCTCACCGTCGTCGGCGACGGCCGCCGCCACCCGACGGACGTCGTAGGAGGACGTGGCGCGGTCGGGGATGATCGAGTCGATGTCGCGTGCCGCCGCGGCGTCGCCTCCCGGTCCACGAGGCGGCAGGTCGTCCGTGTGCCCGGGCAGGAGCCCGAGCAGATGGGCCACGTGGTCCATGGCCTGGTCCGGCGAGGAGGCCTCGATGGCGCACAGACCGCTGGACCGCGCATGGATGGCGCTCCCGCCGAGCTGGCGGACGCCGATCCGGATGCCGGTGAAGTCCTCGACCATGGCCGGACCCGAGACGAAGGCGAAGGCGTCACCGGTCATCACCACCAGGTCGGCCAGGCCGAGGAGGAGCGCCGGGCCCGAGAGCGCCGGTCCGGTGACCACGACGATGACGGGGACGACCCCGGAACAGGTGGCCATGGCCCGGGCCGCCCGACCCCACCCGTGGAGCGATGCGACCCCACCCGACACGTCGGCACCGCTCGAGGAGAGGACGAGCACGAACGGGATTCGCAGTTCGAGGGCCACCGCCGCGGCCTCGGCCAGGGTGTCGCCGTCGTCGGGGGAGAGCGCCCCCCGACGGATGTCGGACACGGAGCGCACCACCATCGCCGTGCGGCCCTCCAGGTTCTCCACGCCGGCTCGGATCGAACCGGCGACGAGGCGCCGGATGATCGGGGCGGGAGGGGCGTCGAGGGTCACCCGCCCATGGTAGGGAAGCCGGGGCCACCCATGGGCCATCCGGCCGGGGTGCCGGTCAGCCCGTGCCCGCCTCCGGTTCCGGTTCCGTGTCGGCCCCGCTGTCGTCGTTGGGATCGTCAGGACCCGTGGAACCAGTGGGCCCCGCGGCTGGCCCGCCGGGCCCGCCGGGCCCCGCGGCGAGGGGATCGGGCTCCGGCATGGCACGACCCCGGCGGTCCACCCGTTCGAAGTGGCGTTCGACGTCGGCCCAGGACAGTGGATCCTCCGGCCCGAGGTCGTCATCGGTGTCGGGCGCCTGGACCAGGATCACGCCGGCCACGGTCAGCAGCACGAGGACGAAGGACAGCTTCGACACGAATCCGGCCACCTGCTGGTCGTTGAGCGGGCGCAGGTGGACCACCGCGACGGAGTGCGAGAAGGCCGGATAGAGGGGCTTGCGGGCCAGGATGTAGAGGAACGAGAGGAACACGGGCACGATCGACTGGGCCACCAGGTAGACGGCCCGGATCATCGGCCGGGGACGGGGGATGCCCGGGATCCGTCCCATGATGGGCAGCCACAGGACGAGCCCGGCGGACAGGACGAGCAGCACCAGTGCTCCCCGGGCGGCCACCGAACTCGCCTGGGCGGCCACCAGTGGCGGTAGGACGGAGATGACGAGGATCACCGTGACGGTCACCACCGCGACCGGAGGCCGGAGCACCCGGATCAGCAGGGCGTCGACGGCGGCCGGCCGGGTCAGCCAGTGGATGACGTCGTCCGGCAGGCCGGCGAGCAGGAGGGGAGCGACCGCCAGGACCAGGAGGCACCGCTGGAGGACCAGCGCGCTGAGCGACCAGTGGGCGGCGAGATCACCGAGTGGCCAGCCCAGGGTGATGCCGGCCACCACCATGGCGCCGGCGAATCGCTGGATCCGGCTCCGGGGCCACGCCTGGGGATGGGTCGAGGACGCCAGCAGGCGGCGGTGGAGCACGGCCACGGAGGCCGACACGACGGCCAGCAGCAGCCACACGATCAGATGGGGATGCCACGACCAGGCGCCACCGGTGGTGGACGCGGCCACGGCCGGCGTCACGGCGCGACCGCTGGTGTGCGGGCCGTAGATTGACAGGAATGCCCCAGCCCGACCGACTCGAACGAGTGACCGACCTCCTGCTGGTGCTCCTCGATGCCAATCGTCCGCTGAGCCTGCGGGAGATCGGCGAACAGGTGCCCGGCTACCCGGACGGGCACGAGGCCCGGCGCCAGGCCTTCGAACGGGACAAGCGGTTGCTGCGTGACGAGGGCGTGCCCGTCCTGGCCGAGCAGATCGACGCCGAGGAGCAGGTCGGCTACCGGGTCGACCCCGACGCCTACTACCTGCCCGACCTCGGATTGGAGCCTGACGAGCAGGCTGCACTGAACCTGGCGGTCGCCGGTGTCCACCTCGGCGAGCCTATCGGTCGAGAGGCGCTGTCCAAGCTGGGTGTCGGGGGCCAGTGGCCGCGCCGCGGGGCCACCCTGCCGCTCGTCGACCTACCCCTGGCCGATGGTCTGCCCGCCCTCCCGGTCCTGTTCGACGCGGTCCGCATCGGGGCGACCGTGGGCTTCTCCTACCGGGGTGAGGAGCGGTCCCTCGACGTAGCCGGCATCCGCTTCCGGGGTGGGCACTGGTACGTGGTGGGACGGGACCGCGACCGGAGCGAGGCGCGCACGTTCCGGGTCGACCGCATCGACGGGCAGCCCGACGTCGGGGCTCCGGGTTCGTCGGAACTGCCCGACGGATTCGACGCCGACGGCGCATTCGACCGGGACCCGTGGAACTTCGGATCGGGGGATGCCCTGGAGGTGGACGTGGCCGTGGATCCGTCCGAGGCGTCCCGGGTGGTGACCGAACTCGGACCCGACGCCGTGATCGACCGGACCGAGGGCGGCGGGATCGTGGTCCGGCTGGTCGTGACGGACGTCGAGGCGCTCATCTCCTGGGTCCTCGACCTCCTCGACCATGCCGAGGTACTGCGACCCGACGACGTCCGGGCCAGCGTGATCGCCCGACTCGAGGCGTTCGCCACGACGCCACCCGCCACGGGTGGGAGGACCGTCCGTTGAGCGCCTCCCTTGACACCGCCGCCCGTCTCCGCCGGCTGCTGGCCATCCTGACCTGGCTGGCCCAGGAGGGCGAAGCACCCATCGACGAGGTCGCGGCGCGCTTCGACCTGACGCCCAACCGGCTGGTGGCCGAACTCGAGATGGCGGCGTGCTGCGGCGTGCCGCCCTACACGCCGGACCAGCTCCTGGAGATCGTCGTCACCGAGGACACCGTCTCGACCCGCGTGGGGACGACACTGGCCCGTCCCCGCCGGCTCAGCCCGCGCGAGGGTCTCGGTCTGGCCGCCGCGGCGCGGGCGCTGCTGGCCGTGCCCGGGAGCGACGAGGACGGTGCCCTCTCGCGGGCGTTGACCAAGCTCGAGCGGGCTCTGGGACAGTCGGCGATCGACGTGGAGCTCGACGCGCCGGAGCTGCTCGACACGGTGCGGGCCGCGCTCGACTCCGGTGAGCGGTTGACCATCTCCTACTACTCGGCCTCGACCGACCACACCGGCGACCGCACGGTCACGCCGAGGCGACTGTTCGCCTCGGAGGGGCACTGGTACGTGGACGCATGGTGCGAGGTGGCCGACGGCATCCGGCGCTTCCGGGTGGATCGCATCGGTTCCGCCACCCACGCCGGTCCGGCCGACCCCGGGGTACTGACGACACCCCTGCCCGATGATGACGCCCCGGGGGCGTCCGGTGGGTCCTCGCTCGAGGCGTTCGTCCCCGGGCCGGACAGCCGTCGGGTCCGGATCGCCGCCGATCCCTCGTTGGCCTGGCTGTTCGAGACGGTCCCCTCGGAGCGGGCCGGTGACGTGGACGGCCGGCCCACATGGGAGGTCTTCGTGGCCGGCGACGCATGGTTGGAGCGGCTGCTGCTCCGGCTGGGACCCGACAGCGAGGTGGTGGAGCCGGCGGCGGACCGGTCACTGGCCCCCGAGGCGGCCCGGCGGATCCTCGCCCGATATGCAGACTGAGAAGACATGGAATGACATGAAACGCCACTAGCGGGTAGGGTGGGCCCCGGGAGGTGGGGCCATGCCCGGTACCGGGTGCTGATGATGCAGGTGGTCCGGGGCCCGGGTGTCGACTACTACGTCCGGGACCTCGTCCCGGGGCGGGCCGAGGAGACCCTGGTGGCCGGCGAGTCGCCCGGGCGGTGGACCGGGAGGGGCAGCGAGGCACTCGGCCTCCACGGGCCGGTCGACCCCGACGGGTTCCGCCAGCTGCTGGGCGGACGCGATCCCGCCGGAGGCCGTGGCCTGCGTGCGGCCCGGGGTGATCGACCGGTGTCGGGTTTCGACCTGACGTTCTGTGCGCCCAAGTCCGCGAGCATCCTCCACCTCCTGGCCCCGAGGGAACTGGGTGCCGCCGTCGGCTCCGCGCACCTCGCGGCGGTCGGGGACGCCGTCGAGTACCTGGAGCGCCATGGGCACGGTGTGCGCCGGGTGCGGTCCGGTGACGTCCACCGGCTGGACTCGACCGGCGTGGTGGCCGCCGGATTCGTGCATCGTACGAGTCGTGCGCTGGACCCCCACCTCCATTCCCACGTGGTGGCCGCCAACGTCGCCCAGGGCGTCGACGGCACCTGGTCGTCGCTCGACAGCCGCCGTCTGTTCCATCACCGGCGGGCGACCGGGGCGGTGTACGACGCCTCGCTCCGCCACCACCTCGCCGGGTCCGCCGGGGTGACGTGGCGGCGCACGTCCTCCGGCCGATGGGAGGTCGAAGGCGTCGACCCGGTCCTGTGCCGGGTGTTCTCACAGCGGGCGGCATCGATCGACGAGGCCAGCCGGCACACCACCGCCATCACGGGACGCGGAGTCCGACGGGCGGCATTCTTCGCCGACCGTCCGGACAAGGTGGCAGGCACGACCGTCGACGACCTGCGGGTGACGTGGCGTCGGCGGCTCGTCGACCTGGGCATCGACTCCGGTGATCTCGTCCGGACGGTCGGCCGCTCCCGGACCGGACCCTGCCCGCCGATCGTCGACGCGGAGGCCATGCGCTCGGGTCTCGAACACCTGCACGCGAACCGCACCCGGGTATCGGTGCGGGATCTCGTGGCCACGATCGCCGACGCCGCGCCGTCGGGACTCCCCGGGGGTGCTGCCGAGCGGGTGGCCACCGTGCTCGAAGACGCCCTGGCGGAGTTGGCGACACCGGATGCGGCCCGTGCCCAGGACCTGACCCAGGGGACGTCCCTATGGTCCACCTCGCAGGTGACCGCCCTGTTGCGTACCGATCCGGATCTGATCGACCGCGCCGCCGCCGGTCGCGGCCCGACCGTACGGCGTGCGGGTACGGGGATGGACGGGCCCGGCCGCGATCGCCCACTCGGTGCGGGCTCGGATCGGGTCCGGACCTTCGGACACCGGGGTGCCGTCGCGGCGGACCTGACCCGGTGAGTGCCGGGTCAACGCTCCCGGCCGACCTCCCGGGTGGTGACCTCCCACGCCGCGGCACCCTCGGCGCCCAGGTTCCTGCCCGTGCCCGTGCCGCGGCCGGACGGCCGCAGCTCGGGTTCGATGCTGCGGTCGGTGCCCCGCATCGACACCCACGGCTCGACGCGGTGGGCCGGCGCCAGACCCACCCACGTGGGTTGGTTCCGGGCGTCGAAGGCCAGGGCGTGTCCGGCGTGGCCCCGGGTGATCACGTCGGGGGCGAGACGTCGGCGCCAGTGCGTGGACAGCTGCTCGGAGACCTGCGGCCGCCCGAAGGTCACGAGGTCGGCGAGTGGGCGGCCCGACAGGACGTGTCCCCGGCTGACGGTGCGGGAGACCAGTTCCTCGTCGCCGGCCAGGACCGACAGTGCCTCGAGGGTGGCGACGTCACCGATCCCGGGCAGGACGACCGTGGAACCGAAGAGGGAGGGAAATCCGTCAGCCTGTCCCGGCCAGCGGTGTCGGGCCTGGGACAGGTCCTGGAAGCAGGCCAGCGTGAGGAGGCCCTGCCCGCCTCCCTCGCTCACGATCGAGGGCAGTTCGGGCAGTGGGGCGACGTTGGCCAGCTCGTCGAGCGCCAGCACCACGGGCGGACGGGTCCGCTCCGGTTCCTCCGCCGCGCGGGCGTACGTGGCGCGTCGGACGTCGTCGAGGAGTCCCACGACCAGCGGGGCCACCAGGGCCTGGTGATGGGAGGGAGCCGCGATGTAGATGGTGTCGGACGAGCGCACGAACGCGGCGACGTCGAAGTCCGGATCGCAGGTGGCGGCCAGGGCTTCGGTGGACCGGTAGGCCCCGAGGGCACCCGACGCGGTGGACCAGATACCGCTGAGCTCGCGCTCGTCGGTGCTGACGATGCCGTCGAGGAGGTCCCGGGCGATGCCCCGGTCGTCGCCGGGCGGTCCGGAGAGTGCCTGCTGGGCGGGAAGGGCCTGGCGCCGGTCGACCCAGGCCAGCACGGTGCGCATGTCCCGACCTTCGAGTGCCGCCGCGTGCAGCAGCGGGGCGAGCAGTGCCTGGGCCCGTTCGGTCCAGTGCGAGCCGTCGGTGCGCGATCCGCCCGACGCGCCTGTGCCCACGACCACGAGGGCCCGGGCGGTGGCGAGCGCCGTCCGCCACGAGACGCATCCGGGCAGGGGCGACCACCGCAGGCGCTCCACGCCGGGTCGGTCGGTGACGGAGCCCGTCGGATCGAAGAGGCGACACGTCCCGTGTACCGATCGCGCATGGCGCGTGGCGTCGAGGACGTCGGGCTTGGTCGATGTGGTGACGACCGCACCGTGAGCCGACAGCACGTTCGGGATGAGCAGTGCGGACGTCTTGCCCGAGCGCGGCGGACCGAGCACCAACATCGATTGCTGTGGTTCGGCGTGGTGCCAACCGTGCCCGTCGTGGCCGAGGTAGAGACCGTGGCCCGCGTGCGCGCTCGCGTCGCGCGCGACGCGAAGTGCGCGAGAAACGTCGCGCGTGCGTGTCGGAGAAGAAAAAGTTTCCACGTGTGTCCGTCTCGTGTTCGTGGCCGTTTCGGCGTCGAGTTCATGGCGGAACAGTGAATCCGCGAGAGGACTGCATCCGAGGGTAACCAATTTTCCGTTGGTAGCAAACGGTTTTTCCGCCCGCAAAGGCAATGTTCCCGCGCGGAGCGGATGCGAGTGGGTCCGCGACTCCCTTCCGGCGTGGTCGCGACGTCGTCGCGCGCGTCGTCGCGCGCGCCGCGTGGTGCTTGACCTAGCGGGAAAAAGCCATTTGGCTTGTAGTTGGTTACGTATCGCTGAGGAGATGATCGTGAACAGGTCTCAACTCGTCGAGGCGGTGACCGAGTCGACACAGATGACTCGGCGCACCGTCGAAGACGTGGTCGGGCATCTGTTCGAGACGATCATCACCGAGGTTCGATCCGGGCGGAAGGTGACAGTCGTCGGGTTCGGGACATTCTCCCCGACCTTGCGGGCCCCCCGCGTGGGTAGGAATCCCCGTACCGGGGCAGTGGTACCGATACCGGCGTCGAAGGGTGTCCGGTTCGCCACCGGTTCGGCGTTCAAGTCGGCGTTGACCCCTAAGGAGGGAGTGTCCATGGCAGTAAAGAAGGCAGCAGCCAAGAAGGCCCCGGCCCGAAAGGCACCAGCCAAGAAGACAGCAGCCAAGAAGACCACGGCGAAGAAGACCGCGGCGAAGAAGACGGCTGCCAAGAAGGCGGTGAAGAAGGCTCCGGCCCGTAAGGCTCCGGCACGCAAGACCGTGGCGAAGAAGACCACGGCTCGCAAGACCACTGCCAAGAAGGCTCCGGCTCGCAAGACCGCGGCCAAGAAGACCACGGCTCGCAAGACCACGGCCAAGAAGGCTCCGGCTCGCAAGACGGCGGCCAAGAAGGCTCCGGCTCGCAAGACCGCGGCCAAGAAGGCTCCGGCTCGCAAGACGGCGGCCAAGAAGGCTCCGGCTCGCAAGACGACCGCACGCAAGGCTCCGGCCCGCAGGCGGTAACACCACGCAGCGGCTCACGAGTCGCCGTCGTACGTCGGATGGGGGCCTTCGGGCCCCCATCGGCGCGTGGTGCCCACCTCGCGGCGGGCGACCGGCTACAGCTGGTCGATGAGGTGGAACGCTTCGCCGGAGTCGATTCCGGCCACCGCACCGTGCTGGGCGAGTTGCCACCGGACCCGTGAGGCGAACACCTCCGGACCCGTCGGCCCGGTCCCGGCGTCCCCGGTGACGCCCATGGTGGATTCGTGCTGACTCTGGTGGCACAGCAGTGCCTCGATCTTGGCCGCCTCGAATCCCTGGGTGCGTTCCACGTGGTTGGGCAGGTCCGCCTCCCACAGCAGGAGTGCGGTGGGTCGGTGCGGGGTGATCCCGAGCTCGGGGTGGAAGTGTGGATCACGGGCGGCCACCAGTGCGTCGAGGGTGACGAAGCCGGCGGCCCGGTGGTCGGGATGGAGACGGTACCGCCGCCAGGGGTCGTGTCCCAGGATCACATCGGGCCGCAGCTGGCGGATGACCCTCGCCACCGCGCGGCGGATGTCCACGTCGTTGACGAGCTCGCCGTCGACCGCACCGAGGAAGTGCACGCGGTCGTCGCCCGTGTCCGTGCCGCCGTAGAGCGCGGCAGCCGCCGTGCGGCACTCGTGCTTCCGGGCCGCGACCAGTTCGTCGAGGTCCTCATCGGGGTCCCAGCTCCCCTTCGATCCGTCGGTCAACACGAGATGGTGCACCGCACAACCGGCTGCCGCCCACTTGGCGAGAGTGGAGCCCGCGCCGAACTCGATGTCGTCGGGGTGGGCACCGATCGCCAGCGCCCGATGCGGCACCGGCAGGTCGACGGTGACGGTCACCGTGTCGAGGAGGTCGCCGGTCGGGAGCCCCGAGACCAGTCGGGCCGGCTCCGGCTCGACGGACCCGGTGCTCATCGTCGGTCTCCCGTCATGGTGCGACGTGGGCCCCGGTCACCGGTGCGTCCATGTCTCCGGGCTCGTCGACGTCCCACGCCAGATCGGGCAGGTCGAGCACGTGCACCGGCAGTCCGATGCGGCCGGCCTCGGCCCGGTGGCGGGCGAAGGATCCGGGTCCGTAGGAGAACCGGAAGCCGGCATCGGTCGGGAGGGCGATGACGTTGGTACCGTTGCCGAACCGGTCGGGGACGAGCGTGATCCCCGGCGCCAGCCCCACGTCGGCGATCCGGCTCGCCCGGGGGAGATCGGCGTGGGACACCGTCACCTGGACCACGCCGGCCTCACGGAGGTGGTCGACTCCGGCCTCGACGGCGCCGTTGAGGCCTCGACCGGGCTCCCACACGACGAGGGCACCGCGGGCGCGGGCCCAGTCGGCGACCTCGTTGTCGTCGCAGACCACGGCCACGGGGAGCGGGGCCGCCGCCTCGACGACCTGGGCCGCCATGGACCGGGAGAGGGCGGCGCGCTCGGGCGGACTCAGCGCGTGGTCGAGCCGACCCTTCGCCTCGTGGAACGCCTTGATCGGGACGAGGACCGCCCGAGGTCCCAGGCCGAGGCCCGGGTCGCGGCGCTGCTCTCCTGGATGGGCCACACGGCCAGTGTAGGCACCTACCGGTCGCACGCCGCTGAGGTCGTGTGGGCCTAGGGTGGGAACGTGGCGCACGAAGGGGTGGACTCCGTGGACGACGGCGACATCACCCGGGTCGAGGCTCTGGCCCGGGTGCGGTTCCTCCTGCTGGAGCTCGGATGCTCCGATGAGGAGATCGACCGGGCCGTCGAGGACGATGTCCTGGACCTCCTGGTCACCGACCGGATGCTGGTGCCTGCGGGACATCGCCTGACCCAGGCCGAGGTGGCGGCGCAGACCGACATCCCGCTCGACGTGGCCAAGCGCTTCTGGCGGGCACTCGGATTCCTCGACGTCGACGACGACGAGGCCGCGTTCACCGACATGGACATCGAGGCCGTGCAGCTCTTCCAGTCCATGGTGGCCTTGGAACTGGTCGACCTCGACACCGCCGTGCAGATGGCGCGGGTCATCGGCTCGTCGATGGCGCGGATCGCCGAGGCCGAGACGGCGCCCGGCTCCACGCCGATCCTGATGGGCACGGGGGACAGCGTGATCGACGCCGACGCGTTCGCCGAGCGGGCCGGCACTTCGATCCCGGCCATGGCCCGCCTGCTCGAGTACGTGTGGCGCCGACACCTGCAGGCCGCCACCCACCGGGCCATGCTGCACCGGACCCGCGGGTCGGACGAAGGCATCCGGCCGGTGATGGCGGTCGGATTCGCCGACATGGTCGGATTCACCATGCTGAGTCAGCACCTGGGCGACGAGGAGCTGGCCGCCGTGGTGGCCCGGTTCGAGGAACTGGCCCACGACACCGTGGTGGCCCTGGGCGGCCGGGTGGTGAAGATGATCGGCGACGAGGTCATGTTCGTCGTCCAGACGGCCGAGAGCGCCGCCCAGATCGGGTTGAGCCTGGCCGAGGCGTACGCCGGCGACGACCTCCTGTCCGACGTGCGGGTGGCTCTGGCCATCGGGCCCGTCCTGGTCAAGGACGGCGACTTCTACGGACCGGTGGTGAATCTGGCGAGCCGGCTGGTGGGGGTCGCCCATCCGGGCACCGTGCTCATCTCCGATGATTTCAAGGAGGCGCTCGCCCACGAGGAGGCCACGGGGATCGACACGCGTCCGCTGCGGACCAGGACGTTGAAGGACCTCGGCCGCATCGAGATGTGGAAGCTCATCCGGGCCGGCACCGAGCCCGGTTCCGACCGGCGCCGGACCATGCGGTGGGAGCGTCTGGGCGAGGTGCTCCGGGAACTCGACGAGCTCCGCGAGCGGGGCGAGCCCGTGGTCCCGCGGCCGGGTGACTCAGTCGCCGTCGAGCCGGGCGGTGGCGATCCCGTGGGCACGTAGCGGGAAGGAACCCTCGAAGGGTTCCACCGGTCGGCCCCGCAGGTCGACCAGCCATCCTGAACGCCCCGGCAGATCCACCGTGGTCGAGGCGTCGGTCGGGTTGAAGACCCGGACTTCGACGGCACCGGCGTTGCGCCGGACCGAGGACACCCGTGCGCCCTCGACGGTCAGCTCCGTCCCGCGGTCGGGACGGTCACCCCCGCCGAACGAGCCCGTCACCTGGAGGGGGAGGAGCACGTCGTCGGCCATCTCGTACGGGTCGAGGTCACCCACGGCCAGCGCGTACGTGACGTCGACGGGGCCGAGCATCTGGGGGCCGTCGAGGGCGTCCATGGGTCCGGCCGGGAGGGGACGCAGCGACATCCCGAGCCGGGACAGCATGCCGGTGGCCCGCAGGAGGGTGAGAGCCAGCGCACCGGCCGCAGGACCACCCTCATCAGGCGACCCGGAGACGTCGACCAACTCGTACTCGAGCAGTCCCTCGTGCACGACGGTCAGGCCACCGGCCTGGACGAAGCGACGGGAAGGGAAGGTGGGAAGGCCGAACTCGCCGGGCCGTCCCTCGGCGTCGAGTCCCCGTTCGACGACGGTGAACGCGCACTCGGCATGGGACGACGTCGCCGGCGTGGGGAGTGGGAAGTGGGCGCGCAGCCGGTGGTCGCGCGACGGGTTGGTGAACCGGGTGCGCACCCGCACGACGGACTCGTCGGCCCGCAGCTCGAGCGTGGTCGTGACCGTCACGTCCTTCGAACCGGCCCGGGCGTGGGTGTCACCGTCGACGTACTCCGGCCAGGTGTAGGCGCTGACGATGTCGACGGTGGCCCGCACGGGACCCGAGTCGCCGCCGACGAGGACCACCGAGACGGGCGCGTCGACGACGGTGTCGTTCGACGGCGGCGAGTAGTTGTAGGTGTCGCCGTGGTCGCCGTCGTCCACCAGGCGGCCGTAGCCGGGGACCCCGTTGATCGAGAACGTGCCGGTGGCCGGATCGGTGCTCACCGTCACCAGGTCGTTCGCCAACATGAAGCCGTCGATGACGTCGCCCTCCCGCCGGACGGGGTGGGCCAACGGTGCGGGT
>Ga0302279_10006077_pt1 | contig 13075 bp, 10 predicted proteins | sample III_Bog_N3_3_FD_194541 | JGI IMG/M metagenome (GOLD analysis project Ga0302279, IMG submission 194541) | Peat permafrost microbial communities from Stordalen Mire near Abisko, Sweden - III_Bog_N3_3 | ecosystem: Environmental > Terrestrial > Soil > Wetlands > Peat | place: Sweden: Abisko...
ATTGCGACGCCACCTCTGACAGTTACCCGGGGACCCTTCCTCTCTCTGACTTTCCATTCTACCCGCGGCCAAGGCCGGGCCGCGTCAACCCCGCCTTCGGCGCCGCGCCAAAGAGGCGCGGCTTCGACACGCGACCCCAGCGGCAGAGCAGGGCTGCGCCGGACCGCAGGCCCCAAGAGGTCTGCGCCCGATCGCATCCCAACTCTGCCGGGTCGCATGCCTCAGGGGCTGACCCGTCCCGGAGGCCGCGTGACCTGACGCTGAAGTCAGCGATCGGCTGGCAACTCAAGAACAGGAGAACACGATGCGAGCTTACGGCGGATGTATCGAACCAGGCGGCTGGGAGCTTGATGACGAACGCTACGTAACGCCATGCCCAAAATGCGGCAAACCCGCCGACGCCTGGCGGGTAGAAAAAGCAGAAGGCAGCCTAAACGTCTACACCGGGATACGCTGCGACCACTGCGGCTACGAACGAGGCGATCACCCCGGCGATAATGGATGACAACAACATAATGCCGAGCCGAGTCCGAGGGGCTCGGCTCAACTGCTGTACACAGCAGTGGAAACAACACCACTCCCCCTGCTTCATAGCTCCTTTCGCGGAAATCGACGCAACAACCGACGCAGCGAGCCACGCCCGCAGCGCAGCCCGGTCGCCCTACTCTCGGCAGCGCAAGCGCCGCCTCGCTACGGCGCGACAGGGCCGCTCGCGCGCATGGCCAGAGACCACAAGGGCTTCGCGAACCCGACGGCCGAAAGCCCGAGCCAGGGGGAGAACGACGGTCCCAACGGGTCGCAATGAAATCACCGGACCTTTGCGATCGGGCCTGAACAGAACCCAAAGTCCGCGCGAACCTCCGCCCCCAGCGACATTGGAACGCCACCTCTGACAGTTACCCGGGGACCGTATCCTCCTCTGCCACGCCCGCGGCAGCCCGCCCGCCCTTCGCACAGCGGCGCTGCGCGCCACCTCGCTCCGGCGCGGCAGGGCCGCTTGCGCGCATGGGCACCAACAACCCGCGCTATCGCGCGCCCTCCGGGCTCCGGCGCGCGCACTCCGCTTCGCTTCGTGAACGGCGCGCGCCTCCGGGTCACGGCACGCAATTAGAAAATGTTCGAGTCAACCGCCACGCCAGGCGAGCCGCCCCGACCCCCAGCATCGCCTTCGGCCTCGCCCCGGTGGATCGGCAATTTGTCGACCCGCTCTGCCAGACCTTGTCTCCTCACCCAGACCGGACGTATATGACCACAGTGGTCACGGGGGCCGACAATGAGGGAGATTCAAATGCGCGACGCCAAAGCCACCCTGTCGGCCGTCGTGGATCACGCGCTGCAGGGCGAGCCCTCGATCATCACTCGCCACGGCAGGCCGGAAGCTGTCGTGGTCAGCTTTGCGGAGTGGGAGCGCCTTTCGAATATCCCTTCGTTCGGGCGCCTGCTCATGGCGTCGCCGCTTGAGCCCGGCGACCTGCCAGGCCGCAACGACGCGCCGATGCGCGATCCTGACCTGACATGTGACGCGTGTATCTCGTCGATACCAACGTGATCTCGGCCAGCGCCCCGGCCAAGGCCGCGTCGCGTGCGGACCTCGTCGCCTGGATGGAGCGGAACAGCGACCACCTGTTCCTGTCCGCGGTAACCATCGCCGAGGTTGAAGACGGGATCGCCAAAGCCGGTCGGGAGGGCGCCCATCGGAAGGCTATGGAATTGGCGGCGTGGCTGGAGACGATGCTGCACCTCTACAGCGCGCGCATCCTCGCCTTTGATGTCCGAGCGGCCCGCCTCGCCGGACAGCTTTCCGACCTTGCACGCAGCCGCGGCCACGCTCCCGGCTTCGCCGACCTCGTCATTGCCGCGACTGCGCAGAGCCGAGGTTATGTCGTTCTGACGCGAAACGTTCGGCATTTTGCGATCGTGGACGTTCCGGCACACGATCCCTTTGCAAGCCTACTCTGAACCTTCGGCCTCGCCTCGATGATGACAGGGCTCGGCTGCGCCCGGCCGGCCCAGTGGCAGGAGCGCGACCACGGGGATCACGATCACGGGACGGCTCGGCTGCGCCATCGCCGTCGATGCCCAGGCTCGCCTTCGGCATCGCCCCGATGACGACAGGGCTCGGCTTCGCCGTCGCCCGGCCCAGCGGCAGGAGCGAGACCACGGCGATCACGGTCACGGGACGGCTCGGCTTCGCCGTCGCCCGGCCCAGCGGCAAGAGCACGGCGCTGGCGATCACAGTCAACGGGACGGCTCGGCTTCGCCCTCGCATGTCCAGGCTCGCCTTCGGCATCGCCCCGGTCCCGACACGGCACGGCTTCGTCGTCGCCCGGCCCAGCGGCAGGAGCACAGCGCTGGCGATCACAGTCACGGGACGGCTCAGCTTCGCCCTCGCCCTCGATGTCCAGGCTCGCCTACGGCATCGCCCCGGTCTCGACCGGGCTCGGCTTCGCCGTCGCCCGGCCCAGCGGCAGGAGCGCGACCACGGCGATCACGGTCAGGGGACGGCTCGGCTTCGCCATCGCCCTCGATGTCCAGGCTCGCCTGCGGCATCGCCCCGGTGACGACAGGGCTCGGCTTCGCCGTCGCCCGGCCCAGCGGCAAGAGCACGGCGCCGGCGACCGCAGTCACGGGACGGCTCGGCTTGCCCTCGCCCTTACGGGGTCACCATCACCTGATAGATGGGTGCCGCCTGCAAGCCGGGGGAACAATCTTCCTTCTAACCCCGGAGGCGCCACCATGAGCGATCTAACCTACCTCCCCACCGATCCGCCGCCGCGCGCCTTCCGTGTCGGCGATGAGGTTGAAATCCTCGGCCGGGGTAGCGTTCGATTGAGCGTGCAGCGTGTAGCTCGCGTCGGCGCGCGGATTGTCACTGGCTGCGGACGACACTGGACGCTAGCCGGCGAATGGATCGACGGGGACGGTTCGTGCTGGCCGTTCCCGTCGATCCGCCTGATTTCCATCTAACCCCCGGTTCGCCACAATTAGTGGGCGCTGCGGCCCCGAGTGCTGATGGTCGCCTTGTGCGTCGTCACAGCGGCAGGGCTCCCCTGGCCTGGTATCATGCCCTCGACGTTGGCCTCCAGAGAGGTTCTCACGGCCAAGCCTGCGCCCACCGTCGTCTGCGCGATGAGCTGATTGCTCTCGATCCCTGGGCCGATATAAACGACCGCGTCCGGGGCATTGTTGATAACCGCGATGTCGGTGCAGATGGTCAGCGGAGCTTGCCACCCGACTTCGACCACGAATGTCACGCCATGGTTCGGATCGAACGGAGGGCCATGCGGGGTGACGTTCGACACGGTCACATCGGCCGCGCCGACAAATCGCTGATGGCTACCGTCCGGCAGCTTTTGAGAGTTCGCGGTATACTCGCTGGCTGACACCATCACCACCGAGTCCGCGTTGATCGCATCCCAGTTTAGGTTGACCACGTTGCGGCCAGGATTCATCTGCCAAAACACACGAGCGCTCACGGGAACCTCCGGTTTGAAGACGTTCAGGGGATAGGGGTTGTCAGGGTTCGGGCCCGGCACAACCGCCGTCTTGCCCGGGGGAAAAGCACTGTCCAACATCTGCTTAAAGGCAGGGAACGGATCGGCACCGTCTCCGGTCAGGTTTCTGTAAACACCTGCGAGGGTGGGAGCCGCTGCGGCAATGACCCGCCTAAGATCATAACCAAGCTGGTAGCTTAGGTAGTAGATGAACAGTGTCGCGCAGCCGCTCTTCTCGTCCGGTGTATGATCGTGCTGATCGACATTGTTGACGTAGTCTGTACGGGCACTGTTAAGCCAAAACCGGGCTGTGTCGAAGCCCGCCATGGACCACCCAAAGTTTCTCTGAATAAGAAACTCCGTCGAGAGAAAACGGGAAAGCCCCTCGCCAGCCGATCCTTCATTGCTCCCGTCCGAGGCAAACCAGCCCTTGTTCTGGGCCAGCATGAACATCTCGACTACCTCAGCCACGAGCAGGTAGCGTACCACAGTCAGCGACGACCCATTACCCGGCCGCAGGGAAATCGGCGGCCCCCAACTGGCACCAGCGTAACCGCCTGGTACGATATTGACGGCAACCGGCAGGCTGTACGGCAACGATAGGCCTGGAAACCATGAGGCCATGAGTTCATAGTCCTGCTCGCACACTCCCAGCAACTGCTGTGCGCGCGTCAAGCCATCAGCTTGCGACAGACTGTCGTCGTAGCTGATAGAGTAGTGGGTGGTTGACCCGACACCAAGCAAAGTCATTAGAAACATCTCCAATGTTCGTGCATCGGAGCTTGCGCTCGACATTTGTGAGCGTAAACGCCCGAAGACTGTGAACGGTATCGGCGTATTTCTTTGACTAACTGTGACCTAACTCCGCCAAGAGGTCGGAATTTAGATCGTTTTGTCTCCCGGATCCACATACATTCGGTTACCGCATGTCACGAGCGTCCATCGATGTCTGTGTTGCAAGCTCTGTTAATTTCGGAACTGGGCCACCTGTTGAAGCTAGCTTGAGTCCGCTTTGCTCAGTCCTACATCCTCGGACGGCTGCGGAACGTCAAGATCGAGGCGACGCTGGCGTAGGACAGCGCGCCGATCTCAACCGCGCGGGTGCTGACCGCGTCGAGGTCGACGCACTACCGATGCCGCCGGTTACTGCGATTCCGCAACGGACACCAGCCAGGCCGGAACCGCAACGCCCAGCGTGAGCCGGACGGCGGGTAACCCCATGCGGGGACGACGATGTCTCTACCCACGGACTGAAAGCAGACGGCCAGCGCCCAGGCGCGGCGCAAGTGGGACACGTAGGGGGCAGCCCCGCCGTTCACGGCGCCCGCCGAGGTTCGGAAATAAGTGTTTAGTCACAACCGAACCCCCGTTGAGTCACCACCACGCCCCCGTTTAGTCACAATGAGCGCTGTAAGCCTTTGTTGTTGCAGCGTGATTCGCGCCCTGAAGTTAGAATCTAAGAGAACTTGAACTTTACGCGGTGGATAACTCGGGTTGTGGATAACTGCCACGGTGCTTGGGACCATCAAGGACGGTCGTTGCCTATGGCTCCCGCCGCTTCGCGGTGCCTTCGGCATCCTTGACCGCCCCTGCGCGCCGTTGTCGCCGGAGAGCGTCGGGATGGGAAGCATCCCGAGCTATCGACCAGCCTCCGGCGGGTCGAACAGGAAGCGGGCTTAACAGGCAGTGCGGTTGGAACAGCTCGCCTCACTAGGCAGTCTGGCTTAGGCGGCTTGAGCCATGGGCGTAGCCTTGATCCAGAACACGGCGGTCCGGGCAACGCAATGCGACGGCAAAGAGCGACGGCCACTTTCCTTGAACCCGAGCGAGCGCATGAGGTTAGCAACAAAGTCGCCAGCAGTTGCTGTGGCCAGGTTGTGCTTGCCGTAATCCGTGCCGAGTGCGGCGCTGAGCATCGGGTCGATGCCGGCCATGGCGGGAAGACCGGCATTCGCGGCTGCCACAGCCGCAGCCTGGCCCTCGGGCGAGTGGATGATCTGTTTCATCTTCAGCGTGATTGGATCGTCGAGCGTAAGCGTGGGTTGGACCCGCCTGTAGATGGCGGCGCGGGTAAAGTAGTTGCCGGCGGCGACGCGGGCACCCTTGGAATCAACCTTCCAACCGTGATCGGCCATTACGTCGCGAATCCAGCGTCCGACATGCTGTTTCTCGGTGTCATCCAACGCACCGACCTGTGTCTCGATTTCCGTGCCCACCGCCTGAGCAGCGGGTAAGCCATGCTTCGATAGGCAGATCATCTCGACTTGCCAGTCATGGTCCGCGAGGATCGCGCCGACAATTTTGCCGTTTGGCGAAGCTTTGAATTCATCGAAGGTCATGATCTATTTGCCTTAACAAGGGGACATCATAGCCACCCATTTTGGCAATATAGAGGACGCTGAGGAGCCTTTGCAAGATTAAAGATGCCCCCAAGTCACCTTTATACGAAAATAAGGTGCATCCACTGTGCTGCCTGTTGGCGCCGCGTTCGTGTTCACCTGGTTAGAACGGCTCGCCTCACTCAGCAGCATGGGGGAGATGTAGCGGGTTGGCATCGAAGCGGCCGGCATAGGCCGGGTCCGTCAGGTAGCTGACACGATTGAGCAGATAAGGCGGCTCGCCGGAAACCAGCACAATCGGCTGGGAAGGGCCGAGGCGCATGACCTCATCGGGCGTCAGCAGCGAACGGCCCTGCAGGTGCTCCCCGGTGCCGCTGGACGAGCTGCCCGGCTTGCCCCAGGTGCTGCTCGATTGGGAGACGTTCTGTGTTTCGTAGCGGATGGTCTGCTGGCCGAGCGCGCCCGACAGGTAGCGGGCGGTATCGAAATCCGCCGTGCCGAAAAACTGCTGCGAGGTGTTGGCCAGGAAGCTTTGCCAACGGGGATACACGGCCTTGAGCTGGGACAGGTCCTGCACGAACAGCCAGAGTTGCGCCCCATAGCCCCGGAGCAGGGTCACGCTGTCCGCCAGGCGGTCCATGCGCCCGAGCTGGCCGAACTCATCGAGGAAGAACGCCACCCGGTGCAGCGGCTTTCCTTGGGCCGCGGTGATGCCGTCCAGCGCCAGGCCGATGAACCCGCTCACGAAGCCCAGGCAGGCCCGCAGGCGATCGGGCGGGATGGCGAGATACACCGTCATCGGCTGCCGCTTGAGATCGGCCAGGTTGAAATCCGACCGCGCCAGGGCCGCGGTGTCCAGCGCGGCAGGAGCGGGCAGGGGAGCGGCCACCTGGCGCGCGGTGCCGCCGTGTTCCTTGGCGAGCTGTTGAGCATCCTCGATGCGCGCCAGCCCCTCCCAGTGTTGCAGCACCTTGTTGAACCGGAAGCCGGCCGCGCGAAGCGTCGCGGTTGCTTCCTTGGCGAGCGCGGCCGGGAACGTCAGCACAATCGGTTCCTTGCCTTCGTCGCGGGCGCGGGCTTCGCGGGCGAAGGTCCGGCCGCCGAGAGCGGCCCATTGCTCTACCTGCTTGGCGTTGCTCGACCCGTCGCGGAGCGACAGCAGCGCGCCATAAAGGGCGTTGGCGTCGAGATCGAGGAGGCCGGTTTTCTCGACCAGGCCGCCGGCTTCGATCAGGCGGCGGGTGCGGGCCTTGCGCCCGGCGTCCTTGAGCTTGGCTTCCTGTTCGGCAAGCCGGGCTTTCTGTTGTTCATGAGCACGAAGGCGCTCAGCAAGCGAACGAGCCACGCGGTTCCAATCCCACAAATTTCTTGTAGTGGAGGCTATCGTCGTTCGCGGTCATGGCAACCCGCAGCGAGGGACTTTCCGCAAGCGTATCGCTAGCTGTTTGCGACTACATTTTCGTGTCATCTGGCGGGGTCATTTCAAGGTTCCACGCAAAGCCAGTCTTACGATTGAAATTGTAGGAGTTCTTGACATCTACGGCGAGCCCTTCGTGATCCAGTAGCTTTGTCCCGGTGATATTCATCAGTTCAAGCCGCGCAAAGACTTCACCTGCCTTTTCATGAGGTATCAAAAACTTGGTGAGAATTGGTTTTTTCACGCCGTCTGGTGAAAGGGGCTCGCTGATTGACGAAACCCAGCCTTCGAAATCACCGTGCCCTATGCCAGACCCTTGATAATCGAGAGTATCGTAGATGAAGCAGCCAAGCTGATTCCGCATCCTCGCATTCCAGGTCGCACAAAAGGGTACGAATTTTAAAACTGACGCGGGGTAACCGTGCTGGAAGTAAGTTGGCATCTCCATCAGGAATTCTCGATACGCTTGATCAAACTCGGAACCAGCTCTGATGAGGCGCGCCCAGGCTATGCCGAGCAGACTTAAGTCTAAGGCATAGACGGCAGCGTCAGCGGACTTCGAGCCATGACGCCACTGTAGCCCACTGAAAGCAAAGTACAGAGCGACCCAAGGCGAATGAGTATAGTCCACTACAGGCGTTGGCACGCCGTGATGGCGTCCGTATTCAAGCCTGGACCTTCGATCATTTAGCGAAAAGGGCACGGTTCCAATTGTCAGTGCATTTCCAACGAAGTGGGACAGCATCTCATCGATCGAACTATCCCATGACTGATGAGGGATCGTGGTGAACCTGGCGTAGGTGGACTCGATTTTCCATCCGGCATCTTGGTGGCCACGAAACACGATTTGATCGTTCGAAAGAGCCAGGGCTTCTAGCTGGCCCAATAATCCAGGCAGGTCCGTAAAGGGCTTGGTCTCAATGGTCATGTTGGCCTGCTTAGGAGAGGTAGGTAACCACCTTTCTAGCGCATACCTGTCTGTTCAGTCACCCCGCCCCGCTCCGCGTTCTGCACCAGGGAGCCGGAGGCGAGCGGTCCTCTGGAATGCGGCTTGCGAAGGGGCGCGACCGGATTCAAACTGCTGCCGTGGCCATCCAATTCGCCCGTGCCCGCTATATCTCTCGCAGCTCCGGCGGCAGCGCCGTGCGGTCCGCCGCCTATAACGGCCGGGAGGCAATCACCGCCGAGCGCACGGGCGAGGTGTTCTACTTCCGCAACCGGGACGCGCCCGAGCACCACGAGGTGCTGTTACCCGAGGGTGCGCCCGAGCGGTTCGGCCGATCTGCCGAGCTGTGGAACGCGGCGGAAGCCGCCGAACGCCGCAAGGATGCCCAGGTCGCCCGTGAGATCGTGCTGGCGCTGCCGGCCGACCGGGAGGTGACGACCGAGGACCGCGTTGCGATGGCCCGATCCTTCTCCCAGGCGCATTTCGTCTCGAAGGGGCTGGCGGTGCAGCTCGACGTTCACGCGCCGCACGGGGCCGAGGCGGAGAGCGAGCGGGCGAACTGGCACGCGCACTTGCTGATCACCACGCGGCGGGTGGAGCGGGACGGGTTTAACGCCAAGAAGGCACGCGACCTTGACCCGGAGGTGCGCCAGGCCGGCGGACGCGCCCGCGTGGCGGACGGTGCCGCATGGGGCGAATTATGGCGCGACCACCAGGACCAGTATTTCCGGGAGCACGGGCTAGAGGCGCGCGTCGATCGCCCGGCCACGCTCAGCCAGGAGCACATCGGCCCGGTTCGGATGCGCCGCACCGGGGCGGAAATCGTCGAACGCGCGGAGACCATCCGGCAGGCCAACCAGGAGGCTGCGCGCGATCCGGAAAAGGTGCTGGCGGCGCTGACGCGCAACAACGCCACCTTCACCGAGCGCGACCTTGACCGGTTCCTGACCAAGCAGCTTGGGCAGGAGGAAAGGGAAGGGGCCGGAGAGATCGCGGCTGTTCGCGCCGCCGTCCTGAAAAGCCGCGACCTGGTGCCGCTATACGATCGGGAAACCGGCGCAGCGGCGGGGCGGTACACCACGCGGGAGGTGCGCGAGCAGGAGCGCGCGGCGATGGCGGCGGCGGGCGGGTTGTCCCGCCAGAAATCCGGCGCGGTACCCGCGCGCCACGCTCGCGCAGCCATGGAGGCGCGGACACTCCGGCCCGACCAGGCCGAGGCGTTCGAGCACGCGACCGGCGCCGGGCACCTCAAGCTGATCGAGGGCCGGGCGGGCACCGGCAAGAGCTACACGCTGGCGGCGATCCGCGACGCCTACGAGCGCGACGGCAAGCACGTGGTGGGCTTGGCCCCGACGAACGCGGTTGCCCAAGACTTGGCGCAGGACGGATTCCGCGAGGCGCGCACCGTCCATGCGGCGCTGTTCGCGATCAAGAACGGGCGCACCGAGTGGGACAAGCGCACCGTCGTCATGGTGGACGAGGCGGCGATGCTCGACACGCGGGTGACGGGCGAACTGCTGGCCGCCGCGCGCCAGGCCGGGGCGAAAGTCATCCTCGCCGGCGACGACCGCCAGCTCGCCAGCATCGAGCGCGGCGGCATGTTCGCGGAGATGCGGCAGCGGCACGGATCAGCTGAAATCACCGAGGTGACGCGGCAGCGCGTGGACTGGCAGCGGCAAGCGGCGCGCGACTTGGCCGAAGGCCGCTTTGCCGAGGCCGTGGGGGCGTTCGACAAGGCTGGGGCGATTACCTGGACCGACAAGCAGGACCAGGCCCGCAGCGCGCTTGTGGCGGCGTGGAAGCGGGATGCGGACGAGCTGCCGGGACAAAGCCGGTTCGTGTTTGCCTACACCAATCGCGACGTGGACACGCTCAACGCCGAGCTGCGCCAGGTGCGCCGCGACCGGGGCGAGCTGACCGGGCGCGATGTGCAGCTTGAGACGAAGCACGGGCGCGCGGCCTTCGCCGTGGGCGATCGGGTGCAGTTCACCGACACCGACAAGAAGCTCCGCATCTACAACGGCAATGTCGGCACCATCACGCGGCTGGACCCAGCTACGGGCGAGATCACCGCGGCGCTGGACGCGGCCGGGAAGGAGGGGCGGGAGGTTCGATGGTCCGCCGCCGACTTCGAGGGCTTCCGGCACGGCTATGCGGGGACGATCTACAAGGGCCAGGGCAAGACCCTGGACCGGACCTACCTCTACCACACCGAGCATTGGCGGTCGGCGGCGAGCTATGTCGCGCTGACCCGGCAGCGGGAGAGTGCCGAGGTGTTCGTCGCGCGCGAGACGGCGCGGGACGCCGGCCAGCTCGCCTGGCAGATGGCGCGCGGCGAGGTGCGGGCGGCGTCAATCGCGTGGCCGACGCGCGACGAGCTGACCAAGGAGCAAAAGCAGGAGGCCGAGCGCGAGGAGCGGGGCCGCAAGCTGCGGGACGCGCTGACGTACAACACGCGGCAGGGCGGCACGCTCGACCAGGTGCGCGGGCTGCTATCGCCGGCCGGGCGCGAGCTGGTGGACGCCTTGGGCGCCAAGATCGACCGCGAGTTCCGGGGCACCGATGCCGAGCGCCACGAGCTGAAGCTGCACGGCGTGCGGAAGCTGGCCGAGAAGGAGGCGCGCGAGGGTCCGGTCGATCCGGCTTACGTCCGCCGCCAGGCCGCCGCGTGGGAAGCGCAGGCGCAGGAGAAGGCGCGGGCGGCCGAGCAGGTGCGAGAGGCGGAGAGCGCGTCGGCCCCGTTGCTGCCGGCGTGGTGCGATCCGACCGGGCAGGGCCGGGATAGCCTTGGACGCGGCACGTCCCCCGAGGAGCTAGCGCGGGTTGCCAGTGAGGCACCCGCCGCCATGCGGGAGGTGGAGGCGCAGAAGGATTATCTGCGGGGCGCTTACCGCGATCCCGACCAGGCGGCTGACGCGCTGGACAAGCTGATCGAGCGCTCCGGCCGCGACCTTCGCGCAGCAGCGCGGACCTTGAGGGAGGACGGGCCGGAGGTGCTGGGCACCTTGCGCGGCAGGGAAGGATTCTTTGCCGGGCGCGCCGCCCAGGACGATCGGGCGCGCGCCAGGTCCGCCGCTGCTGCGATCGGCGGCAGCCTGGACCGGGAGGCGGCGGCGCGGGACGCCGCGGCGCGCCACCACACGGGCGAGGTCGAGCAGCAGCGGGCGCGGGATGCCGTCGAGGTGCCAGGGCTATCGAAAGCGGCGCTGGACACGCTCAAAGCCGTGCAGATGGGCGGGCTGACGGCGGAGATACCACGCGAGGGCGAACGCTATGACGCCCGGCAGCGGCGGAAAGAAGAACTGGTATCCGCCGCATGGCGCGAAGGCCGGGCTGATCCGCGCGTAGCGAACGAGCTGGATGGGTTCATGGCCGCAGCCAGTGAACGGCTTGGCGAGGAAGGCATGCGGAATGCGTCCCGTGCCGCCAGCAGCGGCAGAAGCATGACCGTGCCCGGCGTCGGGCGCGAGCACCAGGCTGGGCTGGACGAGCTAGCCCGCAGCTTCGTGCAGGCGCGGGAGGGGATGGTGCTCAGCGCGGCGTGGGATCAGCGGGTTGAGCGAGAGGCGAAGGAAGCCGAGCGGCAGCGCGCGCGGGCCGAGGAACGGGAGCGCCGTGGACTGCCGCCGGAGCGGGAGCAGGACCGCGAGCGGCAGAGGCAGGAGCGCGGGCTGGGGCTGGGCAGATGACGGCAAAGATATAGCCGAATGTCTCTCAAACAGTTCGGCTTACCGTTCGGAACGACCGCGCCGCTCACGTCCTATCGAAAGCCTCCCGCTTGGGCTTGCGTCTACTGTGCGGCGCCAGCCACGACCCGGGACCATGTCCCCCCGAAAGCTTTGCTTGAGGAACCCTGGCCGTTGAATTTTCGGACTGTGCCAGCCTGTACGACCTGCAATGTCTCCTGGTCGCTCGATGAGCAGTACTTCGCTATTGCCCTCGCGCAAGTGGGGCATGTTCCACATCTAATGGCCAAGGTTGAACCGGGCGGCGTGGTCGATCGCGCGCTTCAGGCGGCACCTCGCCTAGATGACCATATTGTTAATGCGTTGACGCCCGGCGAGGATGGCCGTGTGTGGTTTGCAGCCGATCTTGCTCGTATCGGGCGAGTGGCGACGAAAATAGCTTACGGGCTTTACTGTCTGCGGTACGGGCCAGGTGCCCCCCTTGAGGCATTCGCAACACGATGGATATCTGGTCCAGAAGAGGAGCTACCTCAGCCCATTGTCGCCGCAATGTGGAACTGGCCCGGCATTCGCCGGAAGCGATGGACGGTCGTACAGAAAGGCGTTTTCAGCTTTCTTTTTGCGAAAGGCTGGATGGTCACTGACCCCAAGCTTTATTGCATCATAAACTTCCACGATACTATTTTAGCAGCTGTTACATGCCCTGCGCCTGTTGGTAGGCGAAGAAAGGATCGCTTACGCGCACGGCCATGGTAGTGAATGCAAAGATCGGCGCAACCTCTATTTAAGAAAGGCCCTGATTTTGTCGGCAAGAACATCTTTGTATTTTATCTGACATTCCCAAACCAGAAACACCGACCAACCAAGGGTAATAAGACTTTCTACATGCTCTTCATCGCGCATCCGATTCCGGGTGAGCTTTGGCAGCCAGTAATCCAGGTTTGATTTCGGTTTGCGACGGCCATCAACACAGTTGGGATCGTCATGGCCGTGCCAAAAGCAGCCATGAACAAAGATGACCTTGCGGCGCGGACCAAATACCAAGTCCGGCTTACCAGGAAGGTCACAGCTCCTGGTCGACCGCGGCCCAATCCGGCACCGCGCGCCCTTCGGCTGCTGGCGCCGGCGGGAACAGCGCCGCCTCCAGCGCCGTGTCCGACAACCCTTCGGCGGCCGCGGCGTCCAGTCCCGCT
>Ga0302279_10006079_pt1 | contig 13072 bp, 8 predicted proteins | sample III_Bog_N3_3_FD_194541 | JGI IMG/M metagenome (GOLD analysis project Ga0302279, IMG submission 194541) | Peat permafrost microbial communities from Stordalen Mire near Abisko, Sweden - III_Bog_N3_3 | ecosystem: Environmental > Terrestrial > Soil > Wetlands > Peat | place: Sweden: Abisko...
CGCCACACTTCAGTTCTATATCGATACTCCGCACGCAACCTACACCGTGACCGTCGGAGGCAGCACGTTCAGCTACACGCTGCAGGACAACGATACGGCGGCCACCCTCGTCCAGAGCCTGGTCGCCGCGATCAACGCCGGCAGCGGAGCGACAGGCGTCACCGCTTCGGCGGGGGCCGGCGCGGGGCAAGTGAATCTCACGCTTGTCAATGATCCCGGCGATGGCGTTGCGGTGTCGGCCACCGGCAATGTTCCAGTGGAGCTGTATGTTGTCCAGGCCTCCACCGTAGCCACCGAACTGGCCAAGCAGATCAATTCAGTGGACTACGACGCCGTCAAGGCGCCGTTCGGTCTGCAGGCGGCGGCCGATGGCACGAATCTGACCATCACGACAACGCGAGGCGGCTACGATGCCAACTTCATCCGTCTGCTGGCGGTGAATAAGACAGACACGTTGAAAGCGTCGGAATCTTCGCTTCAACTTAGCGGCGGAGACTCCACGGCCACGCTGCGTGTGAACTACGACTTTTCCGCGAATCTCGGTGCGGCACAGGCCGGGCAGATCCGCAAGATGTGGCTGACGTTTGCGCCTCGGCTCGCCGATGCACAGGACTTCGTCAGCCAGGAATGGAGCGCCTCGTTCGACAACTGGACCGTCACCGGTCCTGACGCGGTGCGGCAATTGCAAGTGCCCGGCCCTGCCAGCTATTGGATCGGGGCCACCGACGGAGCCTGCCAGTACACCGGCGATTGGAGCCTGGTGGACGGCTTCTATCTGGGGGGGCTCGGCAACATCGGTCAGACGGGCGCGCAGGTGACCGTTAAATACACGAGCGCGTTCCAGCATGACGTGTGGCTCGCAACCGAGTTGAACGCTTCGGGCGGGACGGTGAATGCCATACTCGACGGGGGAGCGGCCACGACCTCGGCCGTCACTACGGGCGGCGGAGATGCGGTGACGGTGCGCAAGTTGCTCTTTTCGCAACTGCCGCCCGGATTTCACACCATGACGTTGACGGTTGCGAGCGGCACGCTACTGTTCGACCATTTCATCGTCTCGGTGCCTACGACCGATACGCCCGCTTTCCCCGTCCAGACGAACCTCTCGGCCGCCCTCGATTACTCCACCGATCACACCTACAAACTGCCTCCAGCCCGAATTCTGTGGCTCTTCAACAAGCTGGGCCTGGCGGGTCCGATCAACCAGTACATCGGCGTCTTTTGGTGGAACCAGCGGCAGTGTGTGGGCGATCAGCCGAGCGTGGCGGAGGTGAGTTTTGCGGGCAGCTTCCTCGACGGTGATCAGATCTTTCTGAATATCGGGGGGCAGGTCTGCGGCAAGACCGTGCGGCCACCCGATACGCCTGAGACCATCGCGCGTCACTTTGCGAACTTCATCAATGCGATCTATGTAGGCGTGTGGGCCGAGGCCGATGGCGCTGTGCTGCGCATTCACGGCCGGTCTTCCGCCCCGGCCTACAGCTATACGTTGCAGGCTTCGATCTCAAGTGGCGTTGGTTCCACGGGCGCCGCGACGGTTAGCGGGAGCCTGCAGGACGCAACAATCGGGACGTGGCAGGTGGATCCGTCGCAGGACCCTCCGTTGAATGCGGGAGCGCGGGCCTGGCACACCGATTTCTACGCGTCCTGCGCCGCCGCCGGGCTGCAGGTGACCACCTCGAGTTCCATGGAACTGGTGAACCCGCCGGACGGCTTTGCGGCGCTGTTCGCCGACGGACTACCCGTCGCCACCGATGTGGGTTTTGCGGACCTGTTTTCCACGCAATGCGCGTTCTCTTCGTCGATGCAGGCCTATCACACGCGCGTCTATACCTGGCTGGCCCAGACAATGGCCGCCGCGGGACTCTCGCCCGTCCTGCAATGTGGGGAGTTTACGTGGTGGTACTTTGCCCATCCCGCGCCGTACGCCGAGTTCCCGTTCTACGCCTCGGGCAATGGCAGTTCCCATTTCATCGAGGTGGATGGCGTCACTTACACGCACGTCGAAAACAATCCGCAGGGCGAGTCGAGCGCCGACGTTGCGAATGCGCTGGTCGCGGCGGTAAACGCGGGACCGGACCATCACGTGGGTGCATCCATCGGCTCGGCGCCGTACATTGTGCGGCTGACCCCGTCCGCCGCCAGTTCCACTCCCATCTCTCTCTCCTCGGATAACGGCAGCACGAGTCTGCTCTACACCGGCGGCATGGCCTACTACGACGCGGAGACGGCCGCGGCGGCTCAAGCGTCACTGGGCCGGCCGCTGGCCACCTTCCTGACGCCCAACGACGATCCCACTCTGAACGCTTCGGCCGATGCCACTTTTCTCCGCAACCGCCTGCGGGACTATTGCGGCTCCATTACGTCAGCGGTCAAAGCAGCCGTGCCCGGCACGCAGTTTGAAATCTTGTTCCCCTATGACGTCAATTACCCGGTGCCGGCGGGCATGCACAACCTCGGCGGGCGGTTGAATCGCTTCGTCAATCTGCCGACGGAGTGGAGCCAGCCGGGCGGCTCGGGCTTCGACCGATTCAAGCTCGAAGAGCTGGACTTTGGAGCCTGGACCAAGGACCTGAACCTGGTCTACGTCTGCCAGCAACTGCCCGCCTCCCTTGGCTGGCCCATGAACTGTGTCAGCTGCATCACGCCGGTCTTCCGGCCGGGTTACGCGTGGATGAAAGAAGTGTCGTCGGCGTGCGAACAGAACTATCACGCGGTCACCTTATGGGCCTTCGATCACGTCAATCTGTTCGGTCTGGACCTGGTCGCCCCGGGCGGCAAGATGAGCATGCTCATCGGCTGATGCCTGGGAACGCCAATCTCCCGATTGGCTCCTTGCCTCCGCCCGCCCCAGGTCGGGCTCCTTGCCTACGCCCGTTCAAGAACCGCGTTCTTAGGGCGCTGCAACCTCCGGATGATACCCTGGTAGTTTAGTCCCGTTGATGCTGCTTGAATCTATTTACAGCCGGTGGATGACCCAGTGGGAGGAAAGCCTCTGCTTCCGGTCGACGAATCGCGTGGTCCGGCCCTTCGAATGGGGCGATGATTGGTCTTCCGCATGGCCCTTGGCTGACGTTGGATCGCCCAACGGTCACGGAGCGCAAGAGTACCTGCTCCGGCTCAGCGAGCAGGCGATCGCGCACAGTGCGGAATTCTACCAGCACATCACGCCCAACGATTTCGTGCTGCGCGGAGATTTGCTGCGCTTTTCCTCTCAAGTAAAGAGCCCATTTCCGGAAAACAATGTCGTCCACGGGCAATGGTTCCCCGGCAAGAGCAAGAGAAAGTGCGTGATCGTCCTTCCGCACTGGAACGCGCCGCGCAAGGCGCACAACGCGCTGGCCCGTCTATTTCAAAAGTTCGGGCTGTCGGCCATCCGGCTAAGCCTGCCGTACCACGATTTCCGCATGCCGGCCGAGCTCGAACGCGCCGACTTCGCCGTCAGTTCCAACGTCGGCCGCACCATCGACGCCACGCGTCAGGCCGTGCTCGACATCCGCTGCACCGCCGACTGGCTGGAGCAGCAGGGCGCCGAGGAGATCGCCATCGTCGGAACGTCGCTCGGTTCGTGCTATGCCTTCCTCGCCAGCGCGCACGATCCGCGCTTTCGCGTGAACGCCTTCAACCATTGCTCCACCTATTTCGCCGACGTGGCCTGGCGGGGATTGTCAACTATACACGTCCGGCAGAGCCTGGAAAGCGTGATCGACCTGCCCACCTTGCGCAAGCTGTGGATGTGCATCAGCCCGACGGCCTACTTCGACAAGTTCGCCGGGCACCCGAAGAAGTCGCTGTTCCTGTATACGAAGTACGATACGACCTTCCCGACCGATCTCTCCCTGGAGACCATGCGGCTCGCACGTGAGCACAATTTGGATCACAAGGAAGTCGTCCTGCCTTGCGGTCACTATACGCTAGGCGAGTCGCCGTTCAAATACGTGGACGGCTACCACGTCGTGTCGTTCGTGCTCCGGAATCTGTAGCCTGGGAACGCCGATCTCCAGATCGGCACAAACTTCTCTCTGCGCGGATCACATACCAGTCAGCGATAGAGGATAATACTCCGCGCCGAATTGACTGAGTGCCTGCAGGAGGTTTCCCGCGCAGCTACGGCTTCAACATATGACACTCGCCGTTTCCACCGGCAGCCGGTCGTAGAGATCCACCATCTCCGCCAGCCGCGCCGCAATCGCCGGCGTCAACACATCCGGCTCCATCCTCCACAGCCAGTTCCGGCCGAGCGTGGACGGCATATTCATACGCGCCTCGCCGCCCAGTCCGAGCAGGTCCTGCACCGGGAAGATCACTGTGTTAGCGACCGAGGCCAGCAACGCGCGAATGAAGCTCCAGTGAATCTCATCGGCGCTCTTGAGGCCCAGATAGCGCAGCGTCCGATCGCGCTCCTCGGCGACCATTTCCGGCGTGCGCGTCGAGTCGCCCTCGCCGGTGCTGGTCCACCAACCCACTGTCGTGTCATTGTCGTGCGTGCCGGTGTAGGCCACCACGCCGCGTGGATAATTGTGCGGCTTGAAGTCGGGCGCCTGCGGGTCGCGCCCGAAGGCGAATTGCAGGATCGCCATCCCCGGATAGCCGAAGCGGTTGCGGATGGCCTCTACTTCGGGCGTGATGACTCCCAGGTTCTCGGCGACGATCGAAAGCTGACCCAACTCGCGCTCGATGGTCTCGAACAGCTTGCCGCCCGGCCCTGGCATCCATACCCCGTTGACCGCGGTGGTGTCTCCGCCGGGCACCTGCCAGAACGCCTGGAACCCGCGGAAATGATCGACTCGCACGACATCGAACATCGTGAAAGTCGCGCGAATGCGATCGACCCACCAGTGGTATCCGTCGCGCTCCAACTCGTCCCAACGATAGATCGGATTGCCCCAGAGCTGACCCGACGCGCTGAAGTAGTCTGGTGGAACGCCCGACTGCAGCGCCGGCGTGCCGTCTTCATTCAGATGCCAGAAGCGGCGCAGCGTCCATATGTCGGAGCTGTCTCCTGCCGCATAGATCGGGATGTCGCCCATCAACTGGATGCCGCGCCGGTGGCACTCGCCGCGCACCGCGCCAAACTGCTCGAAGAAGACGTACTGCTTCAGCTTCTCCGCCTCGATCCCGGCCGCGTGGCCGCGGCGCAGTTCGTCCAATGCCGCCGGTTGCCGGTCGCGCAAGCCCGGTGCCCACTCAGTCCAGGACCGCATCCCGTTGGCTCGCTTCGCCGCCATGAACAAAGCGAAGTCGTCGAGCCAGGCTGATTCGCGCTGGCAGAAGCTCTCGAAACCCGCTCTCTGCGCCGCCGACGCGTCGTGGGAGAATGCCTGTGCCGCGCGGTCGAGCAGCGGCAGCTTGAACGCGATCGCGGCTTCATACTGCGCGCGCCCCTCGCCGAACCGCGTTCCCACGAGATCGGACGCGGCGAGCAGCCCGTTCTCGGCCAGCTTGTCGAGCGAGATCAGCAGCGGGTTCCCGGCGAAGGCCGAAAACGTCTGGTAGGGCGAGTCGCCATAGCCCGTCGGCCCGAGCGGTAGCATCTGCCAGAGCGTCTGCTTCGCGGCGGCGAGAAACTCAATGAAACGAAAAGCCTCGGGGCCGAAATCGCCCACGCCGTGACCGCCGGGCAGGGAAGTGGGGTGGAGCAAAATGCCGCTTTGCCGTGGGAATCGCATACGTTATGGAGTGTAACGCCGGACGATCGTAGTGTGTTTCGATAGTGCCAGGTTTGGTGGCATCCGCTTGTGGTTCGTGTCGCCGGCCTGCGCTTTCTGTCAACGAGGCTGGCCCACGCCGGCGGGGTGAGGCCGCTTCACGTTCACCCGCATATAGACCATCTGGAATCCAGCGCGTTCGTAGTTGCGATGCGAGCCGCTCCCAGGCAGGACGCAGGCCATCGCCAGATCGCATCCGGCTCGCGCGGCCCGGGCGATTCGCTCGCGGATCAGAACGCCTTGCAGCCCGAGGCCGCGAGAGGCCTGCAGCGTTGCGTCTCCAGACAGCAGCGCCACCCCAGCCTCCGCCGACATGCCTGCCGCCGCGGCCGGGTTCCCTCCAAGGCGCGCCATCAAGACATCGCCATAGACGGGGATGTTCTCCAGTACCTCCAGAGGCGCTCCAAAGCTCTCGGCTACCAACTCCAGCCACTCCTTGCGCGTCGCCTCCACGACGGGCTCAAGCTGAAAGCTGCCGCAGCTCCACTCGCCGTCCGCGGGGCTCAACTTGCGAACCATCAGGTTGTTGAATTCGATGATGGAGTATCTGCGGTCCATGACGGCCTGCACCAGCCCGGAATCGGCCATGGGGCACAGGTCGATCAGGCAATCGCTGGCGCGCGTGAAGAAGAACTCCTCCAGGCGTTCAATCTCAGCGGCGCTGACAGGGCCGCTCAATCCGCAACCCAAGGCGTGCGTCAAGGGCGAGTCCAGACCCGCGAAAACCGCGCATCCGCCGGCGATAGCCTCTGTTTCGAATCCGGCAGCCCGCGCCAGGGAGAAAGCGTTCGCGGCCTCGACGGCTTCCAATCGGCGCGCGAGCCCCAGATCCGAGGACCGGAGCAACTCCATGGCGACAGACTACCACGCCTCGCCGGCTGCGCCAGAGCGGGTTCACATCCTCATGAAGCGTGGCCCATTTGCGCTTAATCACCACCAGCACAGAGCTCTCCATGACCGGCGGACGGTTCACCCAAAAAGGATGAAACCCGTGCGTTCGTCTCCAGCACCGAACCGCGAACGACAGAGAGCGGTCAATGCCGGATACAACCGCTCCGTCACAGTCGCGGCTCCATCCCGAAGTATTCTCTGAGCAGCCGCGAACGGAAAGCGCGGCCACCGGCCGGCTCATCACATTCGGGTATTGGCCGCTCTCTGTCGTTCGCGGTTCGGTGCTGGGGGAGGAGCAGCCGGACCTCCTCTACGGGATGAGTCCCGGATGACCGGCAGCGGCTCGGCGTTCTTCGTGCGAGCGTCTGTATTTCCGCAGCAGTTCGTAGAGCACCACGCCACCTGCTGTGGCGACGTTCAGCGAGTACTTCACTCCGCGCATCGGCAGACGCACCTTCACGTCGCAAGCCGGCAGCAGCGCATCTCCGACGCCGTCCACCTCGTTGCCGAAAACCACGCACACGGGCCAGCGCGGCTGCCAATCGAAAATGTCCACTGCGTCGTCGGCGGTTTCCATCGCGGCGATCTGGTAGCCGCGCGAAGCCAGCATGCGCATTGGCACCAGGGCGTCGTAGTAGTGCTCCCAAGCCACGTTCGCTTCGCCGCCCAGCGCGGTCTTGGCAACGCCCGGCTGGTCCGGCTTGGCCGTGATGCCGCACAGGTACAGCCGCTCGGCGCGCACGCCGTCGGCCGTGCGAAAGAATGCGCCCACGTTGTACATGCTGCGCACATGGTCCAGCAGGACACACACCGGAAGCGTGCCCAACCCGGCGTAGGGGGCCGCGAGCGCGGTCTCTTCAAACGGGCGTCTTTCCAATTGGCACTCCATTCCCGCGGCAGCCATTGTGGGGCGGCTCTCTAGAGCCCGCTCCGGAAACCAACAAGCTGCGGGGTCTTGAGACCCCGCGCGGCTCTGGAGAGCCGCCCCACCAAACTCTTAAGCATAGCGGCGGATTACCCTGAGAGGAGCATGCTCATTCTCACAGGTTCCACGTTGCAGCCCGAAGATGTCGCCCGCGTGGCACGCGCCGGCGAAGAGGTCGCGCTCGCTCCGGAAGCGACGGCCCGCATGCGCGCCTCCCGCGCGACAGTCGAACGGCTGGCCGCCGGCGACGATCCCGTCTACGCCGTCAACACCGGCTTCGGTTTCCTGTCGAACCAGCGGATTCCGCACGCCGATCTGGCCCAATTGCAGCAGAACCTGCTGCGGTCGCACGCCTGCGGCATCGGCGATCCGCTCGACATCGAGGTCGTCCGGGCGATGATGCTGATTCGCGCAAACGTTCTCGCCAAGGGCCTTTCGGGCATCCGGCCGGTGATCGCCCGGAGGTTATGCGATCTGCTGAACCACGGCGTCACGCCGGTGGTGCCCTCACGCGGCAGCGTGGGCGCGAGCGGCGACCTGGCGCCCCTGGCGCACACCGCGCTTGTGCTCACCGGCGAGGGCGAAGCCTGGTATCAGGGCCAGCAACTGAGCGGCGCCGACGCGCTGCGGGCCGCCGGCATCCAGCCTGTCGTATTGCAGGCCAAGGAAGGCATTTCACTGGTCAACGGCACACAGGCCATGCTGGCCATCGGCACCCTTGCGCTGCTCGACCTGGAAGACCTGTGCGAGGCGGCCGACGCAGCCTGCGCGCTCTCGCTCGATGCTCTGCGAGGCACGCCGCGGGCGTTTGACCCGCGCGTTCACGACGCCCGCCCGCACCCCGGGCAGCAGGCCAGCGCCGCCCACCTGACCTCGCTGCTCGAAGGCAGCCAGATCCGCGAGACTCACGCGACATGCCCGCGCGTCCAGGATGCTTATTCGCTGCGCTGCGCCCCGCAGGTACACGGCGCAGCCCGCGACGCCGTCACCGAAGCCCGCCGCGTATTCTCCATCGAGTTGAACGCCGCCACCGACAATCCGCTGGTGTTCGGCGACGATATCATTTCCGGCGGTAACTTCCACGGCGAGCACCTGGCCTTTCAATGCGACTTCCTGGCCGTGGCCTTGACCGCGCTGGCCGGCATCAGCGAGCGCCGTACCGACCGCCTGCTGAACCCGTCTTTCAATGAAGGGCTGCCGCCCTTCCTCGCCACGCATCCCGGGCTGGAATGCGGCCACATGATGCTCCAGGTGACCGCCTCGGCGCTGCTCGCCGAGTGCCGCGTACTCGCGACGCCCGCCTCGCCCGGCTCGGTGCCGACCAGCGGGAACAAGGAGGACTTCGTCAGCATGGGCATGACCTCGGCGCTGAAGCTGCGGCAGTCCACGGACCATCTGCGCGCGGTCCTGGCGATTGAGTGGATGTGCGCGACGCAGGCGCTGGAGTCGCTGCGGCCGTTGAAAACCGGCGTCCGTCTGGAACATTGGCGCGAGGCGTTCACCGCCGTCTGTCCGCCGCGCACAGCCGACAAGCCTTTTCACAAAGACCTGCAGGCTGCCTGCGACTGGCTCAGAACATGGCGTACACGGCAAACCGTGTAGTGCGCCGGAATCCCATCGAACGGTAAAGCCGTCTGCCATCCGGGGTCGATTGCAGGATCAGCGGGCCCGAAAAACCACGCTGCCGGTAGCCGGCCACGGTGTGCCGCACGATGGCCTCGGCATAGCCATGGCGGCGGTGTTCTCTGAGCGTCGCCACCGAATAGATGCCCAGCGCGCCGGAATCTTCCATCGTCGCCGCACAAGTCACGGGCGAACCGCCAAGCGAGCCTACCCACCCTCGCAGCGCCGTATGCCAGCGCTCTTCCGGCAGGTACAGCACCTTGGCCGTCTCGTAAGGAATGCGGAAAGCAATCGAGATGAGGTTCGTAAAGGCCGATCTCGCGCTCGCCACCGTCACCGATTCGTACTGGAGTTCCGGCATTTTGCGTTCCGGAGGATCCAGTTCGTCCGTCTCCATGCCGGGGGCGTCCAGAATCCGCACCAGACCCATCCCGTCGAGCAACAGGTCGAGCCGCCGGGCAGTCCGGGTATCCAGCATGTCTTCGCAAACGTAGAAGTTCCACCCGCGTCCAAGGGAACGGAAATAACTCGACGCTTCGTTCACCCGGAACAGCAGGTCCGCTTCATCCTCCGCCGGTTCATCGATCACGGCTACGTTGAATGCGGAGTGGTTCACCGGAGCAGTCACCAGCGTCATCCCGCGACGCTGCTCGCTCCTGCCGTAAAACGACAGCGAGGCGATCAGGTTTGCCGTGTTGTATTCGAACGGTTTTAGCAGGGTGACTTCAGATTTCACGTCAGGCTCAGTGGATCGACATCCACGACCAGCGCAGTCGCCGGCCATTTCTCATTCAGGGCATGGCGCTGCAACCGTTGCAGCATTTCATTCAAGCGCGGACGGGACCTCGCTTTGATCAGCATCTGATATCTGAACTCATTCTTCAACCTTGGCACCGGCGCCTCGGCCGGCCCCATCACCTTCATCCCCTCTCCGGGCTCCTTCAAAAGTTCCGCCAGAGTGCCGCTCATGCGCAAGGCGTCTTCCTGCTTTTCCGAGCGGACCAGCACGTTCGCCAGCGCGCTGAAGGGCGGATATCTCATTAGTCTCCGGAACTCGAGTTCCTTCTCATAGAATTTTGCATAATTCTGCTCCGCCGCGCAGCGAATCGCGTAGTGGTCGGGGTTGATGGTCTGTACCAGCACGGTTCCCGGCAGATCGTGCCGCCCGGCGCGCCCGGCTACCTGTGTCAGCAACTGGAATGTCCGTTCCGCGGCGCGGAAATCTGGCACGCCCAGGCCGATGTCGGCATTCACGACCCCCACCAGCGTCACATTCGGGATGTCGTGGCCTTTGGCGATCATCTGTGTTCCGACAAGGATATCGAAGTTTCCCTCGCGAAATCCGCTTAAAATCTCCTCATACTTGTGTTTCCCGGTGACGGTATCGCGATCGAGCCTCGCAATTCGCGCTTTGGCGAAGTGCCGGTGCAACTCCTCTTCGACGCGCTCGGAACCGCTGCCCAGAAAGTGGATGTGCTCGCTCCCGCATTTCGGGCAGACTTCCGGCACGCGCATCGCGTAGTTACAGAAGTGGCAGAGCAAACGGTTCTCGCGCTTGTGCCAGGTCATCGCCACCGCGCAGTTCACGCATTCGATCCGCTCGCCGCAGCTCCTGCACGACACCGATGAGGAGAACCCGCGCCGGTTCATCAACAGCATCGCCTGCTCGCCGGCTTCGAGTTTCGCTTGCACCGCGTCGACGATGCGCCGGGAGAAGACCGCATTCGTGCGCGTCTCCAGGAACTCCTCGCGCATGTCCACCAGTTCCACCTTCGGCATCGGGCGCTCGCCCACGCGCTCCGGCAGTTCCAGGAGACGCGACTTGCCGCGCTCGACGTTGTAGCGGCTCTCCAGGCTCGGCGTCGCGGACCCGAGCACGACGCACGCGCCCGCCTCCCGGCCGCGCAGAATCGCCACGTCGCGGCCGTTGTATCGCGGCGTCTCTTCCTGCTTGTAGCTGCTGTCGTGCTCTTCATCCACGACGAGCAGGCCCAGGTTGCGCACCGGCGCGAAAACCGCCGAACGCGTCCCGATGGCCACGCTCGCCTCGCCCGAACGCAGCCGGCGCCACTGCGCCGCGCGCTCGCTGTCGTTGAAGGCCGAATGCAGGATCGCCACGCGATCGCCAAAGCGGGCGTGGAACTGCCCGGCAGCGGCCGGCGTCAGGCCAATCTCGGGCACCAGCATGAGCGCGCCATGCCCTGTCGCCAGGGCGGCCTCGATGGCGTTCATATAAACCTCGGTCTTGCCGGATCCTGTGACGCCGTGGAGCAGGAAGGTCTGGAAGCGATTTTCCTCCATCACCGCCCGGATGGCGTCGACCGCCGCCTGCTGATGCGGGTTCAGGGCGTGCCTGGGCTTCGCCCACGCAGCGTCGGAGGCGAATGCCTCCGGCTTCAGATCGACCAGTTCGCGCCGGGCCAGCGAGCGCGCCGCCACGCTGGCGCCTTTTACGGTCTTGGCCAGTTCCTCCAGGTTGTGAGCGCCGGGATGCAACTCGAGATAGGCCACCAGTTCGCGCTCGGACTTGTTCAACTTCCCGCCCTCGGCGCGGCCCTGAAACTCGACGCTCAGCCGGGCAGCGGGCGCACGTAGCGGGTCGCGATCGGCCAGGTTCTCCTCCTGCTCGACCAGGCCCTTGCGCTCCAACGCTTTGAGCAGGCGTTTCGCCGTCGCGTGCTTGCGTTCGAGCGTGGTCTCGCTCAGCGCCCGATGTTCCAGAGATCGCAGGATCTCCACGGTCGGATCTTCGTCCGCCTCCGCCATCAGGAGTTGCCGGACGACCTCGTGTCCCCGGTCGGTCAGCCCCCAGACCCGCGATTTACGGACTTCGCCGGCCAGCGGCGCCATCGCGCGCAACACATCGCCCAGCGGCGCACAGTAATACTCCGCCACCCAGCGCCCCAAATCGAGCAGCTTGGCGTCGAAAACTGGCTCTTCGTCAAGCAGCCGGAGCGCTTCCTTGGTCTCCACTTCGGGAATGTGGTTGTGCGCCTTCAGAATGACGCCGGTCATCTTGCGCGAACCGAAGGGTACGACGATCCGGCACCCGGGCCTGGCGCGGTGGCGCAACGTCTCCGGCAGGCTGTAGGTGAACGCGCGAGCCAGGGGAACCGGCAAACTGACGTCGATAAACGAAAAATACCCGTCCATCCGGTAATCTCCGGCCCACCCGCAACGCTCTTCAATGTAGCAGGAGCATATCGATGAAAACACTTGTAGCGACTTTTGTTCTTTTGCTCGTCACCCTGTCGACCGCTTTCGCGGCTGATATCGATGGGAAATGGAAATCGGAACGCAAAGTAGACCGGAACGGCGAATCGATGACGATTACGCTCGTCTTCGACCTCAAAGCCGACGGCTCCACACTCAACGGCAAAGTTGTGGTTTCCAGCCCCCGGGGCGACCGTGAATCCGCAGTCTCCAACGGCAAGATCGACGGCAATAAGTTCAGCTTCTCCACCGTGACTGAAGGCCCCAATGGGAGCATGACCACGAAGTATGAAGGCACCGTCGAAGGCGACACCTTGAAAGGCACGTCGGCGCGCGAAGGCGGCAATCGAACGATGCCCTTCGAAGCCAAGAAGCAGTAATAAAATCAATCAGTTGAAAAGTCCGAAGAGGGCCTGACCGACGAATCGGATGGCACCGCTCCATGACGATTGCGGCTCCGCCCTGGCGGAGCCGCAATCGTCCGGGGGCGCTATGGCACCCATGGGAATGAACGCAGCCGGAGCGTGGTGGGGCAGACTTCAGTCTGCAGACCGGCCTCAGCCGGTCGCTCCGGTGAGTCTTGCGGACCCTCAGAGGGACTTGCAAAAATAGCGGCGGTCAGCGGAAACAAATTCAGTAAAAACTGTTTCGAAGGGGCTGCGATTCCCAATACAATGTCTTTGGCAAAATGACGGCGCCGGGAGGCCGCCCT
>Ga0302279_10006080_pt1 | contig 13072 bp, 11 predicted proteins | sample III_Bog_N3_3_FD_194541 | JGI IMG/M metagenome (GOLD analysis project Ga0302279, IMG submission 194541) | Peat permafrost microbial communities from Stordalen Mire near Abisko, Sweden - III_Bog_N3_3 | ecosystem: Environmental > Terrestrial > Soil > Wetlands > Peat | place: Sweden: Abisko...
TACCGCAGGGCTACATCGGCCCCGTCGCATTGCCGGGCACCGGCCGCATGGTGTTCTGGACCGGGCGCATCGCGATCGGGCTGCGTTATGCGCCGCCGGAGCGCGTGCAGCACTGACAGACATGAAAATGCCCCGGCTCGCGGGGCATTTTTCCCGCGCGCAGCGGTTCGCTGCGCTTCGCGTGCCTACCTGACCAGGATGTCGTTGCGCACGTCGGCCACGCCGTTGGTATTGCGCGCCAGGCGCTCGGCCGTCATGCGTTCCTCGTTGGACTTGGCGAAGCCCGACAGCTGCACCACGCCATTGAGCGTGTCGACCTTGATGGCCATCGCGCTGACGGTCGGATCTTCGGCGAACTTGGCCTTCACCTTGGTGGTCACGGCGGAGTCGTCGACGTAGGCGCCGGCGGTTTCCTGGTGGCGCTCGACGGCGCAGCCGGTGGCGGTGACGAGGGTGGTGGCGGCGACCATGGCCGCAATGGCGAGACGGGAGATCATGGGGTGCTCCTTCGGAGTCGTTGTGGATGACGAAAATCCACGTTAGGACGCGGCGCGCCGCGGCACGATAGGCCAACGACTGTTTCCGCTGTCGGACTGCGCCGACAGAAGACTACGCGTTCGCAGGCGGCGGCGGAAACGCGCCAGGCCCCAGCAGCGCGGCGACGTCGGCCAGAGCTCCGACCTGCCCGGGAACGGGCCCGCTCAACGGCAAGCGTGCGTGGATGGTGGTGCCGTGTCCCGGCCGCGACTCGATCTTCAGCACGCCCTGGCTCGACTGCACGCGAAAGCGCATGCCTGCCAGCCCGTGCGCGGCCGTGCGCGCCGCGCCCGGATCGAAGCCGACGCCGTCGTCGCTCACGTCGATCTCGGCCCACTCGCCGCGCGCCTTCACGCGCACGTCCACGGTGGCGGCGCGCGCGTACTTGGCCACGTTGGTGAGGGCCTCCTGCACCAGCCGGTACACGGTGAGCTTGCCGGCGTCGTCCAGGGGCAGTTCGTCCACCTCGGTACCCACCACCAGCTCGCTGCGTTCGGCAAACTCGGTGCACAGGATCTCGAGCGCGGCCTTCAGGCCCAGGTTGCTCAGCGACGACGGGCGCAGGTCCTCGATGATGCGGCGCTTCAGGGCGATGCCCTCGTCCAGCGTCTTGACCAGGTGCGTCATGCGTTCGAGCACCTCGGGCGGCGCCGCGGCCAGGCGGCTGCGCATGCGCGCGACGTCCAGCTTCGCGGCGGTGAGCAGGCCGCCGAGCTCGTCGTGCAGCTCGCGCGCGAGGCTGCTGCGCTCGTCCTCGCGCGCCGTCTGCAGGTGGTTGGCGATCTGCGTGATGTCGCGGGTCCGACGTTCCACCTCCACTTCGAGCCGGTCGCGCTCGAAGCGCAGTTGCGCCGCGCGCTCGACGCGTTCATTGTCGAAGCGGCGCGCCTGGCGGGCGTACATCAGCAGCGCGGCCAGGCTCAGTACCACCAGCGCCGCGATGCCGATGCGGCTGAACAGCAGTGTCTCGGTGAGCAGTTCGCGCGAGTCGTCGATGCGCAGCGTCTCCGCGCGCGCCATGTTGCGCGCCTGGCCCTCGATCGCGAGCATGGTCTCGCGGCCGATGTCGGTCAGCACGACGTCGCGCCAGCCTTCGGTGTGCGCGGTCTCGAACATCTTGACGGTGGTGTCCAGCTCCGACATGCGCTGGCGTGTCAACTCGTCGAGCTTCCTGACGTCGGCGTTGCGGTCGGGCCAGGCCGAGTAGATCTGCGCCAGCTTGGCCAGTTGCGCCTGCACCTGCGCCGCGGCGCGGGTGTACGGCTCCTTGTATTCGGGTCGGCCGGTCAGCAGGTAGCCGCGCTGCCCCGATTCGGCCGCGATCACCTCGCGCATCAGCAGGCTGACCTCGACGCGCGCGTCCAGCAAGGCCTCGCGGCTGGCGATCACCGCGAGCGCGCGCTGGTGGCCGATCTCGTTGGTCAGCAGCACGGCCAGACCGAGCAGGAGCGCCACTGGAGCCGCGAAGCGACTGCGTCGCGCGGTCTCCAGGGTCCTCAGAAATGACATGTCGGGTTCCCCGTTACACTTGAATGAGCTGGCATGCCGTTTGCCGTCAACGCGACAGCGCGGTGACCCTCGAAGCGAACCGGCAAACGTCGTTGGCAAACCGCCGACCCGAATTCACATACATCGATTCCGCGGGAGACTACATGATTCGCGTTGTGATCGTCGACGATCATGCGATCGTTCGCTCCGGCCTTCGGCAATTCCTGTCCGACCATGTCGACCTGCGCGTCACCGGCGAGGCCGCCGATGGCCGCGAAGCGCTGGAGCTGGTGCGTGGCGGCGACCTGGATGTGCTGCTGATGGACCTGTCCATGCCCGATCAAAGCGGCGTCGACGCGCTCGCGGCCATCAAGGCGCGCCGTCCCGACCTGCCGGTGCTGATCCTCAGCGGCTTTCCCGAGACGCACTACGCCACGACGCTGCTGCGCCAAGGCGCCAGCGGCTACCTCAACAAGGGCTGCGACCCCGACGAGATCGTCAAGGCGATCCGCACCGTGTCGATGGGCCGCCGCTACATCACCGCGCAAGTGGCCGAGATGCTGGCCGACGGCGCCGCCGGCGCCGGCGACCGGCCGCCGCACGAGCAGTTGTCCGAGCGCGAGCTGCAGGTGTTCCTGCGCCTGGCCAAGGGCGAGACGGTGGGCCAGATCGCCGACGGCATGTTCCTCAGCGTCAAGACGGTCAGCACCTATCGCGCCCGCACGCTGGAGAAGCTGCAGCTCGAGACGAACAGCGACCTGACGTACTACGCGCTGAAGAACGGCCTGATTCAATGAGATGACGGCCTCCGGCCGCCCGACGTGGCGGCCGCGCGCTTCCGCCCGGCGTTCGCCGAGTCGCGATCCGGCGGATGCTCGCGCGCTCAGGCGGCGCGCGCCGCGCGCGATACGCAATGATCGACCAGGGCGTCGATCTCCCCCGACTTGTCGAACACCGCGCTCGCGCCGAGCGCCAGGCACTGGCGCCGGATGTCGGCGGTGGCGTAGTTGGTCAGCACCACGCGCTCGAACGGCGCGGCGGCCGCGTGCAGCGCGCGCAGCACGCCCATGCCGGAGCCCTGGCGCAGGAAGATGTCGATGATGGCGATGTCGCATTGATTGGTGGCGTCGGTCAGCCAGGTCAGCGCGCCGGCCTGGTCCACGGCGGTGCCCACCACCTTGACGGGGGCCATTTCCTCGAGCGCGGCGATCAGGTTCTCCTGGATCACCGGGCTGTCCTCGACGACGAAAGCCAACAGGTTCGACATGCCACAAGCAGGTCCACCGACGATGTCGGGGCGACCTTCTGCTCCACATTGTGCAACGATCGAAACGATTTCGACCAGGCTGGGCGCACGCTCGCGGCGCCTGCGTTGCGGCGCAACCATGGCGCCGCGCAGTTCGTCCGCTCGACTCAGTCGTTCGGAGCGTCTCCGCAGGCCAGGTGTTGCCAGGTGGACGGAAACGGCGCCTCGTCGCCGAGGTTGTCGTCGGCATGCTGCAGATCGAACGGATCGCCGATGCGGAGCATCGCGCCATGGTCGATCTTCGCGTCGTAGCCTTGTCCTGCCGAAAAATTGTCCATGTCCGCCTCCGACCAGCCGTGGTTCCGTTCGGCGACGGCGCTGTCAGTCGCACGTCCACCATGAAGCCAGTGTGCTCAGGCATGGCCCAACTGAACATAGGCTGACCGCCACACCCCCTGTCAGACACCGCCTACAACGTGATCAAAGTCGCGTGTGACGCCTTCTCTGCGCTTGATGTCGCCGATGGCGCCACGCTTCGTCGCCAAGCGCAGATACCGTCCAACTTCACCCGCCCCCGGCGCTGCCGCTCACTCATTCCAAAAGCAGTTCAAGGGAGCGGCGGAACCGGCTGCGCCGGGCCGCTCGCGGCCGGTCCTTCGGGGGCAGGGAGGGCCAGCGACCGTGGGACCGTCATCCTGTATCAAGGTGTGCCCAGTGTCGGTGCAGGCCTACCGGCGATCGGCTCGTTGGCCGATTTCGGTGGCGCGGGGCGGGGCATACCTTAGAGCCATGACTACCTACACCACTCCCCACTTCGCGACCGGCGTCTCTGACAGCAATCTGCGTTCGGAGCCGTCCTTCAGTCGCACTCGCCCCGCTTCGGCGGCCACCTACCGCACCGCCGGCGTCTCGAACGAGGCCGCCGCGCTGGCCGACGGGCCGACGCCCGACTGGCAACCCGGTGCTTCCGCCAAGGGCATGCCCAAGGCCGCCATCGGCGCGCTGGGCGCTGCCCTGGTGGGCGGCGTCGCGCTGGCCTTCGTGCTGCTGGCGCCCTCGAACAAGGCGACCAAGCAGGTCATGCCCGACCCGATCGCCCAGGCGACGGCGCAAAACAATGCCGCGCAGAAGACCGCTGACTCGGCCCAGGCGGCCGTCGACGAACTGGACAAGAACCCGCCTGCGGCAGGCAACGTCGCTGCTGCTGCTGCTGCTGCTGCTGCTGCTGCTGCTGCCGCCTCCGCGGCGCAGCAGAACGCTGCCGCGATCAATGCGGCTCCTGCCGCCGTGCCGGCCCCCGTCCAGCCCGCGGTTCCCGACGCGACGCCTCCGGCGGCCACCGCGCCGGTCGCCCGCGCGCCACGCCATGCCAAGGTTCCTGCCCCGGTGGTGGCGCCTCGCGTCGATACGCCGCCCGTGCAAAGCAACGCGCCGGTCGTGACCCCGGATGCGCCTGCGGCGGTGCCAGCGGACGTTCAACCGCCAGCAATGCAGCAGACACCTGACACGCCCACAGTGACTCCGTCGGCGCCTGCACCGGCTCCGACGCCGGACACCCCGGCGCCCGACACCACGCCGGCGCCCACTCCGGCCCCGGCGCAATAAGGCCGGCTTGCGCAACGCCCGCATCGGCCTTCGTGCCGATGCGATTTTCAGGAGAGCACCATGACGCTGCACTTCGACTGGCTCCACGCTCCGCTCTGGCTGGCTCGCGTCCATGTCAATCGAGCGATGACGCTGGTCGTCGGCGTCATCGGCGTCTCGCTGTTCTTCAGCGCGTTGCGGGTCGTCGATGCGGCGATCTCCGGTGAACTGGTCGCCCGTCACGCTGTCGCGGCGGCGCCGTCGGCCTCCGGCGCTGTCTTCGCGCCGGACGTGCTGATCGGCACCGACCCGACGTCTGCCGGCACTCCGGTGGACGATCCGGTGATGGATGTGCCCGAGGCGACGGTCGAAGCGGTTAGCCTCTGAAGCTCAGGCGCGCGATGCGCCTGACAGCCCTCGCCGCGCTACGCGCGGTTTCCGTCGTTTCAAGCCTTAGTGGCTTGCGTCGATTGAACCTTGACGCGGATTGCAGTAGCCTGCCACCCTTTGGCCACGAGAGTTTCCGCGAGCGTGGGCAGCAGGTGACGCAGCTTGGATGCGACGGCCGAATTGGCGGCCAGGATGGTCCATCCGTCGTCATCCAGCGGGCCCGCACGCAGGTGCTGGCGCAGCAGGCCGGGCAGGACGTCCGCAAGGGCGTCCAGGCGCGCCTGCGACGCCCGCACGCGCGCCAGCAGGCCGGCCAGTCCGTCGTCGCCGGCCAGGCTTTCGCCGAGAGGCCGCGCGAGCGGCACGACGGACTGCCGGCTGGGCAAGGGCGCGTGGGAGGCCCGCGGCGAGCCGGCGGGCTTGGGTGGACGGGGCGGGGCCATATCTTCAGGAGAGTGTAGCGATGCAGATCTTGATCACCCACGGCGGGCTGTCCCGCACGCGGGTCATGCACGTCAGTCCGATGCAGATGGTCGCGTCGGTGTGTTTCCTGGTGGTGGCCACGCTCGTGCTGTCCGGCGCCATCTACCACTACTTCTTCCTGAAGGCCGCGCGCGAAGGCTGGCCCGTCGTCAGCCAGTTGGTGAAACTGGTGGTGCACGACGAGAGCGCGCAGCGCGACAAGATCATGCGCGAGAACCTCGACGCGATGGCCCAGAAGGTCGGCGACATGCAGGCGCGCATGATCAAGATCGAGGCGATGGGCGACCGCGTCTCGGGCATGGCCGGCCTCAAGCCGGAAGACCTGTCCGGCCTGACGCGGCCCAAGAGCGGCGGTTCGGGCGGCCCGTTCGTGCCGATGACCCGGCCGGGGCTGGCCGAGCTCAATGGCGCGCTCGACGCCTTGTCCGAAGCCGCCGGCGAGCAGAGCGACCTGCTGACGCTCACCGAATCGCGCCTGCTCGAATCGAGGCTGAAGACGCTGATGATCCCCAGCAGCCGGCCGATCGACGTGCCGGTGGGCTCGGGCTTCGGCTTCCGCGCCGACCCGTTCACAGGCCGCGGCGCGCTGCACACCGGCCTCGATTTCCCGTCGCCGGTGGGCACCGAGATCCATGCCGCCGCCGGCGGGGTGGTGCGCACGGCCGAGATGCATCCTGAATACGGCTTGATGCTGGAGATCGACCATGGCAACGGCCTGACGACCCGCTACGGCCATACCTCGAAGATCCTGGTCAAGGTGGGCGACCTCGTCAAGCGCGGCCAGGTCGTCGCCAACGTGGGCACCACCGGCCGGTCCACCGGCCCGCACCTGCACTTCGAGGTGCTGGTGGACGGCATCCCGCAGGATCCGCAGCGCTTCCTGGCCGGCCCCAACGCCAGGCCGGCGGTGCAGACCGCCGCGGTCCGGGCGGCGCCGCTGGGGGCCGAACACCGATAGCCCCACGAAGGGTCCGTGGTCCGGGCGAATGACGCCCGAATGCTACACTTTCGCGCTTTTTCGCCTCGTTCCCGGGCAGGCTCGGCCACTGGTCGAATCTTCCCGGTGCGCACGCGGGGCCGCCGTCCTCCCGGGGATCGTGCGGATCCGTCGCGCAAGACCTTGTCCTCGCGCGTTGCGTCCCCAGATCCGGCGCAATGCGAAGGCGCGAGGCGTCTTCGAGATTTGCTTGCCACCCCTGGCAGGCCCGCGGCTCACAGCCGGCTGCGCCAGAACCGGCCGCCGCACGTGGTTCGCGGCCTGCCTCCCCGGCCCAGAACCCACGCATGTTGCCCAAGCTCCTTACCCAGATTTTCGGTAGCCGAAACGACCGCCTGCTCAAGCAGTACAAGAAGGTCGTCGAGAAGATTGCCGCGCTCGAGGCTCCCACGGCGGCGCTGAGCGAAGAGGCCTTGAAGGGCAAGACGGCCGAGTTCCGTGCTCGCCTGGCCCAGGGCACCGAGCTCGACGCACTGATGCCGGAGGCCTTCGCCGTCGTCCGGGAGGCCGGCAAGCGGGCGCTCAAGATGCGCCACTTCGACGTCCAGCTGGTCGGCGGGATGACGCTGCACGAAGGCAAGATCGCCGAGATGCGCACCGGCGAAGGCAAGACGCTGATGGCCACGCTGCCGGTCTACCTGAACGCGCTGGCCGGCAAGGGCGTGCACCTGATCACGGTCAACGACTATCTCGCGCGCCGCGACGCCGAGTGGATGGGCCGGCTGTACAACTACCTGGGCCTGACGATCGGCGTGAACGTGCCGGGGCTGACGCGCGAAGAGAAGCAGGCCGCCTACAACGCCGACATCACCTACGGCACGAACAACGAGTTCGGCTTCGACTACCTGCGCGACAACATGGTCTACGAGACCGGCGACCGGGTGCAGCGCGGCCTGAACTTCGCCATCGTCGACGAAGTCGACTCGATCCTGATCGACGAGGCGCGCACGCCGCTGATCATCAGCGGCCAGGCCGAAGATCACACCGAGATGTACGTCAGGATCAACGCCGTCGTCCCGGCCTTGAAGAGGCAGATCGGCGAAGAGGATCCGCGCACCGGCGAGGGCGTCATCGAGCCGGGCGACTTCACGGTCGACGAGAAGGCCCACCAGGTCACGCTGACCGAATCCGGCCACGAGCGCGCCGAGGAGCTGCTGGCGCAGGCCGGCCTGCTGGTCGAGGGCGCAAGCCTGTACGACCCGGCCAACATCACGCTGATGCACCACGTGTACGCGGCGCTGCGCGCCACCCACCTGTATCACCGCGACCAGCACTACGTGGTGGCCAACGGCGAGGTCACCATCGTCGACGAGTTCACCGGCCGCCTGATGACGGGCCGCCGCTGGTCGGACGGGCTGCACCAGGCCGTCGAAGCCAAGGAAGGCGTGGAGATCCAGAGCGAGAACCAGACGCTGGCCTCCATCACGTTCCAGAACTACTTCCGCATGTATGCCAAGCTGGGCGGCATGACCGGCACGGCCGACACCGAAGCCTACGAATTCCAGGAGATCTACGGTCTGGAGACCGTGGTGATCCCGCCCAACCGCCCGACGCAGCGCAAGGACGAGCTCGACCTGGTCTACAAGACCGCGCGCGAGAAGTACCTGGCCGTCGTCGAGGACATCCGCGACTGCGTCCAGCGCGGCCAGCCGGCGCTGGTGGGCACCACGTCGATCGAGAACTCCGAGCTGCTGTCGGGCCTGCTGGAAAAGGCCAGGATCCCGCACCAGGTGCTCAACGCCAAGCAGCACGAGCGCGAGGCGCAGATCGTCGCGCAGGCAGGTCGCCCGGGCGCGATCACCATCGCCACCAACATGGCCGGCCGCGGCACCGACATCGTGCTGGGCGGCAACGTCGAAAAGCAGATCGAGCACATCGAGGCCGACGATTCCGTGCCCGCCGACCAGAAGGCCGTCCAGATCCAGAAGCTCAAGGACGAGTGGGAGTCGCTCAACGCCCAGGTCAAGGCCGCCGGCGGGCTGCGCATCATCGCCACCGAGCGCCACGAGTCGCGTCGCATCGACAACCAGCTGCGCGGCCGCTCGGGCCGCCAGGGCGACCCGGGCGCCTCGCGCTTCTACCTGTCGCTGGAAGACCCGCTGATGCGCATCTTCGCGGGCGACCGCGTCAAGGCGATCATGGAACGGCTGAAGATGCCCGAAGGCGAGGCCATCGAGGCGGGCATCGTCAGCCGCAGCCTGGAAGGCGCGCAGCGCAAGGTCGAGGCGCGCAACTTCGACATGCGCAAGCAGCTGCTCGAGTACGACGACGTCGCCAACGACCAGCGCAAGGTCATCTACCAGCAGCGCAACGAGATCCTCGAGGCGCAGTCGCTGGTCAACCAGATCGCCAACCTGCGCGAAGGCACGATGGACGACCTCACGCGGGCCTTCGTGCCGGTCGAGAGCGTCGAGGAGCAGTGGGACCTCGCCGGCCTGCAAAAGGCGCTGCGTGACGAGTACCAGCTCGACGTGCCGCTGGCCGAGCTTGTCGCCAAGGCCGACTCCATCAACGACGAGGAAGTGGTCGAGGCGGTCGTGACCGCCGCCAAGGCCGCGTTCCAGGTCAAGCTGGACCTCGTCGGCGAAGAGCAGTTCACGCCTTTCATGCGCATGGTGCTGCTGCAGAACCTGGACACCAACTGGCGCGAGCACCTGGCCGCGCTGGACTACCTGCGCCAGGGCATCCACCTGCGCGGGTATGCGCAGAAGAATCCCAAGCAGGAATACAAGCGCGAGGCCTTCGAGCTCTTCTCGACGCTGATCGACACCGTCAAGACCGAAGTCACCAAGGTGCTGCTGACGGTGCGCGTGCAGACGCAGGAGCAGGCCGCGCAGGCAGCGCAGGCGATCGAGCAGAGCGCCGAACAGGTGAGCAACGTGCAGTACACGCATCCGAACGACGACGGCAGCGTCAGCGAGGAGGCCGGTTCGCTGAACCTGTCCGCCGGCAGCGCCGGCATTGCCGCGGCGGGCCAGATTCCCCGCGTCGGCCGCAACGAGCCGTGCCCGTGCGGCAGCGGCAAGCGGTTCAAGGAATGCCACGGAAGGCTGTCGTAGAGCGTCGGTGTTGTGACCGTCGTGTGACAGGTCACTGAACACTGGCATGATCCCAACAGAGCCGCATCGGGTTTGAGCCCGCATGCGGCTTTGTCGTTTCCGGCCGGGTTTAGCCGCGACAATCCGGGCCCATGGCTTTCGAGAAGAACTTCTTTCCCCGCCAGGTCGTCGAGGCCGGCAACCGGTGGGACTGGGCGTTGCTGCCGCTGGTGCTGGCCGCGCTGGTGCTGGCCGGCCTGGGCGGGGCGGCGATGACCAAGCCCTATCACCTGGGCGACCCGATCCCGCTGTCGCTCGACCCGCTGCACCTGCCGTACTACCTGCTGCGCACGACCTTGCGCATGCTGATCGCGCTGGTCTTCTCGCTGCTGTTCAGCTTCGCGTTCGCCACCGCGGCCTCGCGCTGGCGCGCCGCGGAAAAGGTGCTAGTGCCGCTGCTGGACATCCTGCAGTCGATCCCCATCCTCGGATTCCTGTCGATCACGGTCACCGGCTTCATCGCGCTGTTCCCGGGCAACCTGTTCGGCGTCGAGTGCGCCGCGATCTTCGCCATCTTCACCTCGCAGGCCTGGAACATGGCGTTCAGCCTGTACCAGTCGATGCGCACGGTGCCCGGCGAACTGCAGGAGGCGGCGCGCGTGTTCCAGCTGTCGGCCTGGCAGCGCTTCTGGCGGCTGGAGCTGCCGTTCGCCATGCCCGGGCTGCTGTGGAACATGATGATGTCGATGTCGGGCGGCTGGTTCTTCGTGGTCGCGTCCGAAGCCATCGCCGTCTCGGGCCAGAACATCAAGCTGCCCGGCGTGGGCTCGTACATCGCGCTGGCCATCGAAGCCAAGAACCTGCAGGCCATCGGCTGGGCCATCGTCGGCATGCTGGTGGGCATCATGCTGTACGACCAGCTGCTGTTCCGCCCGCTGGTGGCCTGGGCCGACAAGTTCCGCTTCGAGGAAGGGGGCCAGGAGTCGGCGCCGACCTCGTGGCTGCTGACCTGGTCGCGCCGCACCGAGCGCATCGCCGCGGTCAGCGAGCGCTTCACGCAGGCGCTGGAAAGCACGTTCACGTGGTTCCGCGTGTCGCACGACGGCACGTCGATCCGCGCGCGGCCGAATCCCGCGAGCCAGACGCTGGCGCGCGCGTGGGACGCGTTGATCGCCGCCGGCGGTCTCTATGCGATCTGGGAGCTGTACAGCTTCGTGCACTCGGAGGTCGGCTTCGGCGAGGTTTGGCACGTGTTCCTGCTGGGCTGCGCCACGATGCTGCGTGTGGTGATCCTGATCACCCTGGCCGCGGTCTTCTGGGTGCCGGTGGGCGTGTGGATCGGGCTGCGGCCGATGTGGTCTGGCCGGCTGCAGGCGGTCGCGCAGTTCCTGGCCGCGTTCCCGGCCAACCTGATGTTCCCGGTCTTCGTCGTGCTGATCGTGCACTGGCACCTGAACCCCGACATCTGGCTGTCTCCGCTGATGGTGTTCGGCACGCAGTGGTACCTGCTGTTCAACGTGATCGCGGGCGCGTCGTCCATTCCGGCGGAACTGCGCTTTGCCGCCGGCAACATCGGCCTGACCGGCTGGCTGCGCTGGAAGCGCTTCCTGCTGCCCGCGGTGTTCCCCAGCTTCGTCACCGGCGCCATCACGGCCAGCGGCGGCTCGTGGAACGCCAGCATCGTCTCGGAGTACGTGACCTGGGGCGACACCACGCTGGAGGCCAATGGCCTGGGCAGCTACATCGCCCATTTCACGGCCACCGGCGACTTCCATCGCATCGCGCTGGGCATCTGCGTGATGTGCGTCTTCGTGATGGGCATGAACCACTTCGTGTGGCGGCGCCTCTATCGCATCGCCGAAGAGCGGATGCATTTCTAGAAATGACCGCCGCCGCCCGCGTTCGCTCGCAGCCCCGCGAGGAGGCCCGCCCGGCTTGCTCCGGAGCGGCCGGGCGCGGCGCCGGGCGTTGCTTCGATCGACAAGATTTCGAATAGAGTGGACATGGAAAAACACGGCCCCCCCATCATCCAGATCAACGACGTCCGCAAGTCCTTCCGCGCCTCAAACGGACGCGAACGGCCGGTGCTCGAAGGCGTCGACTTCACCTTGCGCGAGGGCGAGATCGTCGCGCTGCTGGGCCAGTCGGGCTCGGGCAAGAGCACGCTGCTGCGCATCATGGCCGGCCTGATCGGCGTCGACTCGGGCAGCGTGCAGTACCGTGGCCAGCCGCTGTACGGCCCGGCGCGGGCGATCAGCATGGTGTTCCAGTCGTTCGCGCTGTTCCCGTGGCTGACGGTGCAGCAGAACGTGGAGCTGGGCCTGGAGGCGCGCGGCATCGGGCGCGAGGAGCGCGCCGAGCGCGCGGAAAAGGCGATCAGCCTGATCGGCCTGGCCGGCTTCGAGGGCGCGCTGCCGCGCGAGCTCTCGGGCGGCATGCGCCAGCGCGTGGGCATCGCGCGCGCGCTCGTCACGCAACCCGATGTGCTGCTGATGGACGAGGCGTTCTCGGCGCTGGACGTGCTCACCGGCGAGCGCCTGCGCGACGACATCCTCGAGCTGTGGACGCAAGGCGGCATGCCCACCAAGGCGATGCTGGTGGTGTCGCACAACATCGAGGAAGCGGTGCTGATGGCCGACCGCGTCCTGATCTTCGCGAGCGATCCGGGCCGCATCCGCATCCAGCTCAAGATCGACCTGCCGCGCCCGCGCAATCCGGAATCGATCGAGGTGCGCTCGCTCATCGACGAGGTCTACGCGCTGATGACCGCCGGCGCCGTGCGCGCCGGCCGCACGACCGAGGAACCCGAGGCGCTGCGCCTGCACGACCGCCTGCCCGAGGCCGACATCGCGCGCATGGAGGGCCTGCTGGAACTGCTGGCCGGCGCGCCGTTCCACGGCGAGGCCGACCTGCCGCAACTGGCCGAGGAATCGGAGCTCACCGACGACGAACTGCTGCCCGTGGCCAGCGCGCTCGGCCTGCTGGGCCTGGCCCGCGTGCAGGACGGCGACCTGCACCTGACGCTGCTGGGCCGGCGCTACGTCGACGGCGACCATGCGGTGCGCCAGGAACTGTTCGGCCAGCAGGTGCTGGAGAACGTGCCGCTGGCCGCGCACATCCGCCACAGCCTGGAGCAGGATCCCGAACGCGCGCTGCCCGAGCAGCCGTTCCTGCGGCTGCTGCAGCAGCATCTCGATCCGGCAGAGGCCGAACGCGTGCTCAAGACCGTCATCGAATGGGGCCGCCATGGCGAGGTCTTCGAATACGACTTCCACGCCGGCAGCATCCACCTGCCGGACGACCAGCAGG
>Ga0302279_10006081_pt1 | contig 13071 bp, 10 predicted proteins | sample III_Bog_N3_3_FD_194541 | JGI IMG/M metagenome (GOLD analysis project Ga0302279, IMG submission 194541) | Peat permafrost microbial communities from Stordalen Mire near Abisko, Sweden - III_Bog_N3_3 | ecosystem: Environmental > Terrestrial > Soil > Wetlands > Peat | place: Sweden: Abisko...
CTTGCAGCGCGGCTCTGCGAGAGGTGTGACGGTGCCGAGCCTCTTGCAGCGCGGCTCTGCGAGAGGTGTGACGGTGCCGAGCCTCTTGCAGCGCGGCGCTGCGAGAGGTGTGACGGTGCCGAACCTCTTGCAGAGCGGCTCTTGAAGCTCCTCGGGCGTCTCTCGAAGTTTCTCGGGCGTCTCTCGAAGTTTCTCGGGCGTCTCTCGGGTCCTGGACAGGACACGCCGGGCGCACGCGCGCCTCGCTCAGCGCAGCAGGCGCGCGCGGTGCTCTGACACCCACGGCGACAGGCGCGAGCCGGTCTCCCCGACGTCGGCCGTCTTCACTCCGCTCACCCGCTCCATCCTCGCAGCCGCGATGGCGATGGCCACTGCGAGCGGCTCGCGGTCCGCCTCGTCGATCTCGCGCGACGTGACGAGCGAGCCCTTCTCGCGCTCGAGGAACCCGGTGTCGTACCGCCCCGCGACGAACTCCGGGTGCAGGAAGAGGCGCTGGTGGAAGGACAGGTTGGTCCTGATGCCGGTGACGACGTACTCCGACAGGGCGCGGCGCATGCGCTCGACGGCGCGCTCGCGGGTCGGGGCCCAGACGCTGAGCTTGGAGATGAGCGGGTCGTAGAAGCTCGAGATGACGCAGCCAGGGTAGGCGCCGCCGTCGTCGCGCACGCCGGGGCCGCTGGGCGTGACGAGCGAGTCGATCTTGCCGGGGGAGGGGAGGAAGCCGGTCGCCGGGTCCTCCGCGTAGACGCGGCACTCGATGGCGGCGCCGCGCGCGTGCAGATCGCTCTGCGCGAAGCCGAGGGGCTCCCCCTGCGCGACGCGGACCATCTCGCGCACGAGATCGAGGCCGCTCACGAGCTCGGTGACGGGGTGCTCGACCTGCAGGCGCGTGTTCATCTCGAGGAAGTAGAACTGCCCGTCGTCCGCGAGCAGGAACTCGAACGTCCCCGCCGAGAAGTAGCCGACCGCCTTCGCCCCCTGCACCGCGATGGCCCCCATGCGATCGATGAGGTCCTTCGACGCCGCAGGCGAGGGGGTTTCCTCGACGACCTTCTGGTTTCTCCTCTGGATGGAGCAGTCGCGCTCGAAGACGTGCACGAGGTTCCCGTGCTGGTCGCCGAGGACCTGGATCTCGACGTGCCTGGGACGGATGATGGCCTTCTCGAGGTAGACGGTGTCGTCGCCGAAGAACTTCTTCGCCTCGCTGCGGGCGCGCTCCCACGCGTTCGCCATGTCCTCCGCGCGCTCGACGAGGCGCATGCCCTTGCCGCCGCCGCCGCTCGCCGCCTTGAGCATGACGGGGAAGCCGATCTTCTTCGCGGCCTCGACCGCCTCGTCGCTCGTGTTACAGAGGGCACCCGGCACGATGGGGACGCCCGCCGCGCTCATTCGCTCGCGCGCCGCGGTCTTCGACCCCATCTGACGCATCGCGCTCGCGGGCGGCCCGATGAACACGATGCCGGCGGCGGTGCACGCCTCGGGCAGGAGCGGGTTCTCGCTGAGGAAGCCGTAGCCGGGGTGGATGGCGTCGCAGCCCGCCTTCTTCGCGGTGTCGATGATCTTGTCGATCCGCAGGTAGCTCTCGGACGCCGCGGCCGGGCCGATGCAGTACGCCTCGTCGGCCATGCGCACGTGCAGCGCGGCGCGGTCGACGTCGGAGTAGACCGCGACGCTGCGGATGTTCATCTCGCGGAGCGTGCGCGCGACGCGGACGGCGATCTCGCCGCGGTTGGCGATGAGGACCTTCTTGAAGGAGAGGGGGCGCGGGGGCATGGGTCCCGGGATACTACGCGACGCCGGGGCGCGGCAAAGCCGGACGCAGCGTCGAGGCGAGACCCCCGCCATCGGCCCGTCACTGGAGCGCCACTCGGCGTCACCAAGACGCTACGACGCCCGCGAGAGGCGGTCGTTATAAGCCGCCGCCATGACGACATCTCAACAGCTTGCTCTCGCGAACGGCGTGTTCGTTCTTTCTCTGCTCTCCGCCTGCTCGTCCTCGACCCCCGCGTCGAACGGCGCGGAGAGCGGCGCGACGTCGACGTCGACATCGACGTTGAACGCGACGAGCGGACGCGCGGACGCGATGACCGTGGCGACCCACGACGCGACGACACCCGCGGCGGACGCCCGCCAGGCGATGCAGGGCGACACGGGCATGCCCGGGGCGAGCGATGCGCCCATCCAGAAGGAGCAGGACACGGGAGTCACGTCGTCCATCGACGGCGGCGGCGGTCTCGTGATCAACGAGATCTCGGGCAAGAGCATCGACTACGTCGAGCTGTTCAACACCGGGTCGACGTCGATCGATCTCTCGGGATGGGGCGTGACGGAGGCGAAGGACAGCGACGCAGGTGTTCCTGGCTCGCCGAAGACCGCGGCGGTATTCCCGGCAGGCAGCACGCTCGCGGCAGGCGCCTACGCTCTCGCCCTCGGAGCTCCGAAGGACGGCGGCTCGACCCTCCCCGGCTGTCCGGCGAGCGTGTGTGTCCAGGCCACGTGGAACATCAGCAACACGAACGGCGCGCACATCTATCTGCTCAACCCGGCAAGCGCGACGATCTTCGATCAGTCGTACCCGGCCGAGACCACGGTGTCCGGCGACAGCTGGGGCCGCCTGCCCAACGGCACCGGCGCCTTCGTCCTCAACGGGCAGACGCCCGGAGCGGTGAACACGGCGCCCTGACCACCGCACAAAAGAAAAGGGACGTGCAGCAACGCACGTCCCATTTCATCCGCGCAGGGAGCGGCTAGCTCCCCGCTCGAGACCTTCTTACCAGCGATCGCGCTTGCCGCCGCCACCACCACCACCGCCGCCGCCACCACCGCCACGGCCACCACCTCCGCCGCCACGGCCACCACCACCTCCGCCGCCGCGACCACCACCACCGCCGCCGCCGCCGAACCCGCCGCCGCCACCACCACCGCCACCGCGGTTCTGGCGCTCTTCGGCCTCGTTGACGCGGAGCGGGCGGCCGTCGAGCAGCGCGCCGTTCATCTCCGCGATGGCCTTCGTGGCCTCCGCGGCAGAGCCCATGGTCACGAAGGCAAAGCCACGCGACTGGCCGGTCTCACGGTCGGAGACGACGTGCACGTCCGTGATCTCTCCGAAGGGAGTGAATGCTGCGCGGACGGACTCCGCGGTGGACTGGAAGGAGAGGTTTCCGACGTAGAGACGATTGCCCATCATTTTCTCGATTCTGTAGTGTCGGCTCGAAGAACGGTACGTCCAGACGAAGAGCGAGCCGCTCGGCATCGGACCCAGGCAGGCAGCGAGAGAGAATGCTTCCCACCACCCATGATGCACGATTCTGGCGCGCAAGTCCGCTTTCGCTGTCCGCCCCCTCACCGGGCTGGTAAGCGCCGCTGGACGATGCCCGACCTGGACGCTCTCTCTCACCTGGCGGCCCAGCTCGGCCCGGAGCTCACGGCCGCCCTTTCTCGCCGAGGTTTCACCGAGTTGACCGCCGTACAGGAGGCCGTCCTCGACCCGGCGCTGGCCGACCGAGACCTGCGGATGACCTCCCAGACCGGCTCAGGCAAGACGGTGGCGGTCGGGCTGGCGCTCCGTCATCTCATCCTGGGCGAGACCGCCTCTCAAGGTGGCGCCGCACGCCCCCGCGTCATGGTCGTCGCGCCGACGCGCGAGCTCGCGCACCAGGTGGAGCAGGAGCTGTCGTGGCTCTTCGCGCCGCTCGGAGTGAAGGTCGTGACGACGACGGGAGGCTCGTCCGCGAGAGACGAACGCCGCGCGCTCGGGACGGGGCCGGGGGTCATCGTCGGAACGCCGGGCCGGCTGCTCGATCACCTGTCGCGAAAGAGCATCGACGCCTCGCAGGTCGCGGCCGTCGTGCTCGACGAGGCCGATCGTATGCTCGACCTCGGCTTCCGCGAGGACCTGACCGCCATCCTCGGCTACCCGCCGGCCGAGCACCGCACGCACCTCGTCTCCGCGACCTTCCCTCACGTCGTGCGCGCGCTCGCCGACAGCGTCCAGCAGAACCCGGCGCACGTCGAGGGGACGCGCCTCGGCGCCGCGAACGTCGACATCGTTCACCGCATCATCCTCGTGGACTCGAAGGAGAAGGTGGGGGCGGTCGTCAACATCCTCCTCGCCAAGCCCGAGGAGCAGGCGCTCGTCTTCGCCCGCACGCGCGCCGACGTCGCGAGCCTCGCGAAGGAGCTCGCGGCCGCGAAGTTCTCGGTCGGATCGCTGTCGGGGGAGATGGATCAGGTCGCGCGCAACCGCGCGATGAGCGCCTTCAAGCAGGGGACGCTGCGTGTGCTGGTCGCCACGGACGTGGCGGCCCGCGGCATCGACGTGCAGGACATCGCGCACGTCATCCACGCCGACGCGCCGAGCGACGCCGACACGTACACGCACCGCAGCGGTCGGACGGGCCGCGCGGGGCGCAAGGGGACGAGCTCGGTGCTCGTGACCCCGATCGGGCTGCGTGTCGTGAGCTCGCTGCTCGGGCGCGCGGGGGTCGTGTTCCGCGTCGAGTCGGTGCCGAGCGCCGACGAGATCCGCAAGGCGTCCGACGAGCGCCTGTTCGAGGAGCTCACGCGAGACAGCGACGACGCCGCGCCCGAAGCGCCGCGCATCGCAGCCCTCGCCGCACGGCTCGCCGGTTCGCCCGACGTCACTCGAACGCTCTCGCGTCTCCTCCAGCGCGTGCGGCGCGCCGAGGCCTGCGAGCCCCGGGACCTCCGTCGCATCGAGCCCCCGACCAGCCGGCAGGACACCCGCAGCCGCGCTGGTGAGCGCGATCGCGAGCGCGACCGCGAGCTGCCGCGCGCCCCGACTCCAGGCAAGCCGCTCCCTCGCCCCAGCCGCGACATGAGCCAGGCTCCGTACGAGCCCTCGGCATCGCACGGCGCAAGCGGTGCGGACGACGCAAGACCTGCGCGTGGACGACGCGACGATGCCCGGGAGTGGGTGTCGTTCCGCGTGACCTGGGGCGCCGATCAGGGGGCAGACGCCCGCCGCCTTCTCGCCATCGTCTGCCGCCGCGGAGGGATTCGCGGCAGCGACGTCGGCGCCATCCGCGTGGGCTCGCACTCGTCCACGGTCAACGTCGCGGGCGAGGTCGCGCGCGAGTTCGGTGCGGCCGTCGAGACCCCTGACCCGCGCGAGCCGAGCGTGAGGATCAGCCCTGACCTGGCGACGCCCGAGCCCGAGCGGGCGCGCGAGCCGCGTCACGCTCCTCCCCCCCAGCGCGAGGCACGTGTCTCGGCGCCGCCGCCGCCACCGCCCGCGCCGCGGTACGCAAAGCCTGCGCATGCAGGCAGCCACTACAAGCCATCCGCCGGAAAGGGCGCGCCGTCGCCCGCGAACCGCACGCCGGGCTTCAAGGGGGATGCGTACAAGCCTTCCGCGCGCCCCGATCGCGCCGAGCCCTCTGCGCGGCACGGCGGCAAGAGCAACGACACGAAGCCATCCGGCTACAAGGGGAAGCGAGATCGCCCCACAGACGCGCCGGCGCGCGGGGGGCATGTCCCGCCGAAGCGCCCCAAGTCCTGACGGAGAGGTCGTTGCCGGCATGGCACGCCGGTCGCAAAGTGCGCGGCCATGACACGTGCACCGTCCGCATCGCCATCCTCCTCGGCGGTCGTCACCGACGCCGAGCTGGGCCTCCTCGACCGCTACTGGCGCGCCGCGAACTACCTCACGGTGGGGCAGATCTACCTGCAGGAGAACGCTCTCCTGCGCGAGCCGCTCCGTCGCGACGACATCAAGCCACGCCTGCTCGGCCACTGGGGGACGTCGCCCGGGCTGAACCTGCTCTATGTGCACCTGAACCGGATCATCCGGCGCGAGGGGACCGACGTCATCTTCCTGGCCGGACCAGGGCATGGCGGGCCTGCCGTCCTCGCCAACGTCTACCTCGAGGGGACCTACTCCGAGGTCTACCCCGACATCGCCGAGGGGGCTGTCGGCATGCGGCGACTCTTCCGGCAGTTCTCGACTCCGGGAGGCGTGCCGAGCCACGTCAGCCCTCCCACGCCAGGGTCGATCCACGAGGGGGGCGAGCTCGGCTATGTCCTCGCGCACGCCTTCGGTGCGGTCATGGACAACCCCGACCTGATCGCGGTCGCGGTCGTCGGGGACGGCGAGGCCGAAACGGGGCCGCTCGAGGGGGCGTGGAAGAGCGTGGCCTTCCTCAACCCTGCGCGCGACGGCGCTGTGCTCCCCGTGCTGCACCTGAACGGCTACAAGATCTCCGGCCCGACCGTCCTCGGGCGCGCGGGGGACGAGAAGATCCTGAGCCTGCTCGGAGGGCACGGCTACGAGGTGCACTTCGTGGAGGGGGACGACCCCGCCAAGGTGCACCGCGTCCTCGCCGCGACGCTCGATCTCTGCTGGGCGAAGATCCGCGTGATTCAGCTCGACGCGCGCGCGAAGGGCCGGACGCCGGCGGACGCGCGCATGCCGCGGTGGCCGATGATCGTGCTGCGCACGCCGAAGGGGTGGACGGGGCCGAAGGAGGTCGACGGCGTGAAGGTGGAGGGGACGTTCCGCGCGCACCAGGTGCCTCTGCCGGGCGTACGCGAGAACCCTGCGCACCTCGCGCAGCTCGACGCGTGGATGCGGAGCTACGGCCCCGACGACCTCTTCGACAAGGCCGGCAAGCTCGTCCCGGAGCTGCGCGCGCTCGCCCCCAAAGGGAAGCTTCGCATGGGCGCGAACCCGCACGCGAACGGAGGCACCCTCACCGTCCCGCTCGAGATGCCGGACTACGCCACGTACGCCGTCCCCGTCCCCCGCCCGGCCACCGTGCTCCACGAGTCGACCCGCCAGCTGGGCCTCATGCTGCGCGACATCTACCGGAAGAACCCGACGAGCTTCCGCCTCTTCTGCCCGGACGAGACCAACTCCAACCGCCTCGGCGCCGTCTTCGAGGCGACGAAGCGGTGCTCGATGGAGCAGACCTTCGACTACGACGACCACGTCGCTGCGGACGGCCGTGTGATGGAGGTGCTGAGCGAGCACGCGTGCGAAGGCTGGCTCGAGGGGTACCTCCTCACGGGGCGCCACGGGCTCTTCGCCAGCTACGAGGCCTTCGCGCTCGTCGTCGCGTCGATGGTCACGCAGCACGCGAAGTGGCTCGACGTCTGCCACACGCTCCCGTGGCGGAAGCCGGTGCCGTCGCTCAACATCCTGCTCACCTCGACGTGCTGGCGGAACGACCACAACGGCTTCAGCCACCAGGGGCCGGGCTTCATGGACACGGTCATGTCGAAGAAGGCCTTCGTCGCGCGCGTGTACCTGCCACCGGACGCGAACTGTCTGCTGTCGGTGGCCGACCACTGCCTGCGCTCGACGATGTACGTGAACCTCATCATCATCGACAAGCAGCCCCAGCTCCAGTGGCTCTCCATCGAGGCGGCGAGGGCCCACTGCGCCGCGGGGGCCGGCATCTGGCGGTGGGCGAGCCACGAGCCGCGCTGCGGCGACGAGGACCCCGACGTCGTGATGGCCTCCGCGGGCGACGTGCCGACGCTCGAGATCATCGCCGCGACCGCGTGGCTGCGGGAGCACGCGCCCGACGTCACGGTGCGCGTCGTCAACGTGGTCGACCTGATGGCGATGTCCGCCCCGGAGGCGCACCCGCACGGCATGGCGCACGAGCGCTTCGTCGAGCTCTTCACCGAGCGGACCGACGTGATCTTCGCGTTCCACGGCTACCCTTCGCTGGTGCACCAGCTCCTGCACGGTCGCCCCCACCCGGCGCGCTTCCACGTGCGCGGCTACTGCGAGGAGGGGACGACGACGACCCCGTTCGACATGGTCGTGCTGAACGGCATGAGCCGCTACCACCTCGCCATGGAGGCGCTGCGTCGCACGCGTCGCCCGCCCGCCAACACGCCGGCGCTCCTCGCGCTGTGCGAGGCCGAGCTCGCGCGCCACCGCGCGTACATCGTGGAGCACTTCGAGGACATGCCCGAGGTCCGTGGCTGGACCTGGCCGGCGTCGCTGCCGGTGGGGTGAGCATGCGCGTCCTCTGTCTCAACGCGGGCTCCTCCTCGCTGAAGGTCGCGCTCGTCGACGCAGGACCCAGCGGAGAGGTGCGGCGGGTCGAGGCGGAGCTCCCCGCGCTGGGCGATCTCGGCGTGACGGACGCGCTGCGCAGGGCGCTCGACGGCGCCGGCATCCGCGAGCCCGACGCGATCGGTCACCGCCTCGTGCACGGCGGCCCACGCCCCGGCGACAGTCGCACGCGCGCCATCGACGCCGCCACTCGCGCGCGGCTCGCGCTCGCCATCCCGTTCGCTCCCTTGCACCTGCCCGCGGAGCTCGCCATCGTCGACGCCGCCGCCCGTGCGTATCCAGGCGCCCCGCAGGTCGCCGTCTTCGACACCGCGTTCCACGACACCCTCCCGGACATCGCCCGTCGCCTCCCCATCGCCACCTGGGCGGACGAGGCAGGCGTGCGTCGCTACGGCTTTCACGGCCTGTCCTACGAGTACGTGGTCAGCCATCTCGGTGCGGACACCCTCGGCCCCTCCGTGGTCGCGCACCTCGGGAGCGGCGCGAGCCTGTGTGCCGTCAAGGACGGGCGCTCCGTCGACACCACGATGGGGATGAGCCCGACCGGCGGCGTCATGATGGGGACGCGCACCGGCGACATGGACCCGGGGGCGCTCGTACACCTCCTCGACACCAAGGGCTGGACCGCGCGCGAGCTCGAGCACTTCGTCAACCACGAGTGCGGCCTGCTCGGCGTCTCCGGCGGCACCTCGGACATGCGAGCGCTCCTCGAGCGGCGCGCTCACGACCCTCGGGCACGCCTCGCCGTGGACCTCTTCGTCTACGGCGTGCAGAAGGCCATCGCCGCGCTCGTCGTGGCGACCGGGGGCCTCCGCTCGCTCGTCTTCACCGGCGGCATCGGCGCCCGGTCCGCGATCGTGCGCGCGGAGATCTGCGAGGGGCTCGCGTTCCTCGGGGTCACGCTCGACGCCGCGGCCAACGCCGCCCATGCGCCTGTCATCAGCGGCGTCGGCACCCAGGCCCCCTGCACGGTCCGCGCGCTCGTGACCGACGAGGAGGTCGTGATCGCTCGTCATGTCCGCCGGTGCCTCTCTGCGAGCGAACACGGGTAGGCTCGATGCCGTGAGGACGTGGACCGCGGTGTGCGTGGCGCTCGCCGCGCTCGCCGTGCCGACGCGCGCGCACGCCCACGTCGCGGGTGCCGCGTCGATCGACCGGTACCTCGACTTCGTCTACGTCGGCGACGGCCGCTTCCGGGTGGCCTACGTGCTGGACTTCGCGGAGGGCCCCGCGCGCGCGGAGCTCGACAGGCTCGACGCGAACCACGACGGCGCCGTCACCCCCGAGGAGCAGCGTCGCTACCTCGACGCGCGAGTCCCGCCTCTCGTGGACGCCTGGGCGGTCACCGTCGATGGAGTCCGGGTCCACCCGAGCGTCGTCGCGAGCCATGTCGAGGTGGTGCACGCGGACGGCGGCACCGAGACCGTTCGCATCGACAGCGAGGTCTCGGTCGTCGCCACTCCACCCTGGGCCGGAGCCGACCTCACGCTCCACGTGCATGACGACTCCTTCGCGCGCATCCCAGGGTGGCGATTGATTCAGGCAGAGGACGGCGTCGCGGAGACCGACGGCGCCGTGCCCACCTCTGTCCGGGCCGAGGTCGCCGGGGATGCGGACGCGCTTCGCATGTCCGACGCGCGGTTCGTGATTCACGCGCGGTCTCGGGCCGACGAGCGGGCAGGGCGCCTGCTCGCGGTCGGGCTCCTCTTCGCTGCGGCTGCCCTTCTTGCCGTGCTCTTCGTCGCGCGCCGCGCCCGTCAGTCCGCGTGAAGGGACACTCGCACGGCAGGCGTCCACGCCATCCCCGCCGGCGTCTCCACCCGCGCACGCACGTACCCCTCGTCGCCTCTCACCACGTAGAGCGTCCCCTCCGTGGTCGCAGCCTCCCGCGTCAGCACGCGCCCTCCGCTGCCGACGAACACCACCGACGAAGCTTGCGCGTGCTCCACCGCCACCGTGTAGGTCGTCTCGGTCACCTCGATCGATCGCAGCACCGCCCCCGTCGACGCGTACAGCGCCCCCCGACGTAGCGCATCGCACAGCAGCCCCTCGCGCGGCGCGTCGGCGAACACCTCCACCCAGGCCATCGCGGGGAACGCCTCGGGGTCCGCGTCGGTCACCAGATGGTGCGTGTCGTCGACCGCGACCCCCATCACGTCCCGTCCCGCGGTCAGCGCCGCGTCCCAGAGCTGCTCGTGCGACAGGTGCGTCGCGTCTCCGGGGGTGTGCACGTACGGGTGCCCGCTCGCGATCTCGAGGAGCTGGGCCCCGTCGATCGCGACGACGTCCTCGGTCGTCAGGGCCCAGTCGAAGTTCGGGTGGTTCACGAGGGCGACCCCCCCCTGCGCCCTGACCTCGCCGATGGCGTACTCCAGCGCATCGAGCGCGCGGGGGAAGTCGCCCCCCGGGATCGTCGCCCTCGTGCACAGGGCGTTCACGTGGACCGGGAGCCCGCGACCGCGCATCGTGATCTCCTCTCCCGGGAGGATCGCGAAGTCGGGCGTGATCGCGGGCGAGAGCTCGGCCTGGCTCGACAGGGCGTTGTGGTCCGTCACCGCGAGGAAGCCGTAGCCATGCTCGCGGTACCAGGTGGCGACGTCGACGGGTGCGGCGTCACCGTCGCTGCGGGTCGAGTGCGTGTGGAGGTTGCCGCGGACGAAGCGCGACGCCGTGAACGTGCGCGCGAAGCGAGGAGGGGCGGGCGCCTCGGGGAGCACGCGTGCGGGCGCAGGCACGGGCGCGTGGTCCCACATGCGGGCGACCCCTCCGCCAAAGGCGAGCGCGATCATGCTGGCCACCAGGGTCTCGAGCGCGCGCACACCGCTGCTTACCAGATCATCCGGTCGACGTTGCCGCGAGCCAGGCCCGAGGTTACATGCGTCCCATGCGAGCTCCCGCGGTCATGCCTGCTCTCACGCTCGCCCTCGCGTGTGCGCTCGTCGCTGTCCCCGCCGCCGCCGACCCGGTGCAGAAGGGGCCCTACCTCCAGCACCTCTCGTCGACCAGTGTCGACCTCAAGCTCGAGCTGCGCGCACCCGGACCGGTCACCGTCACCGTCTCGCGCGACGCCCCCGACGCCGGGGCCCCACTCACGTTCTCGTCTCCCGTGGCGCCGTTCCACACCGTCCATGTCGCAGGGCTCTCCCCCGCCACGCGCTACCGCTACTCCGTCCACGTCGGCACCCACCCCGCGTCTGGCGGCACCACCCGCGACTCCGTCCACGAGGTCCCGCAGGCGAGCCACGACGCCACCTTCGTCACGGCCCCTGCAGACACCTCCCACGAGCCCTTCACCTTCCTCGCGTACGGAGACAACCGCACCGACGGCCCCGCGCACGAGCGGGTGGTGCAGGCCATCGCGAAGGAGAGCTACGACTTCCTCGTCAACACCGGCGACTTCGTGAACCAGGGCTCCGACGAGGACGCCTGGCAGAGCTTCTTCGACATCGAAGAGCCCATCCTCAAGGACCACTGCCTGTTCGCCTGCATCGGCAACCACGAGCTCCACAACGACAAGGCCGCCGTCCACTTCGAGCGCTACCTCGCGCCCGTCGAGCCGACCGCGATCGACCCCGCGCCCCCCATCTACGGGTCCTTCCGGTGGGGGCGTGCGCGCTTCTTCCTGCTCAACGCGTTCGACGAGTGGCAGGAGGGCAGGGAGCGCGTCTGGCTCGAGGCGATGCTCAACCGCGCCGACAAGGAAGAGGGCGTCGATCTCCGCATCGCGGTGCTCCATCACGGGCCCTACTCGGCCGGCCCCCACGGCGACAACAAGGCCTTCCTGGCCGCGCACATCGACGAGCTCCTCACCGCGCACCACGTCGACCTCGTGCTCGCCGGGCACGACCACATCTACGAGCGCGGCGAGGCGCACGGCCTCAAGTACGTGATCACCGGAGGGGGGGGCGCTCCGCTCTACCGCGAGCTCACGCCTCGCCCGAGCACGCGCAAGGTGGAGGCTGCCTACAACTACGTGATGACGACCGTCACCGACGGGCAGGTGTCGATCACCGCGAAGCGCCCCGACGGGTCGCTCATCGAGACGTGCGCGTTCGTCCGCGGGGGGTCGTGGCTCTGCGATCCTCCCCCGCCCGCGCCGCCACCGGCCGAGCACGCCCCCACGACGACCCCTCCGCCCGCCATGCGTTGCTCGCATGTCCCGGGTGAGCCCTCCGCTCCCGGCCTCGCGACAGCGTCGTTCGTCCTGCTCGGTCTGGCTCTGTCGCTTGCGCGGAGGCGTCGCGTCGCGTCGTGACCGGTCCCCCCGAGCCCTACAACCCCTACGCTCCTCCGCTCCACGAGCCGGGCGCACTGGGGACGGGGGCTCACGCCCGGGTCCTCGGACCGCTGCTCATCCTCGGCAACGGCAGCACGCTCCCTCCGCTGTGCATCAAGTGCGGAACACCAGGAGACCGTGCAGGCGGCGCAAGCGAGCTCGCCTCCCGCGACGAGCGCTTCCTCTACGCCCCCGCGTGGGCGCGCCTCCTCGGCCCCATCGTCCGCCTCTTCGTGCAGAAGCGCTCGCGCTTCGTCCTCCCCATCTGCGCCCGCTGCAACGCCACGTGGCGGCGCTGGAACGCCATCGCCGTCCTCGGGGTCCTCTCGCCCCTCGGGATGCTCGCGGTCTCGGCCACGATGGTCGCGTCGCCGCGCGGCACCGACCCGTCGTCGACCGCCTTCATGCTGGCGATCCCGGTCTGCATGCTGGGGCTGTCGGCGGTGTTCCGGTTGCGCGCGAGGCACGTCGTCCTCGCCACGCGCATCGACCGAGACGAGACCTGGCTACGCGGGGTGCATGCGGACGCGATGCGGGCGGCGGTCGAGGCCGCGGGAGAAGCCACCCAGCCCCGCTGGCACGAGGACGCTCGATGAGCGCGGTCGGGGTCGGGGTCGGGAGACTGTCTAAGAAACGCGCCGCGACACAGACCGGTCGTGCGGGTTGCACGTAGGATCCCAACATGAGCCGCGCGATTCGGGCCGAACGCCGTCAGTTGCTTCTTCTTCCTCCTTCTGTCGACGAA
>Ga0302279_10006082_pt1 | contig 13071 bp, 14 predicted proteins | sample III_Bog_N3_3_FD_194541 | JGI IMG/M metagenome (GOLD analysis project Ga0302279, IMG submission 194541) | Peat permafrost microbial communities from Stordalen Mire near Abisko, Sweden - III_Bog_N3_3 | ecosystem: Environmental > Terrestrial > Soil > Wetlands > Peat | place: Sweden: Abisko...
GCGGTCATTTCGGCGGCCAATAAACACGGGACAATACCATCTTTGTCCGTCGTCCAGACGGTCCCGTCCAGACGCAGGAAAACCGAACCTGCACTTTCCTCGCCCACAAATCCCAGCGAACCGTCGAGCAAACCTTCGACAAACCACTTGAAACCCACCGGCACCTCAAACAGTTTGCGGTCAACCTTGGCCGTGATGCGGTCAATCATCTGGCTGCTCACGATGGTTTTTCCGACCGCTGCAGATTTGGACCACTTCGGCCGATTTGGAAATAGATAGGAAATCGCTACGCACAAATCGTGATTAGGCGGCAACAAGCCCTCGCTCTTGGTGACAATCCCGTGCCGGTCATGGTCGGTATCGCAGGCGAATGAGAGATCAAATTGATCCTTCATGCCAATCAGCCGTTGCATCGCATAAGGCGAAGAAGGGTCCATGCGAATCTGGCCATCCCAATCTACCGTCATAAAACTGAAGGTTGGATCAACCACCTCGCTCACCACCGTCAGTCCCAACTCATGATACTCTGCGATCCGCTCCCAATAATGGACGCCGGCCCCGCCGAGGGGATCAACGCCCAGATGCAGTTTAGCGCCACGAATGATGTCCATATCAATCACGTTGCCAAGGTCATTTACATAGGCAGTGACGTAGTCATGCCGATGCGTCGTCGTAGCGCGCAGCGCCTGCGCGTAAGGAATTCGCTTTACGCCGGAAAGCCGCGCTTCTAACAATTCATTTGCTTTCGCCTCAATCCAACCGGTCACGAACGTGCCCGCCGGCCCGCCGTTTGGCGGATTGTATTTGAAACCGCCATCATGCGGTGGATTATGCGAAGGCGTGATGACAATCCCGTCGGCCAGTCCGGTTGTGCGACCGTGATTGTAGGTCAGGATTGCATGCGATATCACCGGGGTTGGAGTGTATTCGTCTCCCTCGGCGAGCATCACTACGACTCCGTTTGCCGCCAAAACCTCCAGAGCCGTCGCACATGCTGGAACCGAAAGCGCATGCGTATCAATGCCGAGATACAGCGGGCCGACTATGTTCTTCGATTTGCGATACAGGCATATCGCCTGCGTGATCGCGAGAATGTGCCATTCATTGAAAGCCAGATTGAACGACGAGCCGCGATGACCGGAAGTGCCAAAGGCCACCCTTTGCGCTGGCACTTTGGGATCCGGCACGCCGGTGTAATACGCCGTTACTAGCCTCGGCACATTGACGAGTATTCCGGCGGGTGCCGGTTTTCCGGCGAGCGGGCTTATCTTCATGGGGTTTTAATTGGGGTAGGACTTTCGAGAACCGCCACTTTTGCCAGCCGGCGACGAAATCGTTCCGCCCCCTTGAATCGCGCGGCGAGAAATGTCTGCGTCAATTCCCAGGCGAGGGCGTGGCCGACCACGAGGCCGCCAAAACAGATCATGTTTAAATCGTCGTCCTCAACACCTTGATGCGCGGAAAAGTTTTCGTCAATCAACCCAGCCCGAACGCCCGCCACTTTGTTTGCGGCGATGGACGCGCCAACGCCACTGCCGCAGATACCCACGCCGCGATCAACCGTTCTGGCGGCAACGGCGCGCGCCAGCGGAATTATGAAGTCAGGATAATCATCATCCGACTTAAGTTTAGCGTCGCCATAATCTGTGACTGCAAATCCAGCGGCGCGCAATTGTCCCGCCAGAAATTCCTTCAATTCGAAACCACCGTGATCGGCGGCGATGCCGACACGTTGGGGCTTTTCAGGCAATTCTGACAGAAGTTCATCACTGGCACGTTTATTGGTGGTGCGCTCAAGTCTCTGGTTTGGTGCGGTTGAGGATTTCTTTAGCATATTGACAAGGTTTTGGTCAGGGTTGGTTTGGTTCAACCAATCTGCCGAGGAAAAGGATGCTGCCGGAATGGTTGTCGCGGATCAGGAAGATAAAGGGGTGGTCAGCACGAAAAATGGGCGTAGGTCGGGGCATCATGACGGCCATGCTCCTCATTACCACGGCGGTTGCCGCTGCGGCCTCGGTGCCCTCTTCGTTGACATCAACAAATGCCTTGTGAACCACCGCCGATATGAAAAGATTACGCTCGCCGTCCATTCCAGAAAAATTCGCACCGGGCGAAAAGGCATCGGTCATTCCCATTTCTGTCAGGGGCTTTGCCAGACTGAATTGCGCGGCCAGCTTGAATTTCGGCAAGGAGACCGCGACTTTCTGTTCGCGGGCCTGCGCCAGCCAACGATCGAGGGTTTGTTGATTAAGCCGATCTTCGACGCTTTTCAAACCGTCAACGTCGCGCGGGAGAAGAACGACCATGCTAATGTCGTCACCGACATAAGGAAGCTCCAAAAACTGCAAACCATCAACCTCGGCATACTTGAAGTTGGCGGTCAGGCTCATCAATGAAAGGCGCATTGGTCGTGTCATGCTTGTCAAACTTCCTAGCCCACTGCCCTGTGAAATAAATGGCATTCACCAAGACCAACTTCGTCTCCGGATTGAGCACCCCTGCTTGGATGAGGTCGGTGATTTTACCCTTGGTCTTGTGAGCCACCCAATCATTGATTTCCGTCCGGGCGGTATCCGCGCCGGTGCGAAAATCAACCTGCTTCAAATTGGCGCCATAGCTCCGTTTCGCCACGTCCAAAAAAGCGGGAAGAAAAGGTTTTTTCTTTTGCGCCCACAATCCGTTGGCGATATCCAATTCAATCCCAATTTTCTTCTGCTTGGTGTTCAATTGTGTTTCTAATTTGCCGAAGGAAGCCGCGAGTTGTTTCTGGTTTGTGTCAAAATGAAGCGTCTGGGCCATCTGCGCGGCAGTGTCTCCTCGCGCGCCGGCATAAGTCATGGCCAGGCAGGTAGAGATGCTGTAAGGAGAGAAGAACAGATTACCGTCAACGGTTTTAAGCCGGGTATAAAGATCCAAAGCGAAGGCCGTGTTGCCTCCGCCAAGTTTTTCGATCTCGTTGGCGCCCATTGTTTCTGCTGGGTGAATGATCAGTGCGGTCATAATTAATGTGACAAATACAAACTGTGAAGGAAGGCCCGTCATCATGAGTAGTCCCGCACTTGCATCTGGCAGAATGTTCGATCGGTTCTTGCCATGTGCGCCCGGGTCAGGGTTTGCAGTATTCCTCAGTGCGCTATGAATGGGAAACGTGGCAGATTTCATAAAATGTTTTATCCGCGAGTTGGATTCAGTCATTGATCCCGTAGTGACTCCAACCTGGATCTGGCAACTTTCCCAGAATTGCGGTCAACCCGGTTGTGCGAACCAAGAGAAGTCCCGACTTTTTCTCCGACAGGCCGGATTCGACCTTGGCCGATGATCTGTCGGTCAGCAGCAGTTGCGATGAGAACACGAAAGCCACTGGCAACACTTCCAAGACTGGGCCGAGAGCATGCAGACTGATGGGAGTCATAAACCATTATGGAAGCAAGCTATGTTCCCACCGACCGACATTGGTGCTGGCGTTTCCAGGTGGATGTTCGGCCAAAGACTCCGGGTTGGTGCGATTGATGATCTCCCTGGCTTGATCTGTTTCCTCGGCAGAGCTATGAATAATCACGATAAACTTGCCGCTCTTAAGTGCCGTCTCGTATTGTGCAATACTATCTTTGTGGATACCCAGACTGTAGAGTCCGGCACCCAGCACACTCAAACTGCCCACCACCACGCCACCTTCCAACGCCCCGACTATCATGCCGACTAGCGGCCCGCCCACAAATAAAGGCCCGAAACCGGGAATCATAAAGATCCCGGTGCCGATGATCATTCCCCAGATGCCGCCCCAGAGAGATCCCATTTTCCCCCAGAATTTCATCCGATCATCGGTATTGTAATAGCCGACCACGTGTTCCTCCTTGAGATAGTCGCTTCCGACAATCGAGAGTTTGTTCATGTCAAATCCCGATTGTTGGAGCGTCGTGAGCGCCGCGGCAGCGTCGTCGTGGGATTTATATGTCGCCACGACGACGCTGTTAGTTTTCATAATGACCCGGTTTTTAGTTGTGTCGGAGTTTGTTCAACGGCTAATCAACCTTGACGGTATCCAACACGAAACTGGCACCGCCCTTGTGTGCATCTTTTTCAGCTTCACCCCAACCGACCCAGGTGCCGATGCTTCCGGTCAAGGTGGCCACGCCACCATTGACGGTTACTTTGATGTCATCGCTGTCAACAAATGGACTCCAGAAAAATCGATCCTCAATGCTCTTTTTGATCTTGGCATCGCTCTTGAATGGCTGCGGCCCAGAAATGTCGGCAACGTAATATGGTGACTCGTTGTAATACGGCCAGCCATAGTAACCATAGTCATAGTCGGAATAGTAATCGTAATCAGAATAGTAGTCCGAGTATGAATAATATGGTTGAATCTTTATTTGGTTGCGAATCTCCAGCACGCCGGCGGTCCGCGAAGCCACATCCTGCGCCTCGGCCTTTTGAAAACTTGAATCCACGCCACCGGACAGGTAGGCAATGTGATTGATGACAGCCACATCAATGGTCGAGCTGTCGAGCCACGGATCCCAAGCCAGAGCGGCTTTTAATTGTTTCGCCGTATCCAAGGCCGCCGTGGTTTCCACTCCATAGGCTGCAACGCTCATGGCGCGCACTTTCAAATGAGTCGCAACTTCGCGGACACCCACGATGTTTTTGGCGTCTTGTTCGGCCGAGGTTTCCGCCTTCAAGTTTCCCACAGTGCCACGCAGCGTAACCACTCCGTCGACGACGGAGACGTCCGGTTTGAAAGCCGATACGCGCGGATCTGCCCGCAATGCTACCTGAACGGCTAGTTTGATGTCACTGTCTGAGAGATTGGCACTCTTGACATTACGGGTTGTGCCATTGTGCGTCCATGGTTCGATCTTCAAACCACTGTCGTCAACGGAAGTCACGCCGTTCACCCAGGCATCATCAAACACACGTGATTTGCTGATCGCGCTGCCAATGGTTCCTGTGAGCGTCACCTTGCCGTCTTTCACCATCGGGGTGATCAGGCCACCGTTGACCCAAACGTCCCATTGAAGACGGGCTTTCACGTCGGCGGCAATGACCGCGTCGGTGCGTTGGCCCATGTAATCGATTGAAATTTGATTGTGAACCGCCTTCACTCCTTTCACGCCGCTGGCAATCCGGGTGGCAAGCTGTTGCTCTGCATAAGAGCCGACGCTGCCGGTCAAAGTGGCAACCGCGTCGTGAACCGCCGCAGTCGTCTGAAAGGCTTCCGTCGCTGGATCCTGGTGCAGCGCCGCCTGGACATCGGCGCGAATTTCGTCATCCGGGCGGGCCAGCGCATACACCGTCAATTGGTCAATGACTTCGCTCACTCCGCGAACACTTTTGGCAGTCAGGATCGCCCGATCTTTGGCGGGCAGATTCTCCACTGATCCAGTCAGCGTGACGATTCCATGACTGGTGCTGACATCCACATTGTTTGGCAACAAACCCTTGGCGCGGGCCAAACCGTCCTCGACAGTCGTGGTGATACCACTGTCGGTTATTTCTGGTTTGGAGCTGGCCGCGTGTAACGAGGGCAGGAGCAGAGTTTGCATGCCCGCCGCAACCAGCAGGCTGGCCGACCATCGGCCAAGCGACGCAATCCGAAATTTATTTTGTATTTTTGGTTTTTTCATAATTATTTAACGGTTGTTTTTTTGATTTATTATTCGCACATGTGGTTTCGTTGTTGGTAGCGCCTGTGGTTGCAGGCACTTTCATGGTGCAAACATTAAAGCGAGGAAATGTCAGCCGCCATGGGGTGAAACCCCACCTTCATTACGTTTGGCCTGCGGCCACGAAAGCATTCGTAGCCGCAGACGGCTTGATCAATGTTCGACCAATTCGGGTTGCGGTGGTTTGGCCTTCACCGGCTGCACGGCAACTGCGGCGTGAGGTGTTTTTTTATTTTTGTCCTCGGAGCACGTGCCCCCGTCCTTACAAGCAGCCAATGCTTCCTTATTGCAACAAGAACTGGCCAGTTCGATGAACGCGTCATTCTCGGCTTTTTCCTCCTTGAGAACTTCTTCCAGCACATTGGCCGCTCCGGGGTTTCCCAACAGCGACGCCCACGCGTGCAGGCACCCATACGAGGCGATGGCGTGGTGTTCGATTTTTTGCGCGGCTGAAATCAGGGCCGCATTGATGGCGGGCGATCCTTTGAAATCGGCGGCGAGATGCTCACCCTCTTTCACCAACCCAACCGTGGTTTCGCATTTCTTCGCGGTGACTTTGGCATCGAATGCCTTGAAAACTGTCTCCAGTTTTTTCACATGTCCTTCCGTTTTCTTGAGGTGACACTGAAAATGATCCTGCAACGCCTTGCAAGTCGCCAGCTTGATCAGCTTGGGAATTGCTTGGACAAGTTGTTTTTCAGAATCATAACGGTCGGCCAGTTCGGCCAGGAATAATTTATTTAATGCACTCATTTTTTATTTGTTTTTGTTTGATGGTTACTTGGTTGGGCAACTCAATCTTTTTACAAAGAGGTTTCCATTACCCGCTGCCACATTGCCTCCGCTAACGATGTGATGCTATGGGGTGTTGTCCCCATCCCTAAATGTGCTTCGGGTCAGGATCGGCGCGGATCAACCATGCTGCCGAGGAAGGAAATACTGCCGTAGCCCTTGTCGTGGATCAGGAAATTAAACAGATAATCCGCGTGAAAACCTGGTTTGCGTCAAGCTCGCATAATGGCCATGCTCATTTTAACAAAAACCGGTTGCCGCTGCAACTTCGGTGCCGGCTTCGTCTATTCTCAAACGCCGTGGCTTGAGAACAGATGCCAATGGCCACCATGCCGTGATGTTTGAGGTGAATGTTGTTCATCATTTTCTTTTGTTGCGGTTTTTCACTGTCATTTGTAACCGGCCCAGACATCGAGTCCCTTTCCGGATTCGAGAAACGTTTTCAGGCCGGAGATGACGCGCGGCCTGCCTGGGGTGAACACCCCATCGCAAAATTCTGGCAACGGCCTAGAATCTCATCTGCGTTAACAACCAAAAACAATATTGAAGGAACAAAAAAGTATGACTAAAAACAATTCCGTCGTGGCGATTTTCAAAAGCCACACCGAAGCAGAAACCGCCGTCAAGGAACTCCAGCAGGCGGGTTTTGACATGAAGAAACTTTCCATCGTCGGTCGTGACTATCATACGGACGAAGATGTGGTCGGCTATTACAATACCGGTGACCGCATGAAATACTGGGGCAAGTTGGGCGCGTTCTGGGGTGGCTTCTGGGGCTTGCTGTTCGGGTCTGCCTTCTTTTTTATTCCCGGAGTCGGCCCGCTCCTCTTCGCGGGACCCATTGTCAGTTACATCGTCGGCGCTTTGGAAGGAGCGGTGATTGTGGGTGGTTTGAGCGCGCTCGGTGCGGGGCTATACAGCATGGGCATTCCCAAGGACAGCATCCTTCAATACGAGACGGCGGTGAAAAGCGGCAAATATGTTTTGATCGCGAACGGCTCCGATGTGGAAACCGTTCATGCGCGTGAAATCATTAAGCGCACCAACCCGGAAGCGATGCAGGAACATCAGGCTTGTTCCGCCAAAGAAGCGTGCGCGGTAGGGGCGTAAAATCTGGGAGCAGTTTAGGAATTCACTGGCGCGCGGCTGTCTTCCAGGCAGCCTCGTCCCTGATTAAACGGTGTTATCCAATATGAAAACCCCGCCCAAATGTTTCGCCACCGACATGAATCATAAGCCAACCCTGCAACTTGGGATGATTGGCTTGGGTCGAATGGGTGCCAACATGGTGCGACGACTGATTAAAGACGGGCATTGATGCGTCGTCTTTGACCGCTCACCAGAAGTGGTCAAGAATTTTACCAAGGGCTACGCTGCTGGGGCTGTCTCGCTTGCCGACTTGGTCAAACAACTCGATAAACCTCGCGCCCTTTGGTTGATGGTGCCCGCCACCGTGGTAGATCAAAGCATTGGGGACCTCGTGCCTTTCCTGGAAGCGGGCGACACGATTATTGACGGCGGTAATTCTTATTACATTGACGACATCCGCCGCGCGAAAGAACTCGCGCCAAAAGGAATTCATTATGTAGATGTGGGCACCAGCGGCGGCGTGTGGGGTTTGGAACGCGGCTATTGCATGATGATTGGCGGCGATACCAAAGTCGTTCAGCAGCTTGATGCCATCTTCGCCACGTTGGCACCGGGCATCGGCAACGTCACACGCACGCCGGGACGCGAAAAACTCGGCGGAACTTGCGAGCGCGGCTACCTGTATTGCGGCGCAAGCGGTGCCGGGCATTTTGTGAAGATGGTTCACAACGGCATCGAATACGGGCTGATGGCCGCGTATGCCGAGGGCCTTGGCATCTTGCGCGGCGCGAATATCGGCAAGCAGCAGGGCGAGAGCAATGCCGAGACCACGCCATTGCGAGAGCCAGAACACTATCAATACGAACTCAACCTTGCCGACATTACGGAAGTCTGGCGACGCGGCAGCGTGATCTCATCGTGGTTGCTGGACTTGACCGCAGATGCGCTGGCCAAAGATCCTGCCCTCGCCGGATTTGTCGGACGAGTTTCTGATTCAGGCGAAGGTCGCTGGACCATCAAGGCGGCCATTGACGAAGGCGTGCCCACACCGGTGCTGACCACGGCACTTTATGCGCGTTTCAGCTCGCGCGGCGACGCGGACTTCCAAGACAAGCTTCTTTCCGCCATGCGTTATGAATTCGGTGGCCACCTGGAGAAGTCCGCCAAGTAAAGACTGTGATGCTCTGGACTGACTTAAGCCAACTTGCCGGAGCGATCCTGCTGATGGTCGGCGCTTTGTTGCCGGTGGTGAATCCGCTGGGTGACGCGCCCATTTTTCTGGCCATGACGCCGGGTTGTGATGAGTTGACGCGCGCCGACTTGGCGAAACGCATCGCCATCTATTCTTTTTTTCTTTTACTCGGAGCAATGTTGCTTGGCTCGTTCGTTCTTCTGATGTTCGGCCTTTCCATCCCTGTGGTGCAGGTCGCGGGCGGGGCCGTGGTTTGCGCGCTCGGTTGGAAACTTTTAGCCGATAATACCAAACCAGCCGACGCAACTCTGGATGCGATTCACGCCAACGCCATCGCGTTGGGACGGGCATTCGCCCCGTTGACCATGCCGCTGACGATTGATGCCGGGGTGATTTCGGTGGCCATTACGGTTGGTGCTAATCATGCTCACACTTTCAAGCACGCAATGATTCAGGTGCTCGCCTCCGGCATTGGTGCCGGCCTCATCGCGCTGTCAATTTTGCTGGCCTATCGCTATGCCCAGCGCGGCGGCAAACGGATCGGGCACACTGGCATGATGGTGGTGGTGCGGCTTTCGGCCTTCATCATGGTCTGCATCGGAGTGGGTATCAGTTGGAACGGCGTCAAGGCTCTGTTGGCAGAAATTGGTGTTTCAGCGCACTGAACCGGTAAAAGTGCTTTGGCGAAATGTTACCGAATAAGCTCACGACAGCTTTACCACCATTTTGCCAATATTATTTCCGGCGAAGAGGCCGATGAATGCACCCTCGGCTTGGTCAAGACCCTCGACGACGGTCTCTTTGCTTTTCAGTTTTTCCGATTGTAAATAGCCGCCCACTTCCCTTTCAAATTCACCCTGACGATCCAGCCAGTCGCGAACAATAAAACCTTTCATCGTCAGCCGCTTGGTAATCATGTTAAAAAGGTTAGCTGGACCGGGACGCGGTTTTCCCTCGTTGTAACCGGAGATGCCGCCACAGGCGATAATCCGGCCATGGATGCGCAGCGTAGCAAGAGCAGCTTCCAGCGCTTCGCCGCCGACATTGTCGAAATACACATCAATTCCGTCCGGGGCCTCAACCTTCAATTGTTCGACGATTGGGCCGGTCTTGTAATCGAAGGCGATGTCAAAGCCGCATTCCTCACGCAGAAATTTCACTTTCTCCATGGAACCGGCGGAGCCAATAACCTTGCACCCACGTATTTTTGCCAGTTGGCCGGCCACATTGCCGACCGCACCGGCGGCTCCGGAAATGTAAATGACATCACCGGCTTTGACCTTCACCAGATTTAATCCAGCCCAGGCGGTCATGCCCGTCATGCCGAGGGCACCGAGATAAACCGAGAGCGGTTGAATCGCGCGGCTGACCGGATGCAGGTCTTTCGGTGAGGCAATAAAATATTCCCGCCAGCCGAAGTTGGAAGTCACGGCGTCACCCACTTTGAATTCCTTGGCCCGCGACTCGATGACTTCGCCGACGGCACCGCCTTCCAGCACTTTGCCAATCTCGAACGACGGCACGTAGGATTTTCGTTCATTCATGCGTCCGCGCATGTAAGGATCAACGGACATGAATAGATTGCGAACCAGCACCTGATGATCGGGCAGTGATTTCAGTTCGGTCTGCGCGCGGGTAAAGTTGGCTGCGGTGGGAATTCCTTTAGGACGGGAGGCCAGCCGGATTTCGCGGCTCTCAATGATTTTCATAATCGCTTCCTTATATTTTTGCTTTTTCGATTTTGTGTTTACCGATGAGTTCGATTCATCGCCACTTGCGCGACAATTTCAAATGATCGCAACCGGGCGGTGTGGTCGAAAATGTGTCCCGTCACCATGAGTTCGTCCACGCCGGTTTTATTGATGAAGGCGGCGATTCCTGCCTCCACTTTTGCCGGTGAACCGATGACTGACTCGCTCAGCGCGTGTGCGACGCCGTGCCTTTCTTGATCGGTCCAGAGACCATCAGTCGATTTAAGCGGTGGATTAAGCGGGCCGGGCTGACCGCGGCGCAAGTTGATGAATTGTTGTTGAACCGAAGTGAACAGCAACTCCGCCTCGCGGTCGGTTTCGGCGGCAAAGACGCCGATGCCGGCCATCGCATAAGGATTTTGCAGTGCTGCCGACGGCCGGAATTTACTGCGGTAAAGCGCCAACGCCGTCATCAGATCGTCCGGTGCAAAGTGGCTGGCAAAGGCATACGGCAGACCCAATAATCCTGCCAACTGCGCGCTAAAAAGACTTGATCCGAGCAGCCAAATTGGAACGTTGAGACCCGCACCTGGAACGGCGCGCACGACTTGACCAGGCACAGCGGTCTGAAAATAGTGCTGAAGCTCCAGCACATCTCGCGGGAACTGATCGTCACTGTTGCCGAGTTCCCGGCGGAGAGCACGCGCAGTTTGCTGATCGGTTCCGGGCGCGCGTCCCAGTCCGAGATCAATGCGTCCTGGGTAAAGCGATTCCAGTGTTCCGAATTGTTCAGCGATCACCAGTGGCGCGTGATTGGGGAGCATGACGCCACCCGCGCCCACCCGGATCGTCGAGGTGCCGCCCGCCACATAGCCAATGACCACCGCTGTGGCTGCGCTGGCAATGCCGGGCATGCTATGATGTTCCGCCAGCCAGTAACGTTTGTAATCCCATGTTTCCGCATGACGCGCCAGATCCAAAGTATTTCGAAATGCCTGGGCAGCGGTGCTGTCTTTCAAGATCGGGGCAAGATCCAGAATGGAAAATGGAATTTGTGGTTTCATGGATTGACCTGCTCGCCTTGATTTAATTCAGCAAATATTTGTCTTGGCGCTGCGGGACTCGCTTATGAGTGAAACGCTTCCTTGACCGGTAGCGCTCGTGGCGTGACGGCTGAGAACAAAGTGGCATGAGGCGTTGGACTCACGAGAGGACGTTTGGCGAATATGCCTTTCACCCATTTGACCATCTTCAGAATCGGTCGGACCCAGACGTTCGGCATGCCGCAACTCTCACAGCCGAGCAGCGGGCGCACGTCTGACAGAATCAGATAGCCAAAGTTTAGGATCATCTGGCAGGGTCGGAATCCGAAGAGGCTGATGGCAAAGCACCAAGCAAACCATTTGGTGTTCGGCAAATCCCGCAAAACCTCTGCCACGGCCTCGCCGCCGAGCTTCATCGAGCCATCAGGCATCAGCACATGAATCGTCGCATAGGCATCCCAAATATCGAGCTTCGGGTTCAGCACACGCAGTGCCTTTGGATCGTCGCCGATCGGTTGTGCGATGATGCGCTTCTGGCCAGATTTGCTTTGGGCAGATTTCTGCACCCAGGTTCCAATGCGACGGCAGATGGCGCATTCATCATTGTATAACAAAATAGGCTTGGCTCGTGCTTCGATCGTTGTGGAAAATGGATTCATTTTAGCGTTTGAATGGGTGCGTCACGGCCGTCAGAACACTTGCCACAGTCGGGCTTGGACCCTCGATACGACCCACCTGCCGTCCGTTCAAAAACATGATCAAGCTGGGCGTGCCCTCGATATTATAGTTGCTGGCAACTTCCTGTTCGATGGCCACATTCACCCTGACCATCTTGACTTTTGACTTCACCATTTCCGCCACGCGCTGGAGCACCGGTTCAATCGTTCGGCAGTGCGGACAACCATAAGACATAAACTCCACTGCAATGGGACCCGCTGCCTCCAACACCACGGCATTGAATTCGTCGCCGGTGACAGTTTGTATCTGGTCGGTTGCCTCTGCTAAATCCGGCATGGTATCGTTCATAATTATCTTTTTATCAATCTCGCTTTTTGAGCCGACACTTTAATTTTGTTCTACAGTTTTTCCGCAAATTTTTTAATCCAAGTCACGTTGAATGCCACCTAAGCCTGTCGCGCGCCGAATTGATGCCAGTCAGTTTCCTTCATCTGAATATCGAAATGGCTGGCGGCTTTTTTAAAATTGGCAAACGCCAGATCGCGTTCGGTGTCCGTGACATCACCGACCTGATTGAACCGTGCCATCGCATCGCGCACATGTGCCGCATCGGTCATCGGTTCTTTTCGCGCGCGGGGAAAGGCGAAGGCCGTGGTCGGCAGCGAGGCTTTGTCTGCCGTGGAAAGGCGACCATGCGTTGCCGGGCTATAAGGTTTCCAGGTAGGTTCGGGCATAACTATATCTTTCCGTGTTGGTTTTTTTGAGCACAGCCATCTTCATGGGTGTTCGGGAGTGTTCTTATCAATATATTGCATCAAGCGTCGCTGGGTGGCCCGCAGCGATTGGGTCGCCACTTCGGCGATTCGCTTCATGAGTTGATACCCCAGCTCATGGTCCTGTTCGCACTGTTCACGCAACCG
>Ga0302279_10006084_pt1 | contig 13067 bp, 14 predicted proteins | sample III_Bog_N3_3_FD_194541 | JGI IMG/M metagenome (GOLD analysis project Ga0302279, IMG submission 194541) | Peat permafrost microbial communities from Stordalen Mire near Abisko, Sweden - III_Bog_N3_3 | ecosystem: Environmental > Terrestrial > Soil > Wetlands > Peat | place: Sweden: Abisko...
CGGTGCGACCAGCATCAGCGTGACCGACATCGGCAACGGCCAGACCTACAAGGCCAACGTCGTGGGCTACGACCGGACCGGTGACGTCGCCGTCATCCAGTTGGTCGGTGCCAGCGGTCTGCAGACGGCATCGATCGCCACCGCCACGGCCAAGCTCGGCCAGGGCGTGGTGGGTGTGGGCAACGCCGGAGGAACCGGCGGCCAGCCCAGCTCGGCCGGTGGCTCGGTCACCGCACTGAACCAGTCGATCACCGCCAGCGACAGCGGTGGCGGCAACTCGGAGAACCTGACCGGACTCATCGAGATGAACGCCGACATCCAGCCCGGTGACTCGGGCGGCTCCCTGGTGAACTCCTCGGGCCAGGTCATCGGCATGGACACCGCCGCCTCGACCAGCAACTCCGACGGTGGCGGGACCTCGCAGGCCTATGCCATCCCGATCGGGACGGCCCTCTCGATCGCCCACAGCATCGAGGCCGGCCGGGCCAGCTCCACCATCCACATCGGAGCGACCGGGTTCCTCGGGGTCCAGGTCCAGGACTCCAGCGCCTCCACCGGGGACTCCTCGGGTGACTCCTCGGGGAACGCCACCACCGGTGCCCTCGTCGACGGGACCCTCCAGGGTTCGCCCGGCGCCGGTGCCGGCCTGGTCCAGGGCGACGCCATCACCGGCGTGGACAACACCCCGGTCAACAACTCCACCGACCTGAGCAACGCGCTCGAGTCCCATCACCCCGGCGACGTCATCCATCTCGAGTGGACCGACCAGTCGGGTGCCAGCCACACCTCGTCGGTGACGCTGGCGGTGGGCCCGCCCGCCTGACGTTCCGATCCGGGGGTGCCGCCGGTGTGCGGGCCCCCGGATCGGGCGCGCTCAGGCCAGGATCCTGGGCCACCCGCCACCGGCCGGCGAGACGAACACCGTGGTGAGTCTCATCGAGGCGTGCAGCCACACTCCGTCCACCCGGGCGTAGGTGTCGTCCTCCCAGCCCGATACCCAGAGGGACTCGCCGTCGGCCCGGGTGCACGGACTGAGCAGGTCCCACCGGCCGCTGGCCCGGTCCCCGCTGACGTCGATCCGGGGTTTGACGAAGAGGTGACGGGAGAAGACCAACGTCGGCTCAGCCAGCCGGGCGGCGATCGACTTCCGACCTCGGACCGAGCCCAGCGCGGGCCCCCCGTCCCACAGGCCGTCCTCGGTGAACAGTTCGGCGGCCTCGATCGCCAGTGCGGTCATCGTCGGGGCGTCGACCGCGTGGCCCCGGACGAACCGGGCGTCGACCACCTCGCCGTAGCGGGCCTTGAGGGCTTGGATGGCCAGCACCGATTCGGCTGCATCCACCCGTGCCGCCAGGGCATCGACCCGGGCGGCGAGTTCGTCCACGGTGGCCATGTCGTCCTCCATCCTCAGGTGCGTACGGTGGCGGCGCGTGTGAGGTAGGTCCACGCCTTGGGCCACGCACCGTAGCGCTGGTCGATGTCGACGATGGCGAAACCGGCGTCACCCACCAGCGCCACGGGGTCGCGGGTGAGGTGGCAGCCGTCGGCGATCCGCCGCTGCACGGGCTCGACCCGGTGCTGGAACGCGGCCACCCTGGGGTCGGGGGCCACTCCGTGCTCGAGCAGGTGGAACCGACCACCCGGTCGCAGGATCCGCCGGACCTCGGACAGCGCGGCAGCGGGATCAGGAATGGTGCACAGGGCGAAGGTGCACAGCGCCCCGTCGCAACTGCCGTCCTCCAGGGGGATCGACTGACCGTCCAGGCCGACCTGTTCCACGGGCACCGGGGCCGCCGCGATCCGTTGGGACGCCATCCGCCAGGCGGTGGACGACGGCTCCACCGCCAGCACCCGCTCGACCGTCGGCGGATAGAGCGGGACGTTGTAGCCCGATCCGAAGCCGATCTCCACGATCCGCCCGGACAGTCCGGCCGTGGTCTGGGCGCGCAGACCGTTGAATGCCGAGTTCCCGCAGCTCAACGCGATCAGCCGGGGCACGACCTGCTCTCGGTAGAACGGCACGTCGTCAGGCTACCGAGGGTCACCAGGCCCCACCTGTTTCCCTCACCCGAGTTCCTGTCATACACTCTGTCAGAATCCAAACCGAGGAGTGGTGGCTGTGCACGTCGTGATCCTGGGCAGCGGAAGCCCGATCCCGGCCCCTGACCGGGCAGGGCCCTCCACGCTGGTACGCACCTCGGTGGGTGACCTCCTGTTCGACGCCGGTCGGGGCGTGCTGCTGCGCGCAGCGGCGGCGATGACCGGTGCGCCTGCGTTCCGGTCGGTCTTCCTCACCCATCTCCACAGCGACCACACCACGGACCTCAACGACGTCATCACCACCCGGTGGGCCATGTCGTTCAGCCCCAATCCCCTCGAGGTGGTCGGACCGGTCGGGACCGCTGCACTGGTGGCCGCAACCGAATCGATGCTCGAACTGGACATCGGGTACCGACTGGCCCACCACGAGGATCTGGCTTGGCGCCCGGACACCCGTGCGCTCGAAGTCGGCGACGGTGTCGTGTTCGAGGAGGGTGACGTACGGGTGACGGCGGCTCCCACCGACCACGCGCCGGTCCACCCCACCGTGGGCTACCGCATCGATGACGGCGGACGATCGGTGGTCATCGCCGGGGACACGGTGCCCTGTGAAGGACTCGACCGGTTGGCGGCGGGTGCCGACGTCCTCGTCCACACCGTCGTGCGCCGCGACCAGATCGAGGCGTTGGGCCTGCCCCGGCTCCTCGACGTCCTCGACTACCACTCGTCCGTGGTCGACGCGGCCACGACGGCCGAGCGGGCCGGGGTGGGGACCCTGGTCCTCACCCACATGGTCCCGGCGGTGCAGCCCGGTGCCGAAGGGGAGTGGATCGACCAGGCGGCCTCCGCCTTCAACGGGAGGGTCGTGGTGGCGGAGGACCTCACCACCATCGAGCCCGACCCGACCGTTCGGTAGGCTGCGTCCCCGTGGAGCGACCATGAGCGCCGATCCCGAGAGTCGTGGCGCCACGTCCGGCCACGACCCCGCCGCTGACGTTCCCACCGGTCCGGGTGGGGACGAGCCCGGTGCTGCCGAGTCCGGCGCGTCACCCGCCGAGTTCGAGCCCGATGTCCGCTTCACCTATGCCAACGAGCGCACGTTCCTGGCCTGGAACCGCACCGCACTGGCCCTGATCGCCACCGGTGTGGCCGCCACCCAGCTGCTGCCCGAATTCCACGTCGCCTACGGGCGCAGGATCCTCGGCGTCCCGCTGATCGCGCTGGGTGCACTGGTGGCGGTCACCAGCTTCCGGCAGTGGCGGGCCAATGAGCGGGCGATGCGCCTCCGGCGCCCGTTGCCGACGTCGTCCATGACCACGGTGCTGTCGATCGGGATCGCGGTGGTCGCCGTCGTCGCAGTGGTGCTGGTCCTTCTGGGCACGAAGTAGCGGGTCGCCCCGTGCCCCTCGACCCCGTGCCCGGCCCCGACGGTGAGTGGGACGAGGGACTCGCCCCTGAGCGCACCCAGCTGGCATGGGGTCGGACCGGTCTGGCCGTGGTGGCGGCCGTCGGGGTCCTGGCCCGTCGGGTCTGGACCCTGCACGGGGCACTCGGCGTGGTGGCCCTGGTCACCGTCGGCATCGGGGCGCTGATCTGGTTGGTCGGCATGCGCGAGTCCCGCCGACTGGAGCTGTCGATGGAGCCCCACGGGGCCACCGGCCGTCACGCGCTCGGCACCATCTGCGCGGGAACACTGGTCCTGGCCGCGGGGGGATTGCTGTTCGGGGTCGTCGTCGGCTAGTCGCGTTGTCCAGGTCGGGTGGCCGTGGCGTGGTCGCCGGCGCCGCGTCCTGGTCGGTGTGACGGCCCGTCCGGGCGGATCACCGTCGCAGTTCTCAGGCCGCCGACTTCTCCAGGATGTGCACGCCACAGGCCGAGCCGAGCCCGATGACGTGGGTCATACCGACCCTGGCACCTTCGATCTGACGGGGCCCGGCCTCACCCCGCAGGTGGGTGGCCACCTCCCAGACGTTGGCGATCCCGGTGGCGCCGATCGGATGGCCTTTGGACTCGAGTCCACCCGAGACGTTCACCGGCATCGCACCGTCGCGCCAGGTGGCGCCCGATTCGAAGAAGTCCACGGCCCCGCCCGGTTCGCACAGCATGAGGTTGTCGTAGTGCACGAGCTCGGCGGTGGCGAAGCAGTCGTGGAGTTCCACCAGATCGAGGTCGGACGGCCCGATTCCAGCCTGTTCGTAGGCCGTGGTGGCGGCATTGCGGGTCAGCGTGTTGACGTCGGGAAGGATCTGGCAGGACTCCTCCCACGGGTCGGTCGTCAGGACCGAGGCGGCCACCTTGACGGCCCGGCGCTGCTGCTCGAGGGAGAGCGTCCTCAGCTTGGCCCCGCTGATGACCACGGCTGCCGCCGCTCCGTCGCAGTTGGCCGAGCACATCGGCCGGGTGTTCGGGTAGGCGACCATGAAGTCGCCCATGATCTCCTCGAGGGTCATCTTCTTCGAATAGGCGGCCAGGGGGTTGAGTGTCGAGTGCATGTGGTTCTTCTCGCTGATCCGGGCGAAGAGCTCGAAGCTGGTACCCCCGTAGCGGTGGCCGTACTCCATCCCGATCTGTGCGAACACCCCGGGCATGATCTCGGTGCCGATGCGACCGTCGATCGGAGCGACCGCTCCGTACCGTCCCGACGGGGTGAACGTGCCCGAGTCGTCCTTTCGGCTGCCGCCGGTCAGGAGACCGGCACCGGCCAGCTTCTCCACCCCGAAGGCCAGGCCCATGTCGGCCTCACCGGCCTTGATGGCCATCATGGCCACACGCAACGCGGTGGCACCCGTGGCGCATGCGTTGGCGACGTTGTACACCGGCACGCCGGTCTGGCCGAGCTGCTTCTGCAGCTGCTGGCCGATCCCGGCGCTCGCCGCCATCAGGCTTCCGGCGGCCACCACCCCCATATCGGCCATCGTGACCCCACCGTCGGCCAGCGCGCCGAGCACGGCCTCGCTGGCCAGGTCGACCATGTCCTTGTCCGGGTGCTTCCCGAACTTCGTCATGCTGATCCCCAGGACCCACAGGTCGTCGGATGCCATCGTCATGCCTCCTTGGGTTCGAACCCGAACCCGATCGCCTCGGTACCCTCGTCGTCCGTGCCGATGACCTCGGTGGCCAGTCGGACCGACATCCCGAGGGAGAGGTGGTCGGGGTCGGCCGGGACGTTGATCAGATTGGCCCGCACACTGGTGCCGCCACAGTCGACCATGGCCGCCACATAGGGGACCGGGATCCCGGGTGCGGCGAACGCGACGATGGTGAACGCCCGAACTTCCCCATCGGTGGGGATGTCGACCATGGCGAAGTCGGTCAGTCCACACGACGCACAGGCGTTACGCCTGTCGAAGAAGCGGGCACCACACGACGTGCACTGGTGGGCGACCAGGTGGGGCTGGTCCCCGAGCACCAGGTAGTCGACCAGCGGGATCTGCTTCGCCATCTGCCTTCTTCCACTCGGCGGTTCGTGTGCGGACACCGTAGTGGGCGCTCCGATCGGATCGCTACCTGTGGGCGCCCTACCGGCTGGGGTACCTTCTGGCCGGGGTCCCAGCGGGGCCATCGGCCACGACGGGAGGATGCAGATGATCGAGCAGGTGATCGAGGACTGGCACCGCTTCCTGCGGGGCGAACTCCCCGGCGGCCTCGACGTGCTGCTCGACGACGACGTGGTGTTCTACTCGCCGATCGTCTTCACCCCCCAGCACGGTAGGGCCATCACCTCCCTCTACCTCCAGGCGGCCGCGCAGACCCTCCCGGGCGAGGGAGATCCGACCGGCGTCGACGCCGCCGGAACGGAAGGGGATGCGCCGATGGGGGCGTCGTCGAGTTTCCGGTACACCAAGAAGGTCCTGGCGGGTGACACCGCTGTACTGGAGTTCGAGACGACGATCGAGGGCACGTACGTGAACGGAGTCGACATCATCCGCTGCAACGATGCCGGCCGGATCATCGAGTTCCGGGTGATGATCCGGCCGCTCCAGGCCGTGAACCTGGTCCACCGGCAGATGGGGGAGACCCTCGAACGGATGAAGCCGGCCGGCTGATCCGGCCGGTCGATCCGGTCGGCTCGTCCAGCTGCGCTCCCTGCACCGGCGGACCTCCCCGAACGACCGGGGGCGCCGGCCGGTTTCCCGGAGCCGGTCGTACACTGGTCCCGTGATGTACGGCCAGCACTCGTGGATCGCCGTCCTCGTCCTCGTCGCGGTGATGGGGATGCGCATGGTGAGCGCCAACCGCCGTCGGGGGGGACGGAACGGCGGGATGTCGAACGCCGCCCGCGGATTCTTCCCGTCCGGCACGTCGGGTCCCCGGGGTGCCCGACCGGGCGCCGGCGAGGCCTCCCGCCAGGCCCCGACCGGGGACACCGGGTTCACCGGGACCGCCCCGGGATGGTTTGCCGATCCGTTCGTACGCCATGAGCAGCGGTACTGGTCCGGTTCGGCCTGGACCGAGCACGTCCAGGACCAGGGACGCCCGGCGGTGGACCCACCTCCCCCGGAGCGGCGCGCCTCCTGAGCCGGGTCGTCGTCCGATCCGGCTCGCTGATCAGCCTCCGCAACCGACATCGTGACTACGGTGGCCCCATGGCCGACGAAGTCCAGGTGACGACGGAGATCGCCGCATCTCCCGATCAGGTGTGGGCGATGGTGGCCGACCTGCCCCGCATGGCGGAATGGTCACCGGAGAACGTCGGGGTGACCTGGCGGAAGGGAGCGACAGCGGCTGTCCCGGGCGCATCGTTCGCGGGCACCAATCGACAGGGCGGTAAGTCGTGGAGCACGGTCGGGACGGTCCTCCTGGCGGATCCCGGGAGGACCCTGTCGTTCCGGGTGACGGCCGCGGGCATGAAGGTATCCGTGTGGACCTATCAGTTCGAGCCGACCGACAGCGGGTGCAGGGTCACCGAGACCTGGCTCGACGAACGCAACTGGTTGGTCAAGGCCCTCGGCAAGCCGGTCAGCGGTGTGGGCGACCGGGTGACCCACAACCGTGCCGGTATGGAACAGACCCTGGCCGAGCTGAAGGCCGCCGCCGAGGCCTGAGCGGGCTCATCCCCGGGTCGGTGGCCGCCAGAAGGGGCGGGGAAGTGGAGAGGTTCCGGCCACCACGGCCTCCACGTGCCGTGCTGCTGCGAGAAGCAGCTCCTCCTCGCCGGGACGGGCGATCAACGCCAGACCGATCGGCAGGCCCTGGACGAGGCCGATGGGGACGCTCATGATCGGCCAGCCGGCGATGGCCGCAGGTGTGGTCACCCAACTGGAGACAGCGCCGCCGTGGCCCCCGACGGCGAGATCGCTCTTCCAGGCGGGTCCGTAGGCGGGGGCGAGCAACACGTCGGCTCCGTCCAGCGCAGGACCGAGGCAGGTGGTCACCGCCCACTCGAGGTTGCGGGCCCGGGCTCCGGCGTAGACCGGTCCGGCCCGGCCACCGGTCGCGATGGCCTGATCGAACAGCTCGTCCCCGAAGTAGGGCAGCTCGTCGTCGGGGTGGGCATGCTCGAAGGCGACGACGTCGGCCAGGGAGTGCACCCCGTCGCCGGGCCGGTCCGACAGGTAGGCGCCGAGGTCGTCGACCAACTCGGCCAGCATGACCTGGAACTCGTCGTTCACGACCTCGGGACCCGGGGTCGCCACGTCGCGGTCGACGACGGGGTGCCCCGCGGTCCGAAGAGCCCCGATGAGTGCGGTGACACCGGCATCCGTGGCCGGGTGGCCGGTGGTCCAGGACCGGGCGTGGACCATGCGCGGTCGTTGCGTGTCCAGGTCGACCGGCCCGCGACCGGCGAGAACCGCATAGAGCCGGGCGACGTCGTCGACGGTGCGGCCGAGGGGGCCCGGACTGTCCTGGCTGGCACTGATCGGGACGATGCCCCCGGTGGGGACGGTCCCGACCGTCGGCTTGAGGCCCACGACGCCGTTGACCGAAGCGGGGCAGACGATGGACCCATCGGTTTCGGTGCCCACGGCGAGCGGTGTCAGCCCCGCGGCTACCGCCGCGCCGGACCCGGACGAGGAGCCCCCCGCACTGCGATCGAGTGCCCACGGGTTCCCGACCAGCCCGCCGGTCGCCGACCAACCGCTGGTGGACCGCTCCGATCGGATGTTGGCCCACTCCGACAGGTTGGTGCTCGCCAGGACCACGGCCCCGGCATCCCGTAGCCGCGTGATCAGGGGGGCGTCGGTGGCGGGTCGGCCGAGCAGGGCCGTCGAGCCGGCAGCACCGGGCAACCCGGTCACCTCGATGTTGTCCTTGACCATGACCGGTACGCCGTGCAGCGGCCCCCGCAGTTCGCCGCGTGCTCGTTCGGCGTCGCGCTCCGCTGCGGTAGCCCGGGCATCGGGCGCCCGGGCCGCCACCGACCGGAGGCCGACCGGACCAGTCGGGTCGTCGACGGCGGCGATCCGTTCGAGGAGGGCGTCGACCAGCCCGGCACTGGTCAGGCTGCCGCCCTCGAGGCGTTCCAGGATGCCGGCGACACCGAGATACCCCAGCTCGTCGGTCGGGGGGTGGGGGTCACTGGCCATTCCCGAAGGGTAGACAAGCAGACGGGGCACCTCGACTCCGCCATCACGAGGCGGTCGTCACACGGGCCGGACCGGCGTGCCTAACGTGTGCGGCTATGCGGAGGATTGCGGTACTGGCGACGGTGTCCCTACTGGTCGCCACCGTCGGTCTCCTGGGCGGTGCGCACGGCGCCGGGGCCAGCGCAGACGCGACATCCACCCCGTTCACCTGCGATGGCACCGTCCAGGCTCCCGGGACGGTCGGGGCCGGGACGTACTCGTCGCTCGAGGTCACCGGAGTCTGCGACATCTCCTCCGGTGCCGTGCATGTCGTCGGAGACGTCGTGGTCGCTCCCGGGGCGGCACTGGTCAGCGCCTTCAGCACCGGCTCCCTGCAGGTCGGTGGTGACCTGACCGCAGGAGCCGGATCCTCGCTCGTGCTCGGCTGTGACGCTGCCCACTTCGTCTGTCTCGACGACCCGACGAGTCCGACGGCGACCTCGTCCACCGACGTCGCCGGTGACCTGGTGGCAACCGACCCTCTCGGGGTGGTGATCCACCGCTCAGTGGTCGCCGGGGACCTGGCCGTGGAAGGCGGCGGCGGTGGTGTGGCGTGCTCCCCGTCACCCTCCACCGTGTTCGGTTCGCTCCCCGGTGACGGTGGTGTGGTCTACAGCGACTTGGAGGACCTCACCATCGGACAGAACCTTCGGGTCACCGGCCTCGGCTCGTGCTGGCTCGGCGCCCTCCGTCTGTCGGTCGGGGGCAGCGCCACGTTCGCCGACGACACCTTCGCCGATCCGGATGCCGACGAGATCCTCAACAACCAGGTGGCCGGGAACCTGCTCTGCACCGACCTGTCGCCGACGATCCAATTCGGTGACGCCGGGCAACCCGGCAACACGGTCGGCGGCTACGGGACCGGGGACTGCGCCTTCTCCCGGCACATCCTCTATCCCGGGTCGAACCCCCCGGTGGATCTGCCGATCGCCACACCGGATCCGACCGCCCGGGGCTACTGGCTGGCGGGCAATGACGGCGGGATCTTCAGTTTCGGCGCCGGTTTCTTCGGTTCCGGGTCCGGGACGGGCGAGTCGATCAGCGGCATTGCGGCGAACCCCGGGGGCACCGGCTACTCGTTGGCGTCGTCCGCAGGACAGGTCACGGCCTACTCTCCCGCCGCGGACTCGTCCGCCGTGACGTCGTGCAGTGGATCGCTCGGCGCCCTCCGCAGGCCGGTGGTCGGGATGGCCCCTGCCCCCGGTGGGGACGGGTGTTGGCTGGTGGCCTCCGACGGTGGCGTCTTCGCCCTCGGTTCCCATGCCCCGTTCTACGGATCGGCCGGTGCCCTGCCCCTGAACCGACCGGTGGTCGGGATGGCGCCCGCGTCGAACGGCGACGGGTACTACCTGGTGGCTTCCGACGGTGGAATCTTCAACTACGGGCCGGGCACCGTCTTCCAGGGCTCGATGGGTGGGCAACACCTCAATCAGCCCATCGTGGGGATGGCGGTCGACCCGTCGACCGGCGGCTACTGGCTGGTGGCCTCCGACGGTGGCATCTTCAGTTTCGGTGCACCCTTCCTGGGCTCATTGGGTGCAGTCCATCTCAACCAACCGATCGTGGGAATGGCGGCCGCGCCGGGTGGCGACGGGTACTACCTGGTGGCCGCTGACGGGGGTGTCTTCGCCTTCGGGGCCGGTGCGGTGTTCCAGGGATCGACCGGCGCCCTGCACCTCAACCGCCCCATCATCGGGATGGCGCTCGGCTGACCCGTCACACCGGCTGCGGCCGGTGCGGCCTCAACCTCCGCCGACCGGCATCGCCCCGTACGAGTCGTACGCGCGGCCCCGGGCGTCGGCCATCGTCCGTCCGGCGTCGACCTGGAAGACGCTGATGCCTCCCCGCTCCCATGGTCCGACCGATCCGGCGGCCACCGCTCCTGATGACTTCGCCGTGATGCCGAACCGGGCCCGGACCTCGGCCACCGGGAGAGGCGCCAGTGCGAACCAGTCGGTGCGGAGGAAGTCGACGCTGCCGTGGCACCTCGCTCCCCGTGCCATCGCATCGGCGACGCGGACCGCCATGCCCGACTCCGACAGGTGACCCGGCGAGTACTCGAAGAGTCCGGCCCCGGTGCGTAGGTACCCGGTCTCGAAGAGCGAGACCACCATGGCCAGCAGGGAGAAGGCCCGCATGTCGTCGTTGGCCCGGGCGATGAAGGCGAACACCTCGAGTTCCGACTCGACCGTGGTGCCGTAGTCGGCCACCACGTGCACCCAGTCGTGCTGGGCCAGGAGCGGCGGTGCCGATCCGGGAAGTCCGGGGTAGACGAAGCCACGGGCACGGTAGAAGTCGGTGATGGAGCGTCCCAGGGTGCCCGGGTCCAAGGCCTCGAGGGCGGTCCACTGCTCCGCCAGTGCGAGGTCGCCGGCGCTCGCCTCCCACGCGCTGGAGAGCTCGCGTGAGGTGTGGAGGACACGTGCATCCTCGGGATGCCAGTCGGCGGTGTAGCCGTTCCGTTCGAAGTCGACTGCCGCCAACCCGAGACTCCCGTCGGCGAACCGCGCGGCCACCTCGAGCATCCCTTCCTCGACCTCGAGTTCACGGGCGTAGGCCGCCACCCGTGAGGTCAACTCGGTGGGGAGCGGACGGACCACGAGGGCGAGGAGCACCATCAATTGGACGATGCGGGTCCGGAACTCGCGGTTGCGGCGGGCCAGGGCGTGTCCGAACTGTTCGGGTCCGAGGACCGGCCGGTCGAAGACCGCCGGATGACCGGTCATGGAGGCGAAGAGCGACTCGACGAGCAGGCGCTGGATCTCGGTGAGTCCCGAGGGAGGGGTGACCGCCCCGAGTATGCCGCGGCTGAGCACGGCGACCTCCTCGGCATCGGGTGGTCGGAGGTCCACGTCGGTGGAGTCGGGTAGCGGGGTGGGCATCGAGTACTCCCGGCGGTGGAGCCGTGGGGCGGTGGGGCGCGTCTGGCGGGGTCGGTGACACAGCGTAGGGGCGGTGGACCGGGTTCGTGCCGGGTCGATGCACGGGACGCGGTCTGTGCCACGCTGTAGCGAACGGCCGTGGCCCTCGGACCCCGATGTCCCGGTCCGGTGTTCGCGAACCAGGGGGAGCGTCCCGCGTCATGAGCAGTCGTGCTGTCACCGTCGACAACCTGCGTCTCGTCTTTGACTCCTTCGGAGCGACCGCCGGCGGACTGACCCCGGAGCAGTGGGGCCAGCCGTCACTGTGCCCCGGTTGGGCCGCACGCGACGTGGTTGCCCACACCACGACCATCGAATCGGCCCTGGTGGGTTGGCGACCGGGTGACGACAACCCGTTCGAAGCCATGCCGGGCATCGCGCGGGAGCTCGCCGATCTGAGCGACCAGGACCTCCTCGCCCGCTACGAGGCGGTCGTCGCACGGCGACTCGCCGAGTTGGCGACCGTCACCGACGAGCTGTTCGACACGCCGTCGATCACCCCGGTGGGGAAGGGCACCTTCGGGCGGTTCATGCAGATCAGGGTGTTCGACCTGTGGGTGCACGAACGGGACATCCGCGTCGCGCTCGGACTCGCCGGCGACGACGGCGGCCCGGCCGCCGAGATGGCACTCGACGAGGTCCGTTCCTCCTTCGGCTTCATCGTGGGCAAGAAGATCGGGATGCCCGACGGGTCGAGCATCGAGGTGGACCTGACCGGACCGGTCACCGCCCGGTTGTGTGCGCGGGTGGACGGTCGTGCCCAGGTGGTCGACGAGGTCGACGATCCGACGGTGACCCTCACCACCGACTCGTTGACGTTCATGCTCCTGGCCTGCGGGCGCATCGATCCCGAACGGCCGATCGCCGAGGGACTGGTCCGGTGGTCGGGCGATGAGGCCCTCGGGGCACGCGCCGCCCGTTCGCTGGCGTTCACCATGTGATGGACGGTCCGCAGGAACTGAAGAACCGCATCGACAACGAGGCCGCGACCACGAGTGTGGCAGTGGGAACCGGGAGGATCAGATGACGACACCCGTGACGACGGTCGACTTCCATTTCGACGTGATGTGCCCCTACGCGTACCAGACGTCACTGTGGATCCGGGAGGTGCGGGACCGCACCGGCCTGGAGATCAACTGGCGCTTCTTCAGTCTCGAGGAGGTGAACCGTCAGGAGGGCAAGAAGCACCCGTGGGAGCGTGAGTGGTCCTACGGGTGGTCCATGATGCGCATCGGTGCACTGCTGCGCCGGTCGGCCATGGACGATCTCGACCGCTGGTACGCCGTCACCGGTAAGGCGCTCCATGTGGACGGCCACAAGCCCCACGACCCTGACGTGGCCCGCATGCTCCTGGAGGGACTCGGACTCGACCCGGGCCTGGTCGACCAGGCCATCGGCGACCCCACGACCGGTGACGAGGTACTGGCGGAGCACCGGAAGGTCATCGACGCCGGGGGCTACGGGGTCCCCACCTTGTTCCTGCCCGATGGGCAGTGCCTGTTCGGCCCCGTCCTCATCGACCCGCCCACGGGGGACGCCG
>Ga0302279_10006086_pt1 | contig 13062 bp, 13 predicted proteins | sample III_Bog_N3_3_FD_194541 | JGI IMG/M metagenome (GOLD analysis project Ga0302279, IMG submission 194541) | Peat permafrost microbial communities from Stordalen Mire near Abisko, Sweden - III_Bog_N3_3 | ecosystem: Environmental > Terrestrial > Soil > Wetlands > Peat | place: Sweden: Abisko...
GAACAAGCCCGACGGGAATCCCTCACCCCCTGCGCCGAAGGCCGGACATGCCTGACCTGATGAACCTGAAGGTCCTCTTGCCCTTCGAGATCCACTCGGAACGGAAGGAGGTTTCGCGCATCGTGGCCGAGACGCGGGAGGGATCGTTCGGCTTCCTCCCGCACAGGCTCGACTGCGTCGCGGCCCTTGCCCCGGGGATCCTGGTCTGTGAAACCAAGGCGGAAGGCGAGGTGTTCCTGGCCGTGGACGAAGGCGTCATGGTCAAGGTCGGCCTGGACGTGATGGTATCCGTGCGCCGGGCGATGGCGGGAACCGACCTCGCGCGACTCCGCGATTCGGTGGAGAAGGACTTCCGGAAGCTGGACACGCGGGAAGAGGCGGCGAGAACCGCCATGGCGAAGCTGGAAACCGGCTTCCTGCGGCGCTTCGCGAGGCTCCACGGTGAATGAGGCCGGAACCGGAAACGCTCCCGAGGACGAGGCCTTCGCTGGAGATATCGGCTCCAAGGCGGGACGCAAGCTGGAAGCGCGTCTCCATCCCGCGGGCGTCTGGTTCGGACTGGGCATGATGGGCCTGGTCGGATGGTCGGTGGCGGTTCCCACCCTGCTCGGAACCGCGCTCGGCATCTGGTTGGACCAGCACCATCCGGGCAGGCACCCCTGGACGCTGGCGCTTCTGGTGGCCGGCCTGTTGCTGGGTTGCCTGAACGCCTGGCGTTGGGTGGCGAAGGAAGACAGGGCCATGCAGACCCGGACGGAGGACGACCATGGGTGAATTCCTGGGCTACGCGTGGATCTGCGCGGCCGGAGCCGCGATCGGGGTCCTCTTCTTCGGAGGCTTGTGGTGGACGGTGCGCAACGCCGTGGATCTTCCCGTTCCCGCGCTTTGGTTCCTCGGAAGTTCCATGGCGCGAACCGGGCTGGCGCTGGCCGGATTCTGGTTCCTCACCGGCGGGAATTGGCGGCGCGTCCTGGCCTGCCTGGTCGGGTTCCTCGCCGGACGGATCGCGGTGACCTGGACGACCCGAACCGCCGGGGATCCGAACGCGGTGCCGGCGTCCGAGATGCGCGATGCGCCTTAGTCCCGACCAATCGATCTTCTGGCAGCACGGATTCGCGAAGGTCAACGCCACCCTCGTCTTCACCTGGGGATTGATGTTCGTGCTCGCCCTCGGGTCCAAGCTCGTCACCCGGAAATTGTCATCCACCGCCGATCGGTCGCGATGGCAGAATCTACTGGAGATCGTCGTGACGGCGATCCAGAACCAGATCCAGGAGGTGGGACTCGAGAACCCGAAGAAGTACCTGGGATTCCTGGGAACGCTGTTCCTCTTCGTGGCCGCTTCCAGCCTCTGCACCATCCTGCCGGGATTCGAGCCACCCACCGCCTCCCTCTCCACCACCGTGGCGTTGGCGCTCTGCGTGTTCGTCGCGGTGCCGTTCTTCGGGATCGAGGAACAAGGTGTCTGGCGGTACCTGAAGTCCTACGCCCAACCCACGCTCGTCATGCTGCCCTTCAACGTCATCAGCGAACTTTCCCGCACCCTGGCCCTCTCGGTGCGCCTGTTCGGCAACATGATGAGCGGGGCGATGATCGTCGGGATCCTGCTGACCATCACGCCGTTCCTGTTTCCCATCGTGATGACGGCGCTGGGTCTGCTCACGGGGATGGTGCAGGCCTACATCTTCAGCATCCTCGCGGCGGTGTACATCGCGGCGGCCACCCGCGCCGAGAAGCCGCGACCGGCGGCGGCCAAATGAACACATCCAAGGAGAACCAATGGACAGCATCACCCTGATCGCCCTCGCGTCGATCGTCACCGCGGGCATCACCACCGGCATCGGATGCCTCGCGCCCGCCCTCGCGGAAGGGCGCTCGGTGGCCACTTCGCTCAGCGCTCTGGCCCAGCAGCCCGACGCGTCGGCCACCATCACGCGCACGCTGTTCGTGGGACTGGCCATGATCGAATCCACGGCCATCTACTGCTTCGTGGTCTCCATGATCCTGATCTTCGCCAATCCCTTCTGGAACCATGTGATCGCCCAAGCCTCCGGAAAGTGATCCCATGCTGATCGACTGGTTCACGGTGATCGCCCAGGCCCTCAATTTCCTGGTCCTGGTGTGGTTGTTGAAGCGCTTCCTCTACAAACCGGTCCTGGACGCCATCGACGCGCGGGAGACGGGGATCCGGAAGGAACTGGCCGACGCCGACGCCGCGAAGCAGCAGGCGCACAAGGACGGCGAGGATTTCCGGAACAAGAACGAGGCGTTCGACCGCGAACGCGCGGGACTCCTGGCCAAGGCCGAGGACGAAGCGAAGGCGGAGCGCGGGAAATTGCTGGACGCGGCGCGCGCGGAGGCCGACGCCTTGGCCTCCAAGCGCCGCGACGCGCTGAAGGAGGATTCCGCGAACCTGAACCGCGAGCTGGGCGGCGCGGCCCGGAAGGAAGTGTTCTCCGTGGCCCGCAAGGCCCTCTCCGACCTCGCCTCCGCGAGCCTCGAGGAGCGGATGGCGACGATCTTCGCCGCGCGTCTGCGCGCCATGGCCGGCCCGGAAAAGGACGCCTTCGCCGGCGCCCTGAAATCCGCGTCCGATCCGGCGCTGGTGCGCAGCGCCTTCGATCTTGGCGAACCCGGCCGCGATCTCGTGCGCAAGGCCCTGAACGAGACGTTCTCCGCCGATGTTCCGGTCCGCTTCGAGACCTCATCCGACCTGGTTGCGGGGGTGGAGATCTCCACCGATGGACAGAAAATGGCCTGGAGCATCTCGGAATACCTGGAGGTCCTGGAAAAGGACGTCCAGGGCCTCTTGGAGGCCAAGGCGGCATGAACGAGCAGGCCGCGGGCGTCCAGGAAGCCGTGGACGGCGCCTTCGCCGCCATGGCCCGGGCCCGGGACGCGTTCCAGCCGCGGCTCGCGCCCCGCGAAGTGGGCGTCGTGGCCAGCGTGTCCACCGGTATCGCCCGGGTCACGGGCCTTCCCGGGGTCGGCTTCGAGGAGCTGGTGGAATTCCCGAACGGGACCCTCGGGATCGCGTTCAACGTGGACCCCGAAGAGATCGGAGTCGTTCTGCTGGGCGAATACCAGGACCTGCACGCCGGCCACGAGGTCCGACGCACCGGTCGGGTGATGGACGTCGGCGTTGGCGACGGTCTGCTCGGGCGCGTGGTCGATCCCCTGGGAAGGCCCCTGGACGGCAAAGGAACGGTGACGGTGGAGGCACGGCTTCCCGTCGAGCGTCCCGCACCCCCGATCATGGACCGTTCGCCGGTCGTGGTGCCGCTCCAGACCGGACTCAAGGTCGTGGACGCCCTCATCCCCATCGGTCGCGGCCAACGCGAACTGATCCTGGGCGACCGCGGCACCGGCAAGACGGCGATCGCGCTGGACGCCATCCTGAACCAGCGCGGGAAAAACGTGCTGTGCGTCTACTGCGCCATCGGGCAGAGGGCTTCGGCGGTCGCCAAGGCCGTGGCGAACCTGCGGGAGCGGGGCGCGATGGACTACACGGTCGTGGTCGTGGCGGAAGGGAACGACCCTCCCGGCTTGTCCTACCTCTGCCCCTACGCCGCCACCAGCATCGCCGAGCACTTCATGGAAAAGGGCCGAGACGTGGTCGTGGTCTACGACGACCTCACCCAGCACGCCCGCGCCTACCGGGAATTGTCGCTTCTGCTGCGCCGACCGCCCGGGCGCGAAGCCTTTCCCGGCGACATCTTCTACATCCATTCCCGTCTCCTGGAGCGCTCCACGCACCTGGGCAAGGACCTGGGCGGAGGTTCGCTGACGGCGCTGCCCGTCATCGAGACCGAAGCGCAGGACATCGCGGCCTACATCCCCACCAACCTGATCTCCATCACCGACGGACAGATCTACCTCTCGCCCTCGCTGTTCGAACTGGGCGTCCTCCCCGCGGTGGACGTGGGCAAATCCGTTTCCCGGGTGGGCGGCAAGGCCCAAAGAGCGGCCTTTCGCGCCGTGGCCGGAGACCTCAAGCTCGCCTACGCGCAGTTCGAGGAACTGGAAACCTTCGCCCGCTTCGGCGCCAGACTCGACGACGCCACGCGCAAGACCATCGAACACGGTCGGCGCATCCGCTCCTGCCTGAAGCAGGCGGAATTCAGCCCCGTGTCGGTGCCCGCGCAGATCACCGTGCTCCTGGCCCTGACCGCGGACCTTTTCGACCCGGTGCCTTTGGAGCGGATGCCGGAAGCGGAAGCCGCCGTCCATCTCGCGGCGGACGGAATGGACGAAAAGATCCGCGGCCATCTGGAGTCGGCCGAGAAGCTCGGCGACGACGACAAGAAGTCGATCCTCGACATTTGCCGGGCCGCCATCGCGCCCTTCCTGCCTCCCCAGGATCCGAAACCGGCGGCGAAGTCCGACCCGACGCCCGCGAAGAAACCATGAGCGACACGCTGGGAGCCCTGCGCGGGAAGATCCAGGGCGCCCAAGATCTCCAATCCGTGGTGCGGACCATGAAGGCCGTGGCGGCGGCGAGCGTCGGTCAGTATGAAAAATCGGTTCGCGCGCTCGCCGAATACCATCGGGCGGTGGAACTGGGCCTGGGTGCCTGCTTCCGCGACGCCTCCGTGGATCCCCGCGCACCGGATCGGAAACGCGCCAAACCGCGCGCCTTCGGTGCCATCGTCTTCGGGTCCGACCAGGGTCTGGTCGGACAGTTCAACGAAGTGGTGGCCGATTTCGCCGTCAAGACGATTTCCGGCATGTCCGGCACGCCGCAGGTCTGGGCCGTAGGCGAGCGCGTCCATGCACGCCTGGCGGACGCCGGCATCCCCCTGCTGGGCCTGTTCGCGGTTCCGGGTTCCCTGGAAGCCGTCATTCCCCTGGTCGGGAAGATCCAGGTGGAAAGCGAGGCGCATCGCGCCGAAGGCGACTACTCGGAGCTCCACGTCTTCCACAACAGACCCCGTTCCGGATCGCTCTACGAGCCGGTCGTCCAGCGGTTGCTGCCGTTGGACTCCGTATGGGAGAAGGGTCTCGCGAAGGTCGCCTGGCCCACCGCCAATCCCCCCGAGATCCTGGGCGGCGTCACCGCGACCCTGGGTGCCCTGATCCGCGAATACCTGTTCATCTCCCTCTTCCAGGCCTGCGTCGAATCGCTGGCCAGCGAGAACGCGAGCCGATTGGCGGCGATGCAACGCGCGGACAAGAACATCCAGGATCTCCTGGAAAACCTGAACGGAACCTTCCGGAGGTTGCGCCAGAACAGCATCGACGAGGAACTCTTCGACGTGATCTCCGGGTTCGAAGCATCGACGGATGGCACCAGGGCATGAGGCGCACGGCGACGGCGCCCGACCGCGACGTCGCGGAGAAACCAGCCTCGCGGTCCACAACGCAGAGGAAGGAATTTTGGATGTTCCCAGCGTACCTCGCGGATGGAAGGAGCGGAGAGATGCCGAAGTTCGATAGGGGTTCCGACACTGGACCATGCGACTCCATCCGAACCCAGCGAAAGCGGACACCGGTCCCGAGGGCGCACCGGCATCCGACGCAGGCTTCCTGAGCGAGACCGTGCTGGACATCCGGGCGCTCACGCGGCGCTTCGGGTCGTTCACCGCCGTCGATTCGTTGACGCTTTCCGTCGCTTCCGGCGAGGTCTTCGGATTGCTGGGAACCAACGGCGCGGGCAAGACCACCACCATCAAGATGCTGGTCACCCTCCTGCCGCCCACCTCGGGTGACGCCTCGGTGGCGGGTTTCTCCATCACGACCCAGGCCGTGGGGGTGCGCCGATCCATCGGGTACGTGCCGCAGGCGGTCTCCGTGGACGGCTCGCTCACGGGCTTCGAAAACCTGCTCATCTTCGCCAAGCTCTACGACCTGCCCGGTCCGCAGCAGAAGCCCCGCATCCTGGAAGCGCTGGAATTCATGGGCCTTTCCCAGGAGGCGAACCGCCTGGTGGGCCAGTATTCGGGTGGCATGGTGCGTCGCCTGGAGATCGCGCTCTCCACCCTGCACCGACCGCGGGTGCTGTTCCTGGACGAACCCACCGTGGGCTTGGATCCCATCGCCCGGGACACCGTCTGGAAGCACCTGGTGGATCTGGGCAAGGAGTACGGTACCACCCTGTTCCTCACCACCCACTACCTGGAAGAGGCGGAAAGCCACTGCGGCCGCATCGCCATCATGCACCAGGGCAAGATCGCGGCGACGGGAACCTGCGCCGAATTGGAGAACTCCCTGGGCGGTCACCACTCCCTGACCGAGGTCTTCGTCCACTACGCCGGGAGCGTGGCCGACTCCGGCGGGAACTTCCGGGACGTGGGCGTGGAACGCGAGGGAGAGATGCGCCATGGATGACCAAAAACCGGTGCCCGAGTCCTCCGGTGGAATCGCCAAGGCGATCGCGGAAAACCCCGTCGCCGGCTTCGTGTACAAGACCTTCGTCATCGCCGAGTTCGAGATCCGCAAGCTGCGCCACGACTTCACGGAACTGATCACCCGCGCGCTGCAACCCGCGCTCTGGCTCCTGATCTTCGGGCAGGTCTTCGCCAAGAGCGGCATGATGCACACCGGGAACGTCCCCTACATGGATTTCCTGGTCCCGGGCATCCTGGCGCAGAGCGTGCTGTTCGTGGCCATCTTCTACGGCATCAACGTCATCTGGGAACGGGACCTCGGGATCGTGCAGAAGTTCCTGGTCAGCCCCACTCCCCGCTCTGCCCTCGTGCTCGGCAAGGGTTTCTCGGCGGGGATCCGGACCCTGTCGCAGGCGATCGTCGTCTACCTGCTCGCGCTGCTCCTGGGTGTGAAGCTGGACTGGGGCCCGCTGGCGCTCTTCAACGTCTTGGCCATCGTCATCCTGGCCGCGACCCTGTTCTCCACCTTCTCCCTGGTGGTGGCGTGCATCGTGAAGACGCGGGAGCGATTCATGGGTGTCGGACAGGTCCTGACCATGCCGCTGTTCTTCGCGAGCAGCGCCATCTACCCCACCGACATCATGCCGAAGTGGCTGCAGATCCTGTCCCACCTGAACCCGCTGACCTACGTGGTGGACGCCCTGCGGGCATCCATGCTCGCCGGAGGCACGAGCGTGTTCGGCCTCGGAACCGACTACGCCGTGCTGCTCGCGACCACCGTCGTCCTGGTCCTGGTCGGTGCCGTGATGTACCCCCGTTTGGCGACCTGAGACGATGAACCCGCCTCCCGCCGTCGCGGCACCGGAGAAATCCTCGGCCCAGCTCCTGGAATGGGCGAGAGCCGACTGCGAAACGGTGTTGAAGGATCTGGATTCGAGGCTCGAGGGCCGGACAGGCGACGAGGCGGAATCCGGGCTCCGGAAGTCCGGGACCAACGAGATCGGACGCACCAAGCGCCGTTCGGCCGCCATGCGGCTGTTCGACGGCATCCGCAATCCGCTGGTCCTCCTGCTGGTCGCGCTGGGCGCGATCTCCTACCTGACCGGCGACCTGCGCTCGATGCTGGTCATCCTGGTCATGGTGGTCCTGGGCGTGGTCCTGCGCTTCTTCCAGGAGATGCGCGCCGACAACGCCGCCGAGAAGCTCCAGGCGATGGTCACCAACACCGCCACCGTGGTGCGGGACGGGAAGGACGTCGAACTTCCCATGAAGATGCTGGTGCCGGGCGACGTCGTGCGGCTGGCGGCCGGGGACATGGTTCCCGCCGACGTCCGCGTGCTGTCCTCCAAGGACCTGTTCCTGAACCAGGCCGCCCTGACGGGCGAATCCCTGCCTGTGGAGAAGACGGCGGGGAAGGCGCCGGAAACCGTCCAGAACCCGCTGGAGCTTCCGGACATCTGCTTCATGGGGTCCAATGTCGAGAGCGGATCGGCGACGGCGCTGGTCCTGCGCACGGGGGCGCTGACCTATTTCGGGGCGTTGGCCCTGCACATCGCCGCGCCGCGACAGTCCACCGGCTTCGACAAGGGGATCGACAAGTTCACCTGGCTGATGATCCGGTTGATCGCCGTGATGGTGCCCGCGGTGTTCCTCATCAACGGCTTGGCGCGCCACGACTGGCTGGACGCGTTCCTCTTCGCCCTGGCGGTGGCGGTGGGACTGACTCCGGAGATGCTGCCCATGATCGTGACGGTGAACCTGTCCAAGGGCGCGTTGGCGATGTCGCGCAAGAAGGTGATCGTCAAGAGGCTGAACTCCATCCAGAATTTCGGGGCGATGGACGTCCTGTGCACGGACAAGACCGGCACGCTCACCCAGGGCAAGATCGTCCTGGAAAAATACCTGGATGTGAACGGGCAACCGAGCGACAAGGTCCTCCACTACGGTTACCTGAACAGCTACCACCACACCGGCCTGAAGAACCTGATGGACAAGGCCATCCTGGACCACGACGAACCCAAGGGCCTGGTGGAAGCGGACAAGAAGTTCCGCAAGATCGACGAGATCCCCTTCGACTTCGTGCGCCGCCGCATGTCCGTCGTGGTGGAGGACGAGACCGGCGTGCACACGCTCATCTGCAAGGGGGCGGTGGACGAGGTCCTGGGCCTGTGCACCCGGGTCCAGGCCGGGGACGAGGCCATCGAGATCCTCCCCGAGCACGACGCCAAGCGACGGATATTGGCGGACGACCTCAACGGCGAGGGCTTCCGCGTGATCGCCCTCGCCTACAAGCGGATGCCGGGATCCACCGACGCTCCCACCTATTCGGTGAAGGACGAATCGGACCTGGTCCTGCTGGGATTCATGGCCTTCCTGGATCCGCCCAAGGACACCGCGCAGGACGCGCTGAAGCGGCTCCAGGACCTGCATGTGGACGTCAAGGTGCTCACCGGCGACAACGAGATCGTCACCTCCTACATCTGCGGGAAGGTGGGGATCCCGGTGGACCATCTTCTCCTGGGTCCCGACATCGAGGGGATGGACGACACCAGGCTCGCCGATTCGGTCGGTTCCACCCGCGTGTTCGCGCGCCTGGCCCCGGCCCACAAGGAGAGGATCATCCGCGCGCTCCAGCGCAAGGGCCACGTGGCCGGATTCCTGGGCGACGGCATCAACGACGCTCCCGCCCTCAAGGCCGCGGACGTGGGCATCTCCGTGGACGGCGCGGTGGACATCGCCAAGGAATCCTCCGACATCATCCTCCTGGAAAACAGCCTTCTGGTGCTGGAGGAGGGCGTGCTGGAAGGCCGGCGGGTGTTCGGGAACATCGTCAAGTACATCAAGATGGCGGCCAGTTCGAACTTCGGGAACATGTTCAGCGTGGTGGGCGCCAGCGCGTTCCTCCCCTTCCTCCCCATGTTGCCCATCCAGATCCTGACCACCAACCTCCTCTACGACTTCTCCCAGACGGCCATCCCCACGGACAACGTCGATCCGGATTGGACGGCCGTACCGCGCCAATGGGACATCGGGAAGATCCTGAAATTCATCCTGGTGCTGGGACCCATCAGTTCCATCTTCGACTACGCCACGTTCTTCGCGATGCTGTACATGTTCCATTGGCAACGGGATCCGGTCCTGTTCCACACCGGATGGTTCGTGGAATCGCTGTTCACCCAGACCCTGATCATCCACGTCATCAGAACCGACAAGATCCCCTTCCTGCAGAGCCGCGCCAGCTGGCCGCTGATCGTGGGATCCGTGGCCGTGGTCGTGCTCGGCGTGTGGCTCACGGTCTCCCCGTTCGCCGGCACGCTGGGATTCGCGGCGCTTCCGCCGCGGTTCTGGCTCTTCCTGTGCGTCACCATGGTCGCCTACGCCGCCTTGGCGCAGGCCGTGAAATCGTGGTTCGTCCGAAGATTCGGGGCGTGACGGCCGGGACCGCATCCATCCCGGTCGCACCGGGCGCGCTCCAGGCGAATCCAGACACCGGCCTGTCCGCCACGGAGGTGGAGACTCGCCGGAAGGAGAACGGGTACAACGAGGTCGCCGAAAAGCGCGCTCATCCAGTGCTCGATTTCCTCCGGAAATTCTGGGGCATTTCGGCGTGGATGCTCGAATTGATCATGGTGCTTTCCGCCGCGCTCGGGAAATTTTCCGATCTCGCCGTGGTGGGCGCCTTGCTGGTCGTGAATGCCGTCGTGGGCTACGTGCAGGAGCGCCGGGCCGCGGGAGTCGTCGAAGCCCTGCGGAAGCGCCTGCAGGTCAACGCCCGGGTCCTGCGCGACTCCGCCTGGAAGACCCTTGCCGCACGGGAGCTGGTGCCGGGAGACATCGTCCGGCTCCGTTCGGGGGACATCGTTCCGTCCGACGTGAAGCTCCTTGCGGGCAGCTTGACCGTGGACCAATCCGCCTTGACCGGGGAGTCGAAGGACGCTGACAAGGCGACGGGCGAGGTCGTTCCATCCGGATCCATCGTCCGGCGCGGCGAAGGCACGGGCGTCGTCCTGCTGACGGGGGCCAAGACCCTGTTCGGAAGGACCACCCAGCTCGTCCAGGAAGCCCGCCCCAAGCTCCACATCGAAGCCGTCGTGTCCAAGGTCGTGCGCTGGCTGTTTCTCATCGTGGGCGTTCTGCTCTGCGTGGTCGCCGCGCTGTCCGTGGCCCGGCACGTGCCCATGCTGGAAATGGCTCCACTTCTTCTGGTCCTGCTGATGAGCGCCGTCCCAGTGGCCCTGCCCGTCATGTTCACGGTGAGCCTGGCCGTGGGATCCAAGGAACTGGCCAAGCGAGGAGTCCTGGTCACGCGTCTCAGCGCCGCGGAAGACGCCGCGACCATGGATGTGCTGTGCGTGGACAAGACGGGCACCATCACCATGAACCAACTCGCGGTGGCGGGCGTCGTCCCCCTCGACCAGGCGACGGAATCCGACGTTTTGGGTGCCGGCGCGCTCGCCTGCCGGGAATCCGACCAGGATCCGATCGACCTCGCCTTCCTCGCCGCGGCCAAGGATCGCCATGCGCTGGAAAAGGAACCGAAGACGACGCCGATCTCCTTCGCGCCGTTCGACGCCGCGAACCGTCGGACCGAAGCTGTGGTGGAACAGGACGGGAAGAGATTTCGGGTGATGAAGGGCGCGGTGCGCACCATCGCGGAGGCCTGCGGGTTCCAACCTCCCGCGATCCATGCCCTCGAGGCCAAGGTCGCCGATTCGGCCGCCAAGGGATACAGGACGCTGGCCGTGGCGCGCGGCCCCGAATCGGGACCCGTGGCCCTTCTGGGGCTGGTGTCCCTGGAAGACCCGCTCCGACCCGATGCCAAGGAGCTGGTCGCCACCCTGCACGGCCTGGGCGTTTCGGTGAAGATGCTCACCGGAGACGCGTTGGCGGTGGCCGCGCAGATCGCGAAGGGGATCGGGCTTTCCGACATCCGGCGCATGGCCGAAATGAAGGCCGAAATGGCGAAGACCGACGCGAAGACCACGGACCCGTTCTCGGGTGCCGACGGCTTCGCCGAGGTGTTCCCGGAAGACAAGTACGTGGTGGTGAAGGGTTTGCAGGCGTCCAATCATGTGACCGGTATGACGGGCGACGGCGTCAACGACGCCCCGGCGTTGCGGCAGGCGGAAGTGGGCATCGCCGTGAGCACCGCGACGGACGTGGCCAAGGGGGCGGCGAGCGTGGTGCTCACCGAGCCCGGATTGACCAACATCGTGGCGCTGGTGGAGCAGGGGCGCACCATCTACCAGCGGATCCTGACCTGGATCGTCAACAAGATCAGCCGCACGATCCTGAAGGCGACCTTCGTGGCCGTCGCCTTCATGGTCACGGGGAAGTTCGTGGTCTCCGCATTCGCCATGCTGCTGTTGGTCTTCATGACGGATTTCGCCAAGATCGCCCTGGCCACCGACCACGTCCGGCCGTCCCGCAAACCGGAGACGTGGAACATCGGAGGCTTCGTCCTGGTGTCGGCCGTGCTCGGCGTCGCCATGGTCGCGGAGACCCTGGCCTTCCTCTGGTTCTGCTGGTCGCGGTTCGGACTCTCCTCCGACCCCGACGCCCTCTCCACCTTCAGCTTCCTGCTGCTTCTCTACTTCGCCGCCTTCTCCGTGGTGTCGGCTCGGGAACGCCGTTGGTTCTGGTCCACGATGCCCAGCCGCACCTTGATGGGAGCTCTGGCCGCGGATGCGCTCACGGGAACCATCCTGACCTTCGTGGGCCTTCCCGGACTCGTCCACTTGCCCGTGTCGCAGACCCTCTCGATCTTCGCCTGCGCCCTGTTCGCCTGCCTGGGGGTGAACGACGCGTTGAAGGTCCTCATGATCCGGTGGTGGGTGCCCGATGCCGTCGCGGATTGAGGTGGATCTCCCCGCGCGCTTCCAGGGGCGTCTGCACGGCACCCTGCGGGATGCCTGGGCGCGCAGGCACGGGAAGACCGTGTAACTTCCAGCCTTGGAGGACGTCCCATGGGGACACCTTCCCAAGGAGCACTCCATGAAACCGATCGCCGTTTCCCAATCCCGGTTCCCGCAGGAAGTCCTGCTCTCCAACGAGCCTGTCGCGGTGGATTTCTTCGCCGAGTGGTGCGGTCCATGCAAGTCGCTGGCCCCCATGCTGGAGAAGCTCTCCGACCAATACGCGGGCAAAGTGAAGGTGGTCAAGGTGGACATCGACCAAGAGCCCGGGCTGGCCGCGCGTTTTGGAGTTCGAGGAGTTCCCACCATGATCTTCTTCCGCGACGGGAAGGTGGTGGACCAGGTGGTGGGACTGCTCCCGCCATCGAACCTCGCCGCCAAGTTCGAGGGGCTCGTCGCCAAGGCCGATGCCGCAAGTCCGCCGCACTGAGCACATCCTCCACCCGGGAAGCCGACACCGATCCGCAGGACAACGCGGATTCCGGCCCGACCTCATGCGCTCTGCAAGCTACAGCGCGGCCAATCCCTCTTCCAGCGCGCCGATGATGTCGTCGATGTGCTCGATGCCCACGGAGAGGCGAACCAGGTCCGTGGTGAGGCCGCCGGCCTTCTGCTCTGCTTCCGAGAGCTGGGAGTGCGAGGTGCTGGACGGGTGCAGCACCAGGCTCTTGGCGTCGCCCACATTGGCCAGAAGCGAGAAGAGGGGGAGCTTGTCGATGAACTTCACCGCCGCGTCGTAGCCGCCCTTGGGTCCGAACACCACCACGCCGCCGAATCCCTTGGTCAGGTACTTTGCAGCCGTCTTGTGGGTGGGGTCGTCG
>Ga0302279_10006087_pt1 | contig 13058 bp, 8 predicted proteins | sample III_Bog_N3_3_FD_194541 | JGI IMG/M metagenome (GOLD analysis project Ga0302279, IMG submission 194541) | Peat permafrost microbial communities from Stordalen Mire near Abisko, Sweden - III_Bog_N3_3 | ecosystem: Environmental > Terrestrial > Soil > Wetlands > Peat | place: Sweden: Abisko...
GCTTGCACGCGTGCAAGCTTGGTCGCAGGCAGGGCGTCGGATTCGATCTCGGTGAGGTGGAGCCCGGCGGCGATGCGCTCCGCTACATCGCGCCGGTCACCGGTGCAGAGCAGCTGACGAGTCAAGCCGAGGTCGCGCAGCTCGGCCAGCGCCCCTGCCGCTTCCGGGCGGGGCGCATCGGCAAGGCGCAACCAGCTGACGAAAGCGCCGTCCGCAGCGAGGCCGACCAGCGGTCCATCATGTTCGCGTGCGGGAGGGACGTCGATGCCATGGGCATCCAGGTAGCTGGCCCGCCCCAGGACCACGCGAGTGCCATCCACCACCCCGGTGAGACCCTGGCCGAATTCCTCATGCAGGTCATGCACGCTGAGCTGGACTCCCGCGCCGGCCAGGAGCGCGCAGGCGCGGGCCACGGGATGGCTGCTCATGCGACCCAGGGCGCCGACCAGGGAACGCTCGCGGTCACCCAGCACGTCGAGGACCTGCAAGGTGCCCTCGGTGAGGGTGCCGGTCTTGTCGAAGATGACGCTATCGCAGGACGACAGCCGTTCGAGGAAGGCGGTGTTCTTGATCAGGATGCCGCGCCGGGCAGCCGCGGCGATGGCGGCGACCGCGGCCGCAGGAGCGGCGACCACCAGGGCGCACGGACAGGCGGCGACCAGGGTGGCCATCAATACGGTGGTCGAACCGCTCGCGCAGCCGAGCAGGACCGCAGCGAGGACGACCAGCATCAGGTAGCCGCCGGCGAAGCGGTCGAGCAGGCGGGTGATCATGGGCTTCGACTGCTCGGCGTCCTGCATCAAGGCCACCACCCGACCCAGGGCGGTCTCGGTCCCGGTCCGTTCGACCCGGACCAGGAGGCGGCCACTGAGATTGAGGGCACCGGCCAGCACCCGACCTCCTGATGCAACATCCATCGGCACCGACTCGCCGGTGATGCGAGCGGTATCGAGGCTCGAGGCACCGTCCTCGACCACGCCATCGACCGGGCATTGATCGCCTGGCCGCAGCTCGATGCGCTCGCCCGCCATCAGCTCGTCGCCATCGATGGACGTTATCGTGCCGTCGGCGGCCACCCGCCGCGCCACGCCGCGAGTGAGAGCAGTCAATGCTCCCAGCGCTTCCTGTGATCCGAGCAGGCTGCGCTCCTCGATCGCATGGCCGACAACCATCGCCAGGGGCACCAGCGCGGCGGTCTCGAGATCGCCGATCGCCCACGCCGCCACCAAGGCCATGGCGACCAGGATGTCGGTGGTCCCGTGCAGGCCCGGAGCGCGCAAGGAGCGCCAGGCCTCGCTCATGACTGGAATGCCTACCAGCACAGCGGCCAGGGCATCGACCCACTGGGACAGCTCCAGGCCATCCGCGCGCAGGGAGCGGATCACCGCAGCCAGCAGAAGCAGGCTGACTGCGACCAGGGCAGTGACCAGACGGGCACCAAGGAGCCAGCGCTCGGAGCCCGAGAGCAGGCTGACATCGCCATGGTGATGGCCGCAAGCGGCGTGTCCGCTGTGCGCTGGATGGCCGGCACCGGAGTGGGTGTGGTGAGCGGTTCCATGGTCGTGGCTGCACTGGTGATCGTGGCTGTGGGCGTGCAGACCGTCATAGCGATGCAACGCAGTGCCGTTCTGATGGTGCAGCGCCGATGGTCTCACGGCGTGCTCCCCGGCTGCCAGAGCTGCATCCACCAGACCATCAGCGGCGTCTGCGGACTGACCAGGATCACCTGGGCGGCATGATGGAGTATGGCTTCGACGCGGTCGCGGAAGATCCGTTCGCGCATCAGGTACTGGCGTTCAGTATCATGCTCCTGAGCCAAGGAGAGGATGGTATCGGTTCTCACGCGGGCATGGCTGATGAGTTCGCTCGCCACAGCGGTGGCCTGGGTCAGCCGCTGGGTACGGGCCTGGGCCGCCTCCTGACGCAGGTGCTCCGCCCCGGCGCGTGCCTCGGCGACCAGGCGCTCCGCAGATTGGCCAGCGCTCAGGACCGCGGCGAATGCAGGCTTGGCTGATTCCGGCAGGCTGACGACGAGGTCGATGCGCTGGGCGGTGATGCCGAGATGGAGCCCGACCAGACGGGCATTGAGGCCCTCGGTCAGTTCCGTTCGTACTCGCTCACGCGATTGGGCGGCCGCAACGTTCGCCTGAGCCGATCCGACCACCAGCACGCTCTCGATGCTCCGACGGGCAACCACCGCGATGGCGCTGGCGGTGAATGAACGCTCGAGCGCCTGGGCGATGGTGCCGGTGCCATCGAGGCCGGAGGCGACGAACTCCCTGGGGTTGTCCACCGTCCATACCACCGTGGCGATGAGATGGACCTGGCCGAGATCGCCGGAGAGGCAACCGCTGGATGCGCTTGCTGCTGGGAAGTCGATCTCGTAGTGCCCGAGCGGGCTGGCAGCGAAGGTGCCAGCTGGTCTGGTAGCGATGGCGGGCCCAGCCGGCGAGACTGGCGTTTCGGCAGCGGGAATGGTGGCGATGGGGACCGCAGCGATGGAGGCGAAGCGGCGCATGTCCGTACTCTGCGCCAGCTCGGCCCCGGGAATGCGAACGATCTGCTCGATCGGCGACGGCCAGGCCAGCACCAGTCCGGTCTCCACCACCCGGTTGACGGCCCCCCAGCGCACGATGACCGCGCGGTTGCCGGGCTCGACGGTGCTGATACCCGACAGCAACCACAGCACCACGACCATGGCCGCGACCGTCCACAGGATGCCAGTGATGCGCGTTGCCGCGTGGTCCACAGCCGACGTCACCGTCATGGCGCGCTGCCCGCGGCATCCGGCGCCACCACCGGAGACGGATTGGCGAGGGCGGTCGCAGAGGGTGGAGCTGCTGATGAGACGGGGCCTGACGGGGCGGTGGACGGCGACGTCGATCGCGCCGGCGGTGCGTGCGGCGCCGCGCATTGCCGGCCAACGTCGCTTCCAATACATCGAGCGAGCGGAGATAGACATAGAGGCCAGGATCGGCGGCGTGTGCAGTCCCGTAGATGGTTGCCGCCTCGGCCTTGGCCTTGGCTTCGATGGCTGCCGCTTCCTGCTCGGCGCCGGCCTTGGTGATGCGCGCCTCGCGATTGGCATTGGCGGTGACCTCGCTGGCGGCACGGCGTCCGGCAGCCTGCCGCTCCTGGGCGGCGACCATGCGCTCCTCAGCCATGCGCGCGACCGTCGCCTGGAGGGTCTGCTCGGGCAGCGACAGCCGCTCCATGCCGATCTGCACCACCTCGATGCCGAGAGTCTCTTCGGCCGCCGCCGCCACGCGCTCGCGCACGGCTGCCTCATAATCGGCGATGCGTACCGCTCCCGCATCGGTGTTGACCAGGTCCGCCAGGGCGAAGCGTCCCGACACCGTCTCGAGCGCTGAATTGAGCAAGGTGCGCAGCTGGCCGGCAGCGGCGTCGGCGTTGCCGCCGGTCGAACGCACGAAGCGCAATACGGCGTCACCGTCGCCCGTGATCCGCCATGCGGCATAGACCTGCACCACCAGGCTCAGCCCGTCCTTGGAGAGAACGCCATGGCTGCCGGTGGCAGTGGTGCGCAGACGTCGGTTGACCCGCTGGACATGCTCGATCGGGGCCGGCCAGGTCCAGGTCAAGCCGGGATCGGTGACGATTCGCACCGGCGCGCCGAAGCGCGTCACCACCAGGGCGTCTCCATCCCTGAGCGGGACCACACCGGTGGAGGCGACAACCACGGCGAGGACGATGGCGACCAGGAGCAGACGTTGGCGAATGCTGGAGACGGGATTGGCGGCAGTCATTTCTGGCTTCCTGGAGGAAGGAGCTGAAGAGGCGCAAGCGGCAGGTCATGCAGGTCGAGATGGTGGTCGAGCAGGAGCACCGCTTTTCCGGACAACCCGCGCTGCAGGGCATCCAACCAGTTCTCGGTGGCGAGCGCCGCCCGGTGCTCACGCCAGGACCCGCTCTCGGCGGCAAAGCGGACTGCCGCAGCCGAAGCGGCGCAGCGGGTCTCGACGGCTGAGGCTTCCGCCCGTGTTCTGCGCTCGTTGGCATCGATGGCGGCCTCAGCGGTGATGCGGGCGGCATCGGCACGGGCACGCGCCACCGTCGCCAGGCCGGTGATCTCGGAGGTCTGCACCTGCTGATAGGCGGGCGAGGCGCCAACCGGCGGATGGATGGCGTCGAACAGCACCGCAACCACCACGATGCCGCTGGATCCGCCGACCGGGCGGTCCAGATCCGCCTGCACCTGGACGCGCAGCTGGTCACCCAGCCGGTCGCGGTCCACGCCCATGAGTTCGGTGAGCGGTCGGGACGCGCAGCTGGTAGTGAGGGCGCGGCGCGCTGCACGTGCCACCGCCGTATCGACATCGTCGAGCTTCGAGACGGCACTGATCGCATCGGCATCGCTGCTGCCGACCCGCCAGCGGACGCGCACATCGCCGGAGACCACCTGGAAGCCCGGGCCGCCGCCGATGGAGGCGTGCGCCGGCACGATGAATTCGGCCTCGGCGGGATGGGCGATCTCCCACAGGCGGTCATAGGCCGCAGGGGGTTCGCCTTGCGCGTCGATCGCCGGCAGCGGCATCTCGAGATCCCCGAGGATGGTCTCATGGACGCGGCCATCCTCGATGACCAGGGTGGTGATGAAGGGCCAGGGCGCATGCACATGCAGCCCGGCGGCGAGCACCCGCGCGCCAGCTCTTCCCTGGAGCAGAACCCGGCTGCCGAGCGGGACCAGGGTGAGCGCGGTCATCGCCCAGCCCAGGATGATCACGCCCGCAGCCACCCAGGGCAGGGCGCGGCCGATGATGCGGGCCGACCAGCTCTGCCGCAGATCCACGCCGAAGCGTACCCGCAGGCCATCGCTGAAGGCGCCGAGCGGATTGCGGCGGGCCAGCACTGCCCCGGCCAGCAGGCTGTCAGCGCTTGAATTCGGCTCGCGTGAGCCGAGCACCAGGTGGACCGCGGTGCGTCCGAGCATCTCGATCGCTACGCCGCCGACGAGCAGGTAGGCCGGCCATTGGGCATACCAGGCCACCGTCCAGCCCATATGGCAGGCCAGGAGCGAGCTGCCGCCGAAAAGAGCAATGGCGAACGGAAGCCGCAACAACCGCATCACGGCATCCCGTTCCGGCATCAATGCGAGCGGGATGTCGCTGAGCAGGAGTTCGACGACGATCAGCGGAAATACCAGCACCAGGGCAATGACGGCCGGGACCAGGGCGCCACCAGCGCTTCCTCCACTGGTGACTGAAGGCCGATGCCAGACGAGCTCAAGCAGGACCACGGCGGAGGGAATGACGACCGCGAACGCTTGCGGCCATGCGGAATGGCATTCCTCTTCCTTGGCATGGGCCGCGGTGCTGGTGGCAGAGGGCGCCGTCGCGGCCGCGCCGGCCGGGCCGTTGCGCAGATCGGATGCCGATCTCGCCCGTCGATTGCCCACCATCCAGGATGGCAGCATGCCTGCCACGCTCACCAGGAGCGCAGCAGCGAGCATGCTGGCCCAGAAGCGCACCGCCGGATCCACGCTGACGCGCGCCACACCGATGAGTAAGCCCGCAAGGGCGCCATCGGTGCAGATCAGGCCCCCCAAGATGCGTCTGATGGCTGCCGGGGTCATGGTGTGCATGCCCCAGGCCTGCGTGTCGCTGGCTGTTCAGCCTGGCAGCGGCACCCGGGCGCGGTCCCGGGAATCGCTGTTGCCAGCAGTGGAACGGCAACCGTCAGTCGCGGTCGCATCCCGAGTGGGTTGATTGGAGCACAGGGCATAGGCCCGTACCAGCGTATGCATCGCCGGGATTCACAAGGGGCTTCACGATTCATATGAAATACATCGTCTCTCCATCACCTGCTCATGGTGTTGAGCGGAACGGCAATCGTCGATGGCCGTGATCGGTGAACACGGTCCTCAACGACGACAGATCATATTAAGGCAGGCGGTGCCGGGCATTCTATCAATGGACATTGAGTCTTCATCATCTGAACAAGATTGATGGACACTTTCGGCGTCGTCGTCGACAGTGACGGTGGTGGGCCTTCGCTCTTCGGCCTGCCATCACCCCATCAAGCCTTCGGCACAGGTACCGTTTCACCGCTCCTTCCCGCGCCTGCTGTCCAGCAAGCCCCATTCTGCTCAGTGACAAGCCGATCCGCGTGGTCGGCGATGACCGCACCGCACGTCCAAACCCTTTGCCTCCAGGAACCAGATCCATGCCAACCACCATGCCACGCCCGACGATGTTCATCTCCACCGCACCCCGTCTCGGGTTGTCGTGGCTACTCTTCATCGGGCTGTTCATCGGCATGGCGCTGGCGATGCCGGCGGCGGAGACCCAATTCGTCATCCTCTCGGATGTCCATTTCGGCTACGAGCGGGCAAACGCCGACACCCCTCCGCAGACCACCTTTCCCCTCCTGGTAACCCAGGCCTGGACCACGTCGACGCCCTATACGCAGGGCTACTACGTCTACGCGGGCACCTACCCCAACCTCAACGTCTTCATCTGCACCCATGCCGGCATCTCGTCATCGAGCGCCGGCGGACCGACCATCCCTGGGAGCGGTGGCACGATCAGCGATGGCGCGGTCACCTGGCAGTACATCCCGAGCCCCTTCGCCTCCTCGGCGACCTGGGCGGCAACGACGCCCTACTTGGCCCAGCAATACGTCGTCAATGGCGGCCTGGTCTACCAATGCTCGACCGCGGGCACCTCGGCCGCCAGCGGCGGTCCGACCGGAACCGCGACCACCGCGGTCACCGATGGCACCGCCAAATGGATCTACGTCGCCGCCTACGCACCCCTCGCCTCCACGGTCTATGCGAGCTGGACGGCAAGCACCCCCTATGTCGTGACCGCACCTGCCGCATTTGTGCTCAACAACGGCAATCTCTATCAGTGCACGGTCGCTGGCACCTCGGCCGCCTCAGGCGGTCCAAGCGGTACGGGCACAGCGATCGTAGATGGTGCGGCGACCTGGTCATTCGTGTCGGCTTCCGCCATCGCCACACCGGCCTGGCAGGTGAACACCGCCTACGCGCTGCGGCAGAACTATGTCACCGATGGCGCGAATACCTATGAGTGCACGGTCGCTGGCACCAGCGCGGCGTCCGGCGCCGGACCGACGGTCACCACTGGCACCGTCGTCGATGGGACCGTCACCTGGACCTATGATAAGAGCACCGACGTCGGCAACATCGCCGCTCCCGTCACTATCGGAGGCGTCGACTACTTCGATGCCAATACCATCAACCAGGCGCTGCTGGCATCCTTGAACCAGGTCTCCGCGCTCACCTACCCCAACGACGGCGGGGTGAATGCCGGCCAGGTGGTCGGGGGCATCGACATGCTCGCGGTCACCGGGGACATGGCCAACCGCTACGAGAACAACGGCGGCACCTACCAGAACACGGTGCAGATCGATGCCACCAGCTGGCAGCAGTTCTGCGCCACCTACTTCCCCACCGCAGCCGGCGGCGGCATGGCGCTCAAGACCAGCGCCAATGCCACGCCGGCCCTGCTGCTGTCGCCTGGCAACCATGACATCTCGAACGCCATCGGCTACTACGACCTCAACCCTTTCGGCACGCCCCCCGTCGGCCAGGACGCCACCTCGCTGTGCGCGATGATCCAGATCGCCACCGGTGGCACGCTGTCCTACAACGTCGCCAATGCACCGACTTACGTCACCGGCGGCACTCTCGGTACCGGCGTCTCGCCCTCCACGTACAGCGAGGCGCTGTTCACGACCAAGAACGTCGCCGGCGCCTACACCAACAAGCCCGACTATTCGCTCACCATCAACGGCATCCACTTCATCTCCCTCTCGGCCTGGCCCGACAGCGGATCACGCGCGTGGATCGACAATGACCTGCTCAGCGTCCCGATCACCACGCCCGTGATGCTCTTCACCCACTGCTACCCGGATGTCGACACCAGCCTATTGACCCCGAATCCCGATACCGGCCCCTTCACCAGCAAGACCTACCAGTGCGTCGTCTCCGACAAGGTCGATCCCTCCGAGGTCGGCAGCACCGGGACGTCGGTCGAGCAGCTGGCGATGACGACCTGGATCAAGACCCACCCCAACATCGTCGCCTACTTCCATGGCCACACCAACTTCAACGAGATGTACACCTATACCGGTCCGAACAACGATATCGCGCTCAACTGCTTTCGCCTGGACTCGCCCATGAAGGGACAGCTATCGGCGGCCGCGCCGCTGCCCACGGCTACGGCGGCGTGGCAGCAGGATCCGACGTCGCTGCTCTCCTTCCAGATCGCCTCGATCAACAATGCGACCATGCAGATGACGGTGCGCGAAATCCGCTGGTATCCGACCCCGGTCTTCTCGACCGACACCACCACCCCCAATCCAGACACCGCAGTGAGCAACAACAAGATCCTCTCGCCCACCAACGTGTGCAGCAAGACCGTCTCGCTGGTGGTCGCAGCGGCGACTCCGAGCGTCCCGGCCGGCACCTACACGTCGGCGCAATCGGTCGCGCTCTCGAGCACCACTCCCAATACGGTGATCTACTATACCGTCGATGGCACCACTCCGGCGTTCACCAGCAGCGGCCCGAGCGGGACGACGGCGATCTATGGCACTCCGATCAACATCAGCGCAAACACCACCATCAAGACCCTGACGACCACCCGTTCGTTCTCCAGCCTGGCGCCGAGCGCCTCGTCGATCGCATACGTCCTGACCCCGACGTTGTCGATGCTGGAGGTCAGCCGTGGCGCGATCAGCGTCGCCCCTGGCAGCACCGATGACGTGACGGGCACGGTGGCCGGTGCCAGCGACTCCCTCACCTACACGCTGGCCAACTCCGGGACCGAAGCCGAGACCATCGTCGGAACGCCGCTGCTGATCGCCAAGAGCAATTGCACGGTGACGCTCAAGACCGCTCCGGCTGCCAGCATAGGCGTCTCCGGCAGCACCACGGCCGTGATCTCAGTGACTCCGGTGGCCGCAGGCGCGTGGTCCTTCACGGTCGCGATCACCGATTCGGATCCGACCGATAATCCTTATACCTGGACCGTGAGCGGCACCGCGGCCGCGTCGTCGGGCTCCGCACTGAGTGTGAGCCGCGCCAGCACGGTCATCGGACCGCAGGGTACGGATGTGGTCAGCGGATCGCTGGTCGCGACACCCGATATCCTGACCTATGTCCTGACCAACGACGGCATCGCGGCTGAAACCACCATCGGCACTCCGGCGCTGGGCAGCCTCACCAACTGCACGGCCACCCTCACCACGGCACCGACTGGCACCCTCGCGGTCAGCGCCATGACGTCGCTCGCCATCACTGTCACGCCGGTGGCGGCCGGAGCGTGGTCCTTCACCGTCTCAGTCGCCGATTCAGATCCCGCGAACAATCCCTATACCTGGACGGCGAGCGGATCTGCGACGACTCCCGCCCCGAGCAGCAGCAGTTCGAGCAGCAGTTGCGGCCATGGTTCCGCCTTCAGCATGCTGCTGCTCTCGTTCTTGGGCACGGGCATGCTCTTCGTCCTGAGGAGGCGCCCGTGAACCTCTCCCAGCGCCTCCACAAACGCGCCCCCGCCCTGGGCGGCCTGATGCCTGAGGTCCTTCGGCCATGAAGCATACCGTCCTGTTCATGATCCTGGGGAGTGCCGCCGCCGCCGCTGCTGTGGCGGTCATTCCATCGTCGCCACGACCGGTGCATCAAGCAGTGTCCAGCGCCTACCCCTACGTGCCGATCGCCATCGTCCCGGGCATGCCGCTGGCGGAGTACCTGGCATGCCTGGACCGGCATCAGGTCCGGATCAGCCCGGCTTGCCTGCAGAACGGCGTCCTGAGGCCCGGCACCGTCGAAGCGAGCACGGCCGACCACCGTCTCGCCGTCTATGCCGATTTCACCGCTGCAGGCATGGTCAAGACCGTTAAATTCCGTGTCATGGCGAGCACGGCAAGCTTGGCGCAGCTGGACCGCCTCTCGGGCAGCAAATATCTGGAGTCCGGCTGGGAGAGACCCGACGCGAGCACAAACCAGGCGACCTACACCAACGACAGCAGGCAGGTGACGGTCTACCATCTGTTCGAATGCGATCCGATGTACGATGCCGAGCCCTACTTCTTCGCCATGGACATTGCCGAGCGTCCAACGCCGCTGTGACTGAGATCGCCGGAAGCCTGATGCGCGCCAATCGGCATTCGGCCATTGATCAGCTGGCGCCATCGACAGTGAGGCGACACGCCATCGTCGTTGTCGCCTGATCACGTGCTCACGGAGGGCGCGGATTTCCCCCAGTGCTGCCCTCCGGTCGCGAGTAAACCACTTTCAGCTCGGCGCTGGCAAGGATGTGCTTCTGCATTGCCGCTAGCAGGACGTCTCGGGATACCTGGGCTTGCGGAACATCGATCTGAGGCGCCACTGATAATGCGTAGATGGTGTAGATATAGGTCTTAGGGCCCGGGCCCTTGGAGTGCGGTGGTGCATGCCCGAGATCGCGATTGACACTGTTGTTTCCCGCTTTCCCAACATCACGGACATTCCGAGGTAGGCTCTGCACGCTTGCCGGGATGTCGTAGAGCACCCAATACCACTTGGCCGGTCCATCCGGTGGGATGTGATGCATGATGATGGCATAGCTGGTCGTTCCGGGTGGTGCTCCATTCCAATCGAGAGGTAACGTCGCGCTACTGTCATCTCCGGTGTAGTCCCAGGGCAGGGCTCCTCCATCGGCGACTTCGGGACTGTGCAGGGCGAAACCCGATCCCTGCTGAGCAGCTGTCTGATCGGGGACAGGGCCGCAGGACAGCAGAACCGCCAGCAGCAGAATGAGCGCGATATGTGACGACTTCAACGGTGCTCCTAGATGGGATGGCGATGGTCTGCTCTCCTTCGAAGGGAGCGTCGCCCGGCCTCACGCTCAGGTAGCACTTCCTGCCCGGCGAATCGACCTCCCCATCGCGGATAGTGCGTGTCCCGATTCCCCTTCATCTCGCAGCCTGCTTGCCCGCCCTCGTCCCTCTTTGCACTCGCCTCCCGCCACCTCGTCTCGCTCAGCCTGTGATGATGGCATGCCGGTTCCGGCTCAATCATACTGGCTTGTTCCCGCCTACTTGGTCAAGGCGAGGATCGCCATGCCGGTTGCGAAGCTGATTGGGATGAACAGCCACCAATAGGCGATGCAGGCTGCACAGCCACAGGGCGGATTGGTGATACAGGCGCCAAGCAGTGGCAGCCACAGCGAGATGATGGCGATATTCCACGGCGATCGGTCCTTGCGGATCGACAGGGCGAAGACGGGGTTCCAGAGCGACACGGAGAGGATGGTGATCATGCCATACCAGAAGATCGACGCCCCAACCGATGGTGATTCCTTCCCCGATACGGCATTGAAGAGCGCAGTCCCGAGGAGAGCTGCGACCACGGCAATGGCGGTCACTTGAGCGTGGCCATGCATGATGTCCCCGTCATGAGTAGATCTCGGTCGATCAGGGCCGGAACGAGCTGGCGGTGGTTCCACGTCCCAGCCATGACAGTCCATGTGATGCCGATCGAGGCAGACGACAAACGGGAACTGCCGGACATATTTGGCAATCGTGGGCCGCGGCGTTCGCCAGGAGCGCACAGAGGAGGCCTGCCCGGCGGCACCCTGCTTGAATGCTGGCCAAACGCCAATCTCCATTCACGCCGACCCATGTACCAGCGGGTAGCGGATCTCCGCCATGTCCCCGACGGCTGCGGCCCGCAATCAATCTCCCCGCTATATCTGCTGGTGGTGAACCGGTACCACCTGATAGGAAAGCATTCGATGATCAAGCCAGATACCACGGAGGTGTTGTCTTCGGGCGCGAACCATGGTATAAGGACTTGTCAGGGAGATATTTACGAAACGCACCCCATGGAGCATGCAGACTAATGACGGACAAGCTGATGCGGCCGGTGGGCGGCACGCTCGTCAAGGCCATACCCTTCATTCGCGGTCATGGTGCCCATGCCCGGCATCTGCTCGCAGACGGAAGTTCAGGGACATCACCCATGCTCATTTTTTCCGCTCATGCAGGCAGGGAAACGGGAGAAGTTCAGCATCGTTTCCTCACCTCTCGCGCTTTCTGGAACGGGGAAAACGGTCGATACCAGGATGCCCATTCCATGGAAGGAATGACCAGGAGTCCGCCGCGTGGGACGCTGACGTACGCACAATGGCATAGAGCCTAGCACACCTCCATGTCATCAACCCAGCAGATTGGCGTTGCCGCACAAGTACCGGTCCTGTCATACCGGCGTGACATTGATGGCCTGCGCGCTGTTGCGGTGCTCACAGTCGTCGCCTTCCACGCATTTCCGACGCTGCTCACCGGAGGATATGTCGGCGTCGATGTTTTCTTCGTCATCTCCGGATATCTGATTTCCGGCATCATCGCGGATAGGCTCAGGGAAGGGCGATTTTCCATCCTGGGCTTCTACCGGCAGAGAATACATCGGATCTTCCCCGCCCTGATTGCAGTCCTGGCGGCCTGCCTCATCGTCGGATACGCCTTCCTCATGTCCGACGAGTTCAGGCGATTGGGGATGCACACCTTCTGCAGCGCCCTTTTCTCGGAGAACATCGCTCTCTGGCATGAAAGTGGGTACTTCGATCTGAATTCAGGGAAGAAGCCCCTGCTGCATCTCTGGACGTTGGCGATCGAGGAGCAATTCTACATCCTGTATCCCATGCTCCTCGTCGTACTCTGGCGGCGCGGTGTGCGCGCGATCGTCGGGATACTCGCCCTCCTCATGCTCTCATTCGCCACCAATGCCTACTTCATCAATGAATATCCAGTTGCCACGTTCTTCTTCATCGGCAGCCGTGCATGGGAACTTTTCGCCGGCGGAATGCTGGCGTTCTGGGAACGAGAAATCCGACCGAGTCCGTCATCGAGGCGATGGGATGCATCTCGCATGATGCCCATCCTTTCGTGGTCCGGACTTGCGCTCATCCTTGCATCCGCGCTCTGGTTCGACAGCAGCATGTCCTATCCTGGTTTCAGGGCGGCGGCTCCGGTCATCGGGACGCTGATGGTCATCGCCGCAGGACCTCAATCTCTCATCGCCAAGCATGTGC
>Ga0302279_10006088_pt1 | contig 13057 bp, 12 predicted proteins | sample III_Bog_N3_3_FD_194541 | JGI IMG/M metagenome (GOLD analysis project Ga0302279, IMG submission 194541) | Peat permafrost microbial communities from Stordalen Mire near Abisko, Sweden - III_Bog_N3_3 | ecosystem: Environmental > Terrestrial > Soil > Wetlands > Peat | place: Sweden: Abisko...
ACTGGCAGGCCCTCTAGGTTCCTCGCACGGTCATTCAATCCAGCCAGGGCACCACGGTACTAGGTGTAAATTTATCCCTGAAATTTGAGTATCCAACGATCGAATGGCAAGGATGTTTGTTCGCTCCATCGTCCTGCCGATCCGGGAACTGGGCAAGCTACTGGATATCCCTTAAGCCAGGATCTCCCGGAACATGGCCGGTTCCCATTCATGGACTTGCCCGGCCGCCAGGACCGCATGGCTGCCGGCATAGAGGGCGCTCCAGAGGGCGCCGCGCAGTTCCGGGGTCGCCAGCTGGTCCAGGGGCAGGGTGACCGTGGTGGTGTGGTCCCAGCCCAGGTTCCCGTTGAGTCGGCGCAGGCGGCGCAGCAGTTCGCCGTGATCCAGGCTGCCCGCCAGGAGCGTCGTCTCCAGGACCTGATGCTCCCGGTCATGGTAGGGTTGCCGCCCCCCGTCCTGGTTGAACAGCGCTCCGCCCAGCACGGCCGCCGCCACCGGCACCCCGGCCGGGGACCAGACCAGGCCGCAGCAGGCGGCGGCCACCTCGCAGGCCCAGTCCCAGGGCCCCGCGGTGGCGCTGAACGTCGCAGTGCCAGCGGGGGGGGCGGCGGCCATCAGGCCCAATGCCACCCCCTCCACCCGGTTCCGGAACGCCGGATAACGCAGGGTTCCCCAGCCCTCGGCGGAGAGGGCTGGCCATTCCTGAAGCCTGGCGGAGCGCTGGATCAGAAGTTCCCGCAGCGTCACCGGCTCCTCCCCGCTTCTATTCCATCATTTCGCTGATGCTCCGGCCGCCGTGGATGCGCAGGATGGCGTCGCCGAACATGGGGGCGGTGGAAAGGATCTTGAGGTTGGGGATCCCGTCCTGCACCCGCTGGGGGATGGGGATGGTGTCGGTCACCACCAGCTCGTCCAGCTCGGCTTCCTGGAGCTTCTGCAGGGCGGTGCCGGAGAACACCGCATGGGTCGCGCCCACCCTCACCCGGCGCACGCCGAAGGTGCGCAGGATCCGGGCGGCCTCGCGGATGGAGCCGCCGGTGGCGATCTCGTCATCGAAGATGATGACGTCCTTGCCCTTCACTTCGCCGATGAGGGCCGTGCTGTGGGCTTCCTCGCTGTCGTCGAAGCGGCGCTTGTCGATGATGGCCATGGGCAGCCCCAACCGCTTGGCGAAATGCCCGGCGATCTTGCCGGCGCCAGCGTCCGTGGCCACCACGGCGGAGTTGGAGAGATCCGAATTGCGGAAGTAGTTCACCAGCACCGGGGTCGCCAACAGCTGGTCGGCGGGGATCCGGAAGAAGCCCAGGATCTGAGGGGCATGGAGGGTCATGGTGAGCACCCGTTCCGCGCCGGCGGTCTGGAGCAGGTCGGCCACCAGACGGGCGGTGATGGAAATCCGCGCCTCATCCTTCTTGTCGCTGCGGGCGTACGGATAGTACGGCAGCACCGCGGTGATCCGTGCCGCCGAGGCGAACTTGAGGGCGTCGATCATGATGAGCATTTCCAACAAGTTGTCGCTCACCGGAGGGGCGCTGGTCTGGATCACGAAGACGTCCGATTCCCGCACGTTCTCGTCGATTTTCACCTTCATGTTCTCGTTGGAGAAGCGCGTGATCCGGGCTTTTCCAAGCTGCATTCCCATGTGGGCCGCGATTCCCGCCGCCAGCGACGGATGGCTTGAACCCGAAAAGATCTTCATTTCACCGAACATTGCACCCCCAACCGGACCAGTTTACCCAACCCCGCCCGCCGTGGGGGGCGGAACGACATCACAACCTGGACTCAACCGCAAAATCCGCCCTAGTCCGGCTCCGTCACAGGCGCAGGGACAGGCGCCGGCCGCGGCCGTCGGTGAGGGCCACTTCCGCGAGCCGGGCAGGGGAGGGCACTTTGGGGGAGAGCGCCTGGGCCAGGGTCCGGGCCAGTCCCAGGGGGTCCTGAAGGCCCAGGTCGCTCAGAAGCCGGCCTTGCATGGGCTCCAGCAGCGCGTCCAGGGCCGCCTCCAGCTCCCGGAAATCCATCACCACGTCGTACGGATCGAGCCCCTGGCGGGCTGTGATCACTTCCACGGTGAAGTCGTGGCCCTCCCAGCGATCCCCGGCCGAGCGGTAGACCACGGACAAGGGCCGCTGCACGGCCGCCTCGAAGTGAAGGGGGGGAGAGGGAAGAGGTTCATCCATGGCTCTGATTCTGCCACCGCCGATGTAAACTGGCCTTTGCCGTTTTGGAGATGAACATGGATGATTTTTCGACCCAGTCCGTTCGGCCTGGCGTGGAGCGGGAGGAACTGGAATTTGACGTCCTGTTCGTGGGCGCCGGTCCGAGCAACCTGGCGGGCCTATGGCGGCTTCTGGACCTGATCGAGGCCCACAATGCCCGGCCGGGGGCGAAGAAGCTGGAGGGGCTCACCATCGGCCTGATCGAGAAAGGCGACGCGATCGGAGACCACGCGTTTTCCGGAGCGGTGCTGGATCCCCAGGCCCTGCTGGAACTCTGCCCGGACTTCCGGGACCGCGGCTTTCCCAGCGAGGGTGAGGTGAAGCAGGAAGAGGTCTGGCTGCTCACCGGCCGTGGCGGGTTCCGCGCTCCGGTGACCCCGCCCTTCCTGCGCAACCACGGGCACCCCATCGTGTCCCTGTCCCGGATGGTCCGCTGGATGGCCGGTGAGATCGAGCAGCGGGAGGTTCCGGGCGTGGACGTGATGCTCCTGCCTGGTTTCGCCGGGATCAAGGTGCTGTGGGAGGACGGCCGGGTGGCCGGAGTCCAGACCGCCGACAAGGGCGTCAATGCGGATGGCAAAGCCCGAGCCAATTTCGAGCCCGGCAACTGCCTCAAGGCCAAGGTGACGGTGTTCGGCGAAGGCCCCCGCGGGCACCTGGCCCGGGAGTTGGATGCCGTGCTGGATCTCCAGGGCGGTTCGGTCAATCCCCAGCATTACGAAACCGGGGCCAAGGAGATCTGGGAGATCCCGGAAGGCCGGGTGCCGGATGGCTTCGTGCTGCACAGCACCGGGTGGCCCCAGGCGGATGGGGAGTCCGGCGGTTCCTTTGTCTACAAGATGGCGGCCAACCGTCTGGCGGTGGGGTACGTGGTCAGCCTGGATACCCGGGATCCTTTCGCCGACGCCCACTTGGCCTTGCAGAAGTTCAAGACCCACCCCCGCATCAAGCCGATGCTGGAGGGCGGGAAGATGATCCAGTACGGAGCCAAGGCCCTGGCCATCGGTGGCTGGTACGCCATGCCCAGACTGGCCTTCGGCGGCGGGATGCTCGTGGGCGACGCGGCCCAGATGGTGAACGCGGCGCGGCTCAAGGGCATCCATCTGGGCATGAAGGGTGGGATGTGCGCGGCCGAGACCATCGTCCAGGCATTGCTCGAGGAGGATTTCAGCGAGATATCGCTCATGCGCTACGCCCAAGCCTTCCGGGCCTCCTGGGCCGGGGAGGAGTTGTACCGCACCCGCAATTTCCACCAGATCCTGGCCCACGGCTTCACCCCGGGCGCCGCCCTGAACCTGGGCATCAGCCTTGTGGCCGGGGGCTGGGTGCCCTTTGAACCTCTGCTCGGCCGCAGCGACGCGGCCCGGACCACCAGCACCGAGGCCTACTACGGCAAGGCCGGGATGAAGCGGGACGGCCTCGACCTGGGCGTCAAGTTCGACGGCCAGTTGTGCATCTCCAAGCTGGATGACGTATACGCCTCCGCGGTCATGCATGACGAGCACCAACCCGGGCACCTGAAGATCGTGAAGGGCGACGCGGTGTGCATCGCCTGCTGGAACACCAAGGGCAGCCCATGCACGGTCTTCTGCCCGGCCCAGGTGTACGAGATGCACCCGGACCAGGACGGACGGGTGGACAAGGTGGCGATTGCCTATTCCAACTGTGTGCACTGCAAGACCTGCGATATCAAATGTCCAGAGGGCAATGTAATCTGGACGCCCCCTGAAGGCGGGGGCGGCCCCAAATACACGCTCTGCTGAGCTCCCTGCCAACCGCACCACCGGTGGAACCCAAACGATGCTTGATCCGCGCCTGCTTGAAATCCTTTGCTGTCCTGCCGAGCAGGATGGGGCACCTTGTCACGGCGACCTGGAGGAGGAGTCGGGGGGGCTCCGCTGCCGCGTCTGCGGGCTGGTCTACCCGGTGGAGGACGGCATACCGGTGATGCTGCAGGATCAGGCCAGGGGGGTACGGCCATGAGGATGGACCGGGGCCAGGCTGAGAGCCTGCTGGCGAGGATGCGGGGCCACAAGGTCGCCGTCCTGGGCGATCTGATGCTGGACGAGTATCTGTTCGGCGAGGTCAGCCGGATCTCGCCGGAGGCGCCGGTGCCCATCGTCAGGGTCAGCCGTGAGCGGGCCGTGCTGGGCGGGGCGGCCAACGTCGCGGCCAACCTGAAGGCCATCGGCTCCGAACCCATCCTGGTGGGAACGCTGCAGCAGGACACTGCCGGCAACCGTCTGCTGGGTCTGCTGCGCGGCCTGGAAATCCGGGCCGATTGGCTGGTGATCGATCCCACCCGGCCCACCATCATCAAGACCCGGGTCATCGGCCAGCAGCAGCAGATGATCCGCATCGACCGGGAGGACACCGAGGGCTACCAGACGGCGGCCATCGACGGCCTCTGTGTCCGCCTGGACCAGGCCCTTGACCAGGCCTCCGCGCTGATCATTTCGGACTACGCCAAGGGCGCGGTGAGCCCGAGGGTCATGGACCGGGTGCGCGACCAGTGCCGGTTCCGGGGGATTCCCTGGATCGTCGATCCCAAGCCGAGCCAGATGGCGCTCTACCAGGGCGCCACCTTGATGACCCCCAACACCAAGGAGTTGACGGAACTCTCCGGCATGCCTGCCAAGGGTGACGCGGACCTGGCCGCGGCCGGCCAGCATCTGGTGGAAACCCTGGGGCTCCAGGGCCTGTTGGTGACCCGAAGCGAAAAGGGCATGGCCCTGTTCGCCTCGGATGCCCTGCACCGGGCGCCCTGGCTCATCCCCACCGAAGCCCGGGAGGTCTTTGACGTCAGCGGCGCCGGCGATACGGTGATCGCCGTGTTCAGCGCGGCCATCTCCACCGGAGCCGACTGGCAGGAGGCCGCCATGCTGGCCAATGCCGCCGCCGGGATCGTGGTGGCCAAGGTGGGCACCGCCACCGCCACCCCGGCCGAGGTGCTGCGCCACTACCAGGACCAGGAGGCTGTCTAGCTAGTTCGTCAGTTCCACCGTGAGGTAGAAGTGGTCGGCCCTTGGGATCCGTTCGACCACCTGGTGGAAGCTCAGGTCGAAGGTCTCGGTATCCCCGGTCCGGACGCCACCCAGTTTGGGGCCGCCGCTGGCCACGCCCAGCAGACGGTTTTCGGCATCGAACAGGGCCAGGGCGAAGCCCGGCACCCGGGTGGCGTTGGCGGTGTTCTCGACCTCGATCACGGCCCGGGTGCCAAACTCCGCGCTCTTGAACAGGGTCACGGTGCGCTTGTTGAAGTAGATCGATTTGACCTTCAGGCCGTCCACCACGACGTTGAGGGGCTGCAACTGGTTCCAGTGGAAGGGGAAGCGCTCGCAGAGGAAGCTCAGGGGCTTGAGCTCCTTGGCCGGGGCGGGAGCCGTGACCTGGACGGCCGGTGCTTCGGGCTTGACCGCCGGTTCCTGGGCGAGCATGAAAAGAGCTGGAAGGAGAAGGTTGATCATGGGGTTCCTTGGTTCAATGCATGCGAAATTTATCAACCCCGGCCGAACAACCCGCTGAAAAGGCCCCGCTTGACGGGAGCAGGCTCGGGAGCGGGAACGGGAGCTTCTTCACCCAGGTTCCCGCGGATCTTCCACATGCGGTCGAAAATGGGCCGGAGGGCCGGGACCTTGCTGGCCTCGATCCAATGTTCACTGAATTGGCGGGCCACCAGATGGTACTCGTGAACCCGCCCTTGTTCAATCCAGGCAGTCATCTGCTCGATGGTGACGTTGTTGCAGGTTTCCTGTTCCAGTTGGATCTTCAGAAGGTCGGGGATCTGGGCCGGAACCGTGCCGGCCGGCGCCACCGGGGCGCTGTTGAATCGGGGCGGGTATTCCATGCGGGGCGTGGCTGGAGGGGGCGGAACCGTCGCCGCGGCCGCCTTGGCCTGATCGCCCATGGCGGCCATGGCGACCTTGATCTCCTCGGAGGTCAGCTTGACGGTGGAGGCGAAGTCGGATTTGGCGGGGGCGGAATCCGGCGCCTTCACCGGGATGCCGCCCAGCGTGGTTTCCAGGGCATCGAGCGTGGCTTCCACATCCATGGTGCTCCGGTTGCCCATCCTGACTGGCGAGGGGGCGGCGACCGGAGCCTGTCCCATGAGCTTGGCGATGGCGTCCTTGGCCGAGGCGAAATTACCGCCACCGTCGGGGTAGGGCGCGTCGGGGTGGGTGTCGGGCTGGGGTGCCTCCGTGGGGGCCGGGGACCCCATCGGGGCGGATCCGGAATCCAGGGCGAGCGGCTCCTCGACCTCCGGCAGGATGGCCGGGCCTTCAGCCGACTCGTCCTGGACCTCCTGCAGGTCCTCCAGCGTGAGCGAAGGGGAAGGGTCGGGCGCAGCCAGCGGAGGCGGCAGGGTCAACAGGCGGGCAACGACGTCCTCGATCTCGAAGATGGAGGCGCAGCGGAAGCACTTCGCCCGCCGGATCCCGGGGCGGACCCTGGCTTGGCCGAGGCCGAAACGAGTGGAGCAGCCTGGACATCGAACGGTTTCGAGCACGGTCATCTCCAAAGGGTTTCCCAAAAGGATAGGCCCATTTCGCGGATTATGCAGCCGCAACCAATATCCCTGATTTCAGGGCCGCCCAATACCTCGAGCGGATATCCTGGGCATGATTCGGATTGCCGGGAGGCGCATTGGCGGGATTGCTCATCACCATGGAAGGCGTGGAAGGCTCGGGGAAGTCCACCCAGATCGAAAGGCTTGCTGCACGACTGAGGCATGCCTCTGTACCGGTGGAGGTTTCCAAGGAGCCGGGCGGGACCGCCCTGTGCCAGGAACTCCGCTCCCTTCTGCTGGAACCCCACGCCTCCGGTGAACGCTGGGCTCCCAAGGCGGAACTGTTGCTGTTCTACGCCGACCGGGCCCAGCATGTGGCTCGGTTCATCGCGCCGATGATGGAGGCCGGGAAGGTAGTGCTCCTGGACCGGTTCGACGATTCCACCCGGGCCTACCAGGGTGCCCAGGGCATCGGCGATACGGTGCTGGAGCGGCTGTCGGAAGTGGTCCTGGGGCGCCTGAAACCCAGCCTGACCCTGCTCCTGGATGTGGATCCGGAAGCCTCCCTGGTCCGGGTGGCGGCCAGGAACGGAGCGGAGGCGGGTTTCAAGGAGACCCGATTCGACGACGAGACGCTGGACTTCCACCGGAGGGTTCGCAGCCGTTTCCTGGTCATCGCCCAGAAGGAACCCCAGCGGGTGGCTGTGATTCCGGCCGCGGACGTTCCCGACAAGGTGGAAGATGCCGTCTGGGCCAAGGTCGCCCCGTTGATGCGGGTCGCCGGCTACCCGGTGCGATAGTGTTCAATCCTGCTCTGGTCGGTCATCAGGCGGTGCGGGAGCGCCTTCTGGAACGCGTTGGTTCCGGGCGGCTCGGCGGGTCCATGCTGTTCACCGGGCCGGACGGCGTGGGCAAGCGCAGGGTGGCGATGGAACTGGCCCAGCGGGAGCTCTGTTTCCGGCGCACCGCCTGCGGCAAGTGCCAGGGCTGCCTGATGTTCAGGGATCCCCTGCCGCTGGAACTGCCCAACCTGCTCCGGATCACCCCGGAGGGCAAGGCGGGCCTGATCCGCATCGGCGCCATCCGCGGCGACGACCTGGTGGAAGGCGGAGTCATCCAATGGGCGCACCACGCGCCACCGCCCGGATGCCATCGCTGGATCCTGGTGGAGGATGCCCACCGGCTGAACGGGGCCAGCGCCAACATGCTGCTGAAAACCCTTGAGGAACCGCCGCCTGGGACCCACTTCGTGCTGATCACCCACCGCCCCGAAGCCATGCTTCAGACCATCCGCTCCCGCTGCGAGCGGATCGCCTTCCTGCCGCTGGCCGCTTCGGAAACCTGGGCCGTGGCCGTTGGTGCCGGATGGGAGGAGGCCGACCGGGAATCCTGGACCGCCATGGCCTCCGGGACCCTCCGCTACCTCGAGCCTGAAGCCTACCAGCGGGCCTCGGACCAATTGGGTGCGTGGATCGCGCTGGGGGAGGGGGCGTCCTTCACCGAAGCTTCCGGGCCCCTGCTGCCCCAGAAGGATGCCGACGCCAGTCAAGGTGAGCAGGTGGGCCAGAGCCTGGAAATGCTCCTGCTCCTCATGAGTGATGTGGCCCGCTGCCGGGCCGGACGGGTTCCCCGGCTGGGCCCCTGGTCCGACGGAATCCAGCGCCTGGCCGGATCTCCCCTTGCCCTGGAGAAGCCGCAGGGGCGAGTCTTCGAGGCGCTGCGCAACCTCGTCCGCAATCCCAGCCCGGACGCCCTGCTGCGCGAGGTCAGCCTCTCTTTGCGTTAGGAGGGTTTCAGATTGCCGGACTCCCCGGTCTGGATCCTGGTGGGTCCAGAGTGGTAACTTTTGTGCTACTTCTTCCCAGTCAGCGATGAACAACTTAACAATGCTGTAGTTCAGGGGAATATTCCTGCTGTGGGAAGTCGAATTGAGCGAGAGCATTGCGCAGTTGTGGCGGTGCGCCGCGTTCGGCCGGTGGGTCATGACATTCATCCCTGGGAGGGAAAACGAAATGAGATGTGCTCGCGTCCTTCTGTCCGCATTCCTCTTTTCCGCCTTTGCGGTCGGCGTTTCCGCGGGGGACATCGCCGTTGGCATTGTCCTGCCGACCAAGGATGAGCCGCGCTGGATCCAGGATGAGATCCGGTTCCAGGCCCTCAAGGCCGCCGGCTACAACATTGACATCCTGTTCAGCCAGGGTGATTCCGCCACGGAAAAGGCCAATGTGGATGCGCTCATCGCCGAGGGAGCCCGGGTGCTCATCATCTGCCCCCAGGACGGCCAGGCCGCCGCGGCTGCCGCCGAGGCGGCCAGGAGCGCCGGAGTCAAGGTGATCAGCTATGACCGTCTGATCCGCGACACGGCCGCAGTGGACTACTACGTGACCTTCGACTCCAGCCAGGTGGGTGCGAGCTGGGGTCATTTCCTCGCCAACCGTGCCACAGGCAAGGGCAACAACCTTTACCTTTACGCCGGCGCTGCCTCCGACAACAATGCCTTCCTGTTCTTCGCGGGCGCCTGGAGCGTGCTGCAGCCCAAGATCGCTGACGGTACTTTCATCGTGCGGAACTCCAGCGAAGCGGTGGCCCTCAGGGGCAAGACCGAGCTGACCCGGGATGAGGAGGCGCGAGTCATCAACCAGATCACCACCAATTGGAACGCCAACGATGCGAAGGGGAAGGCCGAGGCCAACCTGGCCTCCGCGTCCCGGACCATGAAGGGCAACGTCTTCATCTGCGCGCCCAACGATGGCACCGCCCGGGCCATCGGCGATGCGTTCGCCATGGACAAGGATGTGAAGACGTATTACATCACCGGCCAGGACGCCGAGAAGGCTTCGATCCAGTACATCCTTGACGGTAAGCAGTCCATGACCGTGCTGAAGGACGTGCGCAGCCTGGTCATTGACGCCATCGCCGCAGCCGTGGCCTACCTGAAAGGCGGCGTGCCGCTGCAGACCATGACCTACAACAACGGTGAGGTCAACGTCCCGGCGAGGCCCACCGACATCACGACCGTCACCCGGAGCAACGTGAGGAACACCATCCTCGCCACCGGCTACTACAAGGCCAGCGACTTCAAGAACCTGCCGCGCAAGCCCAAGGCTCCGAAGTCCTGATTGGTCCGGGTTGCAGCCTTAGGTCCGTCCATTCGCCGAACCGGCGACCCTGGCGCGAGCACGGAACACGTTCGCCCAGGGAAACCGGCGGCTCGGCTATTCCGAGACCATGACGCAGCCTTTGCCGTTGGCCTTGGCCCTGAACAGGGCCCGGTCGGCCCGGTCCAGCAGGTGCTCGGCGCCGTCCGCGTCGTGGGGGTAGGATGAGATGCCGATGCTCAGTGAGATGGGCACCCGCGACGACCCCACGGTCAGGGCGGCCTGGCTGAGGGTCTGGATCAGCCGCTCGCCCAGCTTGCGGGCGCCGAAGGCGTTGCCTCCGGGGATCACGATGCAGAATTCGTCCCCTCCATACCGGTAGAGACGGTCCTGGATCCGGATCATCTGCTTGGCCTCCAGGGCCACCCGGGAGATCACTTTGCTGCCGGTAGGGTGGCCGTAGGTGCTGTTGAGGGCCTTCAGGTTGTCAACATCCAGGAACAGCAGGGCGACCGAAGCGCCTCGCACCGAGGCGTCGCGGATGATCTGCGGCAGTTCCACCTCCAGACACCGGCGGTTGTTGGCTACGGTCAGGTCGTCGGCGAAGGAGAGGGCCTGGCTGTGCTCCAGGTTCCAGGCGTTGGTGACCAGGTCCTCCACTTCCCTGAGGAAGCCCAGGAAATGCTCCGGCCCGGTCTGCGGTTCCAGGAGCCGAAGCAGGCCGACCTGTTCGCCCGGACAGAGCAGCCAGGCCAGGCCCGTCCTGACCAGGACGGCCGCTTCGGGCAGATACAGCGGCGCTTCGGCGAAACCTTCGCCGCAACGCTGGAAGAACACGTCATCCTTGCGGACCCAGATGGCTCCGCCTTTGGCGCCGGAGAGTTGCACCGCCCGCATCAGAATGGGCCGCAGCAGCTCGTCCAGGGTGGCCAGGTGGATCATCTGCCGCAGCCAGCCTTCGCTGCCCAGTTCGCGGTGCCGGATCCGGGTCAGGGCGGCATGGATCTTTTCCAGGGGCAGCCCCTGCCGGCCCACCCAGCCGGGCCGGTGGGCGAGGACCTCACTCGCCTGCTCCGGAGTACTATCCACGACCCACCACAGAATCTCGGTCCCCTCCGGAGGAATCAACGCGGGATCCGGGTGGTCGGCCACGATCAGCAGCGTTCCGTCGCCCCGTCCGTCCTCGCACTGGAACCCCCAGTCGGCCAGAGCCTGCCTGAGCGCCGGAGCGGATTCCGAGGGGTTGATGTCCATCCAGCGGATTGTCGACACGGCGGGCCCCTAGTTCAGTGCAGTATCCAGGCGGGAAGCAAGGTGTCCCAAGTGGGAAAGGAGGGCCTCCAGGGGCCCACGAACCTCCCGGCCGCCCCGTTCGGCCCGGACCCACCGTTTCAGGAGGTTGAGCGATTGAGGATCCCGGACCGCCAGAGTCTTGGTGGCCTGGATGAGCTTGTGCGCCAATCGGGTCCGCTCCGGCATCAGAGGCTTGACCCCCCCCAGTTCCATCCCGAGCCGATGGGCTTCCCGTGCGGTGTTCAGGTCCAACCGGATCAGCGGAACCCGGGCATTGATCCGGAGCAGGAACAGGTCCAGGAACCGCAGCAGCTCGCCGGCCATGTCGGAGCCTTCCTTCAGGGCGGGCTCGATCTCTTCGGGATCATCCATGATCTGGATGAACTGCTGGGTGAGGCGGTCGAATTCCTGACGGTCCAGGCTGCGGATCAGCAGGAATTCGGGGCTGCGCCGGAAGGCGACCACCTGGTTCTGGGCCTGGGCCAGGGCCAGGGCCAACCGTGGCCAGTTCTGCAGTTCCAGGTGGACCTGGACCTGGGCCAGCAAAGGATCCAGGTAGATCCAGAGCCGGTAGAGCCGCTGGCGGAGCCGGTCGCCTTCCTCGGTGAGGGAAGGCGAATCCGGGAACAGCTTCTGCCGGAGTTCTGGGGAGAACAGCCCGACCAGGTCGCCCATGAGCTGGCGTTGATGACTCAGCAGGAGCGCCCTGAGGTTGTCCAGGGTCGTGGCAAGCTGGTCCACGTCTTCGTTGGCCAGGGTCTGCTGCAGGAAGCTGTGGATGGTGGCCTGGTCCTGGAGCAGGGAGAGCACGGCCTGGCGGAGGAAGGCCCCCAGCAGGAGGGACTCTTCACTCCCCTTGGGCAAGTGGTCGGCGGCGCGGGGGTGGAAGACCCGGTCCGCCAGCCGCCCCAGTTCCGATTCGATCACCCAGAAATTCGGAACTTCCGCGTACCGGTGGGATATGGATGCATTCACCGCCGGTTCCATGCCTTCCACCAGGTTGAGCAGGGCCAAGTGGCTGGCCAGGGCCCGGGCGACGATGCGGAAGGAGGGGGGATGGCTTTCGCGCAGGAGTTTCAGCAGGGCCCGGACATCCTGGGGCAGGCTCCGTTCCAGCAGATGCTCCTCGATCCGGGGCATCGTCCAGCCCAGGTGGTCCCACAGCCACTGCAGGCTGCCCTTGATCTGGTCGACGGCGGGCCAGTGGACACCCCGGTCCAGGGGACGGAACAGGGTGATGCGCAGGCTGTTGAGCACGTGCTGGATCAGCAGCAGAGGCTCGGCCCGCTGCCGGGTGGCTTCGGGCACGGCGCTCTCCAGGAGCAGTTCCAGGTTCCGGAGGGCCGCAAGGGGATTGCCCGAACCGGTCTGCAGGGTCCGGTTCAGGACTTTCATTCTCGCGTTCAGCTGCTCGACCAGGGGAGGGCCCTGGGTTCCGGTGCCGAGCACCAGGAAGAGCTCGCGGAAATGATCCTTCTCTTCCAGAAGGAAGGCCGTCCAGTGATCCTTCAGCTGGGGCCCCTCCCGGGACTCCGAGCCCAGGGAAATGGCCATGGTCCTTAGGGCTGCGATCAGGTCGAGGAGGTGGATGACCCAATCCGGCTCGCGATTCTGGGCCAGCACGTCCCGGTGGGCCGCCGCCGCCAGCTCGCCGAGCCTGGACAGGCTGTGCTGAAGCACCAGGGCCATGGCGGAGCGGGTCTCGCCCAGGCGCCGGTCCGAGAACTGGTTCAGGAAGACCAGGAACAGTCCGAACGACGAGCGCAGCCGGACCAGATGCAGCGGCTCGCTGGCCGCTGAGGCCCTGGCCGGCTCGAGCAGCGGGAACAGGTCGCCGCCGCCCTCCCGCAGGATCTCATCCAGCAGCTGAACGTCCTGGCGCGAAAGCCCCCTCTCCCGGATGAGCGCGCGGGCCTGGTCGAGGCGCGAATCGGTAGCTT
>Ga0302279_10006095_pt1 | contig 13042 bp, 9 predicted proteins | sample III_Bog_N3_3_FD_194541 | JGI IMG/M metagenome (GOLD analysis project Ga0302279, IMG submission 194541) | Peat permafrost microbial communities from Stordalen Mire near Abisko, Sweden - III_Bog_N3_3 | ecosystem: Environmental > Terrestrial > Soil > Wetlands > Peat | place: Sweden: Abisko...
GGCTTCGTTGTTCACCGTGTACGCGATGCAGCAGTCCCACGTGCCCGGGCACGAGCTCGTCGTCGCGCCCGTCGCGCTCGAGGCCAGCGGCGACGAAGAGGGAATGCATCCGCACTCCGTCCCGTCGATGTACCCGTAGGAGCTGCTCTGGCAGATCCACGTCGACGCGGGCGCCGTACAGCCCTGGGGCTGCGACGAGCCGCCGAGCCCGCCGGATGCGACCGAGCCGGTCCCGGAGCCGCTGCCCCCGCTGCCCTGCCACGTATAGGAAATCGACCCGCCCGAGTACGTGCCTGCGATCGTGCCGCCGGCGCTTCCGCCGAGGACGCCCGTGACGATGCCCGAGCCCCCGCCGGTCTTCGGCGAGCCCGCGTCCGCGCCCGCGTCACCGGCGCTCGCGGCCACCGGTCCGCCGGGGACGAGCACGACGACGTCGAACGCGTCGCCCTGCTCCGTGCCGATGTAGACGCTCGCCGTTCCCTGACTCGTGTCCGCGCCCGCGAAGAGGCCCGCGCCGGTGGGGCCCGCGAAGGTCCCGGTGAGGACGTTCGTTCCGACCTTGCCTTGCAACGACCAGCCCGAGCCCTGGACCGAGACTGTTCCGTCGTTCGACCACGTGCCGTCGACGGAGACGCTGCCGCCGGACGTGATGAGCGTGCCCGCGGCTTCCTGGATGCTCGCGTTCGATCCCGGCGTGCCCGCGGGGTGGCTCGACGCGTACTTCGGATCGAAGAGCGCGACGGCCAGCCGGAAGGACGACGCGGCGCCGCCGCCCGTCATCGCGGCGACGGAGTCGTAGAAGTGGTCTCCGGGGGAGAGCTGGACCGACGAGGACGAGGGCGTCGACGAGGAGCAGCTGGCCAGGAGGACCAAGAGGCAGGACGTGCACGAGACCGCGGCAAGGCGAGGGAGGTGCGTCATTGCCCCCCGTTATTATCGCGTGCGCGAAAAAAAGAAAAGCCCCTCGGCCCCAGCTTCAGTGAGTAAGAAATCGTAGCGCTCTCCGGGATCAGAGGGCCGGCTACGCGCGATCCCCGTAACGTGACGGGCGGTTCGTTACAACCTGGCGACCATATTGGCGATCGGACCGGTCAGCCGCGACGACTCCGACGTGAGAGCGTCGCGCTCGGCGGCGAGGCGATCCTCGAGCCCCTTGGTCACCTCGACGGTGAAGCGCTCGTTCGTGCCGACGTCCCGGAGGCGTTCGACGACGTAGCGCTCGACCTCCGCGGCCGGGAGCGGCCGCCCCACGCACGCCTCCTTGCCCATCTTGTCGCGCGTGACGCAGCGGTAGAAGCGGTAGATGCGGTTGCCCTTCTTGGTGGAGCCGGGCGTCATCGCCGCACCACACGCCCCGCAGCGAAGGCGTCCCGTCAGAAGGTAGTCGGGGTTTCGCCCCGGCATGGCCGGACGCCCGGCGTTCTGTTCCAAGATGCGCTGGACCCGGTCGAACGTCTCGCGATCGATGAGGGGCTTGTGCTCGCCGGGATGGAGATCGTCCCCGCTGGCGATGAGCCCCACGTAGACGGGGTTCTTCAGGATGCGGATGACCATGTCCTTCGACCACTCTTCCGCGGAGTACGGGCCCACGCGCCTCTGCTCTCCGGGCGGGCGAGCTTGTGCGCGAGCTTGGGCACGCTCGCTCGGAGGTCGCTGCTTCGTGGTGCGCTCGCGGCGGGCGAGTTCCTGCGCGACGCGGAGCACGGAGCGGTGCTCGAGGTAGAGCGCGAACAGCTCCCGGACGACGACGGCCTCGGACTCGTTGATGAAGAGCTTCTTCTGAACGATGTCGTAGCCGAGCGGCGCGAGCCCGCCCGTCCACTTCCCGAGGCGGCGCGCGGCGGCGATCTTGTCGCGCGTGCGCTCGACGATGAGCTCGCGCTCGAACTCGGCGAAGATCGCGAGGAGGTTGCGCAGCAGGCGCCCCATGATGTCGCCGGTGTTGAAGTTCTGGGTGACGCTCACGAGGACGACGTCGTGCTCCTCGCAGAGCTCAACGAGTTTCGCGAAGTCGGTGAACGAGCGGCAGATCCGATCGAGCTTGTAGGCGACGACGACGTTGACGTGACCCGCGCGGATGTCGGCCATGAGCCGCTGGAACGCGGGGCGGTCCGTGTTCGCGCCGGTATAGCCGCCGTCATCGTAGGAGTGCGGAAGCGCCTCCCACGTCGGCTCGTGCGTGATCCGAACGCGGCAGGCTTCGCGCTGAACGTCGAGCGACGTGAGCTCCTGCGACAGGCCCGAGGTCGTCGAGACGCGCGTGTAGATCGCTGCGCGCCGACGCGTGTCGAAGGCGCACACGTGAGGCGCACCAAGAGAATGCGTAGCGCGGGCCGAGCCGCGGTGCGTCGCCTTTCCGACGAACGGGAGCTTCCTCCCGCTCCCCGTCGCGACCTTTCGTGGGCAGTCCACCGGGTACGCCGATCAGTTCGCGTACAACGCCGAGTACGACCTCACCTCGAGCGTCGGCGACTACACGAGCATCTACGATCAGATCGCGCTGCTCGCGACCACTGCATGCGGCAGGGTCGTCGTCGGTCGGTCATCGCAGTGAGCTCAAATAGCCGGCAGTTCTCGGCGCTTGCGGCGTGAGCGGTCGCTTGGCGTCGTCTGAACGTTATGTCGGGTCCCCAGCCGCCCCATCGCCGACCGCTTGAACGCCCAGGACCGTTTGCTCGGGCTACTCGCTCACGAGCCACGTGACAACCTGCGGACCTAATTGGCGCAGAACGAACCACGGTTTCTCGCGCCAGTTCTGACGCCGAGGCGGCGGATCAGCGGTCCATCAGACTCCGCAACACCGACGCGGTCGTGCCATCCAGGTCCTCGAACACGAGCGCATGCCCCGCGCCCGGTACGACCTCGAGGGTTCCGGCCTTCGCTGCCGCGACGATCCTCTCGCTCTCGGCGCTCCCCACGGCGACATCCAGCGCCCCGACCCGCGCGAAGATGGGAACGTCGAGCGCCGCCACCGCGTCATCGAGATCGGGCGCAGCCGCAAACGCATCGAGCTCGCTCGCGAGATTGACCGGGGGCGTCGCGTCGAGCCACGCGGTGACCGCGCGCGCCGCCTCGGGGTGCGTCGCCTTGAAGGCAGGCGACAGGAACCGGTCGGGCGCGACGCCATGAAGGTCCACGCCCTGTCGCAGCGCGGCCGCGAACTGCCTGAACCCGTCACGGCCCGCCGGCGTCTGCGACATCAGCCCGGCGAGGCAGATGACCCGCCCAGTTGCGAGCTGGCCGCGGGCGGCCAGAGCGAGCGCGTGGTAGCCGCCGCCGGAGAACCCGACCAGCGTCAGCTTCCGGCCCTGAAGGAGCGGGGCCACGGTCGCCTCGATCGCCGCGTGGATGTCGGCGACCGTGAAGGGCGCCGCCAGGGGAGCGCTCGCGCCGTAGCCAGGAAGCGCGATCTGGATCGCCCTGTGGGTCTGCGCGACGGCCTGCGCGATGGGCGCAAGGACATCGGGGGAGGTCGGGCAACCGTGGAGAAAGAGGACGGGGTCACCCGTGCCGTCGATCGTGCAGACGAGAGACATTGGCAGGCTCCGATCAGGTCAGTCTCCAGAATTGTTCAGGCGCGCCCGACGAAGAGCGCGATGAGCGCGGCACGACTGTCGACGCCGGCCTTCTCGAAGACCTTGGCCACGTGAAACTCGACGGTGCTCTCGGAGATCCCGAGCGTCGCCGAGATCGTCCGGTTCGAGAGGCCGCGCCCGATCAGCCCGAGGACCTCGCCCTGCCGGGGCGTGAGCTTCCAGCGCGCAGAGACACTCGTGATGGCCGCGGAGAGGCTCGTCTCGCGCGTGTCCGCCTTCACGATGGCGAGGAAGCTCGCGCCCTCGCCGGTTCCGACGAGTGGTGTCATGGCGAAGCGGATGCTCGACGGCCGCCTGGCCGCGGCGTCCCGGAGGGCCTCGACGAGGGTTCGCGGGCTCCGGGCGTGCAGCGCGCGCCCCGTCTCGTTGGCCTCGAAGATCTGACCCGAACGACTCGTGATGAACGCAGGGGCACCGAGCGCAGCGAGCGTAGTTGCGAGGGCCGCCAGCGTACGCGGCAACGAGGCGAGGTCGCGCTCGAGCCGCAGCCGGCGTCGAAGCGCCGGGGCTAGGGCGGCGAGCAAGGCCCGCTGGCGACGGTCGAAGGCTCCGGGCTGCCAGGCGCCGATCCAGGCGAGGAGCGAGGGACCCTCGCACAGGAGCACGCGCACCTGGTCATGCGCGGCAAACCCCATCGGGCCGATCACGCGCTTCGTGATCGGCATCTCGGCCGTGAGCAGGCCGCTCCTCGCTTCGATCTGCGCTCGGCTCACCGTCCGGTTCCGCTGCCAAGGCTCGGGGCGAAGCGCGTTGTACGTCGTCCAGCCGATCGCGACCGACTGCGTGAGAGCGTCCATCAGCCTGCGAATCCGAGGGACGTCGATCTTCTCGGCCTGCATGTCGCCCATGACGATGCTGTCCCCGCTCGGCACGGGGACGTAGCCGAGCGTCCGCTCGGTGCGCAGCGCCTCGTGGAGGGCCGGGACCACGAGGCTCAGCGCCGTCGCACCACCCACGCGGAGCGTCCCGAGCTCGGCCTCCATGGCACAGACCCGCCCCGTGTCCACAGCGGAAAGTCGGGCCATCGTCGGAAGATACACGACGCGCGCGTCGCCCTGTGGATTTCCCCAGTATCGAGGTTGGATGGCTCCCCTTATCAAGGAGAGCTTGCCGGTGAGGTGACTGGCGGGAAGGACGTCGTTCATGTCTGGCAATACGACCATCGTGGCGCGCATGGGAGGCCGGCTCCGTGCACACGGCCGTTCGCGGGTAGGCCTGATGCTGTTCAGCGGCGTCCTTGCCGCGTGCGGCGGATCGAGCTCGGTCGTGAGCGACGAGGCCGGGGTCGGCGGAGACGGAAGCGTCCGCGACGATGGGTCGGTGAGCCCCGAGGGCGGAGGCGAAGGCGGGGCCGGGACCAACGACGGCGCCGCCGCGGGCGACGCGACGGACGCCGCCCCCGGTGAGGACGCGCACGGCGACGCGAACGCCCCGGTGGACTCCGGCCTCGACGCCCCCGAAGATGCGCCAGGCATGTCGGACGCGAGCCTCGACGCTCCGGCCGACGCCCTGCCCGACGCGCACGACGCGCAGGCATGCACGAACGACACGGGCTGCACGGCCGCCGGAGCCAACTGTCTCTCCTCCTCGACCGTCGTCACCTGCGCGGCAGGCGGCGACGGCTGCCTTCACGTGACCGGGAGCACCGCGTGCGCGTCGGACAAGATCTGCGCGGGGACCCCGGGCGCTGCGGCGTGCGCGTGCGTCGCCGATCCCGCGTGCGGAACGTCGAGCCCCTACTGCGGCAGCGGGGGGCTGGTGACCTGCGCCGCGGACTCGAACGGGTGCCTGGTCCACACCACGACGGCGTGCCCGACGCACGAGGTGTGCGGCGGCGCTGCGGGGGCCGCCAGCTGCGCCTGCAGCAACGACCCGACGTGCACCCAGGCCGGGCCGGTCTGCACCAGCGCGAGCAGCATCGAGACGTGCACTGCGGACTCGAACTCCTGCCTGTACGTCTCCTCGGCGCCGGCCGCGTGCACGACGAGCGTGGCGAACGCGACGCCGGACTGCACCGGCAACGCTTGCGGCATCACGTGCAACAGCACGTTCCACGCTTGCGGGTCCGGCGCCTCCGAGCAGTGCTCGAGCGACACCTCGACCCAGTCCTGCGGCACCTCGTGCACGCCTTGCAACGCTCCCGCCAACGCGGTCCCGACGTGCTCCGGGGTGCCGCTCGCGTGCGGGTTCTCGTGCGTGAACGGGTTCCATCTTTGCAGCGGGACTACCTGCGCCGACAACACGAGCGTGAGCACGTGCGGCGCGTCCTGCACCGCCTGCGTCGCGCCGGCGAATGGCGTCGCGACGTGCAACGGGACGTCATGCGGGTTCACCTGCAACGCGGCGTATGTAAAGAGCGGGGCGAACTGCTTGATGCCAGAAGCGGTCTTTGACACGCCTGGCACCTACACCTTCACGGTCCCGGCCGGCGTGCCGCTGGTAACGGTGGTCGTGATGGGAGGCGGCGGAGGCGGTTCTGGCAACTACTACTACTATGGCGGCGGTGGTGGTGGAGGTGGCGGCGGATATGCCCAAGCTAGCGCGGCGGTGACGGCGGGGCAGTCGTTCACGGTCGTGGTGGGCGCGGGGGGCCCCGCGGCGACGACTACGATTGGTGCGACTGCGGGAGCGGGAGGCAGCAGCAGCGTGGGAACCATCGCCGCGGCTACAGGGGGTGCTGGTGGCAACCCGGGTTCGACGGTACCTGGCTCCGTCGGCGGGACCGGAGGACTGGGAGGCACCGGCCTTGCGGGGTCGTTGCTGGCAACGGGAGGGCAAGGCGGCCAAGGCGGCACCGGGATCGGCTTGGGTGGCGGCGGCGGAGGCGGCGGGGGCGGCGCCGCCGGACCAAGCGGCGGCGGGGGAGTTGGGACCGTGGGAGGCAACGGCATGTACACGCCAGGCGGCACTGGTGGTGCGGGTGGCGGCGGCGTCGCCGGCCCCGGCGGAGCCGGAGGCTCGTACCAGGGGCCGCCAGGAGGACCGGGAATCGCCGGCTTCGTGTACGGAGGTGGCGGCGGGGCGGGCAGCGGTGGCGCCGGGGGAGCGGCGGGCGCGGGGGGCTACGTCGCCATTGCGTATTGATACGCATCATCACGAGTGATCTTCGTTGCCAAGAGAGACCTCACGAATGTCTAGACCTGTCCGCTCACTTCTCGCACCGCGGCCTGGGCTCCTCGCGCGAGGTGCCGTCCTCATGGGTACTCGTTGGCGTCGTGAGGGTAGGTGTCGTGATCCCCAACGTCTTGCCGGCTAAATCCGCAAAGGATTTGGAGGGGCCGGGCGCGTAGAAAGCCCGATGGCGCGGGGTATAGCGCAGGCGGGATCGTGCGGCGAGTAAGAAATCCTAGGGATCACGCGGGGTCAAGCCGCGCCGTGGGCTGGATCGCGTAACGAGACGGGCGGTTCGTTACAACCTGGCGACCATATTGGCGAATCCGTCCGTGAGCTGATCGAGGGCGGTTCTCCCCGTGAGACCGCTGACACCACGACGCCGCCGCTGCGACGCTCTTCCGCGAGGGGGAGTGTTGCGGCGGCGGTTTCGTTTTGTGCGCGGGGGCGTTCAGTCCTTCCCGGAGTCGCTCGCGGCGTCACTCGTCGCGCCGTCCTTCGTGCCGGCGTCTTCCGCTTGCGGGCACTTGCTCTCCTCGACCGAGCCCGCGGGGCACGGCTGGCACGCCCCCGAGTTGAACTGCGCGCCGCACGCCCCCGAGTCGGTCAGCTCGTAGCAGGTCACTTCGACCTGACACACGCCCCCCTCGTTCGACGGCCCCGCGTCGTCCGAAGGGCGCTCGGTGCACTTGTCGGAGTATCCGGCGGGGCACGGTTCGCACGGCCCCGAGGGCTTCGAGGCGCCGCAGAAGCCGGCGTCGTCGACGAGGTAGCAGGTGGTCTCGACGTCGCAGGTGGACGAGCCCCCCTGATCGGAAGAAGAGGAGCACGCCGCTGCAGCGGCGAGCGCGGCGGCCGCAAAGGCGAAGACGAAGAAGGAAGCGCGCGTGGCCATTGATGACTCCAGGGTCGTGGGGTGACACGAAGTGGCGCGGGATTCCGGTCCGGAAGCGCCGTGATGGCCTCCAGAGAGCAGGCGCCGTGCCTCGGCGCGTCGGCACAGTAAGAAATCGTAGCGCTCTCCGGGATCAGAGGGCCGGCTACGCGCGATCCCCGTAACGTGACGGGCGGTTCGTTACAACCTGGCGACCATATTGAGCAAAAGGGCTGTTCGCGCACGGGGCCACCGAGGGGTTCAACAACAAGGCTCGAATCACGACACGAAAGGCCTACGGCTTCCGGACCTACGAACACGCCGAGATCGCGCTGTACCACGGCCTCGGCGACCTACCCGAACCCGACTGGCTCACCCACAGGTTCTGCTGACGAGGCAATCTTCGAAGGTCGTGTCGGCCTGCCAGCCGTCGCGCCCTTCCAGGTATTTCGACGCGGCCTTCGCCGCCTCGCTCGATCGCCCCAGCTCCTCTTCGATCATCACGACCCTGCGCGCCGCGGCTCCGTGATCGGACGCGAACGCGCTCGCGGCGACCGCCTCGCTCGCCGCCTGCGCGAGCCCGTCGGCCTTGGAGAGGTCGCCGGACAGGACGGCGAGTCTCACTTCATCCGCTCGTTCCGACTCGGCGCGCTCGTCGACCGGCATCGACTCCCGCTTCCGGGCCAACACCTCGCGCAATGCGGGGAGCCCGCTTCCCTGTGCGTACAGGGCGTTGGCGAGGATCTGCTCGGCGTCGGCCGAAGAGGCTTCGACTGCCAGCATCTGACGAGCGTCGGCCTCGACGTGATCGCAGCTCCCGAGCTCACCATCGATGCGTGCCTCTTCGCGTAGGCATTCGAGCGACGTGGCCGCGAGCCGGAGGCACCGCGCGATCGCCGCGCGCGCGCGGTCGAACTCGCCGTTGTACGCGAGGTGATCGGCCTCGAAGTAGAGCGTGTGCGGCTGGTTCGGATCCAGCGCGAGGGACCGTGCGAGCTCGTCGAACTCGCCCTTCGAGTCGTTGAACCACGAGAGGGCGCGTGCGAGCAGCGTGTGTGCGCGCGCGTCGTCGGGGAAGTCCCTCGTGAGCAGCTTGAGGCGATTCAGCGCCTCCTTCTGGTCCCACGGATCGCGCAGGAGGATCGGCTCCAAGGCGTCGAGGATGGCGACGTCCACGGGCGCGAGCGATGCGCGTTGGTCCCAGGCGCGGTGGTAATACGGGCGCGCGAGCGTCGGACCTCCGCCGCGGCCCGAGAACAGTCCGCACGACAGCGCGGTTTCGAACGCCGAGCGCGGATCGGCCGGGTTCGCGTCGGCCACGCTCCGGTAGTCCTTGCACGCAAGGTCGCGCCGCCCTTCGCGCTCCTCGTGCTCGGCGCGCGTCATCCTAGCCTGGTCTTCCGCTCCAACGACGGACCCGCGGGTCGGTGCCGCGGCCGATGCGGCGGGAGGGGCGGTGGGCGCATGCCGGACGGCGTTCCACGCGAGCCCCCCGACGGCGGCGAGTGCGACCGCGACCCCGATGCCCACCGTTCGCCGCGCGAGCGCGGGGGGTCGCTTCGCCTCCGGGCCGCCCGCGCCGGTCACCGCTTGCGGCTCCAAGAGCGAAGCCGGAGAGCGCGCTGGCTTGGGGTCGATCCCGCGACTCGAGACCGCGGCGGCGCCCGTCGTCATCGGGGGGGGACCGATCACGACTGGCAACGCGGCCGTCTCCGCGGTCTCCGCCCCGCGCGGCAGTTGTGGTTCGCTCCCTTGTTGGGCCGTCGCCTGGAGCGCGACGTCGTTCGAGCTCGGCGCGGGGGCGCGAAGCTTCTTCCCTTCGAGCGCGACGAGGAGCTCCTCCATGGTGGCGAAGCGCGCGTCGCGCGTCTTGGCGAGCGCCCGGGCCACCACGTCGCTCACCGTGGGTTCGACGCTGGGGCTCGCGTCGCGCAACGGGCGGACGGGGGAAGCGAGGACCGCGGCCACGAGCTGCGCGCCGCTCTTCGTCGCCCCCCACGGAAGCGTCCCCACGAAGAGCTCCCACGCCAGCACCCCCCACGCGAACTGATCGGCCCGCCCGTCGACCCGCTCCCCCTGCAACTGCTCTGGGGCCATGTATTGCGGCGTGCCGATCATCATCCCTTCGCCCGTGAGCGACGGAAGGTGGGTCGGCACCGTGGCCACCGCGGCCTCGGCGCTCACGGGCTCTTCGGCGCGACGGGCGATTCCGAAGTCGAGGATCTTCACGACGCCGTCGGTCGTGACCATCACGTTCTCGGGCTTGATGTCGCGGTGGACGAGCCCCGCGCGATGCGCCGCGCCGAGGCCTCGCGCGACGGCGATCAGCCATTCGAGCTTGTGCGCGTCGGTCAGGTTCGGATCGCCGACGTACGCGCGCAACGTGTCCCCGGTGACGACCTCCATCGCCAGGAACGGGTTGCCGTCGACCTCACCGACGTCGTGGATGGCGACGACGTTCGGGTGACTGAAGGCGGCGACGGATCGCGCCTCGCGCAGCATGCGTGCGGCGGCCGCGGCGCGCTCCTGTTCGCTGCGCCCTTCGGTGAGCAGGACTTTCAGCGCGACGCGGCGGCCGAGGCGGGGATCGAGCGCGCGGTACACGCGCCCCATTCCCCCTTCGCCGAGCACCGACTCGATGACGTAGCGATCGATGGTGTCGCCGACGGCGGGCATTACCTCGAGGCTATCCGCCTCTGCCGTGCGATCAACGGTTGGCTGGCGGGATCACCGTGCGGCTTGGGAGCGAGGTGCGCCCGTTGACGCACCCGGTCCCACCCCCTCGCCCGTCGACGAAGCCTTGGCCTCAGAGCCCCCCGGATGCGTCCGAGCCCCTCGCGGTCTCCGTTGTACTTCAGGACGGTCGTGTCGAGCAGCACGAGCACCTGCTCGTGAGCAAGACAACGCGAGCGCGTCCGCTCGGCATGCGGAGCGTGCACCGTCTCGAATGTCACCTCGTCATTGTTCAAGAACCGATACAGGCCCTCCAGCTGTCCCTCGCTCCCCATCGCCTCGGAGAAGCTGAGCCCAGGGTTTCGCGCCATCCGCCGCAATGCGCGCCAGCCGCTTGTTGCGGCGGCTGTCGTCGAGCGCCGCACCCTGGAACTCCGACCCGATGTCCACAAGCTTCCTCCCGAGCTTTGATCACGGACGGCCGCAAAACGCGATCGAGATGTGTGGGATCGTCAGTCAGCCGCGGTGTCCGCGAGGCACCTCCAGGTGCTGCGCGCCTGCGGCAGCAGACCCATGAGCGCTACGCCGAGCAACCACGAGGTCAACACGGCGCTCGCCGCGCTCGGAGGTCACCTGCGCAGCAACGGACCGCCGGGCTGGATGGTGCTCGGCAGAGTCTACGAGAAGCTGCTCGTGCTCGAGCAGGGATGGATCGCCGCGCAGGGCGGCGGAGATGTGATCGATGATTAGCCGCCCGTCACGTTAGGGTGTAGTTCTCACCCTGACGTTCGCCGCCATGACTTCTTCTCGGGCGTCGGCGTGATGTCGATGACGTTGGCGAGGACGTGAACCTCGCACTGGTAGGTCGCGGCGACGAGCGCCCACGCTTGATCGAAGCGGTCGCTCTGATCCCATCCGCGCATGGTCAGGATCGCCTGCGCGCCGCGGGTTCCCCACCGCATCCCACTGAGCTTGAGGCGCTGGGCGAAGAGCGTTTTGCACGCGGCCTCGACGACGCCGCTGCCAATCATGAATCCCTCGCGCTTCCACTGCGCGTACCGCATCCGCTGCTTGTTCTTAGGGTGTAGTTCTCACCCTGACGTTCGCCGCCGTGACTTCTTCTCGGGCGTCGGCGTGATGTCGATGACGTTGGCGAGGACGTGAACCTCGCACTGGTAGGTCGCGGCGACGAGCGCCCACGCTTGATCGAAGCGGTCGCTCTGATCCCATCCGCGCATGGTCAGGATTGCCTGCGCGCCGCGGGTTCCCCACCGCATCCCACTGAGCTTGAGGCGCTGGGCGACGAGCGTTTTGCACGCGGCCTCGACGACGCCGCTGCCAATCATGAATCCCTCGCGCTTCCACTGCGCGTACCGCATCCGCTGCTTGTTCTTACGGAAGTAGCGCAGGACGGTACCGATCTTCTGAATGCGCGGATTCTTTCGCTGCAGATGCGCGAGCGCGTTGATGACCGCCTCGGCGCCGCAGTCCTCATGGAGGAGCCGCTCGCGCAGGAACTCGAACTTGTGGCGCGTCGCGAACGTCCCGTCGCCGTGCACGGCGGCGATCGCGGCCGCGAGATGCTCGGTGGCGTGAAAGAAGTCCAGGATCTCCGGGCCCGCCGGCAGCGTCGCCGTGTACTCCCAGTTATCGCCGCCCGCATCGGTGACCTTCGCCAGCTTCAAGTCGGGCCGCTGCGACAGCACGTGGGCCAGGTCTTTGCGTAGCGTCTCCTTGAGCGTGAGCTTCTTCGGCTCAGGCCCGCGGCCGAATCGGATGGCCGAGATGAGGTCTCCCTTGACGTCGCAGAACGCCAGCATCGCGCATCCCATCTCGCGGTAACCGGCTGGCCCCTTGCTCGTCCGCCCCTCGGCCGCGCCTTCGCGCGCACGTCGGTCGGGCTCTCGGCGCCATCGACCGGAGCGAGCACGCCGTCGATCGAGACCGCGATCGAGCACGTCTCGTCGGGGACGACGATCGCCTCGCGCAGGACGTCCTCGTAGCTCTCCCGATTCGCCTCCCAGCGGTCGCCGAGCGCTTTGGGTAATCGATCCAAGCTGCTCTTGGACGGCGTCATGTTGCCGACCCGCTCGAACAACTTCTCCGCCGCCTGCGGCGTCATCTGCGACACCACCCACGACGCCTGCTCGGCGGCGCGCTGCGTCCAGAACCCCTCGACGATGCCCAGCTTCCGATCGAGGGCCGCGAGCGCGTGAGCCGTCGGGTCGCGTCGGTCCTTGTACAACCAGCGCTCCACCGTCACCTCGCCGGCCGCCGTCATGTACGTCTGCGCGCTGCGAAGCACCCGGCGGTGCACGCGGCCTTCGATCTCGATGGCGTCGGCGTCCACATCCGACGCCCTCATCACCTCGCCAACGATCTCCCGCTCGGCCTGCATCAGCCGCTCGTGCAGCGTCTTCTCGAACTCGTAGAAGTCGCGCGCACCCGTCTTGCCCACCATCGCCTGATCCTGGAGGAACCGTCGCACGCCGTCGAGCACACGCTCGTGGAATGCGCTCCGCGCCTCCGTCGCGGACAGCCTTTGAACAATCTCCGGGCGGACGGTCGTGCATACGCGCATCGCGGTCATGCCCCTTCAACGCGCCACGACGACGAAAAATGCCCGCCAACGAGCGTCAGGATCGGATCAACACCGTCACGTTACGGGGATCGCGCGTAGCCGGCCCTCTGATCCCGGAGAGCGCTACGACTTCTTACTGTGCGCCAAGAGAAGCCTCGACCAGGAGGAAGCCATGTAGACCCGACATGATCTGAAACCTGGTTGCGT
>Ga0302279_10006099_pt1 | contig 13033 bp, 18 predicted proteins | sample III_Bog_N3_3_FD_194541 | JGI IMG/M metagenome (GOLD analysis project Ga0302279, IMG submission 194541) | Peat permafrost microbial communities from Stordalen Mire near Abisko, Sweden - III_Bog_N3_3 | ecosystem: Environmental > Terrestrial > Soil > Wetlands > Peat | place: Sweden: Abisko...
CTGTCCCCACCCTCCCTTCGTCGAAGCGCTCCAGCGGCACCGTGTGCCGTCCCAGGCCAGGCACGGCCTGCCCCTCGCCTCACCTCGTCGAAGCGTCCCAGGGGCCTCCCAGCGCCGGCGGGGCCCTGCGTAGGAGCCCGCAGGAGCCTCGGCGCCTGGTGGCCTGCGTGAGGCCGGGGCCTGCCCGGCGCCCTGCCCTGAGCCTCACGGGGCCTCACCACGGGCCGTTCCCCGTGCCCACCCCCGCGGCCCCCAAGGGGCCTCCTAGAAGGCCTGGTCACCGCAGCGCCCACGGGGCCGCCAGCCCCAGCTGCGCGTCCTGGGCCCTCCCAGAGCAGATGCGGGGCCTCGTAGCAGCCCCCAGGAGTTGCCCCACGCTGCGCCTGGCCGGCGCCTGCCCTTGGTTGCCTCGCCGAGGATCCTGGGTCACCTGGCTATGCCCTATGCCCTTCCGGCCCCGGGCCCACTCCTGTTCTATACCCTTTATTGGCTATGCCCTACCTATGCCCGTCTATACCCTATGCCCGTCTATGCCCGTCTGTTCACATACGAGTAAACCGGCCCGGTCGCCGCCGCGCGGCTGTGCCCTTCCCTTCGGCTATACCCTTGCCCTGGCCGTGCCCACCCTGCTCACATACGAGTAAACCCGCCCGCCCTGCAGGCGGCCCTCCGGCCTGGTCCCGATGCTTGGGTTGCCCTCCCCTCCCGCGGCGGTCCTGCCGGCCAGGTCAGTCGATCCCGTCCTCGTCCTCTGGGAAGTTCATCCGGCCCGGGGCCATCGCCCCGCCGGAGCGGAGCAGGTTCCCCGGCCGCCGGCACCAGCTGCCCGGTCCCGGCCCGGCGGTCTACCTGTTCCCTTCCCCCGGCACCTTGAGCCATCGCCAAGGACATATACGAGTAAACCAGCCCTTGCAGGCGGCCCTCCGGCCCGGACCCGGGTGCTCGGGTTGCCTCCCCTCCCCGCGGCGCTCCTGCCGGCCGGGTCAGCCGATCCCGCCCTCGTCCTCCTCCTCGGGGAAGTTCATCCGGGCCCGGGGGCCTTGGATCTGGTAGACGGCATGGTCGTATGCCTCAGCGGCCTCCTCCTCGGAGTCCCAGCACTTCAGGTAGGTGGTCCTGCTCTCCCGGGTTTCCGGGTTGAAGACGCGCACCTTCGCCATCCACTTCCCGGTGGGGAACCCCTTCTTCATGACGGCGTTCACCCCGATGAAGGACGACTGGCTCACGCCCCCACGCTTCTTCACCACCCGCCGCTGCATGGCCAGGCCCCAGCCGGCCACCACCAGATTCGCCCGGCGCCCGTCCGCCAGGTCCCCGTTCAGGTGGATCACGAGCTGGCCCGGCTTCAGGGCCACGCCATGGATCCCCATCACGAAGGCACCCAGGTAGACCTCCCCGGCCTCCGTCCGGGCCGCCCAGTAGGTCAGGCCGGTCTTGGCCACCTTGTGGGGTCTCCAGGCCAACGCCCCTACCGCCTCGGCCTCAGCGCCGTCCACCTTCAGCACCGCGCCCCCGGGAAGGGTGATCTCCCCCACGGCGGGCTTCGTCTTTGTTCCCTTCCCCTTGGCTTTGGCCATGCGGCCTCCCGTCTGCTCATATACGAGTAAACCCGACCTGCTGCCCGCGGGCCAGCCCCAAAGTTCCTTCTCTTGTTCCGCCCCGGGCCCGGCGGCGCCACCTGCCCGGCCCGGCCGGTCCCCCCGGTGGGTCCTGCCAAGATCCCCGCCCGAACTAGCCCGCCAGTTTCGCCAGCAGCTGCAGGGCCCCGTCCGGGTTCCATTGCCCGTGGCCCAGTTCCCCCTGCCGGATCCGGCACCAAGCCCAGGCCCACTCCTGGTGGTAGGCACGCTTCTCCGGCCACACCCGCCTGGCGCGAAAGTGGCTTTCCAGAAAAACCGCCGCCACCCGCCGGGCCATCTGCGCCACCTGGGCCATGGCTTCCTCCGGGTTCCGCGGCTGGCCGCCGGGCCAGCCAAAGGTCTCCAGCAGCCACACGGCGATGACGGGGTAGTGCTTGATGTAATCGGAATCGAGCTTTGGGGTCTGGGTCATGGGGGTCCTCCGGGTTCACGGGGGCACCTTGGTCTCCCCTGCTCCAAGTATCGGGTCACTTTTCCCAACTGCCCTGAACGCACCCGACCCGGCCATTTCTATTTTTCTCCTTGTATTAGGGAACTCCTTCCCCAGATCCACATGGAGGCCTCCGTGCCCAACAAACCCATCCCCGAACTCTCCCTCCAGGACGCCAGGCAGGCCCTGGGCGCCCCCCTCTGCAGCCACGCCCGCCGGATCCTCGTCCCCACCGGCGAACGCTCCCTGTCCGGCCGGCCCCAGCTCACCGCCGTCCACGTCTGCCCCCTGCTCGGCGGCCAGCCCTGTCCCTTCAGCCCTGGCGAGAACTGGGCGCTCTGCCGCCTCAACCCTGACATGGTCCATCTGCCCGGAGCCATCGACCCCGGCCGGAACTGAGCACGTTCCCCCGGGCCGGCGGCGCCAGCTGCCCGGCCCGGCCGGTTCCCCGGTGGGGTTCTGCCTGTTCCCTTCCCCGGCACCTTGACCTGGTGGCCACCGCCACTGACATATACGAGTAAACCGCGCCGGCCGCGGGCCCGCCGACTCAGCAGACCTCCTCCGTTACCGTGTAACGGCTGTTGTTGGAGGTTCGCCCGCCTTCTCGTCTATCCTGTTACCGGGTAACGATGGGGGTTCCATGGCGATGTCCAACGCGGATCGACAGGCCAAGTTCCGGAGGGGGCAAGAGGCCCAGGGCATTGCCGGTCGAGGCCCCTCCCTGTCTCGCCTTGACCTCCGGCTGGCCGCGATTGCGCATCATCGCCTGCGCGTCCTGGCGCAGCTCCATCACACGACGCTGCGGGAGGAGCTCGAGCGGTTGATCACCGAGGCCACCGAGGCGGCGAAGAAGGCCGTCAGCAAGGAAGCCTGGGTCGAAGCAGCCCAGTCCGTGATGGACCCTCAGTAGCAGGGTTCTTGGCTGCCCCGGGCCGGACATATACGAGTAAACCGCGCCGGCCGCGGGCCGCCCAAGACCTCCCTCCTTCCTGTCCCCTCCCCCGGCACCTGGTTGGCCCCGGCCCGGCCCGCCGGCGAGCTCCTGCTACAGGGCCGGCCCCTGGATGATGGGCCGGTAGAAGACGACCTTCGGCGCCGGCGTCTCGGCATCGTAGGGCATCCATTCCTTGGTGGAGTGGTTGTACCAGCACCCCCGGCCGTCCGGGAATTCGCAGGGCCACGTGTGAAAGTAGTCCGACTGCTCCGGCGGGGCGTCGGTGAACCGCACCCAGGAGCTGGCCGGCGTCGGCGCCGGCGGAGCAGCCTCCGGATCTCGGCCCGCAGCCGGCTTGGCCGCCCGGGGCTTCCTCACGACAGGGGCCACGGTGCCCCGCCACTGGTCGAAGACCTGCTGCGCCTCTTCCGGGGTTGCCACCTTGTCCAGGTGAGCCAGCGCGATCGCCCAACCTGGCCGGCCGGAGTTGGCCCGGATGGACTTCCGCAGCCTCGTTTTGACGCTGGTGAGGGAACTTGCTGCCATGAATGGACCTTTCCGAGTTTCGTCCATTCTGCCAGGGGCACCTTCGATGTGGGCTGCACGGATCCGGCTCTTGATGATCCTCAGGCCTCTGCACCGCTCCCGGGCCCGGCGCCCGGCGCACGCTGCGCCAGCACCCGATTGATCGCGGCCAGGGCGGGGCCTTCGCAATTCTCCCTGGCTTTCTCGCCGTAGATGTCCACCATCATCTCGGCCAGGAAGTCATTGGCGGCGGACCCGCGCAGGGTGATGGAGTTGAATTTCTTCTTGGGCATCGTGCCCTCCATGGATAGGCGCGGGCTGCACCTGGACAGCCTCACTTCGGCTGGTTGATGGCGTCGAGGTAGGCTTGCAGGATGGTGATGATTTCCTGGGCCTCGTTCGCGTTGATGGAGCAGTCGGTCTCGGTGTCGCTATACCATGCGTCCGGGCTGCGCTCGGCATAGATCACCGATGCGTCCGGCCCCCAAGCCCATAGGTTGACTTCGATCCGGCACCCCGGGGAAAGCTGGACCACCTTGGTTTCGCTCATAGTGACTCCGAGTGGAGATGTGCTACTTGAGTTCTCTGAAAAACAGCTCTTTGACCTGGGTTTTCGTAAAGAATTTCATTTCCCCCTTGGGAAACCACTTCCCATTCACCCGGAGCCGCCATCTGCCCTTGGGGTTCCCCGGGTCGTTCCAGTGCTCATCCCACAGGCTCGCCCGGAACATTTCCACCTTGTTCCCCTTTCTCTTGCCCGACTTTCTGAGCAAGAGGATAAAGGTTGGTTTTCGTAGATCAGCCATGGGAGCGGGTTCCTGGTTTGGGGTGAGCGATCGATCCGTTAACGGCGGATCCACGGCGGAGGCTGGAGATTTATACTTCCCGGGGGTGCGAAATGAGCGTGATGAAGGATTTGCTCGAAGACATCAGGAAGGCGGAAACCCTGCAGGAAATTGAGCCGCTGGTGGCCGCATTGGAGGCTGGTTCGCTGATCCTTGAGCGGGAGAACGAGGAACTTAGGGCTCAAATCAAGGAACTCAGAGGCCAGGAGTCCCGCGGTTAAGGTTGCTCCTGGACAGGTGCGGTTAGAAGTCACCGTCGCCAATTTGGACACGCTCACCTGAGAGCGCGAGGAGTTGGCCCTGGGACCGCTGAGCACGGTCTTCCGTGTGGGGCTTGCCCAGCATAAGGTTGAACCCGCCGGACGCGGTGTAATACTCCGCATCGGGGAAGTGGACCTGGACCTCCTCCCGGAAGGCGACGATGGACCGGCACAGGCGAGAGAACTTCTTGATCAGTTTGGGGTCGGCATCATGGAGCAGCCCATAGGCTGTCTCCCCTTTGGCGATGGCTTCCAGGCACTCGGATTCGGTCATGGGCACGGTGCCCTCCTTGGGTGGGGTGAGGCTGGACAAGAGATTCAGGCCTTGGCCTGGGCAGGTACGTAGGACAGGTTGCAGGCGCGGCAATGGGAGGCGAACACCTCCGCTTCGGGACCGTCCTCGCTCTGGAACGTATGGACGGACCCGTAGGCGATTCCGCGAGCGCCGATGAAGATGTCGTATTCCCGGTGCCTCCGGACCTGGACGACATCCCGCATTGGGGACTCGTCCCCATCGCTGAAACGGTAGTCCACGAAGCCAACGGCGACATGCCCAGCGCAGATCAACCGGAAAAGTTCGACGTAGTCGGTTGAGAGATGGTACACAGTGCCTCCGTGCAAGGTGGACTCAGGCCATGGCCTTGGCAAATTCATGGTCGGTGAGCAACAGGGCGGTAACCTTGTAGCGGCCCCGGCCAGGCTGGTCATAGAGGTAGGTCGCGGATGTCAGGCCCATGGCCCTGGAAAACCCGGTCTGGAGGTTTGCGGCCCAGAGGTGGACGAAGACCTTCCCGGCCCCGTCTTCCCGTGGACACCACTTCCGGATGGACTGGAGGGCCTCCGCATCGGTGACATGGCCTTGGACGGCCTCCCAATCCGGCTCGTGCTCCCACCAGAGTTCGATGTATTCACCATCACGATTCCCCATGGCCCCTCCGTCCACAATTGTCCCTCAACGCTATTGCGCAGATTTGCTTCGACGAGGAGTCAGGCTTAGCTACTCTTCCAACTTGGGGGCCGCGGCCGCCGTTTCCTGCTCGGCGACATCGAGGCGCTTCTTGTGGCTCCGCTTCTTCTCGGCGCTCCGCGCCCGGGTGATGGCCTGGCGGTTCACGGCGGCGGCCCCGGCCTGGGGAATCCGATAAATCATCAGGTCCACGATCTGGGTGTCGTTCAGGAAAGCGCCATAGCGTCGGGGGTCCTTGGCGCTGTAAGGGCGCGTCTGGCAGCCGTCGAGGATCGGCTTGACCAGGTTGTCCGGATCTTGTGGGTGCAGATTCCCGCTGCGCTCCACCTCCCGCCACGCCATGAAGGTCCAGACCTGGCCCGGCACGAAGATGACCCTCACCTTGTGCCCCTCCGGGATCGGCTCGACCTCGAAGGCGTCCATGAGCCCGTTGATCCAGCGCATCCACCGCTCCACGACGTTGGCCTGGCGCACCCGCACCTTGCCGTTGAGCAGGAAAACGCTCGGCCGGTCGTAGCCCACCGTCCGCTCCTCGATCCGCAGGCAGCTCCAGGGGCCCTTCTTCCAGTAGGCGGCCGTCAAGGGCGGCCGGGCCACGTCCAGGGTCCGGCGGTCCGCCCAGTCCGGCACATCCGGGTCCGGCCCGAGGAGGTCTTCCACCACCTCCTCGAGCATCCGGATCCGCGCTTTGGCGTCCGCCAGTTCCTGCAGCAGGCTCATGGCTACACCTTGGCGAAGTACCGGGCCCAGCGCCGCTCGCCCCGCACCTCGACCAGACCTTCGCTCTGCAGTGGGTCCAGGATCCGCAGGCCCAGGAAGTTCCTGATGCCCTTGAGATTCGGATCGTCGGCGCCGATCGCGAAGAACCCCAGGATGTCGCCCAGGGAGGACCCGGCCGGATGCTCCTGGATGTAGGTCAGCACCCGCACCCGAATCGTGTCGTTGGACTGCCCCAGGCGGCGCGAAAGCTCGCTCGCTCCCCCCTCACCGGCCTGCGCCGCAGGCACCGGGGCCGCAGCAGGGGCTTCCGGCGCCGCCGGCCCAGCTGCAGCCGCGGACCCGGCCACCGGCATCCCGTCCAGGGCGTTGACCCGATCCTGCCCCAGCAGGTGGGCCCGGAGGTTGGACCGCACCGGCGGCGGAACCACCGGGGCCGGGGATGGCGCCGCCGCCGGCTCGGCCTTGGGAGCTTCCACCTTCACGGGCTGGGGCTTGGCCATCGTCGGCGCGGGGGCCGGGGCCGCCGGCACCGGGGCCGGGGCCGGAGCCAGCGGGGCAGCAGCTGGGGCCTGGGCCGGGGCGGGCGCGGCCACCAGAGGCGCCGAAGGAACCACCGGCAGCACGTGGGCACCAGCTGCGCGAGGCGCCACTGTGGGCACCTGTCGCCCCCGCACCGCTTCCATGTCCAGCTTGGCCTGCGCCACGCTCAGCAGCCCGTTCTGGTAGACCATCCGGCCCATCTCGTCATAGGCCTCCAGCAGCAAGACCTCGTTCGCGATCGTCTTGGTGGACTCCTTCCGGGAACTCCAGCGCGGCCGGATCACCCCCACCACCGTCAGGGGCCGACCGGTGACCAGGCGCTGGGTCAACTGCTGGCAGATGATGTAGTCCATCGGCTCCAGGGGCCCATCCCCCAGGGCCAGCACCAGCGACACCCCCAGTTCCTGGTCCCGGCCCGTCCGGGCAGCCTGCCAGGACTCGCCCCGCGGCATCGAAACCCGCTGATGGAAGCGCATGAAGCGGACCCCGGGCTCCTCCTTGTAGCCCTCCAGGGAAGCCAAGTGCTTCGGGTGTTCCTTCGTGTTGGTGAACGTGAGCCCCTCCAGCTTGGCCTTCCGCTCCGCAGCATCCATCATCTCCCGCCGCTGGGTCATCAGGTCCTGCCCCCCGGAAGCCATGTAATTGCTGTCCACCCGGGTCGCGTAGGACCGCAGCGCGCCCGACATGTCGGCCGGCAGCAGCACCCCCTGGCCCACGTAGAACGGATGCCCGGCCACCAGGCCCGGCATCACCAACTCCTGCAGGCAGACCTCGAGCTCCGTCCGCGGCACCACCGGCACGGCCGGCGCCGCCACCTGCACCAGGGCCGGGACCGGGGCCGGGACCTCCACCGGAGCTTTGGCCTTGCCCGGGGCCTTGGGCCGGGCCGGGCCCTTCCGCGCGGGCGGGGCGGGCTTCCTGGCCAGCTTTGCCGCCGGGACCGGGGCCTTCACCGCCGCCTTCGCCTTCGCCTGGGCCTTGGGCCGGGCCGGGACCTTCTTGGCCGGGGCCGGGGCCGGGGCCTTGCCCTTGCCCTTCACCGCAGCCTTCCGGGCCGGCACCGCCTTGGGCGCCTGGACGGGCTTCTTCCCGCCCGGGGCCACCTTCTTCGCCACCGGCTTGGCCTTGGAACCAGCCTTCCCCTTCCCCTTCCCCTTCACCGGCGCCGGGGCCGGGGCCTGGGCCTTCTTGGCGGCAGGCTTGCCCTTGCCCTGCACCGCGGCCTTGCCGGCCGCAGCGGGCGGCTTCGGCGCCGAGGCCTTGGCCTTGGCCTTGGCCTTCGCCTTGGCCGGGACCGGGGCGGTCTTCTTGGCAGCGGCCGGCTTCTTGGCCTGGGCGGTCTTCGGCGCCGGGGCCGGGGCGGCGGCCGGAGCGGTCCTCTTGCCCTTCGCCGGAACCTCGGCCGGCGCCGGGGCCGGGGCGGGAGCGGTTTTCTTGGCAGCGGCGATCTTCGGCGCCGGAGCCGGGGCCGGGACCGGGGCGGTCTTCTTGGCAGCAGCCGTCTTTTTGGCCGGGGCCGGGGCGGCGACCGGAGCGGTCTTCCTGGCCGGCACCACCTTGGGCGCCTGGGCCGGCTTCTCCACCTTGGCCGCGGCCTTGGGCGGTTCCACCGGCGCCTGGACCTCCGGGGCGGGGGCCGGCTTCTTGGCCGGGGCCTTCTTCACCGGGGCCTTCTTGCCAGCGGCAGACTTCACCGGCTCCGCCTTGGGCGCCTGGCTGGCGACCGCCTCCTGCCCCTTCACCCCCTCGCTATGCCCTTCGCTCGCCACCCGGGCGGTCCCCATCTCGTCCATTCCGGCCTCGTGGTCCATATGCCCTCCGCTCTGTCTATACCCCATTTTATGCCCTTTTGCCTTTCACACAAGCCTTCGTCGAAGAATAATCGGGTATAGCTCTGATCATTTTCTTATGCCTGAGGGCATAACACGGGTATAGCATGAGGCATAGCGCCGCCCCGCCCTGGCCCCTCCCGCCCCGACTGTACGCAACCCGGCATCACGTACAAAATCGACGGGTCACATACACCCACGGATGCCCGGTTTATAGGGCCTTCACACCACTACCGCCCGCGCCCTGCCGCACGCCCCGCGACCTGGCCTGCCCCCGCGCCCCGGGCCTCCCCCCTCGCTCGCCTATGCCCGAATATCGCCTATGCCCCATCTATGCCCTAACCTATACCCCTACCTATACCCGAAGGTATAGAATGGTTTGAAAGTGCATAGAGATCCCGATCAAGAAAGGGCATAGAACGGCCGGCCCGCCTTTTGCGCAGGATCCCGACCGCTTTGCGCAGCTGGACCCCGGCAGCTGGACCCCCCCGGGCCGGGCCGGCCCGACCTGGCCGACTGGAGGCCCCGCACCGGCGCGCGCCTGCCGCCCTGGACCGCCTGGCCGGCCGCCGCTCCACCGCCGCGCCGGGCTGCCCCGGCCGGGAAGAGCACCGCCGACCACCCCCTGCACCGCCCACTCCCCTGCCCTGCCGCTCTCGGGAGGGAAGGGCCGGCCCGCCGGCGCCGGATCTGCCCGGCCCCCAGGCACACCCCGCCGCTTTTGCGCAGGTAGGTCCCGGGCGGGGCCCGACCTGGCCGACCGGACGCCCGCACCGGCGCCCTGGACCGCCTGGGCCGGCCACCGCTCCACCACCGCGCCGGGTCGCCCGGCCGAGAAGAGCCCCGCCGACCGCCCGCGGCCCGGCCCGCCTCCAGTTGTCCGCATGACCTGGGAGGTCATGAAAGGGGCGAAGACATGACCTGGCAGGTCATGTTGAGCGCAAGGCGCCCGCCGATCCCCTTCCGCCCGGCCACCAGGCGCACCCCCGCCCGCGGCCTGGCTCCCACCCGGGTCCACCGCCGGCCATCTCCGGCGCCAGCTGACCGGAAGGATCGTGCGCGAAGGTTGGCCGACTTCCAAACCCATAGATGGAGAGACCCACTTCCCCTCTCCGAAAGGATCCCCGATGACCCACGACCCCAAGCTCCTCGCCTTCCTCCTGGCCCAGGCCCCGACGTGCCCGCTGGCCCGCCCCAGCTTCGCCGCCACCCCGGACCGCCTCCTGGTCCAGGTCCGCTGCGCCGCCCCCGCAGACCTCCAGGCCGCCTGCGGCTACCCCGTTGGCCGATGCCCTCACCACGGCCCCTACACCGGCCCGGACGACGCCCAGGAGGAACTGGACCTCTGTCTGCTCCGGCAGGCCCTCCGCCTCCGCTGATCCATCCGGGCCGCCTGGTCGCCGGTCCACCTCGGGCCGGCGGCCGGGTGAGGTCCATAGGGATCAGGCTTGCGCCTGGGCTGCGATTTTGGGGTTCCGATAGCAGCGGAGCAGAAAACAACGATCTTCCGCGCGTGGGACACTCAGATTTCGTTGGCTCCGGTCAAATGAGGATCCGCTCGATCTCATCCAGGCTGGGTTCATCTTGGGTTCGATCGTAAAGGTTAGTTGTTCGGGCGGATTCATGGCCCGCAATCTTTTGGGCCGTGGCGAGGTCGCCGCCATTCTTCAGGAATGCGGTAATCCCAGTGGCGCGGAAGGTGTGGCAGCCGATCTGTTTGGGTAGGCCGGCGGCCTTGGCGCGGCGCTTGACGATCCGAAGGGCAGCATCGGTTGTCAGGGCCTGGTCGATGAGGGCGTGGGACTTCTTAAAAGAGGTTCGGAATAGGGGGCTCCGTTCCTCCTCGGCGATACCGGCAGCTTCAAGGTAGGCGTCCAGGTATTCCATGGCTTTGTGGTGAGCTGGCACTTGGTGGAACTTGCCCCCTTTCTCATGCAGTCGGAACCAAGCCCCGCGGCCCTGGGAGTAGTAGTCGCGGACCTTCATCCCCACCACCGCGCCGATGCGGGCGAAGGAATAGGTCATTACCGCGATCAAGGCCCGATCCCGAAGTCCCACGACATGGGAGGTGTTGATGGAATCGAGGAGAGCGCGGGTTTCCTCCGGTGTGAGCACGGGGGTCTTGCCGACCTTGACGACGTATTTGGGGCCGCGTACCGCAGAGGCCGGGTTGAAGGGCAGGACCTGGCCGACGACCATGTAGTCGAACAGCATCCGGATCGCCGCCAGGTGCTGTTTCACAGTCGGCGGTGCAACCTCCCGCTGCAGCTCCTCAATGTAGGCGGCCACCAGCATGGGCTGGAGCTGCTGGAGGGAGAGCCCCCGGGAGTCGCACCAGGTCAGGAAGCGGGTGACGGCTTGGGCATAGGCCTTCCGGGTGTTCGGGTTGCGGATCTCGGCGGTGAAGAATTCCAAAAACCGCCGGGAAGCATGCTCGCCGGCGGCCGTGATGAGGGCCGGGAGTCGGAGCGGGGATTGCTGGACGAGGGCATCGGTCATGCCCTAGGATATGACAAGATAATGTCCTTTATCCAGCCATAAATCTAAACCTCATCCCCTACTTGCCGGTCTCAGCCCAAAGGGCCTCGAACACCAGCCCGCGCAGCTCTTTTAGGAAGCCGGGGTCATCGGCTTCTGCGCCATCGCACAGGTCCCCGGCCAAGGTTTCCACGCTCAAGGTGGCCATGCGTTCGATTGCCTCCCGGATCCCCTGCTCGGCCAGCTCCGCAGGAAATGATGTCCGGAAGCCCTGGAGCGCCACCCGGAATGCCTTGAGGTTATCCCGACGGGGTTTCTGCAACTCCGGGGCCGGGGTGCCATCGGCCATGTCGCTCATCGCGTAGAACGCGCACAGACCCCCGAGCCCTTCCACGAGAAAGCACCAGGCCTGTTCCTCCCGTTCCACCTCCCCCAGCTCGGAGTTCCGGATCTTCTGGTTCCATTCGGCGGCCAGTTCCACCGCCAGGTGGAGTCGTCCCATCCGCTCCACCGAAGGTTGGCCGGCGGCAATTGCCCGGTAAGCCTGTTTGTCGTCCCGCAACGCTCGGTACAGAGACAGCAGATACCTTGATGCAGCCACAACTTGCAGAGTCCAGGCATCCACCCTGTCTTTTAACTTTGATTCAGTCATAGAGTTAATCGTAGCAGGGGGTGCAGAACGGGCCTTTATCCGCATTATTCAAGGCCACCCTAAGCAATAAGCTATTCTTAACGTACGTAAATTCCCTTTGGGTGCGGTGACCCCTTCTCTGGCTTGCATTCCGTCCCGGAATCAAAGTCACGGAAACGGTGCTCCGAATCAGGGAGAAATGGCGGCTTATTGCGCGTTTATTGGGGTTACCCCTCTATGAAGCCCCCTCGCGGGGGCTCTGTGGGGGGTTTGGTTCTTATGGGGGGCTACCAGGGCAAATCCGGAACCTCGGCGGCTAGGCCCTTCTGATGCGCCTTCTGGGGGAACGATTACTCAAGCATCGGAGGCCCATGGTGCCCGGTCGCTGAACCGGTAATGGAAAGTGAAATTTCTGCTTTCACTTTCCCAAAACAATAAACCTGAACTCTCCAGAAGTTTCCGCGTCTTTAATAATCGTCTGGATCTGAACAATGCTATCCGTGCTGAATACCCAGCTTTCCAAATCCTTTTTGTAATTTGGTGAGATACGCATTGTATATGCCCCTTCATTGTTCTTATTCCAGTTCTTAATTGTATTTGGTTCGAAGAAATACAGAGTGCCGTCACCGGGGTCTATGGTAAGGAACAAAAAAAGCACAAAGCCAGGTGTTACATAATCCTGCGGAATCTCGATGTGCGCTCCATGGGTGGGAGAAACCGTACGACCTTTGCACTGAGCCCGGCAAAATTTAACTCCGTCTTTGATTGTCATAAACACAAGTAGGTCTGTTCCATTTTGATCATTTTTGGGTTTTGCAACAAGAAAACCCATTTCCTGGAGTTGTGAAGTGGTCCGGTCTTCCGCAACATGCTCAAGAATAGAATGGTCAGTTTTATCAACACCTTCCTCGCTCATGGTCGCCTCCATTAATCCACCCACAGGTATTCTACCGGGTAACCCCCCTACACTGAACTGGCGTCGGACCGCTTCATGGATTTCTGGCATGATTGCATGTCGTGAAAAGCAGTCGTATCGCTGTTTCTGGTGGCGCAGGTTCGGGTTTCCGAATCATTCTGGATGGGGCCACAAAATTTTCGGTGGTTCGGGCTTACAGGGGTTGTAAGCGCAAACCCTCGAAAATTCCGTGAGGGCGTTTTGCACCCGTTTCTCGACAAAACTTTCCGGATTCTGGCTGATAAACGGAAACTTCTGGGGGACGGGTGAGGCTTGCTG
>Ga0302279_10006100_pt1 | contig 13033 bp, 8 predicted proteins | sample III_Bog_N3_3_FD_194541 | JGI IMG/M metagenome (GOLD analysis project Ga0302279, IMG submission 194541) | Peat permafrost microbial communities from Stordalen Mire near Abisko, Sweden - III_Bog_N3_3 | ecosystem: Environmental > Terrestrial > Soil > Wetlands > Peat | place: Sweden: Abisko...
GACCGGCCGCCGTACGAGACGCGCCAGATCGGCTATCACGCCGCACTGTTCGCGGCGCTGACCGCGCCGCTCGCGGCTCCCACGCCGCGTGCGCCGGACACGGTGCTGGCGCCGCGCCCGGCGACCGGCCGCAACCCGCTGCATGTCCCGATCATGTACGACCTGGTGAAGCCGCGCACGCTGTTGCAAGGCTATTTCGAGCGAACCGTGCCGGCCCAGTACGCGACCACGTTCCGCGACCTGATCCTCGGATTCTACGAGATTTTGCGGCTCGGCCAGGGCAAGCCGGCGGCTTCCTGGTTCGTCGAGCGCGGCGACCTCGACGACGGCGCACGGCAGGCGGCGCGGCTGCTGTTTCCACGCGTGAAGGAAGTGGTGCTGGTGCGCGATCCGCGCGACCTGCTGGCCGCCGCGATCGTGGCGCACAAGGTGCCGGCCGACGCGGCAATGGCGGCGCTGGTCGGCGTGGTCGCGCAACTGGCCGCGATCGAGGCGGCAGCGGATACGCTGCTGCTGCGCCACGAGGACCTGATCCTCGACCCGGCCGGCACGCGGCGCAGCATCGGCGCGTTCCTGGGCCTCGATCTCGGGCCGCCCGACACGGCGGCGGCGCGGCCGGCGGGGGAGGCGGCGAACAGCGTCGGGCGCTGGCGCACCGAGTTGTCGTCGGAGCAGCGCGACGCCTGCACCAGCGCCTTCGCCGCGTTCCTGGCACGCTTCGACTACGGCGGCGAAGCGGGTGGCACCGCCGTGGCGGCGCCCGCGCGCCCGGTCCGGCCGAGCGAGCCGATGCTGGCGGCCGAGGGGCCGCAGGCGGTCGCGGCGCTGCGCGAGCAGAACAGCGACACCACCGCCGACGGGCGGCCGATGCGGCCGGTGGCGCGGCTGGAGTTCGGGCGCGGCCATGTCGGCGCGGCACAACTCGGGCCGGGCTGGTCGCGGCCGGAGGACGGGCATGTCTGGAGCAACGCGCGGCAAAGCCATGTGGCGCTGCCGGCGCCACACGCGCCCGGTGTCTACCGCGTCTGGGTGACGGCGGCGCCGCTGCTGATCCCGGACACGATCGCGGCGCAGACGGTGACACTGCTGGCCAACGGCGTCGAACTCGGCACGGTGACGCTGCGCGCCCTGTCGGTGATCGCGTTCGACCTGCCGGAGGCGGTCGTCGCCGCCGGCAGCAAGATCGCGCTCAGTTTCCGCCTGCCGGACGCGGCGCGGCCGAAAGACGTCAGCGACAAGGACGACGACCGGTTGCTCGGCGTGTCGCTGCGCTGGATCACCGTGTTCGGGGCCGCGCCGGGTCCGACCGGCGCGGTGGCCGCTTAGCCGGACGGATCAGCCGGCCATCCGCTCCTCGGCGGTGCGGGCAGGCTGCGCCCGCACGGTCTGCGCCTGCTTCGCCGCCTCGTCGAGCATGCCGCGCAGGGCTTGCAGGAAGCCCTGACCGTCCGGCGTGCGGGCGACGATGATGCTGCGGCGGTCGCGCGGGTCCTGCCGGCGATGCGCCAGATCGAACTGTTCCAGCCGGTCGAGCGCGCGGGTGATCGCGGGCTTCGCCACGTCCAGGCGCGCGGCCAGGCCGCGCACGGTGTGCGGGCCGTCTTCCAGATAGCAGATCAGCATGACGGCAAGCTGCCGCGCGGTCAGGTCCGGGCCTTCCTGGCGTACCAGGCTGACCACGGTATCGCGGAGGATTTGCGGCAGACGCGAATTCGGGCTGGTGGCCATGAGAACTCCTTCGCAGTTGCGGCGGAGCAACGCCGGCGGAGCGGGTTGCAACGCCGGGTGAGCACCACACCTTCGAAATGTAATCGAGTCGCATTCATTACGCCAGCACCTTGCGCAAAAAAATCGTCAGATTTTCGTTAATCCTGCGCGATCACATTTCACGGCCGACCGCAAAGCGGATCCAGGCCGTCATGACGTGATCGGATTTGCAAGCGTCGCCGCCGCCCGATGCGGGCGCGGCAAGGCGGGGGCGTGCATATTGCCATGCAGCAAAGCGGTGCCGGCGATGGCGCCGGTGGTCAGGGGTGTTTGTGAATTGGATCCACCCAGTAGACCGCCTCCGGTGGCTCGGCCGGCTCGATCTCCAGGTTCACCACCACCGCTTCGTTGTCGCTGCGCACCAGCACGCATTCCAGCGCTTCGTCGGTGCTGGCGTTGATCTCCTGGTGCGGCACGTAGGGCGGCACGAAGATGAAATCGCCGGCCTCGGCTTCCGCCACGTATTCCAGCTGCTCGCCCCAGCGCATGCGGGCACGGCCGCGCACCACGTAGATCACGCTTTCCAGCGCGCCATGATGGTGCGCGCCGGTCTTGGCGTTGGCCTGGATGCTGACCGTGCCGGCCCACAGCTTCTGCGCGCCGACGCGCGCGGCGTTGATCGCCGCCTGCCGGTACATGCCGGGCGTCTGCGCCGTGTTGTGGTCCAGCCGGTCGCCCTTGATGACGCGTACACCATGTTCGCGCCAATGTTCGGCGCCGTGCCCGTCGTGCCCATCGTGATCGTGATCGTGGTCGTGGTCTTCGCCCATGTCCGCTCCTGTTGCCGCCGTGCCGGTGTTCGGCAAACTATCGTACGCCTCGCCTTTGCCGCGCAAATGCACGATGGTGCGCCCTGCCCGTCGCGGCCGCGCCAGCGCGGCCATCCCAGGACCGACCCGAGGACCGCCCACAGCCATGCCTATCTCCGAGCCGATCGTGCCCCTGGCAGCCCCCCGCCCGGCCGTGTCCGCCACCGTGCCGTCCGTGTTCGCCGCCGCCGCGCCGCGCCCACCGGCGGCACCGGCCGCCGTGGCGCCACCGCCGGCCGCCGCCCCTGCGCCTGCACCTGCCGCTGCCGCTGCCCCTGCCGCCCGGCCGTCGCCGCCGGCCGGCGCGGTGCCGCCGCTGGTGCGCAAGCTGCAACTGGAAGCGGCGATGTTCGCCCAGCCGCAGGACCGCGCGCTGCGCGCCAGCTATTTCGAACTGCTCGGCCGCATCGGCACCGGCCATACCGGGCTGCTCACCGCGCTGCTGCCGGAACTCGGCGCGCCGCTGTATTTCCGCTGCGGCACGCCCGACATCGCCATCCTGGCCAACGTGTTCCGCGACAACGGCCTGGCCTTCGAGATGGCGCCGACGCCGCTGCGCATCCTGGTGATCGGCGCCTACGCCGGCTATTCGTCGGTCGAGCTGGCCCGCCGCTTCCCGCGCGCGCAGGTGCTGGCGGTCGAGCCGCTGGCGGACAATTTCCGCCTGCTGTCGCTGAACGCCGCACCGTGGCGGCAGATCCGCCTCGCCAACGTCGCCGCCTGGCACCACGCCGGGCGGCTGGCGCCAGCGGTGCGGGTGCAGGCCGACTGGTCGGTGCGGCTGAACGACGAGGCAGAGGCCGCCGAGCGCACGATCCCGGCACTGCCGGTCCAGGACATCCTGGCGCGCGCCGGCTGGCCCGGCGCCGACCTGATCGTATGCGATGCCACCGGCGCCGAGCGCGAGATCTTCGCCGACCCGCTGGCGCCCTGGCTGCCGGCGGTCGATGCCGTGTTCGTCCGCCTGCACGAGCAGGCGGCGCCGCGCGCCACCGAATGGGTGACAGCGGCCCTCGACGCGACGGTGTTCGAGCGGCGTAAGGTCGGCGAGATCGACCTGTTCGTCCGCCGCGTGCCCCGCCAGGCGCTGCCGCCGACCGCGCCGGAGCTGCCGCTGCTGCGCGGCGAGCCGGGGCTCGCGCCGTTCGCGCTGTCGGACACGCCGGCCACCAGCTTCGGCTTCTTCATCTTCGACGGCAGTAACTGCCAGCTGCATCCCAATTCGCCGGGCGGCAAGCCCTCACGCGCAGTGTTCGTGCTGCGCGCCGACGGCCAGCGCCGCTTCGTCGCCGGCATCCAGCACGCCGGCCACCCGAGCGGGCCGGTCATGTTCGGCGCCGGCATCCAGCGCGAGGACGGCTCGCTGGCCGGCCATGCCGAGGTGGTGCTGCAACAGCGCGAAACCGGGCGGCTCACCTTCGACTGCGATGCGCCGCTGCACGGCACCGTGCGGGTGATCCTGCAAACCGCGATGGCGCCGGGGGCGCACAGCGCCAATTTCGCCTGGGCGCGCTGGCTCAACCCGAAACTGGTCTGAGCCGGCGATGCCGCGAATCCTGTCGCCCGCGCGCGCTGCGTGGCATAAGCCGCGAGCATGACGTCCCCTGATCGCCGCGCCGGCTTCTGGCACCGGATTTTTGGCCACGCCAGCCGCACCGCCCGCGAGCCTACCTCGCCGCCGCCGCCGCTGTTCCCGCTGCGCCCGGTGCAACCGGCGCCGCGCGGGCCGGGCCTGCCGGCCTGGAATGAAATTTTGAGCGCGGCGCCGCCGGTGCCGGAGCCCGCCGCCGCGTCGGCCGCGCCGGGCGCGTCGCATCTCGCGCTGGTGCCGAACGCCAGCCGCGTTGCCAGGCGGCCGCCAAACGACGAGGAAAAGCGCGTGCTCGCCGACATCGCCGGGCTGCTCGGCGCCGGCCAGATCGGCGCGGCGGCCGCACTGCTCGACGCCACTTTCCGCGCCCGGCCGGAGGTCGGCGATGCGCGCGGCCGTCCGATCTATCTGCTGGAATCGCTGCATTGCGCGCTGCTGCTGGGCGAGGCGGCGGCCGCCGCCGACCGGGTACAGCGGCTGCGCCCGCATCTGGCGCCGGACGATCCGGTGGTCGAGGCGCTGTATGCCCGCCTCGCCGTCGCCGCCGGCGATCGCGCCGCCGCGCGCGCGAACTGGCTGGCCGCACTCGCCCGCGCGCCCGATCTGGCGGAGGCGCGCGACTGGCTGGCCGCGAACCCGGCAAGCCCGCCCGGCGGCATCGCCGCGTTCGACCTGCTCGGCCCGATGGTGCAGGCGTTCGCCGACCGCATCCAGCCGGCGCCGGCGCCGAACGTGGCGCCGGACACGCCGGTCGAGATCCCGGACTGGGCGCCCGGCAGGTTGCTCGCGCCGGCGGCACTGACGGTGGCCGAGGCCGGGCCGGTGCTCGCCGCCCCGGCCGCGGACGGTGCCGCGCCGGCGGCATGGCAGGGCGCGCCGGACGAACTGGCGCTGGCGCTGCTGCATCCGCAGGGCCTGGACAAGCCGCACGCCTTCGCCGAGGTGCTGCTGACGGCGTTCGTGCTGCAACGGCAATATCTGGGCCATCTGCGGCCGGCGCGCGTCTATATCGGCCGGCAGGCCTGGGCGCAGACGCACATCCAGGGCGCGGCGGTGGCGCCGCAACTGGAGATGCTGGCGGTGCTGTTCCCCGGCATCCGCGTGGTGGGCGACCATGACGGCAGTTGGCACGAGCCCAATCTGCTGGTGGTGGACGGTGCCGCGCGCAACAAGGCCACCGGCACGCTGTTCGGCGCGATGATGCCGCAGGTGGTCAAGTGGATGGCGGACGCGCGGGGGCGCGCCCACGCCGCCTGCGGCCTGCCGGAGACGGCGATTCCGCCGCGCCAGCCGGGCCGGCGGCCGCGGGTGCTGTACCTGAACGCGCCGCCGCCGCGCGCGCTGGCGGACGCCGTGCGCGAGCGCCTGTTCGCGCTGTTCGCCTCCGCCGGCTTCGCGGTGACGATGATCGACCCGGCGACGATGCCGTGGCACCGGCAGGTCTGCCTCGTTTACGGCGCCGACATCGTCGCCGGCACGCATGGCCCGGCGCTGGCGCCGGCGGTGTGGGCGCATCCGCAGACCCGCGTGATGGAATTCTTCCCCGAGGGCACGCGCCGCTACGACGGCCAGTTGCTCGCCGAGGCGGGCGGCCTCGGCTATCTCGGGCTGGAGGGGGTGGCCGAACGCGGCTTCGTCATCCAGGCGCGCGAGCGCTGGGGGCCGCCGTTCGGCGACCATGTCGGCCGGTTGATCTGGGCGTTGCCGTGGACCCTGCTGGAACGCGCCTTCGCGCCGCCCAAGGCCGCCGGCGGCTGACCGGCGGCCTTTGGGCGGCGGCTACTCCTCGGCCTGCCGCAGCGCGTCGGCCTGCGGCGGCAGGCCGAGGGCAAAATTCACCTGATAGGCGGCGTCCAACCCCTGCGGCAGCAAATCGCGGATCAGTTCCAGCGTGATGGTGATCTCGGTCGCTTCCAGCAGCGGGAAGCTGGTCGGCACCGGGAACTTGGCATAGCCGAACACTTCGCTCGGCGGCGCGTGGCGCGGGCCGGTGCGCGGCGGCGGTGGCGGCGGATCGGCAAGCTCGGGCGACGGCGCGGCCTGCGCGACGGCGACGCCCAACAGTGCCGCGGCGAAATCCGGCGTGATCGCGACCGCGCTGAACGGATTGCCAAATTCGAGGGCGGCGGCGCGGCCGTTCAGTGGGCCGGCAAGATCGGCGCACAGCGCCGCCAGATATGGATCAGCCGGGTTGAGGCAAGCGTCGGTCGGCGCCGCCGTGGTCGGCAACAGGCTGACGGGGTCGGGGCCGACCAGGGCGCGCGCCGCCGGCACGACCGCCAGCACCATCCCGGCCAGCGCCAGCGCACGCAACGCCACCGCACGCCTGCCGAGAATTCCTGCCATCGCTGCCCCGTCCGAAACCGCCCGCCGCCGGTTTTGTAGGGCAGGCGCGGCGCGCTTGGGAAGGATTTATGCCATCAAGCGATACGATTACGAATCCAGGACCGACGTCCGATCACGCCGCCACCGCGCGCGCCTCGGCGTTGCTGCGCTGGAACAGGTCGTACAGCGCGATCACCCGCCGCCCCTCGCGCGCGGTCAAGATTTCCTGAGCCTCGCGGCCAGCCAGCACGTCGAGAAAATGCCGGGTCGAGCGGGCGAAACTATTGCCCCAGTCGGAGTCCAGGTTGTGGAACGCGCGTACCTCGCCGGCGCGATACAGCGTCAGCACCGGTTCGTCGATCATGCGGTCCGAGCAGCGGGTGACCGTCAGAATCCCTTCCTCGCCCTGAATCTCGAAGCGCTCGGCGTCGGCGTAATAGTCCGTGCGCAACTGCATCTTCAGCGCCAGCGAGACGTCCCACATGCCGTGTACCGGCGGCTCGACGTGGCGCCACGTCAGCGTCGCCGGCGCGTCGTAGACGCCGGCGGGCGACTCGGTGCGCTCGATCCGGGCAAACCCGTCACGCACGTCGCCGAACAGCCACAGTGCCACCGCCATCATGTGGTGGCCGTGGTCGAACACCATCGGGCCGCCGCGCCCTTCGGCGGCGAGCGTGTGGCGCCAGCGCGACGCCGCCTCCGGCACCGCCCAGGCCTGCGCGCGGTCGGCCATCACCACCTTCATGCGGAAGTGTAACGGCTTGCCGATGGCACCCTCGCGCAACAGCGTCCGCGCCCGCACCAGCGGCGGATAAAAGACAAAATTCTCGAACAGTTTTAGGCGTTTGCCGCTGGCGTCGGCGGCCGCGACCATGCGGTCGCATTGGTCGAGCGACATCGCCATCGGCTTCTGTACGCTGACATGCGCGCCGGCGGCGAGTGCCGCCTTGGCCATCGCCTCGTGCAGCGGATGCGGTGTCAGAATTTCTATCAGGTCGAGGTCGTACGCCAGGAATTCGGCAAAGTCGGTGGTGGCGCGGGCGCCGGGATGTTCGGCGGCGCGGCGCGCGAGCAGCGCCGGATCGGCCTCGCACAGGGCGGCGATCTCCGCCTCCGCATGGCCGAGATAGCCGCGCAGGTTGAGGTCGAACACGCGGCCGAGCCCGACCAAGCCGACCCTCAGTTTTCGCGCCATGTTTGTGTCCCCCCCCTCGATCAACCGCGAGTTTGGCGCGCGGGCGCGGGGCGGCGTCAAGGCCGGTGCTTGACGCCGCGGCGGCGGGGGCGATGCTGCCGCGACGCGCAGCCCGGGAACGCCCGCATGACCGCGACGATCTACCACAACCCGGCTTGCACCACGTCGCGCAAGGTGCTGGCGCTGCTGCGCGACCACGGCGAACAGCCGCAGGTGATCGAGTATCTGCAAACCCCGCCCACGCGGGCGACGCTGCAACGCCTGATCGCGGACATGGGTGTCACGGTGCGCGACATGCTGCGCCGCAAGGGCACGCCGTACGACGCGCTTGGCCTCGCCAATCCGGCGCTGTCCGACGACGCGTTGCTCGATGCCATGCTGGCGCACCCGATCCTGATCGAGCGCCCCATCGTGGTCACGCCGCGCGGCACAAAACCGTGCCGGCCGCCGGAGACGGTGCTGGACCTGCTGACCCCGTGAAGCAAGCGCAGCGTTTGCCAGCGCCGTGTCGCATCGCCAAACTGCGGCGGCGAGGGACACGCGATGGACACCGACCTGGACGCGACGGTGACGGCCGCCTGGGCGGCGCATGAGCGCGGCGACTGGCCGGAGGCGATCCGGCATTGGCAGACCTGCATCCGGCTCGATCCGTCGCTGGTCGCCGCCTATTGGATGGGCGGCGCGCTGCTGCTGAGCGCCGGGCGGCTGGACGAGGCCGAGGCAATGCTGGCCGAAGGTATGCGGCGCGATCCGGCACATGTGTTGATCGCCGTCGAGTACGCCAAATGCGCCGCCGCCGCGCAGCACTGGCCGGAGGCGATCCGCCGCTGGAACGCGCTCGCGCAGCGCGCGCCCGATGTCCGCGAGGTGTTCGAGGGCCGCGCCGAGTTCCTCATGCAATTGCGCAGTCAGCAGATCGACGAGCAGACCGGCGCGCCGGCCGCCGGCATCGACTGGGAGAGCGTCGCCGCCGCCACGCCCGCCTCGCCCGACCGCGACCTGTTCATGCAGTTCGAGAGTCTCGGCGACAACTGCGAGTTCGGGCTCGCGCAACGGTATTTCGGCGCCGAGCCGCTGAGCCTGCTGCGCTGGAATTCCATCGGCATCGCCGCCCTGATCGCCGGCATCGAGGACGGCTTCAGCGAGGTCGGCGCGCCCGAGCACAACGACCTGCACTCGGCGACCTTCGCCGACGAACTGGCGCTGCGCAACACGCGCTACGACATGACGATGCACACCTTCATCAAGGCGCCGCATGTCGCGGCCGCCGATATGCCGGCGCTGCACGCCAAACTGTGCCGCCGCTCGGCCTATCTCGGCCGCAAGCTGATCGACGACCTGAAAGCGCCAGCAAAGATCTTTGTCTACAAGACGCTTCCGGCCCCGCCGCTGGCGGAGGTGCATCGGCTGCACCGGGCGTTGCAGCACTACGGGCCGAACCGGCTGCTGTATGTCGTGGAGTCGGATGCCGCGCACCCCGCCGGATCGGTCGAGGAAATCGCCCCGCGCTTATATATCGGCGCCATCGACCGGCTGTGGCGCACCACCGAACACTGGGACACCATTTCGTACCATCAATGGCGCGACCTCTGCCGCAAAGTGCAGGCGCTGGCGGCCGAGATCGATCTCGCAGGCGCCACCAAGGCCGCCTGGGCGGCGCATGAACGCTGCGACTGGCCGGATGCGATCCGCCACTGGCAGGCCTGCATCCGGCTCGATGCGGGCATGATCGCCGCCTACTGGATGGGCGGCGCGCTGCTGCTGAGCGCCGGGCGGCTGGACGAGGCCGAGGCGATGCTGTCCGAAGGCGTGCGGCGCGATCCGGCGCATGTGGAGATGGCGTGCGTCCACGCGAAATGCGCGGCGGCGGCGAAGCACTGGCGGGAAGCGGTGCGGCGCTGGAACGCGCTGGCGGCGCGCGCGCCCGACAACAAGGACGTCATTGACGGCCGCGCCGACTTCGCGATGCAGTTGCGCATCCACGAGATCGACGAAGATCTCGGCGACGACATCGCCGCCATCGACTGGAGCAGTTTCGGCTCGACCGGCAAGTCGGCGGCCGACACCGAGCTGTTCATGCAGTTCGAAAGCCTCGGCGACAACTGCGAGTTCGGCCTCGTGCAGCGGCATTTCGGCGCCGAGCCACTCAGCCTGCTGCGCTGGAATTCCATCCTGATCGACGCGCTGACCGCCGGCGTCGCCGAAGGTTTTACCGGCATTGGCGATACCAGCAACACTGAGCTGATGGTGGTGCAGCACGACGAGATCGCGCTGCACAATGCCCGCTACGGCATGGGCATGCACACCTTCATCAAGTCCGCGCATGTGCCGGCGGAGGAGCGCGCGGCGCTGCACGTGAAAATGTGCAGGCGGCTCGGCTATCTCGGCCGCAAGCTGATGGACGATCTGCGGGCGCCGTCGAAGATTTTCGTGTTCAAGACAACGCGCGAGGCGACGCTTTCGGACGTGCGGCGGCTGCACGCGACGATGGAGCGCCATGCGCCGAATCGGCTGCTGTACGTGGTAGAGACGACGCCGGAGCGGCCGGTCGGCATGGTCGAGGAGGTTGCGCCGCGCCTGTATCTCGGCGCCATCGACCGCTTCGTCCGTGAGGACGAAAGCTGGAACAACATGGACCTGCACGGCTGGCGCGAAGTGTGCCGCAACGTGCTGGCGTTGGCGAACGCACCGGCGTTGGCGAACGCACCGGCGGCGCCACAGCCGGCGGTGGCCGAACCGCCCGCGCCGGTGATCACCGCGATGCCACGGCCGGAACCGCCGCCGCCGGTGGCCGCCGCCGCGCCGGTCAGGCGGGCCACCGCAACGACCGCGTGGGACGTGCTGACCACGCCGGACCAGCCGGTGCCGCCACCACCACGGGGATTTTTTGCCCGCCTGCTCGGCCTGTTCCGGCGCGGGTAGGTCGCGCCGGGACCGTCAGGCCGCCGCCCCGGGATCGCACAGCACGTCCAAAAACTCGGCGAACCGCGCCTCCTGCAACGTGAACGGGCCGCGCGGCGGTACGCCTTCGGACAGGTAGGCGACCTGTTCGCCGCGCAGCGCCGCGATCTCGGCCAGCAGCCGGCCGCGCGCGCCAATGGCGGCGACGCGGGTGCCCGCGGCGCCGAACAGCAGCAGGTCCGGGGCGACGCCGTGCGCCAACAGCACGATGCGCGCCTGCAGCAGCCGCGCCAGCCACGCGCGCCACGGCAACGCCTCCGGCGCGAGCGGGACAAAGCCGTGCCGCGATTCCGTCAGCGCCAGCAGTGCGGGTTCGTTACCGCAATCGCCGCGCGGCGCGTCCGCCGCGGCACCAGGCTGCGGCGGGCGTTGCAGGAACAGGCGCGGCGCGGCCGCCACCTCGGGCAGCGCCACGCCGGCCAGCCACTCGGCCAGCAGATCGTTGACCACCGGCAGAAAACCGCCCTCGCGCTGCAACGGCGCCGGCAGCACGGCGCGGCGCAGCCGCACCCGCTCGGCCGGGGCGGCGAAGCGGTGCAATTCGGCGGGTGCCACGCCGGCGTCCTCGCGCAACAGCCGCGCCGCCCAGTCCGGTGCCGCGCTGTCGAGCAGCACATGCAGCCGCTCGCCGCTGTCGGCCAGGGCACGCCGGGCCAGCAGCAGGCGCGGCAGCGCGGTCAGCAGGAACGCGGCTTCGCTGTCGGTGCGGGCGCCGGTGATGGCGAGGCAGGGCGCATCCAGCGTGCGCGCCGGCGCGGCCGCCGTGTCGGCCTCGGCCAGATCGCGCGCCGGCAGATCCGGTGCCAGCAGGCGCGCGCCGTCCACCCAGAGCTGGCCGCTGCCGGTGACCACCGCGTCCTCGGCGAGGTAAACGGCGGCGTCGTGCGCCGGCGCCGGCCGCGGCTCGCGGTGCAGGTCGCGCTGCGAGCCGACCGCGAACGAGTCGGTGCCGGCGATCAGGGAGCCGAGCGGCAGCGGCGCCGCCGAAGCTGCCAGCACGATGCGGCTGACGCGACCGGGCGCGGCGGCGGGCGGCAAGACCGGGGCCGGGGCCGGTTCCGGCGCACGCGCGCCCGGCAGCGGCGCGCACAGCGCGTCGAGGAACGCGGCGAACGCGTCCTCCGGCACGCTGAACTGGCCCTCCGGCGCGAAGCCGTTGGTCAGATAGGCGATGTGGTGGCCGCGCAGCGCCGCGATCTCGGATTGCGCGATGTTCAGCGCGCCGATCACGCCGATGCGGGTGCCGGCCGGCGACACCAGCGCCGTGTGCAGCGCCGAGCCATAGGTGCCGGCGATGATCTCGGCGTTGCGCAACAGCGCCAGTTGCTCGCGCCAGGACAGATCCTCGGGCGCGACGGCGCGGAAGCCGCGCGCCTCGGCCAGGGCCACCAGCGCCGGCTCGTTGCGGCACTCGCGCGGCACGGATTCGGCGTTGCGGTAGCCGCGGCGCACCAGGAACACCCGTGCCGCCGGCGGCGTCTCGGGCAGCGGCGCGAGGCGGGCCAGCAGCGCCTCGACCAATTCTTCGGCGAGCGGCGGGTAGCCTTGGTCGTGATGCACATGGCCGGGCAGGATCGCGCAGCGCAGCCGCACCCGCTCCTCGGCGGCGCGGAAGAATTCGATGTCGGCCGGCGGAATGCCGAGATCGTCTTGCAGAATGCGCAGCAGCCACGCCGGCGCCGCCGCGTCGAGCAGCCAACGCGCGGTCAGGCCATGCTCGCGCAACATGCGCTGCGTCAGCAGGGCGCGCAGCAGCAGTTCGGTGACGAAATGCCCATACACGTGCAGGCCGTGGCTGATCAGCACCACGCACGGCTCGGCGATCTCGCGCAGCGGCAGCTTGTGGACGGCAAGCAGTGCCGCGCCCTGCTCCGGCAGCCGGTGCGCCTCGCGCGCATAGGGCTGCATCTGTTCCGGCGCCGTCACCAGCGCGCCGTCGAGCCAGACATGGCCGGGGCCGGTGACGATGGCGCCGCCGACGAAGCTGCACGCGATTTCGGGCGCGAGCGGGCGCGGCGTGCGGTGCCAGTTGACGAAGAACTCGTTGGTGAAACGTTCGGTGCCGTGCAGCAACGGCAACGGGTCGCGGGCGCGGGCGGCCGGGGCGAGCACGAGGCGACGCAACTGGCGGCCCCAGAAGCCGGGCCGGTCGATATGCACCGCGCCCGCGCGCAGGTCGGGGCGCTCGACATAGCCGTGCGGCACGTCCTCGCCGACGCGGGCGGCGGTGCGGGCGAGCGGCAGCGGCGGCGGCAGCCCCTCCGGCAGCGCGCTGACCAGCGCGGCGGCGCGGGCGGCGGCGGGGAGTGTCGGGGCGACCAGCAGCAGCGGTTCCGCCGCAGCGTCCGGCGTGGGCGCGGGCGCCCTGGCCGGCGGCGGCACCGG
>Ga0302279_10006101_pt1 | contig 13029 bp, 9 predicted proteins | sample III_Bog_N3_3_FD_194541 | JGI IMG/M metagenome (GOLD analysis project Ga0302279, IMG submission 194541) | Peat permafrost microbial communities from Stordalen Mire near Abisko, Sweden - III_Bog_N3_3 | ecosystem: Environmental > Terrestrial > Soil > Wetlands > Peat | place: Sweden: Abisko...
CTCACTTACGGGTTGATTCTCTCGGCCGGTCGGGTGATCGGGACTCCGCTCAGCGCCGCCCAGGCGCTGCGCTCGGGCACCATGGCCGAGCTGGAGTCCAGGACCTTGCTGGAGTCCTGGGGTCTGCCCGAGCCGCGCATCGAACTGCCCATCGAGTCTCTGGGCTGGGCGTGATGTCGGTGGGAGATTTTCAGCCGGAGGACGTGATCTACCGCCTGCGGATGCCGATGTCGATCAGGTCCGCGGACGGCACCGAGTTCGCCGTCGAGTGGCACGCGACGGAGTAGTCCGTCGAGGAAGTACTCAGTACGCTCGCCTACTTCATCGGGGGCCGATCGACCGCCCGAACGGAGGCAATGCCGCTGGATCACCACGACGATCGGCACGCTCGACGAACCGGGGACGCCCCCTGAACTGACGAGGCGTGCGGACGAGGACTTCTGGCTCTGGGTTGACACCTGGGAGTGAGCCGGTCGGTCGCGCCGGGATGCCGCTGGCGGCCTGGCGTTACTCAATCTGCTCCTCAATCCATCGCTATCGAATGCCTTCTGAGTACACCTTCAGGTTCCCTACCAGGCATCGATACGCGCCTCGTTGGTGCGGCACACAATTTCAGGAGTGAGTCCGATTCGGCCGCTCTCGCACCTCTCCTTGCCCCTTTGACGAAGAGTTGGTCACCGCTTCCACTCGCAGACGGCAAGACAAAGTCCTCGAGACGGCCCAGGATTGCTGGAACGATCCACAGGCGAGGCTCGGTGAGCTGCCATTGAAATCATGGAGTTTCTGGTCTCTCCCGAGATTGATGGACCAGACAAGGATTCCCAATATGTCGGAGCTGCGAGAGCGGGCCGTTCGGCCCAGGCCCGGCGGATGCCACGACAGGTGCCCTCCAGCCTGCGGACCGCCGACTCCCTACTGATCCTATGGACTCTGTAGGCTAGTGACTTCACAAGTACGACCCCCATCGACATCCCCACGGAAGGAACCTCACCACCATGTCCCCTGTCAGCACCCGCTCCCGTGCACCCTGGCTCGTGTTCGCCGCCAGTGCCTCGGCCCTCGGCCTCCTCGCCTCCACCGGTGGCGTCGCCGGTGCCGGCGCCCCCAAGGTCGACGCCACCCACTACACGGTGGCCTGCAGCGGGCTCACCTCCGCCACGGTCAAGTTCTCGCAGCCCCAGACGACCGCCGGTACGGCGACGCCCAGTTCGGCCACCGACACCCTCAAGGCCAAGTTGTCGGGCTGCACCGTGACCCCCGCCGGTTCGGGCACGGCCGTGTCCGTCAGCGGGGCGACGCTCTCCGGCGCCCTCAGCAACTCCTCCAGCTACCACAAGTGCGGCGGCTCCAACGGTGTCCCGATCTCCATCACCGGGAACCTCACCGTCAAGTGGAAGACCACGCCCAAGCTGACGGCGTCGTCGAGCGTCGTCACCGGTTCGACGGCGACGATCACGATCGACACCGTCCATTCGGCCGCCACCTTCGCCGTGGCCGGGTCCAGCACCACGGGACCGTTCCAGGGCACCGACTCCGGTGCCGGGGACACGCTGACCGGCTCCACCGGCGCCAATTCGGTGACGGGCATCGCCACCGCCTGCGCCAGCAAGTCGGGTCTGAAGGGACTGACCCTGTCCAGCCCCTTCAGCGGCTCCGCGCTCGTCCTGGGCTGAGCATCCCGCGGGGCCGTCCCGGCCCGGAGCACCGTTCTGAACGGCACCCACCGACCGTCGTGCCCCCACGGGTGCGACGGTCGGTGGGCATCCGGCTGACCCGGATCCCCGCGAATTCCCCCTGATACTGTCGGGCGATGGCCGGCGCCGAGGACGAGGCTGAGCGCCCGGCCGGATCGCTGGCGGATGCGCCTCCCGGGGTGCTCAGCGGCTACCACGAGCGGATCTTCCGTGGTGGCTCGGCCCTGACCCGCTGGGCCCACAACAGCCGCCGCGACGCCGTGCTCGAACTGGTCGGCGGTCGCGTGTTCAGATCGGCGGTGGACGTCGGCTGTGCCGATGGTTGGCTGCTCCGTGACCTCTATGACGGCGGAGTCATCGAGACCGGCATCGGCATCGACAACGAGCCGGTGATGCTCGACTCGGGCCGGCTCCGCTCGTCCGGCTACCCGGGCCTCTCGTTCGCGGCTCCCGGCGACGTGGACCCGTCCCGGGGTGACGTCGATCTCGTGCTCTGTCTGGAGACCCTGGAGCACGTCGGCGATGTCGACGCCGTCGTCCGTCAGATCACCGGACTCGTCGCGCCGGGGGGAACCGTCGTGGTGTCCGTGCCGATCGAGGTGGGACCGGCGCTGCTCGTCAAGCAGGCGGGGCGGTGGTGGGCCAACCGGGTGAACGACTACGGCTACGAGCGGTACCCGTGGCGCGAGCTGCTGCGGGCCGGAGTCGGGTGGGACGCCGGCGGGCTGACCAGCATGAACTCCTACAGCCACAAGGGGTTCGACTACCGCGAGGTCCGGTCGATGCTGACGGGACGGCTGCAGCTGGTGCGGACCGTCTACAGCCCCCTCGGATGGACGGGGCCCTGGGGGGCGAGCACCGTGTTCTGGTTGCTCCGGCGCCCCGGGGTCTCCGAGGTCCAACCCGGGTAACCGGTCCGACCTCCGGCGAGCGACCGGTGCCGGGGCGACCGGTCGGCCCCGTCCCGGCCACGTCGGCCGGCACGGCCGTCGAACCGGTGGACCGCCCCTTCCCGGTCTTCCGCCTCCCGGGTCGTGACGACATCGCCGTCGGTGTCGCCACGGCCGTGAATTCATAGTGATTATGAATTGCAAGGTCGTGCTCCGATGCTAAATTGCAGTTCAGAACATCAGACGGCCGCCTGCGGGTGTCCCCCGTGGACCCCGCGGCCGAACGGAGCGGAGGTTGCGATGCGGATGGCTGAGGGCAGGGGGCCGGTCGCTCCGGAGGTCCGCCCGTGAAGCGGGCGGCCGGCGACATCCGGGCGGACCGCACCGCCCCGGACGGCCAGCCGGAAGGGGACCGCGACCGAGCGAGCTGGGGCTTCCTCGCCATCGACGGGCTCCCCGACCTGGAGAGCAACCCGGTGGTCGCCGAGGACCACCACCGGTTCGACCTTCCCCGGCTCTCCTCGGGCGACGTGGCCGCCGGTCTCAGCCCCGAGCTGAAGGACGAACTGGGGAGGCGACGGGCGGAGCTCGAGACCCGACGGGCCCGGGAGGTCCGCCAGGCCGCCACGATGGGCGGGGTCCGGGAGCTGTCCGTCTACGAGCTCGAGGCGGCCGAGGCCATGACGGCCCGGCGCGACGCCGCCGTCAACCTGCAGACGGTCCTCGCCGACGACATCGCCCAGTACGACGGAGGGATGGCGGCCATCCGGGCCGGCCTGGCGAAGGACATCCTCGTGCCCGCCGTCGGCGGGACCATCCGCCGGAGCGTGAGCGACGCCATGAGCGAACTCGAATCGGCCCGGCACCGCTTCCGGCTCGCGCTGGTGGCCGTGGCCATCGACAACGGCATGACCGCCGGGCAGGTGGGTGAGGCGTTCGGCTTCTCGCGCCAGCTGGCCAGCCGCTACCTCAAGGAGGCGCGCGGCAAGTGGCCCGAACTGGCGGGTGGCCGCTGACGCCCTCCGCAGACCGACCCGGGCCCCCGACGCGCGGACGCGATCCGGTCCGGTGGTGGCGCCTCTTGCGATCGGAGACGGGGCACTGGGATACTCGGCCTCCGACGGCGTAGGGATCCGGAGCGGACGGCGGGCCGAGCGCTCGGCCCATCGACGGCACGCGGGGGTGGCGGAACATGGTGGTCGGGGCTGACCGGGAGAAGGTGGCGGTGCTCGGCGGCGGCGTCGGCGGCATGGTGACGGCGTTCTGGCTCACCAGCACGCCCGAGCTCCGTGACCGCTACGACGTGACCGTCTACCAGTCGGGCTGGCGGCTGGGCGGCAAGGGGGCGAGCGGCCGCGACCTCGACCGGGGCGGCCGCATCGAGGAGCACGGGCTCCACATCTGGTTCGGCTTCTACGACAACGCGTTCCTCACCATGCGCCAGTGCTACGAGGAGCTGACCGTCCGCCGCCCCCGGGGTGCGTCCTGCCCCATCCGGGACTTCGCGGGGGCGTTCGCGCCGAGCCCGGTCATCGGCCTGTACGAGTACTACGGCGGCGCGTGGCTGTCCCACTCCTTCGAGCCTCCGCCGCGCGTGTCGCCCCTCCATCCCACACTCGGCGAGATCGGCCCGCTGCCGTCGCTCTGGCACGTCCTGGCCAACGGGATCGTCTGGGCGATCGACGCCTGGGACGCCCTGCGGGCCGAGCTGCAGGTGCCGGGGCACGAGATCCCGAAGCGGGTGCTGCGGCGGTTCCTCCACTGGTCGGAGCACTTCGAGGTCGACCTCGACGAGTTCGACGCCGGCCTCAAGGAGAAACTGCTCGACGTCGTCCAGGACCTCGGGGCCGACTTCGGCGACCTGGGTGGACGCGTCCACGCCGCCGAGGCCGTGGGCCACGCCCTCAAGGAACTGATCGTGCGGCCGCTGGTGGACTTCAAGCACGAGCTGTGGGAGCAGTACGTGAAGGCCCGCGTCGACCACGCCGGCCTGCGCCTGTTCTTCACCACCTTCGACACCTTCCTCACCGCCGTGGTCGGCATCCTCGACGCCGACGTTGCCACCAACGGGTTCACCTCCATCGACGGCTACGAGCTCTCCGCGTTCCTGAAGGCCCACGGCGCCGAGGACTTCACGCTCGAGCTCGAGCACTCGCCCTTCTTACGCGGCTGGTACGACGCGGCGTTCGCCTACCGGTTCGAGAACGGCGCCGCGGTGCCCGACCTGGCCGCGGGCACGGGGGTCCACGGCATCCTCCGGCTCCTCGGCGGCTACCGCGAGCACGTGGCCTACAAGATGCAGGCCGGCATGGGGGACACGGTCTTCGGTCCCTTCTACGAGGTCCTCCGCGACCGTGGCGTCCGCTTCGAGTTCTTCCGGGAGGTGACGGGGCTCGCGCTCTCGGCCGATCGGACGAGGATCGACGGGATCCGACTCGTCCGCCAGGCCGAGCTGCAGCAGGGCACGGAGTACCACCCCCTCGTCGAAGTCGCCGGACTCCCCTGCTGGCCGAACGAGCCGGTGTGGGACCAGCTGGTGGACGGGCCGGCCCTCCGGGCCGGCGGGGTCGCCTTCGAGCACGGCGGCCGCGCCCCGGGCGCCGTCGAACAGGTCCTGGCCCACGGTACGGACTTCGACCTCGTGGTCCTGGCCATTCCGGCGCCGGCGCTGGGCGCCATCTGCGCCGAGGTCGCCGACCAGGTGCCCGCGTTCCGCACGATGCTCGACAACTGCCACAGCGTCATGACCCAGGCCGGCCAGGTGTGGACCACCACCCCGCTCGACCAGCTCGGTGCGCGATTCTGTGGGAAGGCCATCGCCACGAGCTTCGTGGAGCCCATCGACACCTACTGCGACATGTCCCACCTCCTGGACCGGGAGACGTGGGGCGACCACCCGCCCCTCGGCGTCGCCTACTTCTGCGGGGTGATGGCCGACCAGGCGTCCCAGGCCGCGGCCGACGCCGAGGTCGCCCGGGCCGTGCACGACCTGCTGGCGGGCCATGCCGTCGAGCTGTGGCCGAAGGCGGCCCGGGCGGACGGCACCTTCGACTGGTCCGTCCTCTTCGACCCGGCCGGGGGTGACGACCGGTCCCGGTTCGACGCCCAGTACCTGCGGGCCAACTTCGAGCCCACGGAGCGGTACGTGCTGTCGACCGCCGGCTCGACCGTCCACCGCCTGCGCGAGGACGCCCTGGTCGTCGCCGCCCGGTCGACCGATCCCGGACCGGGGATCGCCAACCTCTACCTGGCCGGCGACTGGACGCTCAACGGCATCAACGGCGGGTGCGTCGAGGCGGCCACCATGTCGGGGATGCGGGCGTCGCGGTCGATCTGCGGCACGCCGGCCGACATCTCGTCCGAGAACGTCGACTGGCTGACCCGGGTCGAGCAGTGACGGTGCCCGGACCCCCGTTCCTGGAGTACGGCGGGCTCACCTCGGTGCCCGGGCCGTTCGAGTGCTCCGACGTGACCATCTACCTGTTCGGGCTGCGGGCCGACCCCGACCTGCTCGCCGACCTGTGCGCGACGGTGCTGCACGACCCCGACGGCACCATGTCGTACACACCGCTGGGCGAGTTCGTGATGCTCTCGTTCGGCTCGATGGTGGTGCGGTCGCTCAGCCAGTCGCGCTCCCCGCTCTTCGGCACCGCCTACGCCGACATGGGGACCTCGGCGGAGCGCCACGCCGCCATCTGGGTGCCGACCGCCGCGGGCCACCGCGCCGACCACGCCGACCTCATCGACCGGATCTCGTTGTTCATCCCGGCGATGTGGGTCGACAATCCGGTGTCGCTCCTCGGGGGCCGCGACATCTACGGGATCGCCAAGCAGTGGGGTGAGCCCACCATCACGACCGGGGACCGCCCGTCCTGCTCGCTCGACGTCTTCGGCGGGGCGTTCGGACGGGACGAGACGTCGGGACTGCACCCGCTCCTCGAACTGACGCCGCAGGCCGGCGTGCACGTCGGCGAGGCGGTCGAGGAGCTGGCGGCCGAGGCCGGCCGGATCGCCGGTGACGCCCTCGGCCAGCTGCTGCGCGGCACGGTGACCCTGCCCGACGAGGCCCTGTTCCGCGAGGCGGCGGCCGCGGTGGCCGGTCACCAGCTCCGTCAGGTCGGGGCCCGCCAGTTCCGGACGTCCGAGCAGGACGGCCTCGTGGCCGGCGCGGTCGAGCTGGTCGAGCTCACGACGACGTTCGGGCGGTTCCACGCCCGACTCCTCCGCCACGGCTTCGACTTCACCCTCCACACCCTGGCGAGCCATCCGCTGGGTCGGACGCTCGGACTGTCCTCCCAGACCGTGCCGTTCGGCCTCGAGGTCACCGGCCAGTTCGTCCTCGCCTCCGCCTGAGCCGCGCCGGAGCCGTTCCGGGCGACGTCGGCCGGCGTCGGCGGACCTACGCCGTCACGAACTCGGCGATCCGTCGCTCCACGCCCGTGTAGCCGAAGCCCCGTGCCAGTTCCAGGGCCCGGTCGGCGTAGGCCGCGGCGGCCTCTGCGTCCTCGGGCCCGCCTCGGGCCCGGTGCATGCGGGCCAGCTCGAGGCAGGACCGGGCCTCGAAGAACGGCGCCCCGAGGGACCGGTGCGCGGCCAGGCCCAGCGTCAGCAGCCGCTCGGCGTCCTCATGCCGCCCGAGCACCGCGCTCAGCGCCCCGCGGTAGTGGTCGAGCGACCCGAAGATGTTGACCCCGCTGCAGATCACCTGATCGGCGAAGGACGCCAGGCGCTCGATCAGGATGGCGGCGGCGGCGGTGTCGGCCAGCTGGATGGCGGTCTCGCACCACAGGGCGATCGTCGTGGTGGCCAGCGGGTCGAAGGGGTGGGCGAAACGCTCCGCGGCGCCGGCGGCGAGCAGCGCCCGGGCGTCGTCGGCCCGGCCGATGTCCGCGTAGATCCGGGCCAGGGCGGCCTGGAAGCTGTCGATCTCCGGCGTGGCCTGGACCATCTGTTCGATGAGCTCGACGAGCTCCACGTCCCGGCCCTGGTGCCAGCGCAGGTCCACCATCTGGCCCCCGTAGATCGCCAGGGCGTCGGGCTGGCCCGTCGCCATGCCCAGCTCCAGCGCCTCGGCGGTGAGGGACTCGGCCTGCTCGATGTCGCCGTCGAGCAGGGCCTGCCAGCTCTGGGCGTAGGTCGTCGACCACAGGAGCATGGGCTGACCCGTCGAGCGGGCCTCGTCCGGGAGCCGCCTGCGGCACTTGTCGAGCAGGGCCCGGTCGGCCGCCTCGGCCGCCACCATGGCCCGGTAGAAGAGCGCCCAGAACCGGGCCACCGGGTCGGCCAGCGCCTCGGCGATGGCCAGGGTCTCGGCCGTTTCGGCCAGCCGCTCCCCGACGTCGGCGGGCATCCAGATCCCCACCCGACGGAGCAGGACGTCGAAGAGGGTGGCCGGGTCGTCGACCTGCCGGGCGATCGCCAGGGCCTCCTCGACCAGACGGGCCCGCCGCTCCGGGTCGCCGTCGTAGGACCGGTCGGAGGCCAGGTGGGCGAGCAGCCGGGCCCGCTCGGGCGTCGGCGTCGGACCGACCCGGTGGAGCGAGGCCTCGAGGACGTCGACCCGCTCCTGGTCGATGGTGCCGGTCGTGCTCTGGATCTGCCGGGAGTTGGCCAGGGCGGCGGACACCAGCGTGTCGACGTCGTCGAACTCGAGGGCCAGCCGCGCCGCCTCCAGGAGGGTCGCCCGGTAGGCGAGGTCGCCGGTCTGGCGCTGGGCGTCGCCCAGCTTCGCCAGCACCTGGGCGCGGGTGACCCCGGTCTCGTCGCCCAGCGCGTCGAGCGCCACGCTGTACCACCGGACCGCCTCTTCCGGGTTGAGGGCGGCCACCGCCTCCTCGGCGGCCCGGCTGGCGTAGCGGACGACGTCGCCCGAGTCGTCGGGCCGGGCGCTCGCCACCAGGTGGCGCGCCATCTCCGCGGCGGACACCCGGGCCGGACCGGTGCCCGACGATGCGTCGCGCTGCGCCAGGACGTCGAACACCCGGCGGTGCAGCAGGGCCCGGCGCGAGGCGCCGATGCCCTCGTAGAGGGTGCGCTGGATCAGCGCGTGGGCGAAGGTGTACCAACCCGGACGGTCGAGCGGCTCACGGACGAGGGAGACCGTGGCTGCACCCTCCAGCGTGTCCAGGAGGTCGTCGGGCGTGGTGTCGGAGGCGGCCAGCAGGACGTCGAGGTCGAAGTCCCGGCCGATGACGGCGGCGAGCGCCAGGTCGGCTGCCGAGGCTCTCCCCAGCCGGACGACACGGGCGTCGATGACCTCACGGACGCCCGCCGGGAGGCTGGCCTCCCCCATGTCGGCCGGGGCCACCCAGCCCCCCGAGCCGTCGTCGCGCAGCGCGCCGACCTCGAGCAGGTGGCGGGTGACCTCGCTGACGAAGAACGGGTTGCCGTCCGTCTCCTCGTGCACGGCGCGGGCCAGGGCGACGCCCTGGTCGTCCATGGGACGCCCGGCGATGGCGACCATCACCGAGACCACCTCGGTCGGCTCGAACCCCGGCAGGTCGATGCGCCCCACCCCGTCGAGGCGACGCAGCGCGCCCAGGGTCTCCACCAGCTGGTCGGACGTGGCCAGTTCGCTGTCCCGGAACGTCCCCACCACGGCCAGTCGCATGGGGCGGTCGTCGGCCGCCAGGTGGCGCAGCAGCTGCATGCTGCCGTGGTCGGCCCACTGCAGGTCGTCGAGGACCAGCACCACGGTCCGGTTGCGGGACAGTCCCGCCAGCAGTCCCACCACGGCGGCGAACAGCTTGAACCGCTCGGAGTCCGGGTCGACGGCCCGCACCGGCGGGAGCCCCGGCAGGCGGCGGGCGAGCTCGGGGACGAGTGCGGCGAGCTCCGGGCCGCCGTCGTCGACCAGGGCGCGCAGCTCGTCCTCCGGTGCGTGCCGTACGTAGTGCCCGAGCGACTCGGCGAAGAGCTGGTAGGGGGCGCTCAGGTCCTGCTCGCAGTGGCCCGACAGGACGCACGCGCCGTCGTCGAAGGCCCGGCGGGCCACCTCGGCCACGACCGTGCTCTTGCCCTGTCCGGCCTCGCCCGACACCAGCAGCACCGCACGCCCGAGGCCCGCGTCCGCCCGGCCGACGGCGGACGTGAGCGACCCGATCGGCTCCGTCCGGCCGATGACACCGATGTCCGGCCGGAGGCGCAGACGTTCGGGGAGGGGCACCCCTCGGGACGCCGGCCGGACCGGCAGGGTGGCGGACGACGACCGTCGTACCCCGGGGGGCACGCCGGGCAGGGTCAGGTCGGTCGACTGCTCGAGGACCTGGCGCTCGAGGAGCCGCAGCTCGTCACCGGGCTCGATCCCCTGCTCCTCCACCAGGATCGCCCGGATCCGCCCGTAGGCGGTCAGGGCGTCGGCCTGCCGGCCCCCGCGGTACAGGGCGACCATGAGCTGGGCCCAGAACCGCTCTCGGTACGGGTACTGGGCCACCAGCCCCTCGAGCTCGGCCACGACCTGCGTGTGCCGGCCCAGGGTCAGGTCGGCGTCGATCCGCAGCTCGAGCGCCTCGAGGCGGCGCTCGTCGAGCCGGCGGCCCTCGGCGGTGGCGAACGGCTCGTAGGCGAAGTCGGCCAGCGCCTCGCCCCGCCACAGGCCGAGGGCCGCCCCCAGCGACCGGTCGGCCGTCCCGGCGTCCCCGGCGTCCAGGGCGGCGGCGGCCTCCTGGACCAACCGCTCGAAGCGGACGGCGTCGACGACCGAGGGGTCGAGATCGAGCACGTAGCCCGGCTCGCGACGGACCAGGGGGTCCGCGCCGTCGTCCCGGAGGGTCGACCGCAGGCGCGATACGTAGGAGTGGAGCGTCCGGAGGGCGGACGGAGGGGGTGCGTCCGCCCAGATCTCCTCCACGATCCGGTCCGTGGAGACGACGGTCCCGACGTGCATGGCCAGCAGGGCCAGGACGGCACGTTGCCGACGGCCGCCGAGCGACAGCGGCGCGCCGTCCCGCCACACCTCGAAGGGCCCGAGCAATCGGAAGTCCATCGTCCCCATTCCCACCGTGCCCCGCCGATCAGAGGAGGGACCGTCGCCCCTCACTTCCGTCACCACCGTCCTGCGGCCCCCGACTGTTCTGCCCATTCACCCCGTCCGACGTGGGCGGATGGCTGCAACAGCACTGCAACAGGCGTGGGATTTGATTACTTCTGACAGCACCAGATCGTATCGGTAGGGATGGTCGATGCACCAGACGGGCACATGCGGAGGTCGGAGATGAGCCGGGCGGCCGGGATCGGGCGCGGCGGCGCACGGGCGGGCGGGCCGTCATGAGGCGGGTGGCCACCTCGCTGCGCACCGACCGGCCCATGGCGGACGACCAGGCGGTCGCCCCCACGTGGGACGCCGCCGCCTGGGGCTTCACGGCCCTCGACGGACTGCCCGACCTCGAGGAGTCGGCCGGGTACGCGCCGCCGGATGCGAGGCCCGATCCCCCGCGCCTGTCCACCGGGGTGGTGGCCCCCGGATTCGACGACGAGCTCCGCGACTCGCTGGCCCGCCTCTGGGCGGCGCACGGGGACACACCCGTCGTCGGTCGGCCCCGGGCGCTGACCGCGTACGAGGCCGAGGTGCTCGATGCCCTGGTCGACCGCCGGGATGCCGCCATCCGGCTGCAGCAGGTGCTGGCGGACGACATCGCCCAGTTCGAGGTCGGCGGGGCCGCCGTCCGCGACGGGCGTGCCGTCGAGTTCCTGGACGCCTCCATCGGGGGCGCGGCCCGTCGGACGGTGACCGACGCCGTCGCCGAGTTCGAGAGCGCCCGGCACCGCTTCCGCCTGGCCCTGGTGGCCGTGGGCGTCGACAACGGGCTGTCGGGCACCGACATCGGCACGGCCCTCGCCTTTTCGCGGCAGCTGGCCAGCCGGTACCTGCAGGAGGCCCGGACGAAGTGGCCGGAGCTCCGCGAGCCCGTCACCCGGAGGGGCCGGAGGCGCTGACCACGTCCCGGCCGTCACCGGGACCTGCGTCCGACCGGGACGACCTGGCCCCGGCGGCCACGACCGGGCAGGATGCTGGGTCGTGGCCGACCGCATCGCCTTCCTCCAGCACAGCGCGACCGACGTCCCGGGCGTCCTCGGCGACCACCTGGACGGGCTCGGCTTCGCGGTGTCCGCGTACCGGGCCGACGACGGCCCCCGGTCGCTGCCGGCACCCGGCTCCTTCGACGTCCTCGTGGTGATGGGCTCCATCGAGTCCGTGACCGACGCCGCCGTCCCCTGGATCGCCCCCGAGCGTCGACTGGTGGCGGACGCCGTCTCGAGTGGCGTCCCGGTGCTCGGCGTGTGCTTCGGCGGCCAGCTGCTGGCCGAGGTCCTGGGCGGGACGGTGGGACGGGCCTCCCGGCCCGAGATCGGCTGGCGGCGCCTCGACACGGTCGACGCCGCGCTCGTCCCGGCCGGTCCCTGGCTCGACTGGCACGAGGACGCCTTCACCTGCCCGCCGGGCGCGCGGGCCGTGGCCCACACCGACGTCTCCCTCCACGCCTTCGTCCAGGGCCCCCACACCGGTCTCCAGTTCCATCCCGAGGTGACCCGACCGGTGGTCGAGTCCTGGATCGGCGACGCCCGGGAGCGGGCCCACCTGACCGACGGGGACGTCGACGCCCTCCTGGACGGCTTCGACCCCTCCGGCCGGGGGCCCGACCACCTGGCCGCCGCACTGGTCGACACGTTCCTGACCAGGGCCGATGCCGCCCCCTGAGGGGGCGGTGTTGCGCCAGGGCCGCCCACGTGGTTTGCTATTAGCACTCGACACCTACGAGTGCTAACGATCACGGAGGAAGACCTGATGGCAAAGCTCATCACGTTCGACGAGGAGGCCCGACGGGCCCTCGAGAGCGGCATGAACAAGCTCGCCGACGCAGTGCGCGTCACCCTCGGCCCGAAGGGCCGCAACGTCGTGTTGGACAAGAAGTGGGGCGCCCCCACCATCACCAACGACGGCGTGTCCATCGCCAAGGAGATCGACCTCGAGGACCCCTTCGAGAAGATCGGTGCCGAACTGGTGAAGGAGGTCGCCAAGAAGACCGACGACGTCGCCGGTGACGGCACCACCACCGCCACGGTGCTGGCCTGGGCCATGGTCCACGAGGGCCTGCGCAACGTGGCCGCCGGCGCCAACCCGATGTCCCTGAAGAAGGGCATCGAGGCCGGGGTCGAGGCGGCCGTCACGTCGCTGCGCGGTATCGCCCGGGAGACCGACTCCAAGGGCCAGATCGCCCAGGTCGCCTCCATCTCCGCGGCGGACACCGAGATCGGCGAGATGATCTCCGAGGCCATCGACAAGGTGGGCAAGGACGGCGTCATCACCGTCGAGGAGTCGCAGACCTTCGGCATGGACATGGACCTCGTCGAGGGCATGCGCTTCGACAAGGGCTACATCTCCCCGTACTTCGTCACCGACCCCGAGCGCATGGAGGCCGTCCTCGAGGACGCCTACATCCTGCTCG
>Ga0302279_10006102_pt1 | contig 13027 bp, 9 predicted proteins | sample III_Bog_N3_3_FD_194541 | JGI IMG/M metagenome (GOLD analysis project Ga0302279, IMG submission 194541) | Peat permafrost microbial communities from Stordalen Mire near Abisko, Sweden - III_Bog_N3_3 | ecosystem: Environmental > Terrestrial > Soil > Wetlands > Peat | place: Sweden: Abisko...
CTGATCGGAATCAGGGCCGAGCTACTCCCTTACACTGAAGGCATGGAGTCCATCTCCGCCTTCATCCGCCGCCTGCCCAAGGCCGAGCTGCATCTGCACCTCGAGGGCACCATTCTGCCCGCCACGGTGGTGGAGCTCAGCAAGCGCCACGACCCGCAACCCATGACCCTGCGCGAGGCCAAAGCCCTCTACCGCTTCGACGACTTTTCTTCCTTCATCGAGTGCTTCAAAGCCGTCACCCGCCGCCTCATCGACCCTGAGGATTACGAGCTCGTCGCCTGGCGCATGCTCCAGCAGCTCAAAAAGCAGGGTGTTGTCCACGCCGAGGTCTACATCTCCGTAGGGGTCATCTACATGTGGCGCAACTTCGATCCCCGCGCATTCGAGCCCATCTTTGAAGCCCTGGAGCAAGCCCGCAAGCGCGGCGAGCGGGAACTGGGCCTTTCGCTCTACTGGATCTTCGACGCCGTGCGCCACTTCACCGTGGAAGAAGCCGAGCGCGTCTTCCTCAAGGCCGCCGAGATGCGCCCTCACTACCCCTCCATCATCGGCATCGGCCTGGGCGGCGACGAGCGCCGCGCCGGCTCCGCGGCGTTCCACGCTCTTTACACGAAGGCCGCGCGGGCCGGGCTAAGGCTCACCAACCACGCCGGCGAAACCACTGGCCCCGAAGCCATCCGGGAAGCGCTCTCGATCGGCTCGGAGCGCATCGGCCACGCTGTCTCCGCCATTCTCGATCCGGCTCTGATTGAAGACCTCAAAGCCCGTCGCATTCCGCTCGAGCTCAACCCCACCTCGAACGTCCGCACCGGCGTCTGCGCCTCCTTTGCCGAGCATCCGCTGCGCCGCTACTTCGATGCCGGCCTCCTGGTCACGCTCAACTCCGACGACCCCGCCTTCTTCGGCTCCGATCTGGCCAACGAGTACCTCCTGGCCCACACCGTGCAGGCATTCACCCGCGACGAGCTGCGCACGCTAGCCGCAAACTCCATCTGCGCCAGCTTTCTTCCCGAGCCGGCCAAGGCCGCATGGATTTCCCGTATCGACACTACGGAGTAAACAAAAGGACCGCGCTCACCCTCCGCCCCCGGAGCCAGTCCAATGCAAAGTGGGGTATCATGACCCTGTAGGAGGCCGCGCGCCCATGTCCGCTGAACCCGAAGTCATCGCCGGAGAGACTGCCCAGGAAGAAACCAAGGAAACCAACACCCTCCGCGTCATTGGCTGGTTCAGTGTCGGAATGGCCGTCGCCGCGCTCGGCATCTATGTGGGCAGCGAGTTACGCAGCCGCTACAAGTTCAAGCGCCGCACACCCTACGACTTCTACTCGAACGCCGGCGAAGCCCAGGCCAGCGAGTTCGGCATGGGCATTTAGGGCTCGCTGCCTGTCGCGCTCCACCCACGCCGCCCCTGGGCGGCGTTTTTCATTGTGTGCTGGTTCCGGCATGGGCGCAACGGGAACAGGTCTGTCGCAAAAGCAAAAGGAGGACACCCGCCATAGCGGACGCCCTCCTCTTGTTTCTTCGTTGAGCCGCACTCCGGGGAATGGAGCAGTCAGCCTTACCGCGACGGAATGTACTGCGGTGAAACATCCTCGTGGCTCTTCGAGCCCTTGTCCAGGCGCGAGCTGATCATGTGGCCATACTGGATCGTCTCGAGCACGTGCTCGTTGTTCTGCGTGTCGAACTTCAGTGAGACCAGCTTGCCGTCCGCCGCCATGGCGCTGGCAACCACGATCACCAGCTGTGCCGGATCCTTGCCCTGCAGCTTGATGAAGTTGCCGTTGCGGTCGCGCTCGACCGAGTATTCACCGGCAGGAAGTACCTTGCCGGCAACCTTGAAGCTGAAGGGGACGTTGACTTTGGTCGCTTCCGCGCCCGCGGTGTTGATGGTCAAGGCTGCGGTCGCCAGTGCGGCGGTCGCCAGAACGAGAGTGGTGAACTTGAATTTCATGGGTGTGTCCTCCTGCCTACGAAGACCACCTTAGCGAAGCTGAAAAATAAAGTCGTCAACTTCCCGTCCAGAAGTTGTCAAACTTTTGCGGAGAGAAAAATACCGCGCGAATCTCCGATGCCCGTCAGGGTTGCAAGGTTACAGAGAGATTGCAATTGCAGAGCGGCAATTTTGAGCAGGCGCCCTGTCTGACCATGCGAATCGCCGCGCAGGACGCGGCTTTCCTCGACTTTTCACGGATTCAGCAGCGGCCGGCCCTTCAGCAGACACCGGCTTCGGCCACATCGTTTGCCGCGTCCTCAAGCACGCGCGACGCGCGGCTCATGTCGCCCGCCGCCGCATAATGCAATGCGCGCTCCCGCGCCACGCTGGCTTCGCGTCCGGCAAATAATTCCCCCAGCCGCTCGGCAATGCGAACATGCCGCCGCCCCCGCCGCGCCGAAGATTGACGCTGATAAAGCACCTCGCGATAGATGCCGTGCGCAAAGCAGTAGAACGCGGAGTGCGAGCCATCGGGCAGTTCATCCCGCCCGGCGCGCACCACAAAGTGCAGACGCCGCGCCAGCCCGTCGCAGGCCTCTTCCACATCCACCGCATCTCTCTCAAGAGCCGCTGCCACCGCCCACGCCGGGAACGCCACGTTCATCAGGCTGGCGGCTTCCAGCATGCGCTGCTCGTCTTCGCTCAGGTGCCCAATCTCCAGCTCGATCATGCGCATCAGCGGATCGGGCACGCCTGCCTCCATCTCTGGAAACGGAGCGCCTTGCTCCCACGCACCTCCTGCGCTGCGCGCCAGCACCCGCTCCGCTATCAGGTGCTCGACCATCGCGATCACAAACAGTGGATTGCCCTCGGAGCGCTGCATCACAAAATCGGCCAGGCCAGCGGGCAGCGCCTGCTGGTCCAACTCACGCGCAATCAGCTGAAGCACCGCCGACCGACCCAGAGGCGCAAGCACCATCTCCACGCACAGCCGGCGCATCAGCAGGTCGTGCTTCAGGCCCTTCAGCGGATCTTCGCTCGAACCGTGACGCGGACAGTCAGTGCTCAGCACCATCAGCCTGGCCTGCGCCCGCCGCCGCGCCAGTGCCGAAATTAAATGCAACGTCGAGTCGTCGGCCCAGTGCAGGTCTTCAAACACCAGCACCAGCGGCTTCTCCGCGGCCAGCTCTTCCAGTGCGGAACACAAGTCGCCCAGAGTCCGCTGGTGCCTGACGCCAGTTCCCGTCTCCGCACCCTCGCCGGCCGCCGCTTCAGGTCCAAATGAAAGCCAGGCCGGCGCCATGCGTGTCAGCACCCGGCATGCAGCCTCGCCGTCGGGCCCGGCACAGAGCGCCCGCAGTGCTTCAACCACGGGGTAATACTCTTCCTTGCCGCCGATGCCCCGCACGCATCCGCCGCGCGCCACCCGCACGCCTTGATCTTGCCGGGTTCCGTGCCCCACGGCCAGTTGATCGCAGAATGTGTCAACCAGGGTGGACTTGCCAATCCCCGCCTCGCCGCTCACAAACACCACCTGCCGCGCGCCGCGCGCGGCCTGATCAAACAGCGTACCCAGCCGCGCAACCTCAGCAGCCCGGCCCACCACCGGGCCACGGCGCGACTCCTGCGCCGGCGTGCCTGCTGCCCCATGCACCAGGTCACTGTGCCTTCTGCCGTGCGGCGCGGCTTCGCCCTCGGTCACCTGCGCCACAAACCGGTAGCCGCGCTTGGGCAGCGTCTGGATGAAGCGCGGCTGCCCCGCATCGTCGCCCAGAATCTTGCGCAACTCCAGCATGTAGGTGCGCAACACCTGCGGCTGCACAAACGTCTCCGGCCACAGCTTGTCCAGCAACTCGTCGTGGGTGATCAGACGGCCCGGATTCTCCACCAGGTAGCGCAACACCGCAAACGGTTTGGGCGCAAGGTCGATGGGCGCACCGCCGCGCAGCAGGCACTGGTTGGCCGTGTCCAGCCCAAAACAATCAAACTGCTTCATTCCGTCCGGACCTCAGGGGGAAAACCACATCACGGGAAACAAGGAGAAGCCACCTGCTATTTGCAATCTACCTGCCACGGACCCCGAGCGCAACGCCCGCCGCATCGTGCGGTGGCCATTCCGTTTGCTCCCGGAACCCGCCATCTCTATGCGTGCGCAACCGCCGCGCCGCCGTCCGTTTTCGAACATACCTGTCCGCTGCCGCACAACGTCAAAATTCAATTGAAGTCCGACGCGACCCGCATGCATGAGTATGTACGCTTACCTTCCGCCCTTCGTTCCCCGTCGCTGCCAGCTCAACTCCTCGAACCCTTCGATTGTAATTTCGGCTCAGCCGGCAAGTTTGAAAATCGAGCAAATCAAATCCGCAGCGTCAAAGCGCCAGGCACCACCCTATTCCCTATTCCCTGGTCCCTGTTCGATTGCGTTACCCTAAGACCGTATGGGCCGCATCCGCATTCTTCCCGACCAGGTTGCCAATCAGATCGCCGCGGGCGAGGTGGTGGACCGGCCGGCTTCCGTCGTGAAGGAGCTGCTGGAGAATGCCCTGGACGCCGGCGCAACCCGCATCCGCGTCGAGGTCGAGGCCGGCGGCCGGCGGCTCATCCGCGTCTCCGACGACGGCCATGGCATGAACCGCGACGACGCCCTGCTGGCCTTCGAGCGCCACGCCACCTCCAAGCTCCGCACCGCCGACGACCTGCTCTCCATCGCCACGCTGGGCTTTCGTGGCGAGGCGCTGCCCTCCATCGCCTCCGTCGCCCGCGTCACCCTCGACACGGCCACCGGCGAGGACGCGGCCGGCACGCACCTCGAAATCGCCGGCGGCAAAATCCTCCACGTCGACGACGCCGCCTTGCCCCGCGGAACCACCCTGGCCGTCGCCGACCTGTTCTTCAACACCCCGGCCCGCCGCAAATTCCTCCGCGCCGAGTCGACCGAGCTGGCCCATGTAACGGCACTCGTCACCCACTACGCCCTCGTCCATCCGGAAATGCACTTCGAGCTCACCTCGGCCACGCACACCATCGTCTCCGCGCCGCCGGTCACGCGAACCGCCGAGCGCATCTACCAGATCTTCGGCAAAGACACGCTGGCTGCTCTGCTGCCGGTAGCTGCCGAAGCTCCGCTCGCCCGCGCCGGTCTGCCCGAGCCGCCGCCCTGGAAGCGCGATCCGGACGAGCCCGCGCGCGACCCCGGCGTCCTGCGCCTGAGCGGCTTCTACTCCAAGCCCGAGCTCCAGAAGCTCAACCGCAACTCCATCTACATCTTCATCAACAAGCGGCTTATCCGCGATCGCCTGCTCATCCACGCCATCACCGAGGCCTATCGCAATGTCATTCCGCCCACCAGCTTTCCGGTGGTCCTGCTCTTCCTGGAGATGCCGCCAGAAGAGGTCGACGTCAATGTCCATCCCGCCAAGACGGAGGTCCGCTTCCGCCAGCAGAGCCTCATCCACGACTTTGTCCGCGACAGCCTGCGCACCGCGTTGATCCAGGCACGCCCGGCCGCCGCGTTCCTGGCAGCGCTCGATTCCGCGCCCCTGGCCAGCCCCTCGCTCATGCCGCCGGCTGCATCGCCCCTGCCCGGCGTCCCCGACGCGCAACGCCCCGCCGACTCCGACCCGGAAGCCTTTGCGACAGCAGCCGCGGAAACCGGGGCCTTTGAGCTCACCCCACGGCTGCCCCCTCCGGTTCCCGGCAAGCTGCCTTTTGCCGGCGGCTTCAATGCTGGAGCCTGGACAAACCAGCAGGCATGGGGCGAAGCCGCCGCCGCGCTCTTTCAGCCCGCCAATCAGGCGGCAGCCGGCAACGGATGCTCCCACCCTCTCGAGAGCCTGGCCGGCGATCCCAGCCCGGCCACCGCCACCGCCCTTGTTGAAGCCGAGCAGGCCGCCGCAACGCTCAACCACCTGGGTTCGCTCCGTCCTCTCGGGCAGCTCCGCGATTCCTTCATTCTGGCCTCAGGAGACGACGGCCTGTGGATTATTGACCAGCATGTTGCCCACGAAAGGGTTCTTTTTGAAAAAATTTTGCGCGACCGCCAGGTCGAGCGCGTCCAGCGCCAGCGGTTACTGATGCCCATGCTGGTGGAGCTCAAGCCCGCCCAGATGGTCGTTTTCGCCCGCATTGCGGAGGAACTCGATCGCAACGGATTTGAGGTGGAACCCTTTGGTCCTCAAACACTTGCCGTAAAGGCTGCCCCCGTGGGCCTGGAGGGCGCCGCACTCGAGCGAATGCTCGCGGAAGTCATTGAACAGTCTTCCCAGGATTCCAGCGAAGTTGAGCAAAATGAGGATCTTACTGCTCTGCGCGGGCGCATCGCGGCGTCTATTGCCTGCCATTCCGCCATCAAGGTGAACACCCCCCTCGACCCGACGCGCATGGAGTGGTTACTGTCGGAACTTGCAAAGACTGCGCACCCAACAAGTTGCCCACACGGACGTCCAATAGCATTGCTCTATTCCTGGAAGGATATTCAGCGGGCCTTCCATCGAATCTGAATCACAGGTAACATAGAAAGAGGGTCAGCCTGCTCCGCTCAGGCGGTGGGCTGCCCGGCGAAAAGGCAGAACCAGGGACCATGTATCCCGAAGCCACCGCACATTGGACGACGCGACCCTGAGAACCAGGGTCTCCCGCACTGATTCTTGATCGACCGCCGGGAAGCGCGTACGACCATCCTCCTTGAGGCAGATGAGGACGCAGAATCAATGGTCTTGGCATACTGCCAGCCTGGAAGTGAGGTTTTTCTTTGACAGCAGAGCAATTGGAAGCATCACGCGCCGAACGGATGCGTCAGAACGGACACGGAGCACTGACTCTGGAAGATGCCCGGACGTGGATTGAAGAGACCGGTTTGTGTCTTTTTCTGCCCCGGCGGCAATTTTCCTCATCGATCGCGCCTTCATTTGTCGAGGCCGTTGCCGGCCACCAGAATGCAACTCCCGATCCCAAGCATATTCAACTGTCGGAAGAGCTCCTGGTTCGCCTGGAGCTGGACGACGTAGCGGTCCGGCTGAACCTGCTGGGCCAGCCCGGCGAGCAGCCCGACTTTGTCGTGGCCAGCTGGGTTCTACCATACGTGTACGCCCTCCGTGGCGATCGCGACTGGCGCCGCAGCCCGCAGTTGACCGGCTCCCGCCAGGTTTCGCAGCTCGCCGTCCAGGCCTATAAGCACCTGGAAGCGGGCGACGCCACCATTGCCGAGCTCAAGCACGCCCTGGGCAGGGAAGTCTCCGAGACCGCCGTAGTCCGCGCTATCACCGAGCTCTGGCAGCAGTTGCGCATCATCCCGGTGATCGCCGCACCCGGCGTTCCGGCCAAGTGGCAACTGCTCCGCCATCGCTTCCAAAAGGCCATCGCGGAGGGCGCATCCACCTCGCAGGTCACGGCCATCTCCGTGCTCGCTTCCATTTACCTGCAAGCGGTCATCGCCGCCAGCATGGAAGAAGTGGAGCTCTTCCTGGCTCCGCTCACGGCCCGCAGCAAGGTGCGCGAAGTTCTGCGCGGCCTGGTTGCCACCCGCCAGGTGCACACTATCTCCATGGGCCACGCCCCGCACTTCTATGTGGCGGGCACGCTGCCCGAGTTCTCCGTTGCCCCCACGCTCTATGCCAGCTCTTCCATGGGCGGCGCTTCCTACTTCCTGCGTCGGCCCGACCATGACCACGACGACGTGCATGCGGAGCCCGAAGCCCCACGGCCGCCGGCTCCTCGTCCGCAGCTCACGCAGCCCGCCGCGCCGGTTGAAATTCACGCCGCTGCGGAGACCCACGCCCCGCGTGTCCCGGTGGCGCGCAAGCCGGCGTCGGGCAGCAAACCAGCCGCGGCGCGGCCTCACTTCAGCCGCCCTGCCGCCCACACGCGCGACCGCAAGCCGGCCCAGGCCGCGAGCCGTCCCGCCCGCCGTCCGGTTGCGGACACCCGCTCGAGCGCTGCCCGGCCCACTGCATCGCGACCGCTCTCGGGCGCGCGCCCTGCATCTGGTTCTCGTCCTGCGTCTGGCTCCCGCCCTGTTTCAGGGTCACGGCCGGCTGCCGGCAGCTCATCGCGCTGGGGCTCCAATGGCTCCGCCGCTGGCAAAGTCAAGCACAATGGCAACGGCAAAGTCTCCGCCAACGGCGCCCGCAACGGTCATAGCGCCAACGGCCAAACCAAGAGCGCCAAACCGGCTCCGCGCAGCAACGGCAAGCCAGTGGCCAACGGGCGCAGCAGCAGCCTCGCCCGCAGCGGCAATGGCGCGCGCGGCACCGGTTCCACGCGCGGCGCCGGAAGCGTCGGCGGCGTCCGCAAGGACGCGCGGCCCGATGCCCGCGCCAGCCGGCCCGCCAGCCGGCCCAGCCGCAAGCCCGCGCTTGCCGCCGGCGCCAAGGCCGGCAACAGCAAGCGCTACGGCTTTACCGCCCGGCCCAAGCAGGAGACGAAGAAGCGCGGATGAGTGCGGAGGAAAGCCACTTGCCCGCCCACTCTTCCAAGCGGAAAGTCATTGTCGCCATCGACGGCCCATCGGGGGCGGGCAAAAGCACCATTGCCCGCCACCTGGCCCGCCACTTCGGCCTGCTCAACCTTGAAACCGGAGCCATGTACCGCGCCTTCGCCCTGAAGGCCCTCCACGCCGGCATCTCCCTCGACGACAGCGCTAACCTCGAAGCGCTCGCCGCCCAGACCACCATTCGCCTCGAACCCGGTAATGACGGGAATCGCGTCCTGCTTGACGGCAAAGACGTGACCGGCCTGCTCCGCAATCAAACCGTCACCGACGCCGCCTCACGGGTCAGCGTCTTTCCCGCCATCCGTGCCTGGATGGTCCGCCTGCAGCAGGAGCTAGGCGCCGACGGCGGCGTGGTCATGGAAGGCCGCGACATCGGCACGGTCGTCTTCCCGCACGCCGACGTTAAAATATTTCTCGACGCAGCGCCGGAGGTCCGCGGCCTACGCCGCTTCGACCAGCTCGGCCCCGGCCCCGCCGTCCAGCCTGAAGAGGTGATCCGCGACCTGCGCGCCCGCGACTACCGCGACCGCAACCGCGCCGACTCGCCCCTCAAGCCCGCGCCCGACGCGATCCCCCTCGATTCAACCCACATGACGCTCGAGCAAGCCGTCGCCGCCGCCGAAGAAATCGTCGCTGCCCGTGTCCACCTGCCGGTCGAAGACGCATAGCCGGTTTCCGCAATCCGTTCTGGCCGCCCAATCGACCCCGCCAACCGGCACATCTGCGCGCCCAAATGCTATAGGCTCGTAGTTGTATGGAAATCACCTGCACCCGCTGCCACCAGCCCATTCTGGCCGAAGCCTGTTTCTGCCCCGCCTGCGGCCTGCCGCAGCTCCAGTACTCGGCAGAGAACGTGCCCGGGCAGGCGCCTCCTGAGCGCTTCACCGAGCCGGTCCGCGACGCCGGCACAGTGGACTGGAAACGGGCTCTGCGGCTCTGTGTTGTGTTGGCGGTCCCGGCAGGTATTCTGTCTTCGCTGTTTTCCCCGGTCAGCATCTTCGGCCTGTTGTGGATGTCGGTCGCCTCTGCCTGGGTCGTCTCGCTCTACCTGCGCAGCCAGCGCCCCGCGTGGATCACCACCGGAGCCGGCGCGCGCATCGGCCTGGTCACCGGCCTGGTAGGCGGATGGACAGCCGCCGCGGCTTCGGGGATCACCCTGTTCACCATGCGCTTCGGATTGCATCAGGGAAACTCGCTCGACCAGACCTGGTCCACCATCGTCTCCGGCGAGGTGGCCGCGCAGTGGGCCGCCGCAGGCGTGGATGCGCAGACGATTGCGATCTACAAAGGCTGGCTGCTCTCTGCCGAAGGCCGCGCCGGAGCCATGCTGAGCGCCATCCTGCTGCTGGTCTCCATGCTGGTCTTCTTCGCCGTAGGCGGCGGCGCGCTGGGAGCGCGTTTGCAGGCGCGCGTACGCCGTCCTGAAGCCTAAGGAATCTCCCTTCAAAATTCCCTCATTCTCGATTCGCCGATTCGTTTCAGTCAGATTGCGCATGGACTTCCGCCGCATGCGTCGGCGGATCGAGCAGGTTTCCCAATGCCTTGTAGTGGCTGCCGTAGAACGCCAGCGCGTAGATGCGCATGAAGACGCCCAGCGGCCCGGCGAAGCTGACCGCAATGGCCGCACCCGCGCCCAGGCCAAGCAGCGCAAAGATCGCCCGCACAACCGCCGACACATAGAGTCTCCAGCCCGGCGCGCCGTTGAGCATCGCGGTAAAGCCGGCAGCTGATATCCCGAGAGTGCCAAACACCACCGACTCCACAACCCACGCCAGCAACCCCAGCACCAGCCCGGCCGCCAGCGGCAGCCCCATGCGCAGCAGAAAATAGCGCACAAAGCTCTCCCGGTTGGCCGCCATCAAGGCCCGCACATCGGCCCAGGCCTTGCGGAACGCCGCGCCCTCAACCACCATGTGCGGCAAGATGAAGTCATTGAGCACCACCTCTGCCGCGCCGGCGGCGAGCAACAGCACAAGCCCCATCAGAGCGCCAGGAATGTAGAGGATGACGAACGCGCCCGGGCCGAACTTGCTGCCCGGCGTGACCCCCAGCGCCAACGCCAGCCCGGCCAGCGCCGCAAACGCCAATGAGGCCGCCACCAGCAGCGACAGCCACACCAGCATGGAAGCCGAGAAGAAGCGGTCTGCCTCGTCCGCGTAGAGCCGGGCGGCCGATCGAAACGCGTCGGTGTGGTGAATGAGCGAGTGAACAAAGGCGAAGCGCAGCCGCGTCACCAGCAGAAAGCCATAAACGCCAAGTGCCAGCAACGCCACGGCCGCAACAGCGGTTACCGGCAAACCCTTCGGCGCAAGAAGAAAATCCTGCAGCCCGGTAGCCTTCCCTGCCAACGGTTCTGCCCCTGAAACAGCGAAGCGAAAGCTGACCAGAAACCCCTCAGACAGCGTTGCCACCGCAACCAGCTTGAGAAACCTCTCCACCTTGAACGGCCGGAAAAGATAGACGTACGTCCGCTCCAGTGCAGGCCAGATTGCTTCGGAGGCGGAGTAGGCGTTCATCAGATAGGCTCGGCGACTGCCGTAGCCTACCATAACCGCGTCGGCCACCTGCGCGCGTCAGGCGAAACGCGCTGCACCGTTCTCGGGCGGCAAAGGCATGGCAGCCGGATAGAGCGTCTCGCCCAGCCGCTGATAGCGCCCCCCATAAAACACCAGCGCATACTCGCGTTTCGCCGTGCTGATCGGGCCGCCCAGGCAGATGCTCGCCAGCAGCGCAAACCCGAAGGCCAGCGCTCCGAAGAAAATCTCCAGCATCAACCCGACAAACGCCTCGCCGCCGTGGGCGTCGGCGAACGCGGAGTGCAGGCCGAACTCGACTGCGGCCAGCGAGCCGGCCAGCACCAGCCCGGGAACGATGAGCAGGATGAAGAGGGCAATCATCGCCAGCACCGGAAGCACCAGGCGCAGCAGCACGTAAGCCAGGAACTGCTGCTTCTCCGCCCGCACCCGCGCCCACACCTGGGCCCACGCCTCGCCGGCCGTGGCGTCGTCCAGGGCGATGTGCGGCAGCATCCAGTCGCGCAGAACAATGTCAGTCACGACGCCGGCGATCAGGAACAAAGTGAAGATCGGAATCAATGGCAACACCAGCGAGAGCATCAGGCCCACATCCAGTGAGCCGGTCTGCTGACGCTCGTGATAGAGGCGCATGAAACCCGACACAAACGGCAGCGCGATCCCCACCAGCACCAGCAGAAACGCGAACCCAACCACCACGTTGAGCCAGAAGAAGCGCGCCGCCTGCGCGCTATAAAGCCACCAGCCGGGCCGGATCTGGCGCGTGTTGTGGATCAGGCAATAGAAAAAAGCGAAGCGCAGCCGGGTAATCAGGTATGCCACCACCATGCCAATCACAATCGCAAACAAAACCGCTGCCGCAATCAGCGCAATCCACTGCGGCTCAAGATGAAACGACCCAGGGAAGCTGGGCATGTGCCCGGAGGACGAGCCAGAGGACGAGCTATTGTGCGAACCGGAGTTGAGGCTCCCGCTCGAGCCTTCGGTGATGATTGCAACGAGGCCAAGCTTCAGATAGGTGGCCCAGCTGAACGGCTTGAACAGGAATTCCTTCGTACGCTGAATTGCTGGCGAAACAGCGTTCACGGCGGAGATGGCGGGCATGGGGAGTCCTTTCCGGGGGAAAGCACGGCGTCAGTCCAAACCTACGCAAATTCTACGTGCGCAGTTCCGGACGCTGTGTGCGGCGCTGCGCTCCACCAGGCGTCAAAAGCCGCCAGCGCGCGCTCGCACACCATGCGATGTCGCTCCTTTTTGTCGCGAACTTTCTTGCGCAGCTCTTCTTCGAGCGCTTCCAGAAGATCGAAAGTGATATTTGCTGGTTGGAAATTCTTGGCGTCGGCGTGCGTGATGTAGTGCACCAGCGAACCCAGCCCACTCGCGCGCGGCGCCGCGAGTGGCTCTTCGCCGCGCACCATCGCGGCCGCATACAGGCCGGCCAGCAGCCCGGTCGCGATCGACTCCGTGTAGCCTTCCACGCCCGAGAGCTGGCCGGCAAACAGGATCCGCGGCGTCGCCTTCAGGCGCAGACACGCATCCAGCAGCAGTGGCGCCTGGATGTACGTGTTGCGGTGGATCTGCCCATAGCGCAGGAAGCGCGCGTTCTCAAGGCCCGGGATAAGCCGCAGCACGCGGGCCTGCTCGCCGAACTTGAGGTGATTCTGAAAGCCCACCAGGTTGTAGCTGTCCGCGCGCAGGTTCTCCTTGCGCAGTTGCACCACCGCCCACGGTGTCCTGCCCGTCCGCGGATCGCGCAGCCCCACCGGCTTCATGGGCCCAAAACGGAGCGTGTCGCGGCCGCGCCGGGCAATCACTTCAATGGGCAGACAGCCCTCGAAGTAGTCCAGCTTCTCCCACTCTTTGGCTTCGGCGGCCTCGGCCTCGAGCAGCGCATCGAGAAAGCGATCGTACTCGGCGCGATCCATAGGGCAGTTGATGTAGTCGGCGGTGCCCTTGTCCCAGCGCGCTGCAAAGTAAACGCGATCCATGTCGATGGTCTCGGCGTCAACGATCGGCGAAATGGAGTCGTAAAAGGCCAGGCGGCCTGAGCCGGTGATGCGCTCAATCT
>Ga0302279_10006103_pt1 | contig 13027 bp, 7 predicted proteins | sample III_Bog_N3_3_FD_194541 | JGI IMG/M metagenome (GOLD analysis project Ga0302279, IMG submission 194541) | Peat permafrost microbial communities from Stordalen Mire near Abisko, Sweden - III_Bog_N3_3 | ecosystem: Environmental > Terrestrial > Soil > Wetlands > Peat | place: Sweden: Abisko...
GCCTGACGAGGCGACAACGAAGCAGCCCGGAGCGATCCGGCTGTCCGTAGCCGTCGCACGCCGGAGACTCTGGCCCGCTTCCGGGCCATTGAGCCCGGTGGAGGACACCGATGGCAACCATGAACGCGCAGAGGACACACAAGGTCGAGGTCGTCGACGAGGTCAAGACGCGCGTGGGTGCCGCCACGGCCTCCATCGTGAGCGAGTACCGCGGCCTCACAACCGCTGAGCTGGCCGAGCTCCGGGGGACGCTGGCCGCCGTCGGGGGCGACTACAGGATCTTCAAGAACACGCTGGTCCGGCTGGCCATCGCTGACGGCGAGTACCAGCCCCTGTCGGAGTACCTGAACGGCCCGACCGCCCTGACCTTCGTGCAGGGAGATATCAGCGCCGTGGCCAAGGCCCTGCGGGACTTCTCCCGGAACAACCCACTCCTGGTGATAAAGGGTGGGCTGGCCGACGGGTCGCTCCTTTCGCCTGGTGACCTTTCCGCACTGGCTGACCTGCCCCCACGCGAGGTCCTCCTGGCCCGCCTGGCCGGTGCCCTGGCCGCGCCGATGCAGCAGATGGCCGGGCTCCTGCAGGCCCTGCCCCGGAACATGGCCTACGGGCTTTCGGCACTGATCGACCAGCGGCAGGCCGGCGGGGAAGCCCTTCCCGCCGAAGAGGCAGCTGCGCCCGCCGAGGCAGAGGCAGCAGCGCCCGCTCAGGAAGCCGCAGCGGCGGAGCCGGTGGAGGCCGCCGAGGAGGCGCCAACCGAGCCAGAGGCGGCACCCGCCGAAGAGGCGTCCGAGTAGTCCAGATCAAGTTTCCCAACCGAACCAACAAGACCGAAGCAAAGAAAGGAAGGCCAGGCAGATGGCAACCCTGACCAAAGAAGAGATCCTCGACGGGATCGCCGAACTCTCGGTGATTCAGCTGAGCGAGCTGTTGAAGGACTTCGAGGAGCGCTTCGGCGTGACTGCGGCAGCGCCCGTGGCCGTGGCCGCTGCGGCCGCACCGGCCGCCGGTGGCGATGCCGGTGGCGAGGAGGAGAAGTCGGATTTCGACGTCATCCTGACGGAGGCCGGCGACAAGAAGATCCAGGTCATCAAGGAGGTGCGTGCCCTCACCAGCCTCGGCCTCAAGGAGGCGAAGGACCTGGTCGAGGCCGCTCCCAAGCCTGTCCTGGAGAAGGCCACCAAGGAGGACGCCGAGAAGGCCAAGGCGGCCCTCGAAGGCGCCGGCGCCACCGTCGAGATCAAGTAGTCCCCGGTCCGGGGGCCGGGCGGAACACCCGTTCCGACCTGGCCCTCAGACCAGGATCCTTGACTGCGGGGGAGGCCACCTTTACCCTGTCGGGGACCCCGGGCACCGCCCGTTCGGCCGACCAGGCCCAAGGGGTTGTATCCAGGCACGCCCCACGATAAGATGCACGGTTGCCGTGCGTCTCCGTGTCTTCGATTCCGTAATTCCCGGGTATCGACGCGCGCCCGCGCAGCTCTGATCCCCGTCCTGATTCCCGTCCCGTCCTCGTCCGCCCCGATTCGCTTCACCGCCCTCACCCGCCGCATTTCTCCTGGGAGGAGTTGACCGTTGCCCTCACGGTCCCGCAGTCCCGAACGAGTCTCGTTCGCCAATATCAACGAGGCTCTGCCGCTTCCTGACTTGATCGCCATTCAGCGCGATTCGTTTCAGTGGTTCCTCGACAAGGGGTTGGCCGAGGCCTACCACGACATCAGTCCGATCGAGGACTTCACCGGCCAGCTGAGCCTGGAGCTCGAGTTCGACCCCACGGACGCCGACCTGCGCCCACCGCCGAAGTTCTCGGTGGAGGAGTGCAAGGAAAAGGACATGACGTACGCGGCGCCCGTCTTCGTGCGCGCCCGCTTCCTCAACGCCACCACGGGTGAGATCAAGGAGCAGACGGTCTTCATGGGGGACTTCCCGATGATGACCGACCGCGGCACCTTCATCGTCAACGGCACCGAGCGTGTCGTGGTGAGCCAGCTGGTGCGCTCGCCCGGCGTGATCTTCCAGCCCGGTCGAGATGCGAAGACGGTCTTCACCGGCACCATCCACCCGTACCGGGGTGAGTGGATTGAGCTCGACATCGAAGCCAAGCCGGGCAAGGACGTCACCGCCGGCTGCCGCGTGGCCCGCAAGCGCCGTCTTTCCCTCTTCGTGCTGCTGCGCGCCCTGGGCTACGGCGACGAGGCCTTCCTGGACCGCTTCGTGCGCCACTTCGACTTCCTCGAGGGGCAGTGGGAGAAGGAGCGCAACCTGGCTCCGACCCGTGAAGAGGCCCTTCTCGAGATCTACAAGCGCGCCCGTCCCGGCGAGCCGCTCTCGGCCGAGGCCGCCCGCGTCTACTTCGAGAACGCCTTCTTCAACCCGAAGCGCTACGACCTCACCCGCGTCGGCCGCTACAAGCTGAACCGCAAGCTCGGCCCGGAGCTCGACCGCCTGAGCGACCTGTTCGGCATTGAGATCGAAAAGCCCGTCCCGGGCCAGTCGGTGCTCAGCCCCTCGGAGATCCTGGCCTCGGCCACCTACATGCTCCACCTGGCCCAGCACATGGCCGACGGCGAGTCGACCTACCGCATCGACGACCAGGACCACTTCGCCAACCGACGCATCCGCTCGGTCGGCGAGCTGATTCAGAACCAGGTCCGCGTGGGCCTGAGCCGTATGGAGCGGGTCGTGCGCGAGCGCATGACGACCCAGGACGTCGAGGCCATCACGCCCCAGACGCTGATCAACATCCGCCCGGTCGTCGCCGCGGTGAAGGAGTTCTTCGGCACCTCGCAGCTGAGCCAGTTCATGGACCAGAACAACCCGCTGTCGGGCCTGGCCCACAAGCGCCGCCTGTCCGCCCTCGGGCCAGGTGGTCTGTCCCGTGAGCGCGCCGGATTCGAAGTCCGGGACGTCCACACCTCCCACTACGGCCGCATGTGCCCGATCGAGACCCCGGAAGGCCCGAACATCGGCCTGATCGGCGCCCTGGCCACCTACGCCCGCGTCAACGAGTACGGCTTCATTGAGACCCCGTACCGCACCGTGGTCGACGGCAGGGTCACCGACGAGGTCAGCTACCTGGCGGCCGACGAGGAAGAGGAGCACGTCATCGCCCAGGCGAACGCTGCGGTCTCCCCGGACGGGCGCCTGACCGAGGAGCGCGTCCTGGTGCGCCGTGGCCCGCAAGGGACCGGCGTGCGCATGGGCGCCGTCAACACCTCCTACGGCACGACATCGGAGATCGACTTCGTGCCGCCGTCCGAGGTGGACCTGATGGACGTGTCGCCGAAGCAGATTGTGTCGGTCTCGACCGCGCTGATCCCCTTCGTCGAGCACGACGACGCCAACCGGGCCCTCATGGGCGCCAACATGCAGAAGCAGGCCGTGCCGCTGGTCGCACCCGAGGCGCCGTACATCGGCACCGGGGTCGAGGCCCGCGCCGCCCGCGACGCCGGCGACGTGATCCTGGCCGAAGGCGACGGCACCGTGACCGAGATCACGGGCGACGCCATCACGGTGGAGTACGCCTCGGGGCAGAAGGACCGCCTCGGCACGTCGCTCGGTCGCAAGGTGTACCGCCTGTCCAAGTTCCGCCGCTCCAACCAGAACACGTGCATCAACCACCGCACGCTGGTGGCGGAAGGCCAGAGCATCGTCACCGGTGACCTCCTGGCCGACGGTCCCTCGACCCACAACGGCGAGCTGGCACTGGGCAAGAACCTGCTCGTCGCCTTCATGCCGTGGGAGGGCTACAACTACGAGGACGCCATCATCCTGTCGGAGCGCCTCGTGCGTGACGACGTGCTGACCTCCATCCACATCGAAGAGCACGAGGTCGACGCCCGCGACACCAAGCTGGGCGCCGAGGAGATCACCCGGGACATCCCCAACCTGTCGGAGGAGATCCTGGCCGACCTCGACGACCGCGGCATCATCCGCGTCGGCGCCGAGGTGGAGCCGGGCGACGTCCTCGTCGGCAAGGTGACCCCCAAGGGTGAGACGGAGCAGACGCCCGAAGAGCGCCTGCTGCGCGCCATCTTCGGCGAGAAGGCCCGTGAGGTGCGTGACACCTCGCTCAAGGTCCCGCACGGCGAGTACGGCAAGGTCATTGACGTCCGGGTCTTCTCCCGCGAGGAGTCCCACGAGCTGCCGCCCGGTGTCAACCAGCTGGTGCGGGTCTACGTGGCCCAGAAGCGGAAGATCTCAGAGGGCGACAAGCTGGCCGGCCGCCACGGCAACAAGGGCGTCATCTCCAAGATCCTCCCGGTGGAGGACATGCCCTACCTGTCCGACGGCACCCCGGTCGACATCATCCTGAACCCCCTCGGCGTGCCGAGCCGGATGAACGTGGGCCAGGTGCTCGAGTCGCATCTCGGCTACGCCGCCCGCCACGGTTGGGAAGGTGTGACGGTCAACGAGGGCGTGGGCACTTCGGCCAAGGGCGACGGTGCGGCGCGCAAGACGCGCCCGCGCACCGAGCCGGCGGCCTGGGTCTCGACTCCGGTCTTCGACGGCGCCCACTGGGACGAGGTCGAGGACGCCGGGGCCCACCCGACGATCCAGAAGATCTTCGGGACCCTGAACTCGGACTCGGCCAACGGCGACGTGCAGATCGGCACCGACGGCAAGGTCACGCTCTACAACGGGCGCACCGGTGATGCCTACGACAACCCGATCTCGGTCGGCTTCGTCTACATCCTGAAGCTGGCCCACCTTGTCGACGACAAGATCCACGCCCGCTCCACCGGCCCGTACTCCATGATCACGCAGCAGCCGCTGGGTGGGAAGGCACAGTTCGGTGGCCAGCGCTTCGGTGAGATGGAGGTCTGGGCGCTCGAAGCGTTCGGCGCCGCCTATGCCCTCCAGGAGCTCCTGACGATCAAGTCCGACGACGTGCTGGGCCGGGTGAAGGTCTACGAAGCGATCGTCAAGGGCGAGAACATCCCCGAACCGGGGATTCCCGAAAGTTTCAAGGTGCTCATCAAGGAAATGCAGTCGCTCTGCCTCGACGTCGAGGTCCTCGCCGTGGACGGCCGGGAGATCGAGATGCACGAGCTGGACGAGGACGTGTTCCGCACTGCTGAAGAGTTGGGCATCGACATCAGCCGCAATGAACGCGGCTCGGACGAAGAGGACGAGCGGCGCGCCGCAGAGAGGAGCTTTTCCTAATGGCTCTCGACGTCAACACTTTTGACCAGCTGCGTATCGGGCTGGCCACGGGCGATTCCATTCGCGGTTGGTCCAACGGCGAAGTCAAGAAGCCCGAGACGATCAACTACCGCACCCTGCGTCCCGAGAAGGACGGGCTCTTCTGCGAGAAGATCTTCGGTCCGACCAAGGACTGGGAGTGCTACTGCGGCAAGTACAAGCGCGTGCGCTTCAAGGGCATCATCTGTGAGCGCTGCGGCGTCGAGGTCACCCGTTCCAAGGTGCGCCGCGACCGCATGGGCCACATTGAGCTGGCCGCGCCCGTCGTGCACATCTGGTACCTGCGCGGGACCCGCTCGTGGCTGGCCTACCTCCTCATGGGCACCGAGCCCCGCGAGGAGCTCAAGGCCAAGCAGCTGGAGAAGGTCATCTACTTCGCGGCGAACCTGGTCACCTGGGTCGACGAGGACAAGCGGCACCAGGACCTCCCCAGCCTCGAGAACGAGATGGCCGAGGAGATCGCCGACATTGAGAAGAAGCGCGACCTCGACATCGACCGCCGATTCAAGGCGCTCGAGGACGAGTTGAAGGCCCTCGAGGCCGACGGGGCCAAGGACGCCGAGATCAAGGCGCGCCAGCGCGCCGTCGAGAAGGAGATCCAGTCCGCCCGCGAGCGGGCCCAGGAGGACGCCGAGATCGCCCAGCGCTCCCTCGACGAGTTCCGCAACCTGCACGGCCGCAAGATCATCGAAGACGAGATGCTGTGGCGCGAGCTCCGCCTGCGCTACGACGAGTACTTCGAGGGCGGCATGGGCGCCGAGTACATCCTCAAGCTGATCGACCGCATCGACCTCGATGCCGAGGAGATCAAGCTGCGCGACATGATCGACGCCAAGGACGGCCGCCGGCCGCTCTCGGCGCAGCGCCGCCAGAAGACCATCAAGCGCCTCAAGATCGTCACCGCCTTCAACCGGCGCGACGACCACGGCCGGCGCATCAACGACCCGCGGGCCATGATCCTCGAGGCCGTGCCGGTCATCCCGCCCGACCTGCGCCCGATGGTGCAGCTCGACGGTGGCCGCTTCGCCACGTCGGACCTCAACGACCTCTACCGCCGCGTCATCAACCGCAACAACCGGCTCAAGAGGCTGCTCGACCTCGGCGCGCCCGAGATCATCATCAACAACGAGAAGCGCATGTTGCAGGAGGCCGTCGACGCGCTGTTCGACAACGGCCGCCGCGGCCGCCCGGTGACGGGCCCCGGCAACCGCCCCCTCAAGTCCCTCTCCGACATGTTGAAGGGCAAGCAGGGTCGTTTCCGCCAGAACCTGCTGGGCAAGCGCGTGGACTACTCGGGCCGTTCGGTCATCGTGATCGGCCCGAACCTCAAGCTGCACCAGTGCGGCCTGCCCAAGCTCATGGCCCTCGAGCTGTTCAAGCCCTTCGTCATGAAGCGGCTGGTCGACGCCGAGCTGGCCCAGAACATCAAGTCGGCCAAGCGCATGGTCGAGCGGCGCCGGCCCCAGGTGTGGGACGTCCTCGAAGGTGTCATCCGCGAGCACCCGGTGTTCCTGAACCGCGCCCCGACATTGCACCGCCTCGGGATCCAGGCCTTCGAGCCCGTCCTGGTGGAGGGCAAGGCCATTCAGGTCCACCCGCTCGTCTGCACGGCCTTCAACGCCGACTTCGACGGCGACCAGATGGCCGTCCACCTCCCGCTGTCCGCCGAGGCCCAGGCCGAGGCCAGGGTCTTGATGCTGTCGGCCAACAACATTCTGTCGCCGGCCACCGGCCGCCCGATCACCGTGCCCACCCAGGACATGGTGTTCGGCGCCTACTACCTCACGCTGCGCGTGGAGGAGGGCATCGGCGCCGGTCGGACGTTCCGCCACATCCACGAGCTCGAGGCTGCCTGGGAGGCCGGCGATGTCGGCCTGCAGGTGCCGATCACCCTGCGTCCGGCGCCGGGATCCACGCTGACCGGTCGCCTGGCCGCCGCCGGCGTGGTGGCCGGTGAGGACGGGGTGCTCAGCTACGAGACGACGCCGGGCCGCGTCTTCTTCAACGAGACGCTGCCCGAGGGCTTCGCATTCGTCAACGACGTGGTGGGCAAGCGCAACATCCCGATCGGCGTGATCGTCGAGGAGCTCGCTGCGAACTACCCCAAGAACGCCGTGGCGGCGAGCCTCGACCGCATTAAGGCGATCGGCTTCCGCTTCGGCGCCCAGTCGGGCCTGACCATCTCCATCAACGACGTGCAGACGCCGCCCGACAAGGTGGCCATCCTGGACCGTTACGAGAAGGAAGCGGAGAAGGCCGAGACGCAGTTCAAGCGGGGCATCATCACCGACGACGAGCGCCGCCAGAAGGAGATCGAAATCTGGACGTCGGCCAACTCCGAGGTGGGACGGGCCATGGAGACCCAGCTGGCCACCATCGCCTTCAACCCGCTCGACATGATGGTGGACTCGGGTGCCCGAGGGAACTCGCAGCAGATCCGCCAGATCGCCGGCATGAAGGGCCTGGTGTCGAACCCCCGTGGTGAGATGATCCCCCGCCCGATCAAGTCCTCCTTCCGTGAGGGCCTCTCGGTGCTGGAGTACTTCATCTCCACCCACGGTGCCCGCAAGGGACTGGCCGACACCGCTCTGCGCACCGCCGACTCGGGCTACCTGACCCGTCGACTGGTCGACGTGGCCCAGGAGCTCATCATCCGGATCCTCGACTGCGGCTCGACCAGGGGTATCTGGATCGAAGGCGTGGCCCCCGACGGACCGGGACACCGCAACTACCTCGAGACCCGTGCCTTCGGCCGCCTGCTCACGGAGGACGTCAAGCTCTCCGACGGCACCGTGTACCCGATCGGAACCGTGCTCGACGACGTCAACATCGCCGCCATGCGCGACGACGAGACCGTGACGCGGATCCGCGTTCGCTCGGTGCTCACGTGCGAGTCGCCCCAGGGTGTCTGTGCCGCCTGTTACGGGCTGTCGCTGGCCACGGGCTCCATGATCGAGCTCGGGGAAGCGGTCGGCGTCATTGCCGCCCAGTCCATCGGCGAGCCGGGTACCCAGCTGACCATGCGGACGTTCCACACTGGTGGCGTCGTGGGTGAGGACATCACCCACGGCCTCCCCCGTGTGGTCGAGCTCTTCGAGGCCCGCACGCCCAAGGGTGCCGCGGTGCTGGCCCACCACTCGGGCGTGGTCCGGGTGGTGGACGACGAAATCGGTCGCCACATCACCGTGGTGGCCGACGACGGCACGGAGGACACCACGCTGGTGGCGCCACGCGCCCACCTCGAGGTCACCGACGGCCAGGAGGTCGGCGCGGGTGACGCGCTGGTCGAAGGGCCCAAGGACCCCAAGGAGCTCCTGGAGGTCAAGGGCATCCGCGAGACCCAGCAGTACCTGGTCGAAGAGGTCCAGAAGGTGTACCGCGACCAGGGTGTGTCGATCCACGACAAGCACATTGAGCTGATTGTGCGCCAGATGCTGCGCCGCGTGCTCGTGGCGGAGCCGGGCGATGCGCCCTTCCTGCCGGGTGAGCGCGTCGACAACCAGATCTACGCCGAGGTGAACCGCACCCTGGTGGAGGACGGCAGCGTCCCGGCCGAAGGTCGCCCCGAACTGATGGGGATCACCAAGGCGTCGCTGGCCACCGAGAGCTGGCTCTCCGCCGCCTCCTTCCAGGAGACGACCCGGGTGCTGACCGAGGCGGCCATCGAGGGCCGCAGCGACCAGCTGTTCGGGCTCAAGGAGAACATCATCATCGGCAAGCTGATCCCGGCCGGTTCGGGCATGGAGCACTACCGGAACATCCGGCTCGAAATGCCCGACGCCGAGGCCATGCCCTTCTGGGCCATGGGCTCGGGCGAGTCGGACACCGAGGACCTGGCCAATTGGCTGCGTGACATGGGCGAGGGGATCAGCGAAGACCCCTTCGATTCCTCCATCGACGCCAGCTGGCTCGGTGCGGCCCCGACAGCCGAGGACGCCTTCGGGAACCCCATCGTCGTGGCCGACGCCGGCGACGCCGGCGCGGCGTCCGAGATCCCCGAGACGGGCGCAGCGGAGGCCGGAGCCTAAACTTCCCCCGTTCGACGGAAGACGAAGGGGAGGGGTCCGATGGCTACACCGCGAGTGGCGTCCGGCACCGACGGCGCCGCTGGCGCGCCGGCGGGGACGGGCCACTACCGGCTGTCCGACATCAGGGCCCTGGAGGCCCAGTCCATCCACGTCTTCCGGGAGGTGGCGGCCGAGTTCGAGCGTCCTGTCCTGCTGTTCTCGGGCGGCAAGGACTCCATCGTCATGCTGCACCTGGCCAAGAAGGCCTTCTGGCCGGCGCCGGTGCCCTTCCCCATCCTCCACGTGGACACGGGGCGCAATTTCGAAGAGGTCCTCGAATTCCGGGATCGCCACGCGGCCGAGCTCGGCGTCCGCCTCGACGTGGCGAAGGTGCAGGACGACATTGATGCCGGTCGGACGGTCGAGGACAGGTCGCCCGGAGCGACGCGCAACCGGCTGCAGACGCCCACCCTGCTGCGGGCCATCGCCGAGGGACGCCACGACGCCGTTTTCGGCGGGGCCCGGCGCGACGAGGAAAAGGCGCGGGCCAAGGAGCGCATCTTCAGCTTCCGCGACGAGTTCGGGCAGTGGGATCCCAAGAACCAGCGGCCCGAGCTGTGGAACCTCTACAACGCCCGGCACAACAAGGGCGAGCACATCCGGGTCTTCCCGCTCTCGAACTGGACCGAGCTCGACGTGTGGAACTACATCCGGGACGAGCAGATCGACGTCCCGTCGATCTATTACGCCCACCGTCGGCAGGTGTTCCAACGCGACGGCATGCTCATGGCGGTCACCGAGCACCTGGCGCCGGGCGAGGATGACCCCGCCTACGAGACCATGGTGCGCTTCCGGACGGTCGGCGACGCCGACTGCACGGGGTGCGTCGAATCGATGGCCGAGACGATCGACCTCGTCATCGGCGAGGTGGCGGGCACGCGGATGACCGAGCGCGGGGCGACCCGGGCCGACGATCGCATTTCGGAGGCCGGCATGGAGGACCGCAAACGGGAGGGGTACTTCTAATGGCTGAGCTCCTGCGCCTGGCCACCGCCGGTTCGGTGGACGACGGCAAGTCGACGCTGATCGGCCGCCTCCTGTACGACGCCAAGGGGATCTTCGAGGACCAGCTCGAGGCCATCCGCCGCACCAGCGAGCAGCGGGGCGGCACCGAGACGGACCTGGCGCTGCTGACCGACGGCCTGCGGGCCGAACGGGAGCAGGGCATCACCATTGACGTGGCCTACCGCTACTTCGCCACGCCCAAGCGCAAGTTCATCATCGCCGACACCCCGGGGCACACCGAGTACACGCGCAACATGGTCACGGGCGCGTCGAACGCACACGTGGCCCTGATCCTGATCGACGCCCGCAAGGGCGTGATCGAGCAGACGCGCCGGCACGCCTTCCTCTCCTCCATGCTGGGTGTGCCGCACATGGTGGTCTGCATCAACAAAATGGACCTGATCGATTGGGACCAGGAGCGCTACGAGCGGATCAAGTCCGACTTCATGGAGTTCGCCGCCCGGCTCAACGTGCACGACATCACGTTCATCCCCATTTCGGCGCTGCGGGGCGACAACGTGGTGCAGCGGTCCGAGCACATGTGGTGGTACGACGGCTCGCCGCTGCTGAACCACCTGGAGTCGGTCTACATCGGGAGCGACGAGAACTTCATCGACCCGCGTTTCCCCGTGCAGTACGTCATCAGGAGCCAGACGCCGGAGAACCCCGACTTCCGCGGCTACGCCGGGACGGTGGCGTCGGGCGTGCTGCGCCCGGGGGACGACGTCCTGGTCATGCCCACCGGCACGACCTCGCGCATCGCCACCATCGAGACGGCGGACGGCGAGGTGGCCGAGGCCTTCCCGCCCATGGCCGTGGTCATCACCCTGGAGGACGACATCGCGGTCTCCCGGGGCGACATCCTGTGCCGGCCCAACAACCGCCCGACGGTGTCGCACGACATTGAGGCCACCGTGTGTTGGATGGACGAGCGCTCCTCGCTGGCCGAGGGGCGCTCCTACCTGCTCAAGCACAGCACCCGCACGGTGCGGGCCACGGCGCAGACCCTGCACTACCGCCTCGACGTCAACGGACTGCACCGCGACGAGGCGGCGGCCAGCCTCGGCCTGAACGAAGTGGGGCGCCTGACCTTCCGCTGCACCGAGCCGCTCCTGGTCGACGACTACACGACGAACCGATCCACCGGCAGTTTCATCATCATCGACCCGATCACCAACGCCACGGTGGGTGCGGGCGTCATCCGGGTCATCGCCACGGCCCACGCCAGCCCGAACGTGGTGCGCCACGAAGCCGGCCGGCTCTCCCGGCTGGAGCGCTTCGCCGCACTGGGTACCTCGGGGGCGACGCTCCTGTTCACCGGCCTGTCCGGCGCCGGCAAGTCGACCTTGGCCGCCGGCGTGGAGGAAGCCTTCGTGCGCGGCGGGCGACCCGCCTTCCTGTTGGACGGGGACAACCTGCGGCACGGGCTCAACGCCGACCTCGGCTTCTCCGACCGTGACCGGACCGAGAACGTGCGGCGGGCCGGCGAGGTCGCGGCCATGTTCGCCGAAGCGGGGACGCTGGCGCTCATTGCGCTGATCTGTCCTTTCGCCGAGGACCGCCAGCTCATCCGCACCCTGCACGAGCAGGCCGGGCTCGCCTTCGCCGAAATCTTCGTCGACACCTCCATTGAGGAGTGCGAGCGCCGCGATTCGAAGGGTCTCTACGCCCGGGCCCGGGCGGGACAGCTCCCGGGCTTCACCGGTATCGACTCGGCCTACGAGGTGCCCCAGAATCCCGAGCTGGTGCTCGGGCCCGAGGCCGGTTCGCTGCCCGAGCGGGTCTCGCTGGTGCTGGGCCTGTTGGAGGACCTGCTCCGCTAGCAGTGTTCTCCGGCCGCGTTCTCGACCGGACGACGCAGCCGGCCACCCGTTCGAGCGTCAGGTGTCTTGACCCAGGGTCCCGTCCGCGCTGGTCGTGAGCCCCCCAGTCTCAGGGTCCGGTGCTGCGGGGGCTTCGTGGTGGGCGCCGACCCCGAGCAGGCGGGCCATGGAGGCGAAGAGACCGGTGTCCCAGTCTCCGACGAGCTCCCATGAGCGCCCGATGCCGACGAGGAGCGATGCCACCAGGACATAGGCGATTGCTTTGAGCGCCCCGGTCTCATGGGGGTGGAGGACGAGCGCGACGCCAAAGAAGATCTGCAGGCCGAAAATGACCAGAAGGCCGAGGATCAGGAAGGCCTGCGGGCCGCGCTGGCGCAATGGCGCCGGCAGTGCCACCGTGGCGCGGATGCCGGCGGCCACGAAGACGACGCCGATCGCTCCCACCACTGCTGCGGGGTAGCCCACACCCGTCCCCGGGACGAGGCTGTAGAGCGCCACGGTGAAGGGATTGGTGAAGGCCAGCAGGGCGGCGGCAGCCCTGAACTCCCGAATGACCTGGGGTTGGGCTTGTGAGCGTCCCTTCGACACGGACACGGCGACGAAGAGGAGGCCGATCAGCGTGGCGGCGGACGTGGCGATGACGACGAACAGTTCCCTGTAGCCATCGAACAACATGGTCGGCACCTTAGGTGTGTGGGGGAACCGCACGTCACCGGCTCCGTCACCGGCGGCGGTGCAGGTGCGGCGTCGAGGATGGCATGCCACCGCGTGGGCAGATTCCCGTCTTGCGACAGGGCAGCTACGGAAGCGGCTCACCGTTCCCGATCGCCGGGGAGTGGTGCCCCCTTCCGGCACTTACATGGGTGATCCGCCACCTGGACTGAGCGTCCGGGGAGCCTTCTTCGGACGTATGTCCGACAAGGAGGT
>Ga0302279_10006107_pt1 | contig 13019 bp, 4 predicted proteins | sample III_Bog_N3_3_FD_194541 | JGI IMG/M metagenome (GOLD analysis project Ga0302279, IMG submission 194541) | Peat permafrost microbial communities from Stordalen Mire near Abisko, Sweden - III_Bog_N3_3 | ecosystem: Environmental > Terrestrial > Soil > Wetlands > Peat | place: Sweden: Abisko...
TACGCCAATCGCGCCCTCACCGGCGGCCAGGTCCCCGTGACCCCACCGGCCAATCCCGCTCGCGGGAAACTGATTCTCGGATCTTCGGCGGTCTTGAACGTTGCGGGACTGATGGTCGACGACGGCCCGGCGGCTTTGGCGCCCGAGAGCCAGCCTCTGGTGATCGCCGGCGGAACCGTCTCGATCAAAGCCTACTCGGCGGACTTGGCGGCTGGGGCCTTGGTCGACGTGGCGGGCGGGGCGGACGTGAGCCCGACCGACAAGGTGGGCTTCGGGGCCGGAGGCAGCCTGACGATTGCCGCCGGGCAGGATCCCTTGGTGCCCTCGGTCTTGGGTGGTAACCTGACCTTGGGAGCCACGTTGGAGGGCTATGGTGGGGAAACCGGCAGCACGCTCGCGCTGTTGGCCCCCTCGATCCAGATCGGAGGCGCCACGGTCAATGCCTCGACCCTCCTTCTCGCTCCCGCCTTCTTTGACCAAGGCGGCTTCAGCAATTTTTCCCTCACGGGTTTGGGCTCGGGCGGCCCGGCCGGCCAGAATATCCCCGCCATCCTGGTCGCTCCCGGTGTGCAAGTGGCGCCGGCGGCGGAAAACTGGATAGCGACGCCCGAGACGACCGGGGGCGATTTCGCCTTCGTGCCGGCGTTGCTGCCGGCCGGGCTCCGGCCGGCGGCGAACTTGACCCTCAATGCCGCCGGGGTACGGGACCCCTACAACAGCGCCGATCCGCTCCTCATCCGCGGCGACTTGATGGTGGGCGCGGGCGCGGCGTTGGAGACTGATCCCGGCGGCAGCCTGGCCCTCCTGGGCGATACGGTCGCGGTGTTGGGCGAGGTGTCGGCGCCCGGCGGAACCATCACGGTCAGCGGGGGCAAGGATTCCAGCCTGCTCTTTCAGAATTCGAGCACGCCGCTGCCCACGGTCGATCTCGGGCCGAACAGCCTTCTCTCCGTCGCCGGGTCGACCGTGCTTACGCCCGATCCCCGCGGCGATCGCACCGGCACGGTCCTGGCCGGCGGGACCCTGAACGTGGCGGGAAACATCGTGGCCGAGGCCGGCGCCGTTCTGAACGTCTCCGGCGCGAGCGACACGCTTGATCTGCTGCCCTCGTACGGCGGCGGGACCGGCGCGGTCAACGCCTCGACAGGTGGCTCGGTCCTGGTGCCCACGTTCGTGGCCAGCAACGGCGGCACCCTCACCTTGGCCGGGGCCCAAGAACTCTTTAGCGACGCCACCTTAGTGGGTGGGGCGGGCGGGCCCTCTGCCGTCGGGGGCAATCTCGTCGTCTCCTCCGGGTTATTCTATCCGATCGGCACCAATGCCAATGTCCAGACGCCGCTGGACGTGACCCTTACGGTCACCCAGAACGGTCCGACTCTGCCGGCGTCGTTCTATCCCGCCGGCCAGACGGCGATCGGGCACGCGGTCGGGGGCGCCGCCACCGGCGGCGGTGAGTTTGCCGCCAATGCCTTTGCGAACAGCGGCTTCGATTCTTTGGCCCTGAATGGCACGGTCAATTTTGTCGGCCCGGTTTCGCTCCAGGCGAGCGGCAGCCTGACGGTCGCCAGCGGCGGGGTGATCTTTGCCAATGCTCCCGTGGGCTTGAGCGCCGCGTATGTCGAACTCGGTGCCCCGTTCCAGTCGCCCCTGGCTCCGCTGCAGCCGAACAACGCCTTCTCCGTCCAGGCCGAGCCTTATTATTTCGCCCCGGCTTACGGCCCGGGCGCTTTGACGGTCAGTGCCCATCTGATCGACGTCGGGAATCTCTCCCTCCAAAATATCGGCCAGGCCAGCCTGGTCGCCGGCGGGGGCGACATCCGCGGCGACGGCACACTGGACATTGCCGGCAGCCTCAGCCTGACCGCCGGCCAAATTTATCCGCCCACCGCCGTAAGCTTCACCCTGGCGGCCTACGACTACACCTCGGGCGGGACGACCCAGGCCGGATCGATCACCTTGGCCGGTTCCGGCAGCCGGCAGCTGCCGCTGTCGGGCGGAGGCGATCTCAATGTCTACGCCTCCACGATTACTCAGGGCGGCGTCTTGGTCGCCCCGCTCGGCACCATCAACCTGGGCAGTTCGGGGGGGACCCTCCCCACCGATGCGATCACGGGCAAGGCGGTCGATCCGACTCAGCAGCTGACGCTCATACCCGGGAGCGTCACTTCCGTCTCGGCGGTCGATCCGGTGAGCGGACAGGCCCTGACCATTCCGTATGGCCTCAATCTGAACGGCACCTCCTGGATCGACCCGACCGGCACCGACATCACGGCCAGCGGGCCCCCCGCCAAAGCCGTCAATATCGCCGCTGCCACGATCACGGACTCGGCCGGCGCCACCATCGACCTGGCCGGCGGCGGCGACCTCTATGCCTACCGGTTTGTCCCGGGTATTGGCGGCACCCAGGATGTTCTCGGGACGACGACGGCTTTCGCGGTCATTCCCGGCTATCAGGCCCCCTACGCCCCCTACGGCGCCTATAATTCGGCTCCGTTGACCCCAAATTTGGGGTCCGATCCCGGCTATGTTAACTCCCAGCTGGCGGTCGGCTCTCAAGTGTACCTGGCCGCCGGCGGGGGATTGGCGGCGGGTATCTATACGCTGCTGCCGGCTCGCTATGCCCTTCTGCCGGGAGCCTACCTCGTCACGCCGCAAAGCGGGGCGCCGCCGGCGGCAAGTGCGGTCCAAGCCGACGGCTCGGCGCTTGTGGCCGGCTACCGCGTCGCCGGCCTGGATTCGGCGCAGACGGGACAGCCGCTCAGTTCCGCCTTCAATGTGGCCTCCTCCGCCGTGTTTCGGGCCGAGGCGGAATACGACGATTCCTCGGGCAACAGCTTCTTGAAGCAAGCCGGGACGGCCGACAGCCCGGGCCCGCGCCTGCCGGTCGACTCGGGCCAGCTCATCCTGGCCGCGACCCGGAGCATGACCCTGCAGGGGACCGTCCTGGCGCAGGCGCCGGCGGGTGGCCTGGGGGGACTGGTCGACATCAGCAGTTCAGCCAACATTTTGATCGCCGGTCCCGGGGCCACGGCTCCGGCGGGGACCCTCGTCCTGAACGCCGCCTCCTTAAGCGCCTTCGGCGCCGAGAGCCTCCTGATCGGCGGCACCCGCGATACTGGGGCGGCCGGCACAACCGTCACGGTCGCGACCGGCAACCTGACGGTGAATAACGCCGGTTCCCCGCTCACCGGTTCCGACATCATTCTGGCGGCGGAGGACAGCCTGACCCTCGCTGCCGGCGCCCAGGTCGCGCAAACCACCCTGGCCGGCTCGGCGCCGACTTTGCTCCTGGGCAATTCCGTCGCGGCGGGCAGCGGTGACGGGGCCCTCCTGCGGGTCAGCAGTGATCCCACCGCCACGATTCTCCGCACGGGCGTCGACGCCTCGGCCGCTCCCACGCTCACGGTCGGCAGTGGGGCCGGCGTCTCCGGGGCCAGTCTGACCCTTAACTCCACGGGCGGAATGAGCCTGAATTCGGGTGCAGTCCTGACCGGAACCGCGGTCGCCCTGGGCAGCGGACAAATCACCCTCCAGCTTTCCCCGGCGGTGGCGGTGCCGGCCCAGGCCGGCCTGGTCCTATCCGGCCCCGCGCTTCAGGACCTCGAAGCGGCCCAATCGCTTTCGCTTCTGAGCTACTCGTCGATCGACATCTACGGTGCGGGGCAAGTTGGCTCGGTCGGCCCGGCCGGGCAATTCGCATTGGGATCCCTCGCTCTGCACGCCGGCGAAATTCGCGCCTTCGGGTTGGGCACCGGGGTGGCGAGCTTCAACGCGGGCACGCTTCTCCTCGACAATAGTGGAGGCGGCATTGCGCCCGGACCGGTGGCGGCGGCCGGCGGTACCTTGGCCTTTAATGCCGGCACGGTCCAGTTGGGCGCAGGCCAGATCGCCCTCGACCAAGTGGCGACGGTCAGCCTGACGGCCAGTAGTGAGATTGCGGCCGAAGGCTCGGGAGGGCTGGCCGTGGCGGGAGGCCTCGGTCTGACCACCCCGCTGGTGACGGCGGCGGCGGCGGCGAACGAGACCGTGACGGCCGGCGGAGCCCTGACCTTGCAAACCCCCGCGGGCAGCCCGACCGCCGGTCCAGTTGGGGGCCTGGGCGCGAGTCTCGCCTTGGTCGGCTCCAGCGTGACCGACAACGGCAGCATCGCCTTGCCCAGCGGTTCCCTCACCTTGCATGCGACCGCGGGCAGCGTCGCCGTGGGCAATCTGGCCGCGGGCACGGTCGCGCTGGGCGGGACCACGGCGGAGATCTTCGACCAGGTCAATTATACCAACGGCGGCCAGCTGACCTTGGCCGCCGACACGGGCTCGGTTCTCCTTGGGTCCGGTTCCCACCTCGATGTGTCGGCCCCAGCCGGCGGCGGCGATGCCGGATCCGTCACAGTCAGCGCGCCGGCGGGCACCTTCAACCTGGCGGGAGTCCTGCTCGGGCAAGGAGGCAGCGGCGGCCAGGCGGGAAGCTTCGCCCTCGATGTCGGCTCCCTGCCGGGTGGAAGCACGGCCGCCTTGGACTCGGCCCTCAACGGCGGCGGTTTCGCGCTTTCGCGATCGCTGCGGATCCGCCAAGGGAATGTGACGGTGGACGGGACGGCGACGGCGGCGACCTACAACCTCTCGGCCGACCAGGGCTCGATCACCGTCTCGGGCACGATTGATGCCTCCGGGATCCAGGGCGGAACGATCGGGCTCGAAGCGGCCGGGAGCGTGACGCTGGCCGCCGGTTCGCTCCTGACCGTGGCGGCGCAGGACTTTGACGACGCGGGCCAGGGCGGGTCCGTCACTTTGGAAGCCGGGGCCGAGACGAACGGGACGCACAATACGAGCGCCCTCTTGAATCTGCAGGCCGGCTCCACGGTCAATCTGTCGGTGGCCGCTTACGGGGCCGCCAGCGCGGGCTTGGGCGATTTTACCGGCACCCTCCATCTCAGCGCTCCGCAGAACGCGGCCAGCACGGATCTGCAGATGGCGCCGCTCAATGGCGCGATCGTGGGGGCTTCTCAGATCACGGCGGTAGGTTATGAGACCTTCAATCTGACGGCGAGCGGGGGCGCCATTACCTCTGCGGTGGAGAGCAGTGTCTTCAGTAACGGGGCCGCTTTCACCGCCAACGACGGCGCGATCGCCGGTCGGCTTCTGGCCGGCAACGGCGGGGCCTCGGGGGCGTTGGGCTCGATCCTGACCGTGGCTCCGGGTGCCGAGATCATCAACACGAGCGGCGACTTGACCCTCAATAGTGCCTGGGACCTGTCGACCTACCGCTTCGGGCCGGCCAATGCGACCGCCGGGGTTTTGACCCTGCGGGCGGCGGGCGATCTGGTGTTTGGCTACACGCCGGCGGCGGGCGGCGCTCCGGCGAGCTTCGGTTCCCTCAGCGATGGTTTCGGCGGGGCTTCATCCTTTGGCTTGTGGGATGCCCCGCTTTTGGCCCCGGGCAGTTCGTCCTGGTCCTACCGCCTGGTGGCGGGAGCAGACTTGAGTGCGGCGGATTATCATCGGGTTCTGCCGCTGGGCCAGCTGGGGGCCACCAGCGGCTCGGTGGTTTTGGGCGAAAACAGCCCGGCCCTGCCGGTGCCGAGCAACCCCAACAGTTCCAACAACCCCGAGTCCCTGCGCCAGAACATCATTCCCAATTTCTACGAAGTGATCCGCACCGGAACCGGGGGCATCGACATCGCGGCCGGCCGCGACGTGCTGATTCTGAATCCGCTGGCGGCGATTTACACCGCCGGGACCCAGGCGGCCGCGCTCAGTAACTTTGTCGTGCCCCAACTCGGGACCCTGGTGATCAACAACAAACTCGGACCCGCCCAGGCTCCGATCTATCCGGCCCAGTACAGTGAAGACGGCGGCAATATCACGATCGCCGCCCAGGAGGATATTGCCCACGATTCGGAAAATGGCTCGCTGGCGGACCTGACGCCGGATTCCTCCAAAGAACTACCGAACAATTGGTTGTACCGGCGGGGGGCGGTTAATTCGGCCACGGGTCAATTCGCGGCCGTGGGTCCCAATGGCGAGATCGAATCCACCTCCTGGTGGATCGACTTCAGTAATTTTTTTGAAGGCGTCGGCGCCCTGGGGGGCGGCAATGTCAGTCTGGTCGCCGGCGGCAATGTCAGCAATGTGGACGCGGTCATTCCGACCAATGCCCGCATGCCCGGGGGTGCGCCCTCGGCCGCGAGCCTCCTCGAATTGGGTGGCGGGGACCTCACGGTCCGAGCCGGGAATAATATCGATGGCGGCGTCTACTACGTCGAGCGGGGCGACGGCGTCCTTGCGGCTGGGGGGAGCATTTTGACCAATGCGACCCGCGCCGCGTTGTCCGAGTCGCAGGTGGTCGCCCTGGCCGATGCCAATACCACACCCGATCCCAGCACCTGGCTGCCCACGACCCTGTTTCTCGGCCAGGGCAACTTTGCCGTCTCCGCCGGGGACGACCTCTTGCTCGGGCCGGTGGCCAATCCCTTTCTCCTGCCGCAGGGCGTGAACAACAACGCCTACGAGAAAAGCTACTTCTCGACCTATGCCCCGACCGATGCGGTGACGGCGAGTTCCCTCACCGGTTCCATCACTCTGCGCGACGCCTCAAACGACGGCTCCGGCAGCCTGGCCGACTGGGAGCAGAATGTGCTCCTCTACGATCCCTCCCACCACCAGACCTACGCTTCCTACTCCGAACCCTGGCTCGAGACCCTCGAAACCAGTAATCTGCCCTTTGTGACCGTGGAAGGGCTCATGCCGCCGACTCTGCGCGCCACCGCCCTTTCCGGCGACATCAACGTGGTGGGCAGCCTGCTGCTTTCCCCGTCGGCCACCGGCACGGTCGACTTGGTCGCCGCTGGCTCGATCAACGGGATGCAGGTGAACGCCCTCGACACTAGCGACAACAACCACGTGTGGGACTCGGCTTTGATCAATCTCTCCGATGCCGATCCCAGCCGCATTCCCGGGATCGCCAGCCCGCTCGCGCTCTCCGGGTCGGACGCGACCACACCCTCGGTCACTCCCATTGCCCTGCTGGCGGCGGTGAACGCCCTCTTCGCGGAGTCGGGTTCGACTGAGGGGATTTACAGCCTGATCCAGACGAAGCAAGAATTGCATGCCCCGGGGCCCCTTCACGCCGGGGATGCGAACCCGGTCGAGCTCTACGCCTTGGACGGAAGCATTTCCGGCCTGACGGTTTTTTCGCCGAAGGCGACCCGCGTGGTGGCAGGCCAGGATATCACCGACATCTCCTTCTATCTGCAAAATGACGGGGCCAATGACATCAGTTTGGTCGATGCGGGGCGCGATGTGATCGCCTACGATCCGAATTCCCCTTTGCGGGTGGAGGCGCAGTCGACCGGCAACGAGCTCTTGGTCAGCGGGGTGACCACGCCTGAACCGGCCAGCGGCAATCCGACCGCCGGCGACATTCAAATCGGCGGTCCCGGGACCTTGGAGGTGTTGGCGGGCCGGAACCTGACTTTGGGGGCCGGGCCCAACGGCGGCGACGGCACGGCGGTGGGCATCACCAGCATCGGCAATACGGCCAATCCGGCCTTGCCCTTTGCCGGGGCTGCGGTGATCGCCGGAGCGGGCATCGGTGCTGCCGCCGGGCTCGACCTGAGCCGGGTGGACTTCGCCGCCTTCATCGCCCAGTTTCTCAATCCGGCCAGCGGGGGCGCCGAGGCCGCCCTGTACCTGCCGGATCTGGGCAATATTCTCGGCTTGGCCGGGGAGAGCGACCAGCAGATCTGGGCCGCCTTTGGCCGGCTTTCGGCCCGGCAGCAGGACGCTCTCGCGCTCGATATCTTCTATCTCGTCCTCCGGGACGCCGGCCGCAATCGCAGCCTGCCGTCGAGTCCGGACTACGGCACCTACGCGGCAGGGTTCGCGGCGATCGCGGCCCTTTTTCCCGGCAATGCCTGGGCCGGGGATATCTCGCTCACCTCGCGCGAGATCAAGACGGAAAGCGGCGGCGACATCACCCTGTTTGCTCCCGGCGGCCAGCTCACCGTCGGCGTCGACTTGGCGAGCAATCAGCCGGTCGACCAGGGCATTCTCACCGCGGACGGCGGCGACATTTCGATCTTCACCCGCGACAGCGTCAACGTCGGCACCTCGCGCATCTTCACCTTGCGGGGCGGCAATGAGATCATCTGGTCGTCCCTCGGCAATATCGCGGCCGGAGCCTCCTCCAAGACGGTGCAGTCGGCCCCGCCCACTCGGGTGTTGGTCGATCCCCAGAGCGCCGACGTCAAAACCGATTTGGCTGGGTTGGCGACCGGCGGCGGCATTGGCGTCCTCGAGACGGTGGTGGGAGTGCCGCCGGGCGACGTCGATTTGATCGCTCCGGCCGGAACGGTGGACGCGGGTCAGGCCGGCATCCGGGTCTCCGGCAATCTCAACATCTCCGCCCTGCGGGTGGTCAACGCCACCAACATTCAAGTCGGCGGCGCCAGTGTGGGAGTGCCTGCGGTGGTGGCTCCGAGCCTGGGCGGGCTGGCCGGAGCGAGCGGCAGCGCCACGGCGGCGGCGGCGGGAGCGGCGGTCGAGGCGGTGACGAAGCAGGAGCAGACGGCGGTGGCGCCGGAGGAACTGCCCTCCCTCATCACCGTGGAAGTCCTGGGCTACGGCGGCGAGTAGGCCCGCCGCGATTCACTTTTTCTTCTTCCGGCTCGCCGGCTGGGCCGCCGGGGCCGCGGGCTTGGCCCCGGACTTTTTCGGCGCGGCCAGGTTGAAATATTCGTACATCTTCTCAATCCGCGCCTCCGAGGCCGCCTGGAGTAGGAAGAACTCCCCGCCCCCGACCACGAGGTCGTGCCCGAAATGCTTGGCCATGGCCAGGCCGGTGTCATTGCCGGCCAGGCCGACGTTCAGCTTGCGGTGGCGCCGGCAGGCCCGGGCCACGATCTCGGTTTGCTTGCCAATCAGGGCCATGTCCTTGGGCACCGTGATCTCATGGCCATTGCGAATCACCAGGTCGTCCGGGCCGATGAACAGGCCGTCGACGCCCTCCATCGCGGCGAACTCATCGGCCAGCGCCACGGCTTCGTTCGATTCGAGCTGGAGAATGAGCACGGTGTCGCGATTAGCTGTCTTGTAATAGTCCGAGCCGTTGCGGGTCGCCACCCGCAGGCCGCCGAAGGAGCGGTTGCCGATCGGGGGGAATTTGGCCGCCAGGACCATGGCCTTGGCTTCCGCGACGGATTCCACCATGGGAATGATCACCCCGGCCGCCCCGGCATCCAGGATTTTGGAGACCCAGGTGGGGTCGCTCGTCGGCACCCGGACCAGCCCGGGCACGCCGATGAAATCGGCCGCGCGCACGAGTTCGACCGTCGAGGGAAAATCCAATTCGCCATGCTGGGCATCGATCCAAAACCAATCCCAGGCGGCGCCGATCCGCTCGATGATGCCGGGGGTGGGATAGCTCAGGCTGAGGCCGAAGAGCGGCCGGGGAGAATTTCGATCGATACTGGGCAGGCGGGGTAGGGTATGGCTCATGGGAGGGCTCGATTTATCGCGAGTCGGCCCGGGAGATCAAGCTCGACACCGCCCCGCCCGCGATTGGATTGGATGGGTATCAACCCGATCTCCTCAACCCCGGCGGCGGTGCCGGCCACGGCCGCGCAGGAATTCCGGCAATCCTGGCGCTTGGTCCTCTTGGCCACGATCGCGGCTTTTTTCAGCGGGCTGCCCTGGGTCACTTTTGGCATTTTCATCAGCCCGCTGAGCCAGGCGTTCGGCTGGTCCCTGGCCGCCATTACGGTCTGGGCCTTCTTTTTTCAAGGCGGGAGCATGGCGGCCAATCTCGTGGCCGGGTATTTGGCCGACCGGGTCGGGGTGCGGGTAGTGGGATTGGTCGCGATTCCGTTCCTGGCTCTCGCTCTGTTCGGGGCTAGTGAAATCCGCGGATCGGTCGGGTCGTTGTATGTGGCGGCATTTGCCGTGGGCTGCGTGGGCACCTCAGTGGCGCTTTTGATTTACGGGCGGGCCGTCAATGGCTGGTTTGCGATCGCCCGGGGCCGGGCCTTTGCCGTCATGGCGGCCGGAATCGGCTTCAGTTACATCTTCGGCCCCCGGTTGGTCCAGGCCGTCGCCGACGGTTTCGGCTGGCGCAATGGGTTTCGCTTCATGGCCGCCATCGGCTTGTTGGCTTGGCCTCTCGCCTATTTCTGGCTGCGGGAGCGGCGGGACGCGGGCGGGCGGGCGGCCCGGCAGACCGAGGGCGGTCACTCGCTCCGGCACTCCATTCGACTGCCGACCTTTTGGCTGCTGGCGGCGGCCTATTTGCTGATGGGCCTGAGCAACGGGACCAATCTCCATCTGATGCCGTTCTTGACCGAAGGGGGCATGAGCCGCGCGGCGGCGGCGACGCTCATCGGCATCTCGGGCCTGACCTCACTCTTCGCCCGCCTCGTCAGCGGCTGGATGGTGGACCGGGTGCACGCCGCCTTGTTCTGCGGTTTTGCCGTGCTGCTGCAGGCCGGGGCCTTTCTCTTGCTCGGCCTTTGGCACCAGCACTTCGCCCTGGCCGCGATCCTGATGTGGGGCTTCGCCCTCGGGACGGAGATCGTCTGCCTCGGCTACTGCATCGCGCGTTATTTCGGGCTGGCGGCCTACGGCCGGGTCATCGCGCTCATCAATGTCTTCTGGGGCGTCGGCGTGGGGTGCGGACCGCCGATGTTTGGCTGGCTGCGCGAAGCCTTCGGGAGCTACCGGACGTCTTTTCTCATTGCGGCGGTGCTGGCCCTGGCCTCGGCCCTGTTGCTCGCCCTCATCAGCCGCTATCCCTTCCAGGATCTGCCGGAAGCGCCTATAGCGGCCGGAAAAGGCGGCCCGTGAATCGCTTGCGGCTGGTCGCGGATGACCTGACCGGCGCCTTGGACGCCGCCGTCTCGTTCGCGCGGCCGGAGCACCCGGTCCCGGTCTATTTTTCCGACCAGATGCCGGCCGCGCTGCCGCCGGCCTGCGCGATCGACCTGGGGACGCGGGACCAGCCCTCCGGCGAGGCGGCGGCGGCCGCGGCCCGGTCGGCGGTCTGGCTCATGCCGGCCCCCGGCAGTATTGCGTTTAAGAAAGTCGATAGCCAGTTGCGCGGGCATACCGGGGCCGAACTGGCTGCGATCCTTCGCACCGTGTCTGTTCCCGCCTGCGTGATCGCACCCGCTTTTCCCTTCCATGGCCGGGTGACGCGCGGGGGCCGGCAATTTGCCCGGGAGGGCGCGGGCTGGCGGCGGGTAGGAGAGGACTTGGAGGCGAGCCTGACAGCCCTGGGGTGGGCGGTCCACCGGGCCCGGGCGGGCGAGCCCGTGCCGTCCGGCGTCAGCCTGTGGGATGTGGAGACGGACGAGGACTTGCGGCGGATCGTGGCGGCTGCGCGGCGGCTGCCGGAACCGGTCCTGTGGTGCGGCAGCGGCGGCCTGGCGGCGGCGGTGGCGGGTCCCGGCGCTCCGATCCTGACGGATATGGCTCGTCCGATCCTGGGATTGTTCGGCTCGGACCATCCCACGACGGCCGCGCAGCTCCTCGCCTGCGGCGACCTCGGATTGATCTTGGACGATGGCGCGGACACCAGTGCGCGGCGCCTGCAGGGGCATTTGGCGGAGCGGGGAATTGCCCTGGCCCGCTTTGCGCTTCCGGCCGGGCTGACCCGCGGCGCCGCGGCCGAGTCCATCGCCCGCGAAATCGCTGCCCTGGTCAGCCGAGTCCCTCCGCCCGGTACGGTGCTCGTGGCGGGCGGAGAGACGCTGCGGGCTCTGGCCCGCGCGGTCGGGGCCGACCATGTGGAAGTACAGGGTCAGGCCCATCCCGGTGTCCCGGTATCGGCCTTCCGCGGCGGCCGTTGGTCCGGGGTCCGGATTGTCTCCAAATCCGGCGCCTTTGGCGGCGGTGACCTCTTGCAACAAATCCTCGCCTTGGACCCGGCTCTTGTCATGCGTAACCCATCCCCATGAAACCGCATTTGGCCATCACCATGGGCGATCCCGCGGGCATCGGGCCCGAGATTATTGTCAAGGCCTGCGCCAAGCTGCGACCGCGGCTGGAGGCCGGCGAATTGGGCTTGCTCGTCATCGGCAGCCATCGGGCGCTGCGCCGGGCCGAGGCGCAATTGGCCAGCGCCCAGCCGATCCCCGAAGTGACGGAGGAGAGCGATTGGCCGGCCTTGGCGAGCTTGCAGGCGGGCCCGGAGCGGGGCCCGATCGAGCTCGGCGTCCTCTCGGCGGAAGCCGGCCGGATGGCTTACCTCGCGATCGAACGGGGGGTGGCGCTCGCTTCCGCCGGGCGGATCCAGGGCTTGGTCACCGCGCCCCTGAACAAGGAGGCCTTGAACAAAGCGGGCCATCATTTTGCCGGACACACCGACTTGCTGACGGAGCTGACCGGGGCCTCCGGCTCGGTCATGATGCTGGCGCACGGCAACATGCGGGTGAGCCATCTCACCACCCATATCGCGCTGCAGGACGTGCCGGCCAAACTGACTCCGCAGCGCCTGCGCAACGTGATCGACCTCACTCGCTGGGCCCTGCGCGATCTCGGGCTGAAGCGGGCGCGGATCGCGGTTGCTGCCCTCAATCCCCACGGGGGAGAGGGCGGCCTGTTCGGCCGGCAGGATATGGACATTTCCGCCCCCACGATCGCCCAGTGCGTCGCGGAAGGCATGGACATCGTCGGACCCGTGCCCGGCGACACGGTTTTCGTCAAGCTGCGCGCCGGCCAATACGATGCCGTCGTGGCGATGTACCACGACCAGGGCCACATTCCGGTCAAGCTCCTCGGCTTCAACGTCGATCCGGTCACGGGCCGCTGGGAGTCGCTGAGCGGGGTGAATATCACGCTCGGCCTGCCCATTGTCCGCACCTCGGTCGATCACGGCACGGCCTTTGACATCGCCGGGCGCGGCGTCGCCAGCGAAGGCAGCCTGATCGAAGCGATCGAATATGCCGAACGGCTGGCCGCCAGCCGCCTGCCTCACCCCCAACCCCGACCTACCCCATGATGGATCTTATTTCTGGTACCTCGGCCAGCCG
>Ga0302279_10006111_pt1 | contig 13009 bp, 8 predicted proteins | sample III_Bog_N3_3_FD_194541 | JGI IMG/M metagenome (GOLD analysis project Ga0302279, IMG submission 194541) | Peat permafrost microbial communities from Stordalen Mire near Abisko, Sweden - III_Bog_N3_3 | ecosystem: Environmental > Terrestrial > Soil > Wetlands > Peat | place: Sweden: Abisko...
GTGGCGTGCCGTCGTAACCGGTCACACCCCCCCCGTTCCGGGTCACCGCTGACTGGCACACCGCTGTGGTCGCGCTTCGGTTCCGCCGGTGGTCTGGCGACGGGTGAGGGCCTTGGAGACCTACGAGACGCTGACCAACAGCATGGCGGCGATCTGTCCCACGGGAAAACCCGCATCGAACGCCGCGAACACCCGTTCGCGCAGGTCTTGGGCTTAGGCCCGGCCTCGTTTCCAAAGCATGCCAACCTCCGCTCATCGACAACCGACCTATGAATCGTACATCAGGGGGCGCCGGAACCGCCATTTTCCGCATGGCTGCGATTCCCTCTGGAATCAAAAATAGGGGTTGATCCGCGGAACGATACGGACTCTACCCGATGTGTGACCAAGCTGACGATAGACCAGATTGCGGTGATTGATCTTGAGACCGCGACGCTTATGTCGCGGCCGGATCTCATTGTTTACCTGGTGGCGGCGGCGGACATGGTGCGGCGCCTCGCGAACCAAGCTGCCGCGGATTCGTCCAACAGTTCGCGTCCTCCATCGAGTAACTCTCCGTATCAGCGGGATCACGGCGGCAGCCCTGCCGGTGGCGGCGGTGGGCAGGAAGCCGCGCCCAGAGGGGCGAAGCCTGAGACAGCGCCGATCATCCCGCAGGTTGAGAAGAAGCCCGAGAAGCCGTCCGGGAAGCGGCCCGGCATGCCGGGCTTCTGGCGGAGCCAGCCGATCGTGGTGCACGGTGAGGTGCCGCATCGCCCGGACGAATGTGGCGCCTGCCATGCCATGCTGGACGCCGAAAAGCCGAGCCGCCTGGTCAGCGCGCATAACGTATTCGATCTCGAGCGCGGGGATATGGCGCTTCAGATCAGCGCGAAGAAGCACTGCTATTTCGCCGTGCGCTGCGACTGCGGTCATGAGACGGTGGCCGCACCGGGCACGGGGATGTCTTCGCAGATCGAAAGCCGCAAGCGCGATCTGCTGTTGACCGAACGCTGCCTGGTCGGGCCGATGCTGGCGACCTTCATCGCCGCGATGGCAATCCGCATGCGGCTGTCGCGCGACAAAGTCAGGGAGTTCCTGCTCGATTGGCTTGGGCTGGAGCTGAGCAAGGCCACGGTCAACCGCTGCATCCATGAGTTCGGCCTGGCCTCGGAGCCGGTCGTTGAGGAACTCATCGCGGAGGTGCAATCCGCCGGGCTTGCCAACCTTGACGAGACGCCCTGGTACCAGAAGGGCAAGCTCCTATGGATGTGGGTGATGGTCACGGCGACCGCGGTCATTTTCCGCATCGGCAGCCGGGGCAAGGACAGCTTGGTCGAACTCGTCACCGAGGCCTTTCTCGGCTGGCTCGTGACCGATGGCTATATGGCCTATCGGAGTTATCCACGAAGGCAACGATGTCTCGCCCACCTCATCCGGAAAGCTGTAGCTATCGCTGAAGGCTACTACCACAATGGCTCTGGTTTCGGACGAGATTTGGTTAGGGATTTACGAAGGCTGATCGAAAGGGTTGCCGAAAATGACCCGCCGGATCGGGATGAAAAAGCCGATAAGGCGATCAAACGCCTGATCGCCCGCATCAAATGGAACTGTCAGTGCAATCAGCACGACATCGACGAGAAGGTGCGCGCCCTCGCGCGTGAGATTCTCAACGACTGGGATGCCATCATCGCCTTTGTCATGGATCCCCTGCTACCGGCAACCAACAACGATGCCGAGCGGGCGCTGCGCCATGTTGTTCTGGCCAGGCTCATAGGGTTCGGCACCAGGACAGATGAAGGAAGCCGCTTCTACGCTGCGGCCATGACCGTCGTGGAAACCTGCCGGAAACGGAAGGTCGATCCCTGGACCTACGCCCGCGACCTCATCGCGGCAGCACGTACCGGCGCGCCACATCCAAAGGTTCCGGCGCAGAGCCCCGCCGCCTGACCGGGGGATGTGACCGGTTACGTCAAGGCGATTTCCGAGGCCACGCGTGGCGCCGGAAGCGTGCCCATGTAACCGTCTCATTTCCGAGACTTGTCCAAGCTCCCTCAGGTGTGCTTTCTCCTGGTCATGTACATTGAGGCGGTCCCGAATCGGAACTCACCACCCGCCATCCTGCTTCGCGCGAGATTTGCCTCGGACGCCACCTCCTCCAGCAGCCGATAGGGATCGGCCGCCCCTTGCGGGCTGACGGTGTCCCGTCCTTCTCAACCCATCTCCGCGCCGCCCGTTCCGGTAGCGGGCCGGTAAGCTGCTCATCCAACGGGATAAATTCGGTGACGTTACATGACTCTTCTTCTGCGGTACGCATTTCCGTGGGAGATCAGCGTGTTAGAAGCGGACTCCTGGAACGAACCGGGAAACGCTCGGTCCCGGACAGTCCGGCCCAGACCGATGGCAGTTCGCGGACGTTGGCGTCGCCGAGTTGGCCGCTTTGCCGGGGGTCGGGCGGAACTATTCTGGTTGGGTTATCTCGATCGCGCCTGGCATCGCTCTGACGCCTAGGTGTAATGTGACCAAACAAGCACAGCGGCCGCGACCTGGCTCAGCCAGGAATTACCCCACCAGCAAAATCTCCGCCCGCCACCAGCACCAACCATGCGGGGATTCGGCCGCGGCCGGAACTATCGGTTCATTCCGCGGCTGGCGGCTCCGCCCGGACCGCTGCCGTATTTCTCGACCCATAGCCGGCCAAGCTGGAGTGCCTCCGCCGGGGTGAGCCACGACCATTCGGCCCCGCGTGCGCGGATCGCCACCCACTTGGTCTCGCCTTGAACGACACGCTCTTCGACAGCGAAATTCGATGACGCATGAACTATAGGCGTGAACTCCGGATACGTAGAGCTCAGGACGGAAGACCTCCGTCAACAGCGCAACAGCAGGCCAGCCGCGCCCGTTCTACCGGCATTGGGGCCGTTGCAGATGGCGGCGGTCTTTCGACCAGCGTCGACCCGCCGGCGGGCCAGCGCCGCAAGTTCACTGTTCGGTCCTGGTCCTCCAAACACACCTCGCAGTGGATGTCATGAGCCTCGGCGGGATGGCCGAACTCCAGATCGCTCATGCCGCATTCCGGACACTGGAAGTGCCAGAAGCGGATCGTGCTGGGGGAAACCGCTGTCATGGAGCGACCCTGGCTCAGCGCTCCGATTCGCACCAAGCGCCGCCGGCACTGGCCTCATCACAACGCCGAGCAGGCAGGTGCGATAACGTCTGCTCCCCGGCCCGGTGGCCGCGGGTCGCGCAACTGCAACGACCGGTGTGTCCGCGGCTTCCAATCCGCCGGGCCGTGACCTGCGGGGCTTCCGTCCCAGAACTCGCCACGTCTCAGTAACCTCCAACGCCTGCCATGTTCGGTATGAAACTGCGACGAAATAAGGCGCACACTATGTCCTGCGCGCCTTTACTGTTTACCATTTATCGTCATCGGACCACCCATGAAATACGTCAGGCTAGCCGCAGTGAATTCATCCGCCATCCAGGGCCTACCACCATCAGCAGCGCCGGGTGAGCGACATCTTCGGGCCAATCAGAAATCACGACGGGTTCCGCATCATCGCGAGAAACTCGGCCAGTTTTTGACCATCTGGGCGCGGGAGATAGGCTGCACTTGCAAGACCGGCCGCACATGCCCGGCAGCCCGAAACCTTTCGACGTCCGTCTGTTGCTTTTTCCCACTTCCCGAGTCGTTTGTTGCGATTCGCCTATTTGGGCTCGGGCCCTTAGTCAGGCAGGCCGACGGTGCTTCATTTCGCCACTCGAGTTGCTGGATTGACCCGGCTTCGGACGGGCCGATAGAGCGACGTCGTCGCCTTGCCCGGGAGCCGACTTGGAGATCGTGAGCGAATTGCCGCTGGATCAGGTGCTGCTGGGCGATTGCGTTCCAATGATGGGCATGCTGCCGCCTGCCTCGGTCCACTGCGTGTTTGCCGATCCGCCCGACAACCTCCAGTCGTGGGGAGAGCTCCGTCGGCCGGACGACAGCCTGGTGGACGGGGTAGACGAAGACTGGGACCGCCGCTTCATGGACTTCGATGCCTATGACGCCTTCACCCGCGCCTGGCTCGGCGAATGCCGCCGTGTGTTGCGCAGGGATGGCACGCTGTGGGTGATCGGCGCCTACCACAACATCTTCCGTATCGGCTCCATCCTGCAGGATCTCGGGTTCTGGATCCTCAGCGACGTGATCTGGCGCAAGGCCAACCCGATGCCGAATTTCCGCGGCCGCCGTTTCACCAACGCGCACGAGACGCTGATCTGGGCAGCGCGCCAGCGGGATTCGCGGAACCAGTTCAACTACCAGGCGATGAAGGCGCTGGACGAGGACATCCAGATGCGCAGCGACTGGTTTTTCCCGCTGTGCACCGGGCCGGAGCGGCTGCACAACCAGCACGGGCTGAAGCTGCATCCGACCCAGAAGCCGGAGGCGCTGTTGCACCGCGTGCTGCTGACAAGCACATCGCCCGGGGACGTCGTGCTCGACCCGTTCCTCGGCACCGGCACCACCGCGGTGGTGGCGAAGCGGCTGCACCGGGCCTTCATCGGCGTCGAACGCCACCCGGCCTATGCCGAAGCGGCGATCGGGCGCATCCGCCAGGCGCAGCCAGTGTCGGAGGACGGCGTGGCGACGGCACCCTCGAAGCGGGAGGCGCCGCGGGTGCGCTTCGGCAGCCTCGTTGAGCGCGGGCTGCTGGTACCAGGCACCGGGCTGTACGACCGGATGCGCCGGGTTAGCGCGGTGGTCGGCGCCGACGGGACAGTCGTAGCGGGTGATACTCGGGGCTCTATCCACAAGGTGGGCGCCGCGGTGCAGAACGCCCCAAGCTGCAACGGCTGGACGTTCTGGCATTTCGAGCGGGACGGCTGGCTGGTGCCGCTTGATGCACTACGCGCGCCTGGAGGCGGTGGCGTGGTCACCCCCGGTCGGGCGCCTGCGGGTTGACCTCGCGTGAGATGCGGGCAAGCCATCAGCCGACGATTTCGATACAGGAGAAGAAGAAGGCGATCTCGACCGCCGCATTAAGATTAAGGAGGATGGAGGCGGGGAGCTGCAGCCGCTCTTCAGTCGGGTCTTGCCGCATTCCCGCCCTGTGTGACCGAAAAGTTCCACACCGGCACCGGCACCGCCTGTCATCACCCCCCCCCAGACCTTCCGGGCGCCTGTCGTTCACGGGCCCGAGAGATTATCCTCAGTTTCTGTGGACAACTTAGGGGAAAATATCGCCTGAGAGCGCCGGGAGCCGCGGTTTTCGGGCCTTGCTGGGGACTGCCCAGAAAAGAGGCGGCGAAGCGTAAGCCATTGAATTGACATGCATCATTCCCGCACCGCCGATGACGCTTTGGGGATCAGCAGCTGAAGGCATGAGGCGCCGTTCAGCCTGTGAAGCAACCGGCGGTGGCGCGCAATTCATGACGGCCGGGTGTTCATGCGCACTTGCCGCGCCGGGCGGCCGCCATCGACCAGCGAATGTCCCCCATCGGCGAAACCGTGCCGTTGCGGTCGGTGCCGCTGCGTGCCCCTCTCACCGCAAGGTGCGTCACCGTCGCCGGCGTAGCCGGTCAACAACAACAATGCGGGCAGCTCGTACCGACGTGTCTGCGCCGTGCGTGCGGATGACGGCAAGACCGTCCAGCCCTGGCATCGAGAGGTCCTCGACCAAGGCGTCGGCCAGCTCCGCTGCGGCGAGCAGGGCGGGTGCCTCGTTGCCGCTCGCGCCGGCAAGCACGCTGTAGCCGGTGTCGACGGCTACGAGAACCCGCGCCTAGATCTAGACGGGCGCGAAAGCCTTTTCCCGCAGGCCGGGATGCCCGGCAGCCGGGTCTTCCGAATGCTCCTGAGCCGAAAAACACTCTGACTCACGCAAAATGTTCCCGGCGTCTATGCGGTCGTTCCGTAATGAACTTTCTTCCTGAAACACCACCTGCCCCCATGCGATCAGAGCCGAGGTGTGGCGCAGCAGATCGCGGCCGTAGCGCACTTCTTTGCCGGCATCATCATCCGGCGCGTCGCGATACCATGCAAGCACGGCGGCAGCCCGGCCGTATCCCTCCGCGTCTGCGCCTGGACGCCCTCGCTTCACTGCGTCGGCGACGAAGCGCTTCGCCCGGCTGTATGCGTCGAGCTCCGCCTGTTCCAACCCGTGCCGACGCTTCGCGATCAAGCGAATGAGACGACCAAGATCGCGCAACTCGCGTGGATCGGCAAGCCATGCGCGCAGCGCATGACAAATGGCGGCCATAGGCTGGTCCGACAGAAGATTGTTTGGCGCCAGTGCCATCCGTCTCCCTTGCTCGCCAGCGTCCCGGCTGGTCCGGCACGTCCGGCGGAGGCCGAGCGGGCCAGAAGGCCGTTCCGCCAAACACTGCGCGGCGATCCTGAGATCGATCAGTTGCAATGACCTTGAGCACGGGCGCCTGTCGTTTGCGTTCGTTGGGGGGCGGTCACTGGCGGCCCGCTTGTCCGCGCCGTTGGTTGTGTATAATGAGCCTGAAGCCGATTCGAACGGCGTCCTGCAAGGCGGTTGAGAGATGGCTAGACGTAAGTACCTTGGAGGCGCAGAGCAGGTTGATTTGTTGAGCCTACTAGGCGCCACTGCCGACAGTAAACCGCGGCACGTGAAATGCGCCCAGCCTCGGATCCTGCGCCCGACACCGATTGCCCCGCTGTTAAGGTGGCCAGGCGGGAAATCGGAGGAGCTCAAGATAATCAGAAAATGTATGCCCAGCGCCATGCGGAATTATTTCGAGCCATTCCTTGGCGGGGGCGCGGTCTTTCTTTCGACGGATGATGGGGTGCCGGCTTATCTGAACGATTTGTCGGACGAATTGATTGACTTCTATGCCGAGGTGGCGGATGGCGGCAGTGACCTCTGCCAAATCCTGCAACAGTTCGACCGTTTGTGGAAGACCATTGAGGACTCGGTCGATGGAGAACGGGTCAGAATCCTGGCTGCCTGTCGGGCGTTTAACCCGGGGTCGGAAGCGTTTTTTGGGCGCTCGATTGACGCAGTTTGCGGGCAATTTAGGGAAGAATGGGAAGGATTGCTCACGGTATCGGCCAAGGTCTGCTCCGACCGCCTGTGGCCTGACATCATTAGCAGCACCTGCGACAAAGTTTCTCGTATACGAAAACAAGAGGCTGCAGGCGGACTTTTTTCCGACGAAGACATTGTAGCCAACATCACGGCGGCCATAAAAGCTGCGGTGTATTATCATATACGTTGGATTTATAACCAGTTCAGCAATGTGGATTTTGGAAGGTCGCTAAGGTCTGCCGTGTTCTTTTTCATACGGGAGTACTCGTATGCCGCAATGTTCCGGTATAATGCCTCTGGCGCGTTCAATGTGCCTTATGGCGGCATTAGTTATAATAAGAAGTTTATGGCTGACAAAATCGGTCATTGCAAATCACCGGCCGTCAGGGCAAAACTTGCCGCGGCCAGGATGGAGAAAATGGACTTTGGGGCGTTTTTTGCGAAGCACCATCCTGGGTCAGGAGATTTCATATTTGTGGATCCGCCGTACGACCCCGACTATTCCAACTACGGAAGGCGGTGCTTCGGCCAGGATGATCATAGGCGGCTTGCCGATTGGTTACTGACGACGCCGGCAAATTGGATGTTGGTTATCAAATCAACAGACTTTATCCGCAGTCTTTATTTTGACAAGGGCGTCAACATAAAAGAGTTTGATAAGAAATATCTTTGGACTATCAAGGAGAGAAACGTAAGAGATGTCGTTCATTTGATGGTTTCAAACTATTAGAACCTGACGCTCTACCAAGAATACTGTAGTAGTTCCTGAGGCGGGTAGCGCGCCGGCCGATCCGGCAGCACCGCATGCACTGGGGCGGCCGACGCACGCTCGCCGCCGCCTGATCCAGCCTGACACCACAACTATCGCAACCTATGCTGCGTCATCGCTTCGGTCAGCGCTCCGAGCAGATGTCGCCTGACCAGTTGAAACTCGCCATGGAGGATGCCGAGCAGGAAGGTCGGAAGCACAGTCACCGCCAGCACGAGCCGGGCCAGAGTTGCCGGCGAGCCCGCGACGCAACTGATCGCCTTGTTGGCGATCGAAGGCATCGGGCCGCACGCCGCCGCAGTGTGACGCTCGACCAATAGCGGGCGAGGTAGTCGAGCACGGCCTGCTCGCCGCTTCCCCAGGCGGTGACGTGGGCGATCCAGGGCTTGCGCCAGACCGCGTCAGGAACAACGAGATCTGGGCACTTTTTCAGGAGCGCCCTGACCTTGCCGGCAACCATTCGGGCAAGCGCCTTGATCGGGAGCAGGAAGGCGCGGCGTGCCGGGTGCCAGGTGGTGCCGTCCGCAAACGCGGCCGTCGCGGACGACCGCCTCAACCGACCGGAAGTTTCGGACCGCTTTCGCACGCCTGCTCATGCAGCGCGCGGCAATGGCGCGGATCGGCATTTCGCCGGGCGGCCAGCCTGGGCACAGCCCGCAAGGAGATTCAAAACAGACGTTCGGGCCGGCCCCGGTGAATGGCACTGGAAAAGCCGGCGGGAGGCAGATGACGACGCTGCGCGGCCGGGCGCCTGGCTTCAAGTTTCTGACGCTGGTGGTGGGATTGCCCTCAGCGCTCACGAGGATTGACCCGGGTCTGCTCGGGGAAATTGACTCGCTGACTTCATTCCTATCGGCGCTTCGTGCTGGCTGGTGCGCGAAGTCCCATCCATAGACCGGCGGTTGTGCGCAGCCTGTAGTCAGTATCGGCGGTTGTTACGAGCCGCGGGTTAGCGCGCGAAGCCCGGTCCAGGGAGAGGCGCCGGCCGCAGGGGTGCCCGGCGGCATGTGAGCCCGCGTAACATCCCGCTTCGGGTCTTGGCGTGGGCGCCGTGCGGGAGGCACGGAGCGCCTCGGCAACGTATCGGAAGCGTGCCAGAATTGAGGGGCAAGCACGGCGCCGACCATTACCTGGAAGTTCTGTCTCGACGCCGTGCCCCACACCGTGCCGGGCACGAATGCGAGGCGAGTATCCTACCAAGGGTGGCTTTCGTCTACGCCGAGTCTGCGAGGACGGGCAGACCGGGCCCGGGGCTGGCCGTTTGTTCCTCTGCGCACGGTGTCACTGTCAGGTGGTCGTGTGCAGCGGCTGCGACCGCGGGCAGATGTACTGCGGCAGCGGCTGCGCCGGAGAGGCGCGTCGCCAGACACTCCGGGATGCAGGCAAACGCTACCAGCAGACCCATCGCGGCCGGAGGAAGCATGCCGCCCGGATGGGCCGCTTTCGGTCGCGCAGAAAAATAGTGACGCATCATGGTTCACCCCCGCCGCCGGCGGGTGATCTGCTGCCGGTCGGCGCGAAGGTGATCTCGCGCGGCGACGCTTCTCCGGCCGAGCTGCCCCGGCAAGCAATGACGTACTGCCATTTGTGCGGTCGTCCCTGCCAGCCGCCGCATCGGCGGGAGTTCCTGCGCCGTCGCGAGCACCGTTGCGGCCGTGTTGAGCACGCCCGGACGGAGCGCAAGCCGCCATGGTGAACCGGACTGACATCGCAGCGAAGCTTCTACGGAATGTGACGGGCGCGAGCCGACCGCCCTGTCAGCGATGACGCCCATGGACAGCCATCGTCTGGAGCTTGATCTGCACCGCCTGGACCTGCGCTTTGCCGGCAGCCGCCTGGTGGAACCACAGGCGGTGGCACGGATCGCCCAGTCCATCGAGCGGTGCGGCCAGGTCGTCCCCTGTATCGTGGTGGCGGTTCCCGGTGGCGCCGGCACGGGCGCTGACCCATGGGTGCTGGTCGACGGCTATCGGCGCGTCGCCGCGCTGCGCCGGCTCGGCCGCGACACCGCCAGCGTCGACCAATGGACGTGCGACCTGACCGAGGCGCTGCTGAGCGTGCTGGCGCGCACGCAGGATCGTCGGTTCGCCGCCATCGAGGAAGCGCTGCTGCTGCGTGAGCTGGTCCAGGGACAGGGCCTGTCGCAACACGAACTGGCACGCCGGTGCGGACGCGACGTGAGCTGGGTTAGCCGGCGCCTGGCTCTGCTGTCGGCATTGCCCGATGCAGCGCTGGCGGCGGTGCGCGCCGGCATGCTGTCAAGCTGGGCGGCCAACCGGGTCGTGGTGCCGTTGGCGCGCGCCAACACCGAGCATGCCGATCGCCTGCTGACGGCTCTGGCCGTGGCGTCGCTGTCCACCCGCGAGCTGGAGAGCTGGTTCGAACACTACCAGCAGGCTTCGCGAACGGTGCGAGAGCGGATGGTCAGCGATCCCCGTCTGTTTCTCGACGCCCGGCGGGCGATCGACCTACGGCGCGCCGGCGAACGACTGCGCGCCGGTCCCGAGGGCGAGTGCGCCGCCGATCTGCGCTGCCTCGAGGCGGTGCTCGCACGCCTGAACAATCGCGTGGCGGCGCTGCACCCGACGCCGCCGGTGCTGATCGCGGCGGTGCCGCGTCTGCGGGCAGCGATCGACGCCCTGACAATTGCGATTGAGCGGGAGGACACGCATGACGCCGACCGAGATCCGAAGTGCGGCGCGCACTTTGCATGCGCAGGGCCACAGCCTGCGCGAGATCAGCCGCCTGCTGGCACTTTCGCGCAACACAGTGCGGCGTATCCTGCGCCAGCCGGACCGCAACACTGTCCAGGCGGCGCCGTGTGACGAAGCGACGTTGTTGCGGGTGAAGGCGGCCTTTGGGCGTGCCCGGGGCAACGTGGTGCGCGCCCGGGAACTGCTGGCTGACGACGGTCTCGACGTGCACTACAGCACGTTGACCCGTTGGGTAAGGGAGGCCGGCCTGCGCAGTCCGCCGCGACGCGCCGGCGAGTACGACTTCGTGCCGGGCCAGGAGATGCAGCACGACACCTCGCCGCATCGGGTGACGTTCGCGACAGCCGACAAGCCCGTCACCGCGCAGTGCGCCGGCCTGGTGCTGGCATACTCGCGCCGGCTGTTCATTCAGTACTACCCGCGATTCACCCGGTTCGAAGCCAAGGCATTCCTGCTCGAAGCGGCGCGCTTCATGGCGGGTGTCTGTCCGGTGTGCGTCATCGACAACACCAGCGTCCTGCTCGCCGCCGGCGCCGGCGCCGATGCCGTCATTGCCCCGGAGATGCGGGCGTTTGCCCGCACCCTTGGCTTCGGGTTCCGTGCCCACCAGGTCGGGCATGCCGACCGCAAAGGCCGGATCGAGCGCCCGTTCTACTATGTGGAAACGAATTTCCTGGTCGGCCGCAGTTTCGCCGATTTCGACGACCTCAACCGCCAAGCGCTCGCCTGGTGCCGCGACGTCGCGAACCGCAAGCCCAAGGCCGCACTCGGCATGTCGCCTGATGCTGCCTACATTATCGAGCAGCCACACCTCGTGCCGCTGCCCGATGTGTTGCCGCCGGTCTACGAGTTGCTTCAGCGCATGGTCGACCTGTACGGCTATGTCAGCGTCGACACCAACCGCTATTCCGTGCCCGAGGCGTTCGTCGGCAAGGAGGTCTCCGTCTTCAAGCTGCCGGCCGAGATCCAAGTTTGCCGCAAGGAGACCACGATCGCCGTCCATCCGCGGCTGATCGCCGAGCGCGAGGCCAAGAGCACCTTGCCCGGTCATCATACCATCCCGCTGCGGCAGGGCCGCGGCACAGCAACTGAAGAAAATCTTCTGCGCGGGCACCACCCCATTCTCGACCGTTACGCGGCTGCCATTAGGCAGCGCGGTAACGCAGGCGGCCGAAGGGCACTCCGCAGGCTGATCGAGATGAAGCGGACCTACCCGGCCGGTCCATTCATCGCCGCCATCGAACAGGCCCTGCTGTACGGCCTGTTCGACCTCGGCCGGCTGGAAGACCTGATCCTCAAACAGGTCGCCGGCGACTTCTTCGCGCTGGAAACAAGGAAGGACGACGATGCGTGACAAGCTGCGCGCGCTGATCCAACAGCTACGCCTGCATGGCATGGAGGACGCACTCGACGCCGAGATCGAACGCGCCGAACGCGAAGCCATCGCCGCGCCAGAGCTGCTGTACCGACTGCTCAGCCAGGAAGCCTCATCCCGGCGCGAACGCAGCCTTGCCTATCGAATCACCAAGGCGCGCCTGCCGTGGCAGTGGTCGCTCGACACCTTCCCTTTCGATCGCCAGCCAGGCGTGAGCAAGGCGCAGATCCAGACGCTCGCCGGACTGGACTTTCTGCGCCGCGCCGACAATGTGCTGCTCATAGGCAAACCCGGAACCGGCAAAACCGGGCTGGCGATCGGGCTGTTGCGCGAGGCCTGCATTAATGGCTATCGTAGCCGCTTCGCCAACGCTCAAGTCCTGCTCGACGAACTCTACGCCTCACTGGCCGACCGAACAACAACACGGCTGCTGGCACAACTGAGCCGCATGAAACCTTTGCTAATCGACGAGCTCGGATACTTAACGATCAAGCCGGAACAAGCCAATGCGTTCTTTCGCCTGATGGATCAACGCTACGCCCGGGTTTCGACGATCATCACCACCAACCTGGATCTGTCAGACTGGTACGGCCTGTTCGACAACAAACCGCTGGTCGACGCGCTGCTCGATCGCCTGCAGCACCACTGCATAACTATCCGTATCGACGGCCCGTCCCTGCGCAACCCAGAACTGGGGGCAACGCCATCTGAAAAGCCCGCGCGCCGCAGGACCAAAGCCTGATCCCGTTGCGTTCGCTCGCCCTCGGCGCCATCCGCTACGGCCATAGTCGCTGTTCGTCTCAGCCGGCAACGGGAGCCAACCTCAGCTCGTGCGATGCGAGGGGCTCTGCCCCTCGCGCTCCCCGAGATATTTATTCCAAAATGATGTTGGCTTGGTAGAGTGGGCTCACGGTGCAGCCTGAGAAGGCGATGACCGTCCAAAGTGATGGGGCCTGCCGTGGTGACACGGCAGGCCTTTATCGTAAGAGCCGGTTCGGGACTTCTGAAGAAGGTTTGGGAAGCCGAAGCGGAGGCAGTGCCTGGGTGTTCGCGACACTGCAGATGGCTCTGTCCGCCATTGTCCGCCGGGCGACAAAAAGCGACTCGTTGGTTCGTCCGCCCCCCCCCTCGGTCG